>ERZ772883.1072-NODE-1072-length-23099-cov-20.222010_pt1 | contig 23099 bp, 17 predicted proteins | sample MGYA00580575_ERZ772883 | MGnify/ENA primary metagenome ERZ772883 (study PRJEB29015, sample SAMEA2737666) | human gut metagenome | biome: human gut; feature: human-associated habitat; material: faeces | place: China | collected 2012 ...
GCAGGCGGCCATAACCTCCAGCCCCGCAGGGGCTGGCCACCTTCCCCTTTGAACCCTTTGAACCCAGACCGCAGAGCGGTCTCCCTATTCTCCCAAAACCTCCCGTATCAGTCGGTCCCATTCATCCCATACCACTTCCGGAGCGAAGGGTTTCATATTTTCCTTGGCCCTTTTGCCGAAGGCGGTCCGCTTATCCGCATCTTCCATAAGCTTTCGGAGGGCCTCTGCCAAGGGTGCGGCGCCGTCTTCTGTGAGGTATCCATCCTCACCGTCATGTATCAGCTCGTTCACCGCCGGGCAGCTCCTGTATCCCACCGCCGGAATGCCAACGCCCATGGCTTCGGTAAGGGCCAGGGGGAATCCTTCATGATGGCTGGGAAAGGCGAAAATATCCGTTTCCTTCCACACGGAAGCCATATCCTTTGTGGTGCCCTTGAGAAGCACCCGGCTTTCCAGCCCGGCCTTCTTAATCATGCCCTTCAGGGTGGCAACATAGGTTTTGTCATAGGTGTCGCCCCAGAGGCAGACCTGCCAGTCCGGGAAATCCTTTGCCAGGAGGGTAAAGGCCTCCACCAGCAGATGCTGTCTTTTGGTGCGGCCGGTGACACGGCCCACATTGGTGATGGTGTGGATTTTGCGGCTGGCCCCGGGCCGGGCGGAGACGGCAGGAATGGACACGGCGTTGGGAATGTAGACGAAATGGTCATAGTGGAGATATTTCTCCGCCTTTTGGATGAAAGACGGCATGAGGGCCTGGATACGGGCACTCTTTTCCAGCGCTTTTATTTCCTTCGCCGGCGCGTGGGCAAAAATTTCATCGGGGTCATTATGGAGCATGGAAATCACGGGCACCGTCGTGCTGAGCCCCTCCAGCAGAAGACGGCCCGTAGGCTCCCGGAAGGAAATAATCACATCCGGCTTCTCCAAAGCCAGCACCCGCTCCAGCTGGGGCGCTGCGGCGGAAAGCATTTTATAATTCCGCTCCCTGGCGCCGGACTTGCTGAAAAGGCGGGTAATTTCCCGAAGACCCTTTCCCAGGGTACCCATATGCACCGGCTTCATGCCGGCCATGTGAAAAAGATTGTAGAAATGGCAGTCCTTGGGAAAGGGATAAAAGGGAGCCCCCTCCTTTTCATCCGCCATGACCACTGATACATGGTACCCCTTTTCCTCCATGGCAAAAGCCATGCGGGACAGCACATGCTCAATGCCGCCGCTGTAGTTTACAAATTTATGAAGATCTGCCAGTAAAAGATTCATATGCCTCTCCCTGCTGTAGCAACCGTAAGATAAACCTGCCTTTATTATAGCAGATGGAACGCAGACAACAGGGGGATGTGATAAAATAATAAGAACTGATTCTGACGTTTTATGAAAACTTTTACCACGAAATACAAGGAGATATCCATGAGCAACGTTCTTTCCCACGCCATTACCGACACCCTTCACCTGGGGAGAAAGATAGAAAAGGAGGACTTCCACATCGCCCTCACCGGGACGGAAGACTACATTCCCCACATGGGCATGGTGGCCCTCACCGTTCATGCCCACAATGAGGACATGCCCATCTGCTACCATTTCTTCGTAAACCACCTGACAGAAGGGGAAAAGGCAAGGCTGGAAGACGCGGCACAGATGATGAAAAGCCCGGTAGAGGTACATCTGATTGACGACAGCGCCTTCAAAACACTGCTCCTCTCCGACGGCGTGGCCGCTTTCTTCTACCGCTTCCTGGTGGCTCCCACGGTGGCGCCGATAACAGACCGGGTTCTTTACCTGGACGGCGATATGATGTGCCGCGGCTCACTGGACTATCTAAGAAATCTGGATTTCCAGGGAAACGATGTGGCCGTGGTGTCGGACCGCAAGGAAGAACTGCAGATGAAACGAGTTCATACGAAACGCTACTTCAACGCCGGCATGATGCTTATTAACGTGGAACAGTGGATGGAAGAAGGCCTCTTCGATGATATCGTCCGCCGGGCGGAAGAAAATGTGAAACGGGTGGGAAACCGCCTCTCCCATCACGACCAGGATATTCATAATGAAATGCTGGACGGCAAGTGCCTCTACATCGAAAAGAAATACAACTACCTCTATAACCTGGACCGCCAGTCCCTCTTCAAAAAACAGCCGGTAAACGAAGACTACCATAAACAGGTGATCATCCACTTCGCCGGCCACGCCAAACCCTGGCACAGCTGGGTACAGGAATGGCCGGTGGTAAAAGAATACGCCGCCATCCAGAAAAAATCCCCCTGGAAAGACGTCCCCCTGGTGCCGCCCAGGGGCCACAAAAACCTCCACCAGGCCGCCCGCACCGCCAGAATGCAGGGAAAGTACGGAAAAATGATTTCCCTGTATCTTAAATACCTGAAGGATAAGGCTTAAATCTAAGGAAGCACTGATTAATTCGCAGAATCGAATTTCATAAGTATTTTTATCCAATGCTGCGTCATAAGTCTCCTTAAATAGCTCGCTATTCGCGTCGACTTATTCCTTGCATTGGATAAAAATACAAGAATGAAATCCGATAACGATTTAATCAGCGCTTCCCTAAGAGACTGCATGAAAATTTAACTTGCTTTTCACTTGCGTAAAGGAGAAATCAATGAAAACACAGATTACATTAGAAGAAAAAACCATATTTGTCACCGGTTCTGCCGGATTCATCGGCGCCAACCTGGTGAAGCGGCTCCTTACCGTTCCGCAGGTCCGCATCATCGGCATCGACAATATGAATGATTACTATGACGTATCCCTGAAGGAATACCGCCTCAAGGAACTGGAAAAGGCGGCGGCCCTGGCGGAAGGAAGCAAATATCATTTCATCCGTGGAAATATAGCAGATAAAGACTGCATTACGGACATCTTCAGCACCTGGCATCCGGACATCGTGGTGAACCTGGCTGCCCAGGCCGGGGTGCGCTACTCCATTACCAACCCTGACGTGTACATCGAATCCAACCTCATCGGCTTCTACAACATTCTGGAAGCCTGCCGTCACTCCTATGACGGAGGCGCCAAGGGTGTGGAGCACCTGGTCTACGCCTCCTCCTCCTCTGTGTACGGCGGCAATATCAAGGTCCCCTTCAGCACCGACGATAAAGTGGACCATCCGGTCTCTCTCTACGCGGCCACCAAAAAATCGGACGAACTCCTGGCCCACTGCTACGCCAAACTCTACAACATTCCCTCCACGGGCCTCCGCTTCTTTACCGTCTACGGCCCTGCCGGACGGCCGGACATGGCCTACTTCGGATTTACCGATAAACTGCGGGCCGGAAAAACCATACAGATTTTTAACTACGGCCACTGCGAAAGGGATTTCACCTACATTGATGACATTGTGGAAGGGGTCATCCGCGTCATGCAGGGCGCACCGGAAAAGAAAAACGGCGGCGACGGTCTTCCCCTTCCGCCCTACGCCGTCTACAACATCGGAGGCGGACGACCGGAAAACCTCCTTCGCTTCGTAGATATCCTGCAGCAGGAACTCATCCGCGCCGGCGTTCTTCCAAAGGACTACGACTTTGAAGCCCACAAAAAACTGGTTCCCATGCAGCCCGGTGACGTTCCCGTCACCTATGCGGATACCGAAGCCCTGGAAAAAGACTACGGCTACCGCCCTGCCACCACCCTCCGCGAAGGCCTCCGGAAATTTGCGGAATGGTACAGGGAATATTACCACATCTGATACCAGCGCTTCCCTAAAAAACGGCACCCTGAAAAGGGGCCGCTTTTTTATTGGGGAAAAACAGGTTTGAGGGGTGGACAGACGTCAGCCTTCCCGCCGGCTGGTATTTACTGGCATTCCATCACTTACTATTCTTACTGCGCGCATTCTGCATAGAATGCGCGAGTCGACCAAAGTTGGCCCTGTGTAGAGCAGCAATGGAGCAACATTGTCATTCTTAACCTCGTACACCCTTTGCCGCTTCGCGGCGTTCCCCTCAAGGGGAAACGAGAAATTTAGCATCGCCTTCCTTTTAGTTGGTCGACCGACCATCCTTCGCGTGCGCTCAGGATGACAGGTGGAAGACGGGAAAGGGATGGCGGAAAGCTGTAAGCGGCAGGCGGACAGCGGCCTCTTTGTCCCACTATCCCACTGTCCCACTATTTTCTACCATTGAGACACCACCTTCCTTCTCCGGACTATGTCATCAGAGAAGCGCAGAGAGCGCAGCCGGCCCGGGCGGCGGCTCCAGGAAGCTTCTCAGGTAGATTTATTTCAGAAAGGAAGGATACCCATGAAAAATCTGGTACTCGTATTCAACACCAACGGCAAGTCCACCATGACCATTACCCTGGCAAACCCCAGGGACAATGTGACCCTGGACGAAGCCAAAGCGGCCGCAGCCAAAATGATTCCCGTCCTTGTCACCAAGGCAGGCGTGGATGTGGCGGGCCTGGAAAAAGCCGCTGTTATCACCACCTCTGAAGAAGAGCTGGCGTAATTTCATACATGTAGAAAGGAAGTCATACTATGGCAGCAAAAAAGAATGTTTCCGACGTAAAACTTCAGATCCGCTTCAATAACGGCACCACCGCCTCCGGCAAGACCGCGGTGAAGTCCATGTCCCTGGGGCAGATTAAAGTGGACGCCACCGACCAGCAGCTCCTGGATGCAGGCACTGCCCTGGCAGGCCTTTCCTCCCTCCCGCTGGAAGGGGTTCGGAGAATCGACACCGGTGACCTCACCGACGAAGCCTGAAGCATAGGCAGCAAAGGCCGCGGAGAAATCCGCGGCCTTTTTGCGTGGGAAATCCGTAAGAGTGCCCCCCCCGAAAACTTCCAGGCCATATGGACAGAGAAGCGAGGAGAGCCCATCTCCGGCCAATATGTCCCGCCGGCGCGTATCCATGGAAGGCGGGATAGGGCGGAATATCAGCTTTTCCTCAACCGGGCTCTTTCCTTGGATTGACGTCAACATGGAGTATAATAAAGAAAAGGATGCTTATCATATGTTTCAGCTGTGGTTAAAGGAGTGAATATGATGGAAAAAAGGGAAGATATCATTCGCCGGCTGGCGGAAAAGCTGCCGGCTGAAGCATTGCAGAAGATGGTGACTCAATTTGTGGATCATGATGACAGTCTGCTGCCTCCTTTTTTGTCCTGCTGCCGGAAAAACGGATTGAACGGGACGGCGGATGAGCGGACCATGCAGCTTCAGTCTCTTTTGGATGTGCTGGACAATGAGTGCGATTTTCTGTTTGACGATGACTTGGATTCTGTGGAGGCGGTGACGAAGGCCATCAAAGCCATAGGGAAGCTGAGGAAGGTGTCGGAGATTTCCTGGGAGCTTAGAAAATTCGCCATTGAGCAGCTCATGGAGGAGGAGTACCAGGACCTGGAGGATGTGGATACGGGAGAAAAGTACTGCTGCAGTGCGGCGGTACATCTGGCGCTGAACCGGAAGGAAGCGGCATATGTGGCGAAGGTGATGAAAAAGGCGGATATTGATTTGTCTGACAAGACGGGATTTTTGTCAGACGGCAATCGGGGCTGGTATGAGGAATTAATGAAGAAATTGGAGAAGTAATGCCGGTCAAAACGATGGGAGAGGCTGCTCTGCGGCCTCTTTTTTTATAGTATAATGATTAATGAAATCGATGACATAGGAAAAATAACATTTCATCAAATATTTCATCAGAAGGAGATCATATATGCAGGAAGAAAATGTGCACATTAAGGCTGTTTTAGATACAGCAGAAATCCGGAAGAAAGCCTGGGAACTGGCGAAAAAGGGCAGGAGCGAAGAGGGAGTGGCCATTTTGGAGAAAGCAGCGAAGGAACATCCGGAAAATCAGTTCCTTTTCACCTTTGGCCTGTTCTATCTGTTTTCAGAGAAAGCGCATCTGGAGCATTATAGACAGCATATGGAAGACTGGGCCAGAATCGGGGCAGAGCAGGGCCGAAGTGAGGCGGCGCTGATGCTGGGCCGCTTGTATATGCAGAAAGAAGGAAAGACGAAGGAATCCATGGTCTGGCTGGAAAAGGCAGCTGCTTCCCCGGATAAAGAGACGGCGGGGGAAGCGGCCTGCAGGCTGGGAGAAATCTACCTGCATGGCGGTGACGATGCTGCGGCCGATGGAGATAAGGCGGAGACCTTTCTCCGGAAGGCGGCAGACCTGGGAAATACCCAAAGCATGTACCTTTTGAGTCAGCTTTACAAAGAAGGCGTGGGGCTTAAACCGGATCAGGCAAAGCATCATGAATGGCTGCAGAAGGCTGCCCATGCAGGGAATGGGGATGCCTGCTATGAAATCGCAGCGTCCTGTATGATGGATCCTCATCTCCATACAAAAAAAGAAAAAATCCAGGCCATAAAGAAAGCGCTTCCCTTTTTTGAAAAAGGCGTGAAGGCTGACCATGGCGGATGCTGCCTTATGCTGGGACTGATTTATCTCTACGGGCAGGGGGTCCGGCAGGATGGTAAAAAAGGTGTCCAGCTCCTGGAAGAGGCTGCGTCTTCCGGCTCCTCGGAGGCCATGATGTGTCTGTTCAGTGTGTACAGAGGGCACATTCCCGGGATTAAGGTGAAGAAGAATGCAGCCAAAGCGGTTTCCTGGCTGAAAGAGGCTGCCGACGCAGGCAATATGTATGCGAAAGAAGAGCTGGGACTCACCTGTATGCTGGGAAATGGCGTCAGTAAGGATCCGGAGAGAGGCATGCAGTATCTGGAGGAGGCGCTCAGGGACGGGAGCAGCTGGGCCGGTTTCATGATGGCCATCGCCTATCTGGGCAGGGACGGCATCCCCCAGAACCTTTTGAAGGCGGAGGAATATCTTCGCCGCACCATCTTCATGAATGGCCCGGCTGCTGACGATGCCAAGGAAATGCTGGATCAGCTGAAAAATAAGAAATGGGAGGACCTGCCTACTTTAAGTGACATGTCTCCCATTAAGACAGCCGGAGAAAATCAGGATCCTATGGATGTCTTTTCGATAGGCTGGTGACCGGGCGGGAAGAGATTTGGAATCTGAGGGGACGAACGGACAGATAGAGGGGAAAGTTTCCCGGTTCCGGTTTCTTGTGAGCTGCATACCGGAAAAGCCATGAGACAGCCACAGGTCCCTTTGGACTATATGGACAGAGAAGCGAGGGGAGCCCATCCCCGGTCACTATGTCCCGCCGGCGCGCATCCATGGAAGGCGGGATGGCCGGGCACGGAATGTCCGCTTCTTATCAGCCGGCTGAAAAATCAAAAACGAAACAAAACTTCCTGAAAACCTCAAAAACCGGGCCGCCTTGTGCACGGGCCTGTGACTTGGGGATTTCAGGAAGTTTTTGTGCTTTCAGGGGACTTTTAAAATGTACAAGCATGGAAATAGAAGACGGACAGCCATTAGAAATAGTATAATAAAAGAAATGAGACGCTGCTATATGACGGACATTGGGCAAGTGCGAACCCCCAGTTCCCAAAGGGAAAAAACATGGAAACCTCCGATGAAAAGAACCGGAAAATCCCGGTTCGCGGAAACCATGATGCCATATGCGGTAGATAGGGGCCGCCTTTATCGCACTGTCGCTTCCCCCACGGGAAGCGTGGATTGAAATCCTCATACCATTAGGGTGGTAATACCACCGCGCGCGTCGCTTCCCCCACGGGAAGCGTGGATTGAAATTTCCTCCTCATCCGGGTCTCCTCCCAGGGCGACGTCGCTTCCCCCACGGGAAGCGTGGATTGAAATCACACTACGGTTGAGGGCATGATTACCACTACCGTCGCTTCCCCCACGGGAAGCGTGGATTGAAATATGTGTACTTCAATGGTGTGAGGTTTTTTATCTTGGTCGCTTCCCCCACGGGAAGCGTGGATTGAAATAGCCACGGCCCGTTCCACCGTCGGGGCCTGTACATAGTCGCTTCCCCCACGGGAAGCGTGGATTGAAATTGCTGGTGGCTGTTTCCCCGCCGGTGGCGGCGGTGTCGCTTCCCCCACGGGAAGCGTGGATTGAAATATGGTGATGGGGTAGCCCGAAACCGGCATGAACTGTCGCTTCCCCCACGGGAAGCGTGGATTGAAATGGCATACTCTTTTGCCTTACCTGCATCGGGAAAGGGTCGCTTCCCCCACGGGAAGTGTGGATTGAAATCGTCAATCTCAAAATTGATATAGATGGTCTTTGTGTCGCTTCCCTCGCGGGAAGCGTGGATTGAAATAACGCGGAAAACAATATTTACATCATTACCATCAACGTCGCTTCCCTCGCGGGAAGCGTGGATTGAAATATTTTGGTGTAGAACTGGAGGAGGTGGTAGCAAAGGTCGCTTCCCTCGCGGGAAGCGTGGATTGAAATCCACTCAAGATTTTTGAAAGGGATGATTCTAGGGGTCGCTTCCCTCGCGGGAAGCGTGGATTGAAATGACGTACAGGCCGAAGATGCTGAGGCTATGGTAGCTGTCGCTTCCCTCGCGGGAAGCGTGGATTGAAATCTCGCAATGCTGGAAAAACAGAAAACAGACGGTGACGTCGCTTCCCTCGCGGGAAGCGTGGATTGAAATACCGGTTTCCCGTCCACATCCTGTATCTTAACGGTCGCTTCCCTCGCGGGAAGCGTGGATTGAAATCCGCTATAGTGGTAAGCTATCGCCACCCATCGGGGTCGCTTCCCTCGCGGGAAGCGTGGATTGAAATCAACGCCATCGGCGAGTTTTCCACCCTGTCTATGTCGCTTCCCTCGCGGGAAGCGTGGATTGAAATCGATAAATCGGACAACACCAACAGCACTACCGTGACACGTCGCTTCCCTCGCGGGAAGCGTGGATTGAAATAGTCAATAAGAATATCAACCAAAGCCGCGTACGTGGTCGCTTCCCTCGCGGGAAGCGTGGATTGAAATTTCTGCAGGCTTTACCCAGAATAAGACCCTGATTCGTCGCTTCCCTCGCGGGAAGCGTGGATTGAAATTGCTGCTGATTCAATAGCTCCTGCTTCTGACTGCTGTCGCTTCCCTCGCGGGAAGCGTGGATTGAAATCTATTACCGAATCCGGGAGAATGGCAATGAAGAAGTCGCTTCCCTCGCGGGAAGCGTGGATTGAAATCGCATCCGCGTGAGAGGCGTCTTCCCGAACGCTTGTTGCTTCCCCCACGGGAAGCGTGGATTGAAATACGGTTTCAATATCCGCTTTCTTCATGCCCGCCAGGTCGCTTCCCCCACGGGAAGCGTGGATTGAAATCAACGCCAGCTTTTACAGCGAGGCAAGGAACCAAGTCGCTTCCCCCACGGGAAGCGTGGATTGAAATCTTGTAACCGCCCTTGTGTATTCGCTGTCTTCAGGTCGCTTCCCTCGCGGGAAGCGTTTTTTGTACGAAATGATTAGATTTTGATTATTTTTTCATCCTGCATTTGCAAATGACAGAGGATGTCATGCTAGAAAAGTATAATATGAGATAGAAAAGCAGTATGTCAATGCATTGGCGTGAAGCACAGGTTGTTTATGGACAACAGGAGGACAGCATGGACGAATTTATCGGGCATTTGGATGGAGAGCGGATTCAGACGCTGGAAAATCATCTGGCGGAGACGGCACGGCTGGCGGGGCTGTTTGCGGAGGCCTTCGGCATGAAGGAGGCCGGCGTGCTTCTGGGGAAGAATCATGATTTGGGGAAGTACAGTTCTTCGTTCCAGGCATACATAAGAGGGAAAAAGAAACGGGGTGGTGACCATTCCACGGCGGGGGCCCGGTTTCTGTGGGATCATCGGAAGGAGCTGGGGCTGGCGGCCCTGGCAGGGGCTTTCTGTATTGCCGGTCATCATGCAGGGCTTCCTGACGGCGGGACGCAGGTGGATACCTGTGAAGAGCCTACCCTGTGGGGCCGCATGAAGAGGGACATCCCGGAGTATAAGGAAATTACAGCCCGCGGTTCTCTTCTTCCCGCGGTGCCTGCTGATGCTTTTCAGAAGGCGATGAGGAATCCGGCGGATGGGATGATGCTGGTGCGAATGCTGTTTTCCTGCCTGGTGGATGCTGATTTCCTGGATACGGAATCTTTCATGTCCCATGGAGCAAAAGAAAGAGGACGGTTCCAGCCTGTTTCGGAGCTGGCGGAACGGTTTTTCAGGGAGCTGGACCGCCGGGGTTATACAAGTCCGAAGAACCGGCTCAATGAGAAGCGGTATGAAATCCTTTCCCGCTGCATGGAGAAGGGAGAAGAGGCACCGGGGCTTTATACGCTGACCGTTCCTACCGGCGGCGGGAAGACTATTTCATCCATGGCTTTTGCCATGAAGCAGGCCGTGAAGTATCGCAAGAGACGGATTATTTATGTTATTCCCTATGTGTCCATCATTGAACAGACGGCGGAAATCTTTAAGGATTTTCTGGGAAAGGACAATGTGCTGGAGAGCCACAGCAATGTGGACTATGACGATATGGAAGAATCGGTGGCAGGGAAGATGAAACTGGCGGCGGAAAACTGGGATGCCCCCATCATAGTCACCACCAATGAGCAGTTCTGGGAATCCCTTTATGGAAACCGGACATCCAAATGCCGCAAACTGCACAATATAGCGGACAGCGTCATTATTTTTGATGAGGCCCAGATGATGCCCCTGGATTTTCTTACTCCCTGCCTGAAGGCGCTGGAAGAGCTGGTTGGGCGGTATGGCGTGAGTGCGGTTCTCTGCAGCGCTACCCAGCCGGAGCTTTCGCAGTATCTGTCCATGAAGCCTGAAGAAATTATGGAAGATATACCGGACATGTATCAGTTTTTTTACCGGGTATCCTATCAGTTTGACGGTGAAAAAACCTATGAGGAAATCGCCGGCGCTATGCAGAAAGAGCCGCAGGCCCTGTGCATTGCTTCCACTAAAAAAGAGGCGTTGGAAATATACCGCTGCCTGGAAGAAAATGACAGTTTTTACCTGTCTACCAATCTATGCCCGGCACATAGGAAAAGGGTAATTGCTGAAATCAAAAGGCGGCTGGCCCAAAGCCTTCCCTGCCGCGTCGTATCTACCAGTATCATTTCCGTAGGAGTGGACGTGGATTTTCCTGTGGCCTATCTGGAATATACCGGCCTTGACAGCCTGATTCAGGGGGCGGGACGGTGCAATCGGGAAGGGAAGCGGCAGTCTGCGGACAGCGTGGTTCATATTTTCCGCACAGAGAAGGAAATCAAAAGCCGCTTTATGAAAAAGGAAAAGCAGGTGACAGAGCTCACCCTGGCAGGCTGCGGAGCCGGGCACATGGCGGAGCCTGCATCGATCCGGTCCTATTACGAGAACTGGTACAAGAATAATGAAGGAAATATGGACAGGATGGACATTATGGGCGACACGAAGAAACTGGCTTTTCGGGATATCGGAATGAAATTCAAGCTGATTAGGGACAATACCCGGTCCGTATTTATCCCGCTGGATGACCGGGCCAGGGAAATCCTGCATCAGCTGCAGCAGGGAATCCGTACCAGAGACCTTATGCGGGAAGCAGGCCAGTATATTGTAAATGTCAATTATTATAAAGACAGTCATAGTCCGTCTCCCTTTACCCTTCTGATGAACCAGGGGACCATTGCCTGGTTTGCAGGGGATTCCGAGCTGGCTTATCTGGCAGATCCTGACGCTTATGATGATAAAATCGGACTGAAGGCAGAGGAAAAGGAGGGCCTGGGGATTATGTGGTAAGACCCGTTCCTTGCGCAGGCTTCTAAAATTTTTCTTTTAAGGGGTATAGATTTCCTGTTATCTGTAATGGCAGATATATATCCATTTAAAAGATATAATAATATCAAAAGCTTTTCTTTGAAAGGAGGATACTATGGCTTATGGTGTGAAGATTGAATGCTGGGGCCCCTATGCCTGCTTCACCAGGCCGGAGATGAAAGTAGAAAGAGTTTCTTATGACATAATGACTCCGTCTGCGGCCCGGGGGCTGGTGGAAGCCATTTTCTGGCATCCCGGACTGCGGTATATCATCGATGAAATCGATCTTCTGAGTCCTATCCGGTACACGAATATCCGGCGGAACGAGGTGAAGTCGAAGGTACCGGCATCTTCTGTTTCAAGCGGTGCCAGAAGCGGCAGGGACATGTATCTCTGCACGAAGGAGGATATCCAGCAGCGGGCGGCGGAGGTCTTGAAGGATGTACGATACTGCATTCATGTCCACTTTGAAATGACGGATAAAGCCAATGGCAGCGACAATCCGGGCAAATTCAGGGAAATGCTCTGCCGGCGGGCCCGGAAAGGGCAGTGCTACCACCAGCCTTACCTGGGATGCCGGGAATTTCCGGCGGGCTTCCGTTTGGTGGAGGATGATGAGCCGGTGGTGCCTTACCCGGAGACAAGGGACCTGGGCTACATGCTCTATGACATGGATTTCTCCGACCGGGCGCATATTATTCCCGAATTCTTCCATGCCAGACTGGAGAAGGGGGTTATGGATCTCCGGAACTGCGAGGTGCACAGATGATACTTCAATCGCTGGTCCATCTTTATGACGAATTAAGCCGGCAGGGGAAAGTGGCCAAAGAGGGCTGGGGAATCGCCAAAGTCAGCCACCGTCTGGTACTTGATGATGAAGGAAATCTCATAGGCATCGTGTCGGCCAGAAAAACGGTGCTTCGGGGGAAGAGGGAGAAAGAAGTCCCTGCGGACATAATTGTCCCCCTGCCGGTCACCCGTTCATCCGGTGTAAAGGCCAATTTCCTCTGTGATAATTCCAGTTATTTACTGGGTGTAGATGATAAAGGAAAGCCTGGGCGGACGAAGGAGTGCTTCGAGGCGGCCAGAGCCCTTCACCATCAGATCCTTGACGGCTGCCATTCAGCTGAGGCCAGAGCCATCCTGAATTATTTTGACCATTGGAATGTGGATAAAGCCAGGGAGCATCCCCTGATTCAAGGAAATCTGGAAGATATCCTGGCTGGCGCTAATTTCCTTATCCAGGTAGGAAGGCGGGATGCCACGGACATTCCGGATATCCGCAAGGCCTGGGAGGATTATTTCAAGTCCGGCGGGGAAGAAGGAAATGAAGAAACAGGGCAGTGCCTCATTACAGGAAAGAAGGATGAACCCATAGCTTCTCTTCATCCCAAAATCAAGGGAGTCCTTGGCGCGCAGAGCAGCGGGGCCAACCTGGTTTCCTTCAATGCACCGGCCTTCTGCTCCTACGGGTATGACGGCGAGCAGGGAAAGAATGCGCCGGTCAGTGAAGAGGCGGCCAATGCCTATGGGACGGCGCTGAATTTTCTCCTGGCCGACAGGACCCATGCCAAAGTTCTGGGAGACACCACGGTGGTGTACTGGTCAGAGCATGCAGAAGAAGCTTACCAGGATGGGTTCCTGGGCATGATGGGCGATGACGGCGGCCTGACAGATAAAGAATTGGACGATGTACTGACCCATGTGAAGGAAGGAGAGCCTGCAGACATCAGCGGCATTACCGTAAATCCTGACGAGCCCTTCTATATCCTGGGCCTGGCGCCCAATGCGGCCCGTATCTCCGTCCGGTTCTTTCTCAGAAATACCTTCGGTGATGTAATGAAGCATATGGAAGCCCATGAAGAACGGATGAGGATTGTCCATCCTTCCTGGGAAAAGAACCGGATTCCTCTGTGGCGCGTGCTGAAGGCCACGGCCAATCCCCACTCCCGGGACTCCGCATCCTCTCCGCTCCTGGCGGGCAGCCTGCTGAAATCAGTCTTTATGGATGGAAAGTACCCGGAAGCGGTTTTCCAGAATATACTGCGCCGAATCTTTTTGGACCATGATGAGCCGGCAGGCGGCGGGAAACCGGCGGTGTACAAAGTGAGTTATGTGAAAGCGGCCATGGTCAAAGCGTATCTCTTAAAAAATTGTGGAACGAAGTGGGAGGGAAAAATCCAAATGGCAGTGAACGAAAATTGCAATGACATTTCCTATGTACTGGGAAGACTCTTCTCCGTGCTGGAAAATATCCAGCAGAGCGCCAATCCCGGTATCAACAGCACCATCAAAGACAGGTATTTTAATTCCGCCTGTGCCACACCGGCATCCGTATTTCCGGTGCTCTGGAAACTGGCCAATGCCCACCTGGGAAAACTGGACCAGCCCAAAGCGGTCTATTTCAAGAAAAAACTGGGCATGCTTATGGATAAAATCGCCATGCCGGACCGGGGGACCCCGCTGCCCCATCGGCTGACCCTGGACGAACAGGGCGCTTTCGTCCTTGGCTACTACCAGGAAACCCAGGCAAGATATGCAGGAAAAAAGGAGGACAAATAAAATGGCAGAACCAATTCACAACCGCTACGATTTCGTCATTCTCTTTGATGTGGTGAATGGGAACCCCAATGGCGACCCCGATGCGGGCAACCTTCCCCGGGTGGATCCGGAAACGGGGCTGGGCCTTGTCACCGATGTATGTCTCAAGAGAAAAATCCGCAACTACGTGGAAGCAGCAAAAGAAGGAGAAGCGGGATACCGCATCTATATTAAGGAAAACGTGCCCCTGGAACAGAGCGACCGGGAAGCGCTGGACTACATCGGCATCAGCGACATTAAGGACGTGAAGAAGAAAGATCCCGAAGCCGACGTGAAAATCAGGAACTTCATGTGCTCCAATTTCTATGATATCCGCACTTTCGGCGCCGTCATGACCACCTTCGTGAAAGGGGCCCTGAACTGCGGACAGGTGAGGGGACCGGTGCAGCTTGGATTTGCCAGAAGCATCGACCCCATTGCACCGCAGGAAGTTACCATCACCCGCGTAGCCATCACCACCACCAAAGACGCCCAGAATAAATCCACTGAAATGGGACGCAAATTCATCGTTCCCTATGCCCTTTACCAGGCAGAAGGCTACGTATCGGCCAACTTGGCCAGAAAGACCACCGGCTTCTCCGAAGAAGACCTGGAACTCCTCTGGCAGGCCATTATCAACATGTTTGAGAACGACCATTCCGCTGCCAGAGGAAATATGGCGGTGCGGGAACTTATCGTCTTCAAGCACGACAGCGAACTGGGGAATGCGCCCTCCTACAAACTCTTTGAAAGGGTCCATGTGGAGAAAAAAGACCCGGCCAAGGTGCCAAGAGCCTACGACGACTACGAAGTCACCGTAGATACCGATGACCTTCCCCAGGGCGTCACCTGCCGCCGCATGATATGAACTATCGGGAAGAAGAATACCTTATGATTTCCGGCATCCAGCATTTCATCTTCTGCCGGCGCCAGTGGGCCCTCATCCATGTGGAACAGCAGTGGGCGGAAAACCGGCTCACCGCAGAAGGAGAAGTGATGCACCGGAATGCCCATAAGGACAGCTTCGTGGAAAAACGGCCCGGCATCCTCGTTACCCGGGGACTCCGTGTATCCTCCTCCCGCCTTGGCATGACCGGACAGTGCGACGTGGTGGAATTTTATGCCTCCGACAGCGACGCTGTCATACAGGGACACCGCGGTCTCTGGGACGTGGTACCGGTGGAGTACAAACGGGGAAAAGACAAGAACGATGACTCTGATATGTGCCAGCTCTGCCTGGAAGCACTGTGCCTGGAAGAAATGATGGGCATCCATATCCCCTTCGGCTATATTTTCTACAATGAAATACGGCGGCGCCGGAAAATAGAACTGACCGAAGACCTCAGAAACAGAGTGGAAAAGGCGGCAGCGGAAATGCACGAATATTTTCGGAAAGGTTACACGCCCAAAGTGAAGACATCGAAGAAATGCCAGTCCTGCTCCGTGAAAGACCTGTGCATCCCCAAACTCTGCCGAAACCTGTCCGCCCGAGCCTACCTTGAGCGGGCGCTGAAGGAAGGAGAGAACCTGTGAGAAAGCTGCTGAATACCCTCTTCGTCACATCCGACGACCTCTACCTTTCCCTGGAAAACGGAAATATAACGGCATGGAAGGGAGAAAAGAAAGCGGCACAGATACCGCTTATCAACCTGGAAAGCATCCTTGATTTCTCCCATAAAGGAGCCAGCCCGGCCCTCCTGGGGGAATGCGTGAAACGGGGCATTGGCTTCTCCTTCCTTACGCCGAACGGACGATTCCTGGCCAGAGCCTGCGGCGTAGCGGAAGGAAACATATTCCTCCGCAAAGAACAATACCGGATTTCCGATGAGGAAGAAAAAAGCCTGGTCATTGCCAGAGCCATGATTGCAGGGAAAATCCTGAACGCCCGGGCCGTCCTCATGCGGGCCCTCCGGGATCACCCCTTGAGCGTGGACAAAACCCTTTTCCGCAGCCATATCCGGGAACTGCAGGACGCCGCCGTCTACGCGGCGGAAGCATCCTCACCGGACGAACTGCGGGGCATCGAAGGAAACGGGGCCCAGAGCTACTTCTCCCTCCTTGACAGCCTCATCCTGCAGGACAAGAAACACTTCTATTTCCACGGAAGAAACAAAAGACCGCCCCTGGACCGCATGAATGCCATCCTTTCCTTCACCTATACCATCCTGGCCCATGACTGCGCCTCCGCCCTGGAAGCTGCCGGCCTGGACCCCTATGCCGGCTTCCTGCACCGAGACCGGCCCGGCCGGCTCTCCCTGGCCCTGGATCTGATGGAAGAACTCCGGAGTGTCTATGCCGACCGCTTCGCCCTTACCCTGGTGAACAACCGCATGATTTCAGCAAAAAATTTCGAAATCAAAGAAGATGGCGCCGTGTGGCTCAACGGAGAAGGACGGAAAATCCTTCTCACCCAATGGCAGGAAAGAAAACGGGACACCATTACCCACCCCTTCCTGCAGGAAAAAATGGTCTGGGGACTTATTCCCTATGTACAGGCTCTTCTTTTGGCCCGATACATCCGTCATGACCTGGACGGATATCCCCCTTTCCTCTGGAAGTGATACCATGCTCCTCCTTGTAACCTATGACGTAAATACCACCACCGCCGCAGGCCGGAAACGGCTCCGGCAGGTAGCCCGATGCTGCACCGCCCATGGCCAGCGGGTGCAGAACTCCGTCTTCGAATGCAGCGTGGACGAAGCCCAGGCCGTTGAGCTCAGAGCACGGCTCAAAGACCTCATCGACGAAGACGCAGACAGCCTGCGCTTCTATAACCTGGGAAACCACTATAAAAATAAAATCATCCATATAGGAACAAAGAAAGGATATGACCCCAATGACACCATGATTCTATAAGCGCGAACCCCAAGCGCCCAAAAGAAAAAAGCATGGAAAACGCCGATAAAAAAACCGGTGAAATCCCGGTTCGCGGAGACCATGCCGCCAAGTGCGGTAATTAGGGGATAGCTTTACCGCACAGTCGCTTCCCCCGCGGGAAGCGTGGATTGAAATATCAAAGGTAGCGGGATTGATATTCCTTTCCCCGGTCGCTTCCCCCGCGGGAAGCGTGGATTGAAATTTAAATGACCTTTATCAGAAGGGCCTTACCGCTAAGTCGCTTCCCCCGCGGGAAGCGTGGATTGAAATTCTCCGCAGCCGTCAGCGAAGCTCATAATGACAGGTCGCTTCCCCCGCGGGAAGCGTGGATTGAAATTGTTTTCCGGTCCAGCCACTCAATATCTTTAGTAAGGTCGCTTCCCCCGCGGGAAGCGTGGATTGAAATCTACATCAAATTGGCCTTCATCATTATCGTTATTGTCGCTTCCCCCGCGGGAAGCGTGGATTGAAATCTCGCCCTTGGCTTGTAGACAGGGTGGAGTTGTGTCGCTTCCCCCGCGGGAAGCGTGGATTGAAATGGGAACTCCGCAAGAAGGGAGCCATTAAGGCGGTGTCGCTTCCCCCGCGGGAAGCGTGGATTGAAATACCAGGCTCAGCACTCCGATGTCTTCGGAATAGGGTCGCTTCCCCCGCGGGAAGCGTGGATTGAAATACCTCCAGTCGTTGTATCTATGATAATACGGTTTGTCGCTTCCCCCGCGGGAAGCGTGGATTGAAATATCACCTCCTTTCATGCGTCATAATTCCCTGGCGTCGCTTCCCCCGCGGGAAGCGTGGATTGAAATCCCAAGATGTGGAATCACGATTGAATTCTTACTTCGTCGCTTCCCCCGCGGGAAGCGTGGATTGAAATAATGAACGCAATGTTCACGGAAGGCATCCCAAGTTGTCGCTTCCCCCGCGGGAAGCGTGGATTGAAATTCTGGCCTCCTCAAGTTTGGGCTGTACGCGATGGTCGCTTCCCCCGCGGGAAGCGTGGATTGAAATAGATTTTCCGGCGGAAAGGACATCCCGGGGAGCGGTCGCTTCCCCCGCGGGAAGCGTGGATTGAAATGCAAGTTTCAGAAAATCAATAAGAGTAAGCATAGGTCGCTTCCCCCGCGGGAAGCGTGGATTGAAATTATGTGGATACCTTGCTGTATAACATTTCACTCTAGTCGCTTCCCCCGCGGGAAGCGTGGATTGAAATTCCATCATCAAGATAGGCGCGCAGGCTGTCCATGTCGCTTCCCCCGCGGGAAGCGTGGATTGAAATCGGCAATGCGGATGACATGAGGAAGGCCGCCGAAGTCGCTTCCCCCGCGGGAAGCGTGGATTGAAATTTTATTAACCATGTCATGGATTTCTTCCGGTGTTGTCGCTTCCCCCGCGGGAAGCGTGGATTGAAATTGCTGTAAGAGTTTTCATTTTGGTTCCCTCCCTTGTCGCTTCCCCCGCGGGAAGCGTGGATTGAAATTTTTGTGTTTTCATCTGCTAGCCAACGCATGGTGGTCGCTTCCCCCGCGGGAAGCGTGGATTGAAATTTTACAGCTTCAGTGATTTCACTTTCATACTTCTGTCGCTTCCCCCGCGGGAAGCGTGGATTGAAATTGCGGTCATGAGAGCCGCTTTAATAATTGCTTTAGTCGCTTCCCCCGCGGGAAGCGTGGATTGAAATTGGATCTGGCCCATAAAGGCCCTGTATTTTCGGATGGTCGCTTCCCCCGCGGGAAGCGTGGATTGAAATGACTGGAACTGAAATTTTGACTTTTTTCCTGTAAGTCGCTTCCCCCGCGGGAAGCGTGGATTGAAATAATCACAATCTGGACTATTACGAATTATCCTGGGAGTCGCTTCCCCCGCGGGAAGCGTGGATTGAAATCGAAGCTGCCGGAGAGTCTTGTGGGTGTAGACGCGTCGCTTCCCCCGCGGGAAGCGTGGATTGAAATTGTATCCATTGAACCAGGGCGCAACATGCATACAAGTCGCTTCCCCCGCGGGAAGCGTGGATTGAAATAAGACAGAATGGTTTGCGAGCGACTTGTATAAAAAAGTCGCTTCCCCCGCGGGAAGCGTGGATTGAAATTACCCATGCAATGAAATCATCCACGTCGCTGTCTTGTCGCTTCCCCCGCGGGAAGCGTGGATTGAAATCGGTCCACGAAAACCACGGGTAAGCAACGCCACTCGTCGCTTCCCCCGCGGGAAGCGTGGATTGAAATCCGTATAAGATGTATGCTTATGAAGTCGATTTTAGTCGCTTCCCCCGCGGGAAGCGTGGATTGAAATACCATTGACCAATCAAACCTCGGGCTCGGCGGCTCGTCGCTTCCCCCGCGGGAAGCGTGGATTGAAATTATGGGGGCTATTTTAGTATAGGAGACTAACAAGTCGCTTCCCCCGCGGGAAGCGTGGATTGAAATCATAGAACCCGTTACCGAGGTATACATGCTGTACGTCGCTTCCCCCGCGGGAAGCGTGGATTGAAATCACCGCCCGGGTATTTTTCGGTAACCGTAATGGTGTCGCTTCCCCCGCGGGAAGCGTGGATTGAAATCGGGGTGGTAGCCTCTTTCTGTGTCATTACCACGTTGCTTCCCCCGCGGGAAGCGTGGATTGAAATTTCAGCCGCAAGGTATTTGTCCCCACCTGTATTGTCGCTTCCCCCGCGGGAAGCGTGGATTGAAATAATGGATACGGAAATTGAGTTATTTAAATCTGAAGTCGCTTCCCCCGCGGGAAGCGTGGATTGAAATCATGGCCACAGGTAGAAATAGCGCTGGCGCATGACGTCGCTTCCCTCGCGGGAAGCGTGGATTGAAATTGGGACTACATTGTCTATGTAAATAACAGTGAAGGTCGCTTCCCTCGCGGGAAGCGTGGATTGAAATGCCATCATCGCTTCCCGCTGCGTAGGCGCTCTCTGTCGCTTTCCCCGCAGGAAGCGTAGATTGAAATTTCTGTAAACAAAAAAGAAGCGGTGGCCCCAACCATCGGCAAGCCGGTGGAGGATTTACAGGGGCCAAGCGCTTCTTATACTGTAAGTGTAGCAGATGCACTCATAGGAGGCAAGGATAGAAAAGGTAGATACTACGTCAAAGACGTCGATTTCTTCGCGGGCAGCATGGATTGGAATGATTGATGGTAAAGTTCTGTATCTAAAGTGAAATGTATGATGGCAAGGAAATGAAAGTGATGTGTATAGGCTCGTCCCTTTGAGGGGCTGGCGGTATAAATTTCTTCATTATCAAGAATCCCCCCATTTTACAAAAGTGCGGCATGCCGCATTTTTGTAAAATGGGGGATTCTTTGCATCGAGAGGTTTTATTTCCGCCCTAGCTATTTAAGGAGACTGATGACGCAGCATTGGATAAAAATACTTATGAAATTCGATTCTGCGAATGAATCAGTGCTTCCCTAGGGTTTCTGCTTCTTCCACGAACCAGAGGGGGTGGGCTTTTTTGAGTTTGGCTCTAAGAGGGGCGGCTTCTTCCCTGTTTTCCAGCACCAGGAAGAAGGCGGAGCCGGAGCCGGTCATGAGGACGGGGCGGGAGAGGGAGCGGAGGGCGGCGGCTGTTTCTTTGAGGATGGGGTTCAGCGGGAAGAGGGCGTCTTCGAAGTCGTTTGCCAGGGAGGAAAGGAGGCGGCGGCGGTCTTTGGTTTCCAGTGCTTTCACGCAGTCTTCGGTGCTGTCTTTCCGGCGGCGAGGGAGGACGTCTATGGCGGCGTAGGCTTTGGCGGTGGATACGGAGGTCTGGGGACGGACGATGAGGAGGGGAATGGCTTCCCATGGGGGAAGGGCGGTGAGTTTGTCGCCGATGCCCGTGCAGCGGGCGGCGCCGCCGATGACGCAGAAGGGCACGTCGGCGCCCAGGGAGGCGCCCATGGCTGCAAGGGATTCCGGGGTATCTCCTGTTTCATAGAGCGCAGACAGTCCCCGAAGGACGGCGGCGGCGTCGGAGGAGCCGCCGCCCATGCCTGCTTCCGAGGGGATTTCTTTGGCAAGGGTCATGGAGACGCCGCTGGAAATATGTTTTTCTCGAAGGAAAAGTTCCGCTGCCTTCATCATGAGGTTATCCCGGCCTGCCGGGGCGCTGCCTTTCACCACGGCAAGGCTGACGGTGTCCGCCTTTTCCAGGGTTATGGTGTCGGCAAGGGAAATGGAGTGCATGACGGAGTCAATGTCATGGTATCCGTCGGCTCTTTTTTCCCCTACGGACAGGGTGAGGTTGATTTTGGCATAGGCTGTTTCCTGTATCATTTCATGCTCCTTGTAGAAATAGATTTTCTTTATTATATCCTATGGTGGGGCAGCTGTCCGCTTTTCGCTGGTGTGATGGCCTGTATTCCCGAATGCAGGGGGGGAGGCACCTGCGGCGCCACCACGGATAAAAGGGTTCTCAAGATTGACGGGGCTTTCGCCCCGAGGGTTCTGAGGTTTGACACAGCCTACGGCTGTGAGGGTTGTGGTATCGCCTGACGGCGATGAGTATAAATGCTGCCTGTCGGCAGCACTCCCTTTGGTGGCTGACGCCACCACCTTTGCCACGGTGTGAAGCGTGTCACTGGATTCTCAGTCGCCCAAGGGCTCCCTACAGCACGGCTATCACCGACTCACTGGATTCTCAGGTCGCTCCTGCTCCCCTACGAATCCAGTTCGCTGGTGTGACTCCAGTTCCCTTGCCACCCCCTATTCAGGGGGGCACTATGGGGTCTGGGCAGGGGTGTCAACCGTTTTTTCCATCGGGCCACAGGCCCGGTTTGCCTGTTTTCCCCGCCCGCCAGGGCGGCTCCCTGGTTTTCCTAGCTCACCAGCTCACTAGTGCACTAGCCCACTACCGTGGTTTTATCAAAACTGGCGCCGAAGGCGCCCACTACCACCCTCTGAACCCTTTGAACCTTTTGAACCCTCTGAACCCTCACGCCACAGGCGTGTCCGCAGGCGCTGTCAAGCCTAAGAACCTTAAGAACCCTCGGGGCAGAGCCCCGTCACCCTTCCCCTTGAACCCTCTGAACCGTCTGAACCCTTGGGCGAAGCCCCATCCACCTTACGTTTCCATAGAATTTTCCCTTGACTGGATAGAGAAAATCCCATATAATCGGATGTATAGTATACTATGTATTTAAAGGAACGAAAAATCATAAGGAGAAGGCTATGGCAAGTTTGGAAGATATTCTGGTAAAGAAGCACATGAAAAGGACGAAAGCGCGGATTATGATTTTGAAAGTCCTGGAAAAGAGCCTGCCCCTCACGGCGGGGGAAGTCTATGAATCGGTGCGGGGCAAGGATACCCGCCTCAGCCTGTCCACGGTCTATCGGAACTGCGAAGCCCTGGCGAAAAAGGGGCTCCTCTTCCGTTCCACCACCATGTCCGACGGCCTTACCCGCTACGAATACGCCCATGACACGCCGGTGCATTATGCCATCTGCCTGTCCTGCCACCGCGTATTTCCGGTGGACGTGGACCTGGAAAAGGGATATAAAGAACACATGGACAGCGAATACGGCTTTGAAGTGGCGGAGCCGAAGGTAGAAATCTACGGCTACTGCAAAGACTGCCGGGCTTCCGGAAAAGCCAGGGAACACAAAGGAAAAATAGAACTGTAAATGGGATAGGAAAAGACAGCGTTTCCAGAGAAGCGCTGTCTTTTTCATGTGCTATCTATTTTTAGAAGCCTCCGATATGACGATAGTGCAGCCCGTCGCATCTGTCATCTCGAGCGGGGCTGCGTGCCGGAGCGGGGGGCAAATGTGCTTGGACTCTATTGAAACTCTGAGTCGAGAGATTTCCCGCCCCAATGCGGCTTGTACCATGGAGGAGTGAGATTTCTCCACTCCGGTCGAAATGACAGGGGAGCGGTGCTGCATTGGTGTCATTGGGGCGGGGAAAGAAGGCAGACGCCAGGCACCATGGAGCCTTCCTGCCGGGGCCGTCATTCTGAACGAAGTGAAGAATCTCGGTGCATGGAGCTAGGGAAGCACTGATTAA
>ERZ772883.1091-NODE-1091-length-22729-cov-3.956558_pt1 | contig 22729 bp, 16 predicted proteins | sample MGYA00580575_ERZ772883 | MGnify/ENA primary metagenome ERZ772883 (study PRJEB29015, sample SAMEA2737666) | human gut metagenome | biome: human gut; feature: human-associated habitat; material: faeces | place: China | collected 2012 ...
ATCTCTCTTTTCTTTTTTCTTAATTTTGTCCAATATCTATTGTAGCACTACAGTACAGCCCCGTACATATTAAAAAATCTCTTGACATTTTTTGATGCATATGATATAATAAATTTAATGACAGGTTATGTGATTTTAAAAGATATCTCATAAGCCGCAAAATCAGGTGAATTTAATGTCATCTTTTTTGTTCCAGTAGCACAGAGTTGAAAGGCAGGTGAATGATATGAATATTCGTAACAGAGAAGTCGAAAATATCTATCATTCACATTGCTTTGTGTTCTAACTTCTTTTGTGAATAATGAATTTAAGTGTTTTCGATTTTTCGGGAACACTTTTATATTTGTGAAATGAGGAGTTTTATGGGCACAAAAAATACTGAGATAATAGCGATACGGACAAGTGAATATTTATCAGAAAATCTTGCTTTGCAGATTTCTAATTCTCTTTGGGAGCAACCTGACATTGCAGAATTGAGAAGTATGCTTTATTTTTTCAAGTCAGAAATGGATTACTTTAATGTGATAGCACAAAGCAGTTCAGACGATTTTGTGGGACGGCTATGTTGTATACAAAATATTGATGACCCTACACTTTGGTATTATGGTGATCTGTTTGTTGTGGAAAACCACCGTCGCAAGCATATTGCGGAGAAAATGATTACAACAGCCTTTGATGTACTGAAAGACAAGGGCTGTAAAACTGTACGAACTTATGTTGATCCACAAAACACATCGTCACTTGAGTTGCAGAAAAAGCTTGGCTTTACTGAAAAACCATATCAGACGTTTAATGATCTGATAAATAATGGTGACCTGATGTTTGAAAAGCAGTTTGGACAAATTTACAACGCTGTGACTGTACGAGAAAAACTTGATGTAAAGATAGTAGCCAATCTTTACAACAGAAATTTGAAGGCTTTACACGGTGATAAAATATCCTATGCCGAGTGGTGTAAGTCGATTTTAAATAATGATACAGATGAGGAAAATTTTCTGATATGTCGAGGACTTATGCCTGTTGCTTGGCTGAAAATCAACGGACTAGAAAACGCTGAAGTTGGTTATATTTCAATGCTTGCCGTTGAGCCAAAATATCAGTATTATGGCGTTGGAACATTTGCGGTCGAGTTTGCTAATAGCTTTTTGCATGACAAAGGTAAAAGATTTGTTCGAGTGCAGACCACTGCTGATAATTTATCTGCTATAAGGTTGTATAAAAAATGTGGTTTTGTTGAAGTTAGTAAAACACAAGATGTTTGTGGTGATGAAACTGAATTATGCAAAGTCATGTTTGAAAAGCATATTTAATTATATTGGTTTTAAAAGAATCCTCTCCAAAGCATTCACTTTGGAGGGGACAACTATATACTTTTCCGCGGCTTTTTAACGTCCATCATGACTTCTTTAAGACATAACTATCATTATAATAAGTTGCCTTGCCAAAAATCTTTTCCATCTTCTTCTATATACCTATATCAACGAACTGCATATATCGTAATATTATTATGAAGTTTTAATCATATTTTTAAACTATTGACGACTATTAAATGAAATTGTTTCCTCTATAAAAACAGACCCCTATTTAAAACAGGGGTCTGATAAATTTAGCATTTTTCTTTCTTTTTGAACTTTGTCAGATTAATTATCAACGCAAAAAGTGCCATTAAAAGAACTGCCACTATGAGAGTAACTGTCGATAATTTAATAAGGCTGTCAGTTAAGCCATACATGGATCTTGTTAGTGCATTATACACAGTGTCATTATGTATCGCAAGCCCATCATAATATTTTGTACCCTTTAGGATAGCACACGGAACAAGAATGAGCATTGAGGAACAGAAAAGTGAAGTCCCTACCCAATAAAGCAAACCGCATATATGCTTTCTGTTTACTGCTGCCATAACGCCTATAAATATAACAGCCGTTGCAATAAGAGCTATCCTTATTTTTCTCGCAAGCACAAGCAGATCTTTAAGCTTTGTGGAAATGCCATTAGGTTTATTTATATGGCTCAAAAGCATAACGTCAAGGTCGGATTCGATTGCCTGTTCCACATTTTTTATTGTCTTCTGCTTTATGTCTTCAAGTTCCTGAGTATATTCAACGCCCTCTTTTTCAGCCCATTTTGTATAATCATCTGAGATATTCTTTTCAAGAAGTGTGAAGTCTGCCTTAAACTCAGGAAGTTCGCTCTTTTTGCCAAGAATATAACTGAAAGTATCTTCAACATAGCTATAAATAGCGTTTGATACATCAGTTTTGTTAATCGACTTCTTCAGGGTATCAGCTTCAACACCAGTGTAGGCATATTGTTGTTCACAATATGTCTGTATCTCCTGGAAAGCCGTGTCCTCGATTTTTATCTTGTGCATACTGTTCGTATAGGTTGTCGGTTCAAAGAAAATATTGTCTGCCGCAAACAGAAGTGACAGCGCAAGGAATAAAAACGCCAAAAACACCGAGATTATCAGATTAGGCAGGTAGTTGTATAGTTTTTTGTTTTTCACAGATCTTACCCTCCTAATTCTTATATTCTTTGCTTACGACTTTGCAGATAACATAAAGCCTCTGATCTGAAAGACCCATATAGCCATTGTTCCAGCAAGTGTAGAGTATCAGATCATCTACAGGTGGATCTGCGGTCACGTCATAATACAAAAGGGAGGTATCTGTGTCTGGAAGTACCTTAGTTTCTGTGACCTCATAAGTAAATTTGCCATAATCTGTTTTTAGTATCACTTGATCACCCACTAGAATATTAGGTAAATATCTGAAATAAGTGTGGTTATGTGCTGCAAGGACAACTCTGCCTGTAGCACCTATATATGCAGAATAGTTAGATTGCACGACCCCTTTTGCTAGGAGATCATCAGAGTCTCCCCAGTAAACAGGCTCTTTGTCAATGCCTGCCTTATCATTCTTTACGGTCAGCTCGGCATATTTGTCGCCGTAATACGGATAGATTATCTCATGCTGTTCCGTCTTTTTATCAGAATCTGGCACTGTGACTTTTGTTAATTCCTTCATAGGCAGTGCGTCTGCATTTCTGTATTTATTATCCTCTGATGGGTTTTTCAAATGAGCGTTCTCATTGAACGCTATTGCTGCATATCCTTGCAGCTCTATGAATTTTTTATAACTTACCAGCGTCATGATAGACAAACAAAAAGCCAAAACTAAAAGAGGCGTCAAGACCATTACAGCCACTGACGTCCTCTTATTTTTTTTCAGTTTGTTTGCGTCAGACGAGGAAGCTTTATCCTCTTTCCTGACCATATCTTAGCACTCTTTGTTCTTCTTAACAGCTACTGTAATACCAAATGCACTAAGAGCAAGTGTAAGAACCGCAGCAACCTGAACAGCTGTCATGCTGTTTGCACCAGTATTAAGTGAACCGTTACCTGTGTTTGTTCCAATGTTTGTATTGCCATCTGAATCAACAACCTGAACGTTCCAATCCTTGCTTGTAAGCTCGTCTACCTTGATAGTAACACCAAAGTGTTTACCTGTAGCTACGCAAGCATCAGCAATAGCCTTTCTGCTATCCTCGCCCATTTCCTTAAACACCTGTCTAAGCTGATCGTTTGTTAGTGAAGCAAGATCTGTTCCTGCACCAAAAAGCTTGTCAGCAACAGGCTGAACATATGTAGCACCACAATCAGAGAGAGCCTTTACCATGTAATCATAGTCAGCAGAGCTGAACTTTGAAGCGTGGGAATCAAGGTAGTTCTTAAGCTCTGATACATGGTTAGAAGGAACACCTGCTGATTTAGCTGCAGAAACAACATCGGCAGAAGAAGCTGCTGATGCGCTTACAACCATTGTTGAAGCAATGATGAACGCAGTAACAGAAGCCGAAATTGACTTAAATATCTTTTTCATAACACCTATCACCTTTCGTAATATTTTCTTATAACAATATTATACACTATTAAAATTCGATTGTCAATATTTTTATTGGTATTTTTTTCAGAAAAAAGCAAATATTTTTACGATAGTTTGAAATAGTTATGTATAAGTGCGTATATGCGCTGTTTCATATAATTGTATATTGCTGGAAAATGCAAAAGATTTTCAGCATTCTCAAATAAAAGACTTATAACATTACTGTTTTGGTGCTTTTATGATTTTTGTCAAAGCTGATCTCAAAGCATTTAGATATAATTTCTACATTAATTATTATAATTATACGCCTTGACACGATATCATGTCATGGTGTATAATTCTTGTGTATGATATAATCGATATAATGTGCAAGGAGGATATATGAAAAATTATCTCAATGAAAGCCTTTCAGCTCAGGAAAGAGCTGAAGCACTTGTAAATGAAATGACCATAGAGGAGGCGGCTTCACAGCTTAGATATGACGCTCCTGCTGTTGAGCGGCTCGGCATTCCTGCCTATAACTGGTGGAATGAGGGTATCCATGGGCTTGCACGAAGCGGTGTTGCCACCATGTTTCCACAGGCAATAGGTCTTGCGGCTATGTTTGACACCGACCTTGTGTTCAAAGTGGCAGATATAACCTCTACAGAAGCTCGTGCCAAGTATAATGAGTATTCAAAGCGTGATGACAGGGATATATACAAAGGTCTTACCCTTTGGGCACCTAATATAAATATTTTCAGAGATCCACGCTGGGGCAGAGGTCATGAGACTTACGGTGAAGACCCTTATCTTACCGCAGAGTGCGGCAAGGCATATGTAAAAGGCTTGCAGGGCAGTGGCAAGGTACTGAAAACTGCCGCTTGTGCAAAGCATTTTGCGGTACATAGCGGACCTGAGGCCGTTCGCCATGAATTTAATGCAGAGGTTAATTGGAAAGACCTTGAAGAGACCTATCTTTACGCCTTTGAGGAGCTTGTGAAAAACGCAAAGGTCGAGGGTGTAATGGGTGCGTATAACCGTGTGAATGGCGAGCCGTCATGTGCTAGTGAGTTTCTAATGGGCAAGCTCGACAAATGGGGTTTTGATGGCTATTTTGTTTCTGATTGCTGGGCAATAAGGGATTTCCACGAACACCATATGGTGACGTCTTCTCCTGTAGAGTCGGCCGCAATGGCACTTAAAGCAGGTTGTAATGTGAACTGCGGTTGTACGTATGTACACCTGCTTTCTGCTCTTGACAAGGGGCTTGTGACAGAAGATGAAATCCGGGCTTCCTGTGTTGCTCTTATGAGAACTCGCATAAGACTTGGTATGTTTGACAAGTCAACGGAATATGACAACATACCATACAGCGTTGTTTCTTGCCCTGAGCATAAAGCTGTATCCTACCAGTGTGCAGTGAAGTCCATGGTGTTGCTCAAAAACAAGGGTATTCTACCACTTGACAAAAAATCAATATCAACTATCGCTGTAATAGGTCCAAATGCGGACAGCAGAGCGGCTTTAGAGGGCAATTATAACGGCACAGCCGACAGGTATGTTACTTTCCTTGAGGGTATCGAGGACGCATTTGAGGGCAGGGTGCTTTATGCTGAAGGCTGTCACTTGTATAAGGACAGAGTATCGGGTCTTGCACAGGCAGGGGATAGATACGCTGAAGCTGAGGCGGCAGCGGCAAATTCTGATGTTGTGATACTTTGCGTTGGTCTTGACGCCACTATTGAGGGCGAGGAGGGCGACACAGGTAATGAGTTTTCATCAGGTGACAAGAACGATCTAAGACTTCCTGAAAGTCAGCGTGAGCTTATAAAGCGTGTCGCAAAGATCGGCAAGCCTATGATAGTGGTATGTGCGGCAGGAAGCTCAATAAATATCGAGCATGATTGTGACGCTCTTATTCACGCATGGTATCCGGGTTCAGAGGGCGGCAAGGCTATTGCGGATATTATTTTTGGTAAAGTGTCGCCATCAGGAAAACTGCCTGTTACATTCTATAATAGCGCCGACAAGCTGCCTTGCTTTACTGATTATGCTATGTCTGATAGAACATATAGGTACACGAGAGATAACATTCTTTATCCATTCGGCTATGGTCTTACTTATGGAGATGTTGTTGTTACATCGCTTAGTTATGACGATGGCAAAGTCAATGTAGAGGTAGAAAATAACGGTGCCGATACTTGTGATGTTATCGAACTTTACATTAAATCACATTGTGATAATGCTCCGGGTTATCCTGTGCTGTGCGGCTTCAAGAGAATTTTTGTCAAAAAAGGTGAAAAGCTTGATGTTGAAATCGAAATACCTGACAAAGCTTTCACAACAGTGTCAGATATCGGCGAGAGAAAACAGTTTGCAAAGGAATTCACCCTCTATGTTGGTACGCATCAGCCTGATGAACTTAGTTGTCAGCTTAGTGGTACAAACTGTATGAGTATCGAGATAGAACGATAATGAAAAGAGATCTTACAAACGGCAGTATCATAAGCTTGCTTCTTGCTTTTTCAAGCCCGATGATACTGTGAAATCTGCTCCAGCAGGTGTATAATATTGCCGACACATTTATTGTTGGCAGATTTCTTGGCAAAAACGCCCTTGCGGCTGTGTGCGGCACATACACCCTCACGACTTTTCTTTATTCGATCATAATATGTCTGTGCATGGCTGTGGCTCGCTTGTTTCTTATTGTTTCGGTGAAAGAAATGAACGCCGCCTGAAAGGCTGTTTGAACATATCATTTCTGATGATAGGCTCTGTTGCTTTGGTGACAGAGCCTATGACATTGTGCTTTTCCAATGAGATTTTGAAACTTTCGCATACTCCAATGAAAATAATGTTGTTGACATCTGATTATGTTATAATTATCCTGTCAGGTGTGGGACTTTGCTTTTACACTCTTGCCAAAGAACCTCTTTTGCGACTATACTTCAAGAAAAAATCTTGGAAGGATTGCAGTTTTGGTGAAGTGGTGCGAATGTCGACCGCTGCCTCAGTTCAGCAATCTGTCATGAATTTCGGCATACTTATGATACAGGGACTGGTAAATAGTTTTGGAACGACTGTAATGGCGGCTTTTACAGTAGCCATTCATAATTGTTAAATTAAGCTGTCAGCTTATATGATTTTCCGACAAATACTTGGCTGATTTTGTTTATCTTATTGTATGTTATAACAAAAAACCATTTTTTTGTTGAAATACAAAAAAACGTATCGTTTAAAGTTGACTTTTTGAATAGAATGTGATAAAATTATTATTGTACGGTTTATTTTTTGGGAAAATAACGAAAATATCAACAATAGGGTGAATAATTCAAATGAAAAAAAATTACACTATCAAGGATCTTCTGGTACTTCTTCTCGGAAAGGTTTGGTATATCGTTGCCGCTTCAATAGTGTGTGCGATACTGGCCATTTTCGTATCAAAATTTGTTATGAGTAAGCAGTATCAGTCACACGTTTCAATGTATGTTAAAAGTGCTGATAATCAATCAATGGGTCAGGATAAGACTAATGTTGACTTACAGGACATTGATGCTTCAAAGTCATTGGTACAGACCTACATTGTTATACTTACTGATGACCCGGTAATGAACGAGGTAAGCGATAAACTTCTTGAGATGTATACTCCTGAACAGCTTGCTCCTTATTTTACTGTAACAAGCGGCAGGGTTTCAAATGACGACCTGAGAAATGCTTATAGCATGATCGCTGTAAATCAGACAGAGGTACTTCAGATAACTGCCACAACAACCAATGCAAAGCTTTCTTCTGACCTTTGTAACATCATGGCTGACGTCGCTCCAAGCTTTCTTATAAGAGTTATCGGTGCAGGCTCAGTTGAAAAGATAGGTGATGCTGAGGTTTACAATACACCTGTTTCTCCTAACACCACTAAAAATGTTGCCCTTGGCTTTGTTGGTGGCTTGATGGTGGCTGTTCTAGTGATACTTGTTATTGACTTCTTTGACAACACTGTAAAGAATTCTGATGAGCTTGGCGACATTTATCAGAAGCCTATCGTTGGTGAGATAATGAATATTGGCGGAAAGACTTCTAAAAAGGATGAAGGTTCTTCTGCTGACAGAAAAAAACAGCTTCTGTTCAATAATAAGGATATACCGTTTAATATTGTAGAGAACTACAAAACAATGCGTACAAACCTTATGTTTACACTTTCTACAACACGAAATAAGATAGTTGTCGTTTCTAGCCCTAATCCAAGTGAGGGTAAGTCTGTAACAGTTGCAAACCTTGCAGCTTCAATGGCTGAAACAGAAAATAAGGTTCTTCTTATTGACGCTGATATGAGAAGACCTGTTCAGCACAGAAACTTCAAGTTAAAAAATAATGTTGGACTTTCAACAATACTGAGTGGTGAAAGCACATTTGATAAGTGTGTGCATGAAACCAAGAATGGCAATTTTGCTGTTCTTACATCAGGCGTTTTGCCTCCAAACCCGTCAGAGCTTCTTGCTTCTGAGAAAATGCGTGAATTGCTTGAATATGTTCAGCATAAGTATGATTATGTTATTGTCGACGGAACCCCGCTGCTTCCTGTAACTGACGTAATGAGCCTTGCAGACGAGGTCGCAGGCGTTCTTCTTGTGGCGAGATATGGAAGAACTACATATCAGGAGATAGAGGAGTCTATGAAGAAGCTTGAGATAGGCGATTGCAATCTGCTTGGTTTCGTTCTTAATGATATTTCCGCAAAGAACGGTTCTCATTACGGATACAAGTATAGCTACAAGTATAAATATGACTACAGCTATAAATACGGTGGGAAGGATGCTTCTGCTGAAAGTTAAATGACATGGAGATGTTAGATTGACTACCGATTATCACAGCCACATACTGCCGAATATTGATGACGGCTCTGACAGCATCAAAACATCACTTAAAATGATAAAAATGATGAAACAGCAGGGCATAGGTATAATTGTGGCAACACCGCATTTTTATATGCACAGGGAAGCTTCTTTAGACAGTTATCTTGTCAAACGTCAAAATGCTTATGAGAAGCTCATGTCGGCTGACCCTGCCGTGAAGGATATACATATTGGTGCTGAGGTGGCTATAGAAAAGGGTATCAGCGTATTAGGAGAACTTGAAAAGCTGTGTATCAGCGGAACAAGACTTATTCTTCTTGAACCACCATTCACTCAGTATAACAGTTGGATCGTCGAGGAGATAGACGAGATAGCAAATTCTCGAAGGCTTATTCCGATAATCGCCCATGTACATAGATATATGGGCGTTTATTCAAAGTCAGATCTGAAAAGTCTGATGTCTGTGGATGCAGTTTTTCAGATAAATGCAGAAGCTTTTGAGCATTTTTCCACTAGACGTTTTGTTAATAAGCTTATTTCAAGTGGCAGAGATTTTGTCTTTGGAAGCGATGCTCATAATCTTGATGATAGAAAACCTAATTTTGATCTTATAGTTAAAAGATCTGGAAGTGAAAATATAAGACGTTCTGATATAGTACTCATGTCTGCGATGGCTGACGAAGAAAGAATGTTTGCTTTTTAAGTATAGAAAAAATATTGATGATATTATAAATAGCCTGCACTGTGCCATTGAGGGGTGGCCATGGTGTGATCTTATTCATTGCTTTAATTGAGCGGAGGTATGTTTTATTTATGGAGAAAACAAGTGAAAACACAGTTCAGGTGTGGAAAAACAAAAAGATAAAGCATTGGATGCTTATTGCATTCTTTCTGTGTTTCTATGATATTGTTGCCGTAAATCTATCCTACATTTTCGGACTTTTCATCAGATTTGACCTTACTTTTTCTGCAATACCAAAGGAGTATATGCTTGCCTATGTAAAGTTTGCTCCAATATATACAGCTTTCTGTGTTGTGGTGTTTTTTGTGTTCAAGCTTTATAATAGTTTGTGGAGATTTGCTAGCATCGGCGAACTGTCAAGGATATTTTTGGCCTCGATAGTTACTACCATATTCCAGGCTGTGGGTATAACATTACTCTTCATGAGAATGCCTGTGGCTTACTATATAGTAGGAGCGGGAACTCAGTTTGTGCTTATAACAGCAGTGCGTTTTGCCTATAGATATATCACCCTTTTAAGAGCAAAACAGGTAACAAATCAGGTGGCAGTGCATAATGCAATGGTCATTGGTGCAGGTGCTTCGGGTCAGATGATCCTTAAGGAGCTTACGATGTCCGAACGTGCAAATGCAAGACCACTCTGCATAATCGATGATAACCCAAATAAGTGGGGAAGAAATATCGGAGGAGTTCCTATCGTCGGTGGCCGTGATTGCATTATGGAAAGTGTCAAAAAGTATAATATTGATCAGATCCTTTTTGCAATTCCAACTGCATCACCTGAGAACAAAAGGGATATCCTTAATATTTGTAAGGAAACAGGCTGTGAGATGAAACAGCTTCCGGGCGTTTATCAGATAACAAATGGTGAGGTGCTTCTCAGCAAGATGAAGCCTGTTGCGGTCGAGGATCTGCTTGGAAGAGAGCCTATCAGAGTAAACATGGACGAGATATTCCAGCACCTTAAGGGTAAGACCATATTGGTAACAGGTGGCGGTGGCTCTATCGGAAGCGAGCTTTGCCGACAGATAGCAGGTCATGAGCCTAAACAGCTTATCATATTTGACATTTATGAAAACAATGCTTATGAAATAGAGCAGGAGCTTAAACGTAAATATGGCAGTAAACTCAATCTTGTGACGCTTATCGGCTCTGTTCGTGACAGCAGACGTATCAATGACGTTTTTGAAAAATACAAGCCTGATATCGTTTATCACGCTGCAGCACATAAGCACGTTCCGCTTATGGAAACAAGCCCTAATGAGGCTATCAAAAACAATGTTGTTGGTACATACAAGACAGCCTATGCCGCTTTGAAGCATGGCACAAAGAGGTTTGTGCTTATAAGCACTGATAAGGCTGTAAACCCTACTAATATTATGGGTGCAAGTAAAAGACTCTGCGAAATGGTCATCCAGAGCATGGACGCTATCAGCAAGGCAGGCAGAACTGATCTTCTACCTATGCTCCATGCACACGTTGATGAAATGACAGACGGTATGCTTGAGAACGATCCGATGGACGAGATAGCTGTTGATAATATAGAGAGCAGTGAAGCGATTAAGATCGAAAGCGTTGGCAATAAGGACAGAAATGGCACACAGTTTGTTGCAGTTCGTTTTGGAAACGTTCTTGGAAGCAACGGCTCTGTAATCCCACTGTTCAAAAAGCAGATAGAAGCAGGCGGTCCTGTTACTGTTACTCACCCTGATATCATAAGATATTTCATGACTATACCTGAGGCTGTGAGCCTTGTTCTTCAGGCAGGCACATACGCATGGGGCGGCGAGATATTTGTCCTTGATATGGGTGCGCCTGTGAAGATAGACACACTTGCGAGAAATCTTATCAGACTTTCAGGATATAAGCCTGATGTAGATATCAAAATAGTTTACTCAGGTCTGCGTCCTGGCGAGAAGCTTTTTGAGGAGAAGCTTATGGCAGAGGAGGGCATGATGAAAACGGACAATGAGCTTATCCATATCGGAAAGCCTATACCGTTTGACACAGAAACATTCCTTGGTCAGCTTGGAGAGCTTGCTCGTGCAAGCTATAACAATGACGAAAATATCGTTGAAATGGTCGAAAAGATCGTTCCAACATTCAGTCCTGTAGGTGATAAACCAACAGGTAATGAAAAATATGGCAGAAACGCTGTTGCAGTTTCTACGACAAAATAATAATAGATCCATATTTCAGCACTGCGGGGTTTTCTGCGGTGCTGTTTTTATGCCTAAAATTTCACACTTTTTCTTGATGCTACTTGAAAAAAGACAGTTTATGTGGTATAATGAATGATGAATGTAAATTTGCGTAAAGGACTATTTCTATATGAAAAAATGGAGAATAAACAGACCTGACCCTGTGAAAACTGCAGAGTTTATGAACAAGTGTGACTTGAAAAGCCTTACCCTAGACGTCATGACTTCAAGGGGTTTCACTGACTTTGACAGCCTTGCTGATTTTTTTAAAGGCGAAGAACTTAGTGATCCTTTTCTTATAAAAGATATGGCTATAGCCGCCGAGGTGATAAACAAGGCGGTTGATCAGTATGACCTTATTTGTATTTACGGTGACTATGACTGCGATGGAGTTACGTCCACCACTATACTTTACAATTATCTTGAAAGCATGGGCGCAAACGTTATGTACTATATTCCTGAGCGTGAGGCTGGATATGGCATGAACATGGAAGCTATTGAAATGCTTGCAGAAAAGGGTGTTAAGCTTATCGTCACTGTGGATAACGGCATTTCCGCGGTTGAGGAAGCTGAACGTATTGCAGAGCTTGATATGGAACTTGTTATCACAGATCACCACCAACCGCCTGAGAAGCTTCCGAGGGCAAGGGCTATTGTTAATCCGCATCGTGCAGATTGTCCTTCGTCATACAAAGACCTTGCAGGAGTTGGTGTAGCTTTCAAGCTTTGTGCTGCACTTGACGGTGGCAGTTACGACACTGTTATGGAACAGTATGCCGACATTTGTGCTATCGGTACAGTTGCGGACGTTGTGCCACTCACAGGGGAAAACAGAACTATTGTTAAGCGTGGTCTTGAATATCTTGCAAACACCGAAATATTGGGACTAAACTATCTTATAGATAAAGCAAAGCTTGATAGAAATGCTCTTGACTCAACAGGCATTGCTTTTAGGATTGCCCCTGTTATAAACGCTTCGGGCAGATTTGGCTCACCACTTACAGCGGTAAAAACACTTCTAAGCGAAGACCCAGAGGACGCTGAAAATTATGTTGACACTCTTTTAAATCTTAACGCCCAGCGCAAGCAGACGGAAACAGAGATAATGACAGAAATAGTAAACCATATAAACGCTCACCCTGAAACTCTTGACCATAGAGTGCTTGTGCTTTCAGGCAAGGGCTGGCACCACGGAGTTATTGGCATTGTTTCTTCACGCATTTTGGAATTTTACGGAAAGCCAAATGTTATAATCTCCATTGATGATGATGGAAACGCACGAGGCTCTGCGAGAAGCGTAAAGGGCTTCAATATATTCAAGTGTTTTCAGCATTGCGGAGAGCTGCTTGATAAATTTGGTGGACATGAGTGTGCAGGAGGTCTGTCGCTGAAGGCTGAGAACATCGAAAAGTTCACTCAAATGGTGTATGAATACAGCGATCCTATGGAGAAATTCCCTAGCGTTGAGCTTATAGCGGATAAGCTTCTTATGCCACAGGATATCAACCTTGATAATGTAAAGGGTCTTTCAGCAATGGAGCCTTTTGGTGCAGAGAATCCAGCTCCCGTTTTTGCAATGCTTGGAGTAAGAGTAGATAAGATAATACCGCTGTCACAGGGCAAGCATACAAAGATCGAGTTTTCATACGGAAGCTATAGAGGACAGGCTCTTATTTTCTCCCTTGCACCTGAAAAAGCTTGTTTCGCAGTTGGCGATAAGCTTGATATGCTCGTGGAGCTTGGAATAAATGTGTTCAATAACCGTGAGTCCATATCCATAAGAGTTATCGACCATAGATTGAGTGGAGTAAAGCAGGAAAGATATTTTGCGGCAAAGGATTGTTATGAAAAGCTCATGCGCGGGGAACAGCTTCCTGCAAGTTTTATAAGAAAAATAATCCCGACAAGGCAGGAGCTTATCGGTGTATATAAATACATAAGTGCAGTTAAGAATATTACGTTGGATAATCTTTTCATGAAAATATCAAGCGACAGCATGAATTATTGCAAACTGCATATTTGCGTTGATATTTTCCGTGATAGGGGTCTTATCGAGTTCAGACCCGCAACTATGAAAATAAGCTACGTTGTGCCGAAACAAAAGGTAAATCTTGAGGACTCTGAAACTCTTGTTAAGCTGAATGAAATGCTTGGAAAGGCAGGTAACTAAAATGTCAGATAAAGAGAATATTTTGCTTGATCCTGCTGAAATGGATAAGATAGAAAATATGCCTGAGATAAAAACTGTCAGTGAAGAAGATCTTCCTGCCGAAGCCGAGGTTAAAGAGCAGTTTGAAGAAAAGCCTGCTCCTACGGCTTCGCCTGACTATACCGACGCTGTGCCTGAAGCTTCAAAGCCTGAGCATATAGGTGAGAGGTCGGTGTGTTCCATTGATGCACTTATTCAGAAAATTCTTGATGGTGAGAGGCAGTACGATCTGTCAAAAATCGTTTCCGCCTATGAACTTGCTGAAAAGTATCATCACAATCAGAAAAGAGAGTCTGGCGAGCCGTATATAACCCACCCGCTGTCTGTTGCATATATTCTTTTGGAACTTGGCATGGATACTGATACTATTTGTGCAGCACTTCTTCATGACGTTGTGGAGGACACTCCATGTACTCTTGAAGAATTACAGAAGAATTTTGGCTCAGACGTTGCAATGCTTGTAAATGGCGTTACAAAGCTGAAAAAGGTAGAAACTTTCACCAAAGACGAGCAGAAAGCCGAGAATATCAGAAAAATTCTCCTTGCAATGAGCGAGGATATTCGTGTTATTATCATAAAGCTTGCAGATAGACTTCACAATATGCGTACTCTTAATTATTGCAAAGATTCAAAACGCAGAACTATCGCTCATGAAACAATGAACATCTATGCACCGATAGCCCACCGCCTTGGAATACGCTCAATTAAAGATGAGTTTGAAGATCTTGCTTTTTACTATCTTGATCCTTATGCTTATGCCGAGATAGACGAGCAAATGCAGCTCAGAAAGGGCAGCCGTGAACAGCTTGTTGAAAACATCAAGCACAAGATACATGACAGGCTTGAAAAGGATTTTGACCCTGTTCCCCTTATCGAGGGTCGAGTTAAAAGCAATTATGGTATTTATAAAAAAGTGTATCGTGACGGCAAGGAGATAGACCAGATATATGATCGCTATGCCGTAAGAATTATCGTCAATACAGTTACCGAGTGCTATAACGTACTTGGCATAATCCACGATATGTTCAGACCTATCCCAAACAGATTTAAGGATTATATTTCCACGCCTAAGGCTAATATGTATCAATCTCTTCACACAACTGTTATCGGCAGAGAGGGAATACCTTTCGAGGTTCAGATAAGAACATGGGAAATGCACAGAACGGCTGAATATGGTATCGCCGCCCATTGGAAATATAAAGAGGGCGTAAGGGGTAGCTCAAAGGACGATCAGCGCCTTGCATGGATAAGACAGATAATCGAGTCACAGCAGGAGTCAAACGACGTTGAGGAAATAGTAAGGGCTATCAAAAATGACCTTGCCCCTGAGGACGTCTTTGCTTTCACTCCAAAGGGCGATATGATAACACTGCCTGTCGGATCAACTGTTATCGACTTTGCTTATGCTATCCACACACAGGTGGGTCATAAGATGTGCGGCGCAAAGGTAGACAAGAAAATGGTGTCTTATGATTATCAGATAAAAACAGGCGAGATAATCGAGATACTTACTACCAACGTTGAAGGTCATGGTCCAAGCCGTTCATGGCTTAATATCTGCAAGACCAATGAAGCCAAATCCAAGATACGTTCATGGTTCAAAAAGGAAAGACGAGAGGAAAATATCTTTGAGGGCAGAAATGCTCTTGAAAGAGAGTTCCGCAGAAATAATATAAGAGTGCCTGAGGAAGAACTTGAGGACTTTCTCAAAATGGATATGCACAGACACAGTTGTGATACTCTTGATGATTTCTTTGCAGCCATAGGTTACGGTGGTGTTCAGCTTTCAAAGGTGATGCAAAGGCTGAAATCTGAGTATAATAAGAAATATGGTGAAAAGGCTCAGCCTGATACTTCTGACCTTGAAAATAAGATAAAGACTTCCAAAAATTCCACTGGTGTTATCGTTGACGGCATCGACAACTGCGCTATTAAGTTTGCACAGTGCTGTAATCCGCTTCCAGGTGACGAAATAGTCGGCTTTATTACGAGAGGTCACGGCATATCCGTGCATAAAAAGGATTGCGTGAACTATCTTTCGCAGAAAGATGATCCTGAAAATGCCGCTCGTTGGATAAATGTTAAGTGGGAAAGTTCTGAAAAGCATACGGGCTATTTCAAGTGTACTTTGGATATCGTTGCGGTTGACAGAATAGGTCTGCTGGCAGACGTTTCGTCAGCGCTTGCAATGATCAATATTTTTATCTATGAGTCAACCTCAAGGGAACTGAAAAACGGCAATGCAATGCTTTCCGTAACTGTCAGCATTGCAGGAATGGAACAGCTCAACAATGTTATAAACAAGCTTCAGAAAATAAAGAACGTTATTTCTGTTGAAAGAAGCGGTAAATAAGAAAGGACAGATAATGAAAATATATAGGCTCAAACCATTGAGTGTTTGTGAAACGAACAGTTATATTGTTGCAAGCGAAGAAAATAACTGCGTTCTTATCGATGCACCTGCCGACCCTGATTATATTCTCGGTGAGATAGCGAGTCACGGTCTTACGCTTAAAAAGATCTTTCTTACCCACGGTCATTTTGACCATATCGGTGCTGTGGCTGACCTTGTAGACAGGACAGGCTGCGAGGTGTATATCCACATTATGGATAAGCCTAAGCTTACAGATGACGCAGGAATGCTTGCTAATCTTTTCAGAATAAGAGGACACAGAAATTACACAGGCAAGGTCAATGTGTTTACAGAGGACGATATACTAAAGCTTGACGAGCTTGAATTTGACGTGTTGGAAACGCCGGGACATACAAGCGGTTCTGTTTGTTTCATATGCGGCATGAATATGTTTTCGGGAGATACCCTATTTTCAAGAAGTGTTGGCAGAACTGATATGCCTGATGGAAGCAGCTCAGCCCTTATGAAGTCGCTTATGAAAATAGCTGACCTTGGTGGAAATCTCACTGTTTACCCAGGTCACATGAATGTCACGACACTTGACGCTGAGAGAAAGTATAACCCATATCTCAGGCAGGCTGCGGAGGCTTTGAAATGACTCTGATATTCAGCGGCAACGATTATAAATATGAGCTTGAGGGAGTAATGAAGCTTTTTATCCCTGCAACGCTCTTTACCCACGTTTTTTCTGACAGCATAGATACAGAGGACGATTATGTGTTCGCTCAGAAAAAGGATAACGCTGACAATGTTTGTTTGAGCGTTAAGGTGAGATATGACGGCAAGACTTGCGAAAAAGAGGAGTTTGTGCATTTTGAAAGCGACATGGAACTTTCACTGTCAAGACTTCTTTTTAAGGCAATGAGCGAGATAACAGGCATTGTGCCGAAATGGGGCGTTATAACGGGAATAAGACCTGTGAAGCGTGTGAATGATATGCTCAGTGAGGGCATGAACAAGGCGGAGATATTTAAAGCCATGGAGAGCAGGTATCTTTGCAGCGAAGAAAAGTGCGATATTGCATACAAAACTGCTATAACCCAGAAGCCTGTCCTCGATGAGCTTGAAAAGGACAGCTTTAGTCTTTATGTGTCAGTGCCGTTTTGTCCCACAAGATGCTCCTACTGTTCTTTCGTTTCGCAATCTATCGAGGGCTGTATGAAGCTTATCCCTGAGTATGTGAACAAGCTGTGTGAGGAGATAGTTTATACTGCGAAGATAACGAAAAAGCTTGGTTTAAAGCTTGACACCGTATATTTTGGCGGCGGCACTCCTACCACGCTCACTGCTGCTCAGCTTGACAGAGTTATGAAGGTCATTGCAAACAGCTTTGATATGTCAACTGTCCGTGAATACACTGTTGAAGCGGGAAGACCTGACACCATAACTGAAGAAAAGCTGAAGGTGCTTAAAGCAAACGGCTGTGGCAGAGTATCTATAAATCCACAGACTTTGAATGACAGCGTTCTTGAGGCTATTGGTAGAAAGCACACAACTGCTCAGTTTTTTGATAGCTTTGACCTTGCAAGAAAAGTTGGTTTTGACTCTATAAATACTGATATAATCGCAGGTCTGCCAACAGACACAGTGGAGAGCTTTGAGAATACCATTGATAAGCTTATAGAGCTTGCTCCTGAGAATATCACTGTACACACACTTTCCATAAAGCGTGCGGCTAGGCTAAATCACAGCGGTGACAGGGAAGTGCTGAAAAATCCAGCCGATAAAATGGTAGAGTATGCCACAAAAAGACTTCTTGAAAGCGGCTATCTGCCTTATTATCTCTACAGACAGAAGAATATGCTTGAAAATCTTGAAAATATAGGCTGGACAAAGCAGGGTCACGAGAGTTTGTATAATATCTATATAATGGAAGAGGTTCAGACCATACTTGCAATGGGTGCAGGTGGCTCGACAAAGCTTGTTGACAAAGAGGGCGGACGTTTGGAGCGTGTGTTCAATTACAAATTTCCGCTGGAATACAATAAGCATTTTGAGCTTATGCTTAAGCGAAAAAATGAGATAGAGGAATTTTATGCTAAAGAAAAATGAGATTATCAGGCTTGAAATAAGCGGTATGACAAATGAGGGCAACGGAGTAGGAAAGCACGAGGGCATTGCTGTTTTCGTGCCTTTTACTGTTATTGGCGACGTTATCGAATGCAGGATAGTCAAGGTCTGCAAAACGTATTGCTATGGCATTATCGAAAATATTGTAAGTGGTTCGGTTGAAAGAACGAAGAACGATTGCCCTGTTTATTCAAGGTGTGGCGGTTGTTGTTTTCGTCACATGAGCTATGAGGAAGAATGCCGTGTAAAAGAGCAGTTCATAAAGGATTCATTTGAGCGTATTGGTAAGCTTTATCCTGAATATGACAGCTTTGAGGGTTGTAAACAGCTTGTTGGTTATCGCAACAAGGCTCAGTACCCTGTAGCAGAGCAGGACGGCAGGGCAGTTTGCGGATTCTATTCAAGGCGTTCTCATCATGTATGCGATCACACTGATTGTGCATTACAGCCTGCTATATTCAAGGCAATAGCCGATGAAATAATGGCTTATGTGAACAAGCGGAAGATAAAGGCATACAACGAGGAAACGGGAAGCTGTCTGCTCAGGCATATTTATCTCAGGCGTGGCGAACACTCAGGTGAGATAATGGTTTGTCTTGTTATAACTGACCTTAAAAAGCGTGGCGTATTTGATGCGCTTGTGGGTGAGCTTTGCAAAAAATATGCTGATATAAAGAGTATAGTTTTCAATGAGAATAGCCGAAAGACTAACTGTATACTCGGACAGAAGCTTGTTACTGCGTATGGAAGCAACACGATACACGATACCATGTGTGGAAATGATATAGAGATATCACCGCTGTCATTTTATCAGGTAAATACAATTCAGGCGGAGCGGCTTTATGAAATTGCCGCAGATTATGCTCAGCTGACAGGAAAGGAAACTCTTCTTGATCTTTACTGCGGTGCAGGAACGATCGGTTTGTCAATGAGCAAAAAGGTGAAAAAGCTCATAGGTGTTGAGATAATAGAGTCTGCGATAGACAATGCAAAACGAAATGCCGCAGCAAACAATGTCACAAATGCGGAATTTATATGTGGTGACGCAGGAAAGATAGCAGAGATACTTTACAGCCGTGGCGAACGACCAGATGTGATAATAGCTGACCCTGCAAGAAAGGGCTGCACTAGGGACGCACTGGAGTACATGGCAAAAATGTCCCCTGACAGGATAGTTATGATATCCTGCAATCACGCTACTGCTGCTAGGGACTGTGCTGTGCTGGAAGAATTGGAGTATAAGACGGTCAAGGTCAAGGGCGTGGATCTGTTTGGTAGAACGGGGCATGTGGAGACGGTAGTACTGCTTTCCCACAAAAAGCCAGACGGACATATCAACGTAAAAGTTGAGTTTGGCGAGGGTGAGGGAAAAGTTCCGCTTGATAATATCGCTAAAAGAGCCGAAGAATATAAGCCCAAAGAACGAGTGACCTACAAAATGATAAAGGAGTACATAGAAGCTAAATACGGCTTCAAAGTACATACCGCATATATCGCAGAGGTAAAGAGAGATTTAGGCTTGCCAATGTACGATGCTCCTAATGCGGTAGAAGAATTGAAACAGCCGAGGAAGCATCCGACAGCAGAGAAGGTGGAAGCGATAAAGGATGCGTTGAAGCATTTTGAAGTGATTTAATAATGGTGAGCGTAGAGTATTATATCAGCACGGAAATGTGGGATGATAAGACCTCCGGGAATGTGGAATGCCGCAATGTCGTTCGCACAATTGACGCAGATGAGAGTGTTTTTCAAAAGCTGTGCGCAGTATTCGGCAATTACAGAATAGCGCAATGGGCAGGCTTTCGAGGCTACGATTCCCAGGCCCTTGACGGCAGCGATATGTGCCTTGAGGTTGTGCTGGCGGACGGGACGGAGATAGACGCCCGGGGAACCAACCGCTTTCCGAAAAACTATTCCTCATTTGTGCAGGAGCTTTGTAAGCTCATAACGACCGAAAGAATAAGCTCGGTGCATTTTAGCGACGGCACCTATGAGATCACGCTGCCGGAGAGCTGGGTGGGTACCGTTGCGGCAAGCTTTTCCGAAAGCCAAGTGGCATTTTTCGTTGATAAACTCGGCGGCGGCGAGCTCACCTTTTTTATAATCGACAGCGATACATACGGCTATGCTCCGGATTCCTATAAGGGCAGAGTAGAGGTCGGCCGGCTTATATCCGGGGAGGATGTGCGGTTTATTACGGCCCGTGATAATTACGCCATTGCCTCCTATGCATCTGAGGTTTCGGAGGAGGCGCTGGGGCTTTGGAAAAATTATGAAAGCGATAAGCTTTCTATCGTGGAAAGCCTCCGGGGTGTAAACGAGTATGCGTTTTATCCCGATGCAATTGCCGCCAAACGGCAGGATTTACGATAACGGTTTCCGAGAGGAGAAGGAGGATGAAAAGACTTATTATTGTTTTTATTACATGGATGCTTGTGGGAGTAACGGTCACCGCAGCCTGGGCGGCGGGCCCGGCGAAGCCTGTGATTGAGGCGGAAATGCCGGATTGCTATGCCTATATCGGCGGGGATGGGATCATCCTGTTTACCAATGCCTTTCGCCACATTCCACGCAGCATAGCAGTACCATTTCACACCCAATTCCTCCGGCACTCGATAGCTGTCCCCCTCGGCCCCGTCAATGGCGTGAATCATCGTCATATTTTCTATGTCCGTAGTGTACCACTGGTATCTCAGCACATCGCCGTCGGACGCACTGGCATTATAGCTGCCTTGTCTGTAAGGCAACTATGACAGAGCCGGTAAAATACAGCGGGAGTTTTGAAAGCGACGATGATGAAAAAAGCAGCGTTGAGCCGGATAAAGACAGGAGCACCGATCCAAAAGAAAATAGCGAAAACAGCACAGAACAAACTTCTCCTGTGGAGAGCGATAAATTTTCTTTTCCGTGGTGGATCGTTGCCGTTATCGCCGCAGTGGTGATTGGCGGGGGTATTTTGGCAATTGGTTTAATTCGAAAAGGCAGTGATGAATGATGAAAAAGATCATTCTGGACATTCAGGGCAATATCCATGCGCACACCATGAGACCCTATTCCTCATATCTTTTTATTTGCTTGTCCAAGATGTATTGTAGTCCTACAAAAATTATTGTTTTCAGGCGGCTTTCCACTTGACAGTTCGGTAAAATACGATTAATATTAGAAAGGATATGCACCAAGAAGGTCAGGGGGCCTTTTTGGTTGTTTTCTACACCCGGCGGGAAACAGTTTCCCGCGAATTTATACACATTCACAGGAGGTTGACCAATCATGACCACAGTTGGCTACATTGTAGCGGCTGTTGCGGCTGTCATCGCGTTCGTGATTGGCTTCCCTATCGGCATTCAGTACCGCAAGAAGGTAGCGGAAAAGGAGATCATCAGCGCCGAGGATGAAGCAAAGCGCATCATAAACGAGGCCATCAAAAGCTCCGAGAGCAAGAAGCGCGAGGTGCTTTTGGAGGCAAAGGAAGAGATCCTGAAAAACCGTGCGGATTACGAGAAGGAAGTCAAGGAGCGCAGAGCGGACCTGCAAAAGCAGGAGCGCCGTCTGCAGCAGAAGGAAGAGAACATCGATCGAAAGACCGATGCCATTGAGAAGAAGGAGGAGGCTCTTGCCCAGAAGCACGACGCTATCCTCAAGGAACAGGATGAGATCAAGCTCATCAAGCGCAGCCAGACTGAGATGCTGGAGCGCATTTCCGGCCTCACCGCCGACCAGGCCAAGGAGTACCTGATCCAGCAGGTGGAGTCGGAGGTCACCCACGAGACCGCCATGAAGATCAAGGAGCTGGAGGCCCGTGCCAAGGACGAGGCTGACCAGCGCGCCCGGGAGATTGTGGCCACCGCCATCCAGCGCTGCGCCGCAGACCATGTGGCTGAGATTACCGTCAGTGTGGTTCCCCTGCCCAATGACGAGATGAAGGGCCGTATCATCGGCCGCGAGGGCCGCAACATCCGTACGCTGGAGACCCTCACCGGCGCGGATCTCATTATCGACGATACCCCCGAGGCCATTACGGTGTCCTGCTTTGAGCCGGTGCGCCGGGAGGTGGCCCGTCTGGCCCTGGAGAAGCTCATTGCCGATGGCCGCATCCATCCCACCCATATTGAGGAGATGGTGGAGAAGGCTCGTCGGGAGGTGGACGCCGTCATCCGCTCGGAGGGCGAGCGCGCCGTTCTGGAGACCGGTGTCCGGGGCGTGCATCCGGAGCTGCAGAAGCTCCTGGGCCGTCTGCATTACCGCACCAGCTACGGCCAGAACGTGCTGCAGCACTCCATTGAGGTCTCCCACATCGCCGGCATGATGGCCGCCGAGCTGGGGGCCGATGTAGCCGCCGCCAAGCGTGCCGGTCTGCTGCACGATATCGGCAAGG
>ERZ772883.1100-NODE-1100-length-22621-cov-25.639989_pt1 | contig 22621 bp, 17 predicted proteins | sample MGYA00580575_ERZ772883 | MGnify/ENA primary metagenome ERZ772883 (study PRJEB29015, sample SAMEA2737666) | human gut metagenome | biome: human gut; feature: human-associated habitat; material: faeces | place: China | collected 2012 ...
GAGCAGGTGAAGGGCGACCTCACCGGCGAGCAGTACCGGCTGTACCGCCTGATCTGGAGCCGCTTCCTGTCCAGCCAGATGGCCAATGCCGTCTACGACAGCATCAGCGTGGAGATCGGCGCGGGCGCCCACAGCTTCCGCTGCTCCGCCAGCAACCTGAAGTTCGCCGGCTACACCGCCGTGTACGAGGAGAGCCGCGACGATGAGAAGGAGGAGAAGGAGTCCCCGCTGCCGGAGCTGGCCGAGGGCGAGACCGTGACGCTGGAGAGCTTCGCGCCGTCCCAGCATTTCACCCAGCCTCCCGCGCGGTACACTGACGCCACCCTCATCCGTACCATGGAGGAAAACGGCATCGGCCGTCCCTCCACCTACGCCCCCACCGTGTCCACCATTCTGGACCGTGAGTACGTCATCAAGGAGGGCAAATACCTGCGCATCACCCCGCTGGGGCAGGTGGTCAACGACCTGATGTGCCAGCGCTTCCCCGATATCGTGGACGTGAAGTTCACCGCCCGCATGGAGAAAAAGCTGGATGATGTGGAGTCCGGCGATGTCCGGTGGAAGGACCTGATCCGCCAGTTCTACGTACCGTTCCACGAGAATCTGGAAAAGGTGGAAAAGGATATGGAGGGCGTGTACCTGAAGGTGCCCGACGAGGTGACGGAGGAGAAGTGCGACCTGTGCGGCCGCAACATGGTCATCAAGTCCGGGCGTTTTGGCCGGTTTCTGGCCTGCCCCGGCTATCCGGAGTGCAAGTTCACCAAGCCGCTGGTGGTGGAGATGCCCGGCCGCTGCCCCAAGTGCGGCGGACGCATCCTGAAAAAGACCAGCCGCAACGGCTACACCTACTACGGCTGCGACAAGTTCCCCACCTGCGACTTTATGACCTGGGACGTGCCGGTAAAGGACGACTGCCCCGTCTGCGGACAGACCATGTTCAAAAAGGCGGGCCGCGGCTTCAATAAGCCCTTCTGCGCCAATCCCGCGTGCAGCAACTTCCTGCCGGAGGATAAGCGCGGCTATCGCCGCCGCAAGCCCGCCGAGGACGGCGAAAACGCTGCCGAGAAGCCGGCGGAAGGCGCTCAGCCCGCCGAGAAGCCTGCCAAGGCAGCCAAGACCACGAAGGCGGCCAAGACCACCAAGACCACCAAGACCACCAAGACCACCAGGACTGCGGCGGCCAAAAAGCCTGCCGCGAAGAAGCCCGCCGCAAAAAAAACGGCGGCTAAGACCACCGCCGCCAAAAAGACCACAAAGAAGGCTGCGGAGAAAACGGAGTAAAACATGAACCATGTGACCGTTATCGGCGCGGGACTGGCCGGCTCCGAGTGCGCGTGGCAGCTGGCCCAGCGGGGCGTGGCTGTGACGCTGCGGGAGATGAAGCCGGAGAAAAGGACCCCCGCCCATGTCACCGATTATTTCGCGGAGCTGTGCTGCTCCAACTCCCTGCGCGGCGCAGGGCTGGAAAACGCCGTGGGCCTCCTGAAGGAGGAGCTGCGGCGGCTGCACAGCCTCATCATGCGCTGCGCCGACGCCACGGCGGTGCCTGCCGGCGGTGCGCTGGCGGTGGACCGCGAGGGCTTCGCCCGCAAAGTCACCGAGGCCGTGCTGAGCCATCCCAATATCACCATGATCCCCGGCGAGGTCACGTCCATCCCGGAGGGGGACGTGGTCATCGCCTCCGGCCCCCTGACCTCCGACCCGCTGGCGGATGCCATTGCCGCCAGACTGGGCGGCGGCAATACCCTGAACTTTTTCGACGCCGCCGCGCCGCTGGTGTCCTACGACAGCGTGGACATGAACAGCGCCTATTTCGCCAGCCGCTACGACAAGGGCACGCCGGACTACATCAACTGCCCCATGACAAGGGAGGAGTATCTGGCCTTCTGGCAGGCTCTGACCACCGCGCAGGAGGCGGAGGTCCACGGCTTCGAGGATAAGAACGTGTTCGAGGGCTGTATGCCCGTGGAGGTCATGGCGCGGCGGGGCGAGGACACCCTGCGCTTCGGCCCCCTGAAGCCCCGGGGGCTCATCGACCCCAGGACCGGGAAGGAGCCCCACGCCGTGGTGCAGCTGCGCCGTGACAACGCCGATGGCAGCATCTACAATCTGGTGGGCTTCCAGACCCATCTGAAATGGCCGGAGCAGCGGCGGGTATTCACCATGATCCCCGCGCTCCGCGACGCCCAGTTCCTGCGCTACGGCGTGATGCACCGCAACACGTATCTGGATTCCCCCCGCCTGCTGGACCGCTACTACCGGCTGAAGTCCGACCCCCGCATCGTCTTTGCCGGGCAGATGACCGGCGTGGAGGGCTATGTGGAATCCTGTGCCAGCGGTTTTCTGGCGGGTGTGGAGCTGGCCCGCCGTCTCAACGGACAGGCTCCCATCGACTTCCCCGCGGAGACGGCCATCGGCGCGCTGGGCCTCTACGTCAGCAACGGCTCCGTGGGCGACTTCCAGCCCATGAACATCAACTTCGGCATCATCCCGCCGCTGGACCACCGCGTCAAGGGCAAGCGCAACAAGAACGCGGAGTTGAGCCGGCGCTCTCTGGACATCCTGAGCCAGACCATCGAGCAGGAGGTACTGTACACATGAAGATCATTGTAGACGCCATGGGCGGCGACAACGCCCCGCTGGAGATCGTCAAGGGCGCGCTGCAGGCGCAGAAGCGCTTCGGCGCGGACATCGTGTTTACCGGCGACGAGGCCGCCATTCTGGACGCTGTCAAGGCCTGCGGCCTGACGGACCTGCCGGACGGCGCGGCCGTTATCCCCACAACGGAGACGGTGGAGATGTGCGACGACCCGGCCACCGTATTCCGCCGGAAAAAGGACACGTCCATGGGCGTGGGCCTGACGCTGCTGAAAAACGGCGGCGGCGACGCCATGGTGTCCGCCGGCTCCACCGGCGCGCTGCTCACCGGCGCCACCCTCATCACCAAGCGCATCCACGGCATCCGCCGCGCCGCCATGGCCCCCGTGATCCCCACCGCCACCGGCAGCGCCGTCCTCATCGACTGCGGCGCCAACGCCGAGTGTACGCCGGAGTATCTGGTGCAGTTCGCCTTTCTGGGCAATTTCTATGCCCGGCGTGTGCTGGGCGTGGCAAAGCCCCGGGTGGCGCTTCTCAACATCGGCACGGAGGACAGCAAGGGTACCGACCTCCAGAAGCAGACGCTGGCCCTGCTGCGTCAGGCCGGCGAGCGGGGCGACCTGCACTTCATCGGCAACATCGAGGCCAAGGAGGCTATCAAGGGCGGCTGCGACGTCATCGTCACTGACGGCTTCTCCGGCAACATCATGCTCAAGAGCATCGAGGGAGTGGGCTCCTTTGCCGGCTCCGCGCTGAAGATCATGTTCAAGAAGAACCTGCTGACAAAGCTGGCGGCGCTGCTGGTGATGCCCGGGCTCAACGCCTTCAAGGACAGGCTGGACCCCAACAAGGTGGGCGGCACCGCCTTCATCGGCATCTCAAAGCCCGTCATCAAGGCCCACGGCGCGTCCAATGCCGAGGCCATCGAGAACGCCATCGGACAGGCCATCCAGGTGGCCCAAAGCGGCATTGTGGAGGATATTCAGAAGAACATAGACAAGATGCAGCTGGTGTCCGAATAAAAAAGGAAAAAGGGTATTGACAGTCTCAGAGGATTGCCGTATTATTTTCGAAGAAAAAAAGAAGGAGGAATACCCCGTGACAATGGAGGAGATCTTCAAAACGATGCAGGACCTCATCGCCGAGCAGTTTGCCATCGATGCCGATGAGATCAGCATGGAGAGTTCTTTCGTGGACGATCTGGGTGCCGATTCCGTGGACCTGGTCGAGTTGGTCATGGCCATGGAGGAAGAATTCGACATCGGCGAGATCGATGAGGAGGACCTGGCGTCTCTCAAGACTGTCGGCGACTGCGTCCGCTATCTCAACGGAAAGCTCGGTTGATCTGACATAGAAAAGACGAGACCTGACCCCGCCTGTGCGGGGTCGTCTTTTTGGAAAGGAGAGTTACCTATGCAGGCATTGGAGACAAAGCTGGGCTATACCTTCCGCCGCCCCGCGCTGCTGGAAAACGCCCTGTACCACAGCTCCTACGCCAACGAGCACCGCGCCGGCGGCATCACCAGCAACGAACGTCTGGAGTTTCTGGGCGACGCGGTGCTGGGCTTTGTGACGGCGGAGTACCTGTACGCCAAGCACCCCGACCTGCCGGAGGGCGATCTGACCCGCATCCGCGCCGCACTGGTGTGCGAGGAGAGCCTGCACGAGGTGGCCCAGTATCTGGAGCTGGGCCAGTACCTGAAGCTGGGCCACGGTGAGGAGCTGGGCGGCGGACGTCAGCGCCCGTCCATTCTGGCAGACGCCACGGAGTCCGTGTTTGCCGCCGTCTATCTGGACGGCGGGGTAGATGCCGCCCGCGACCTCATCCACCGCGTCCTGCTGGACAAGGAGCAGGAGGAGCAGGTGGAGGAGCGCCGCCGCGACTATAAGACGGAGCTGCAGGAGCTGGTGCAGCGCAAGCCCGACCAGACCCTGCGCTACGAGATGACCGGCTCCGCCGGTCCCGACCACGCCCGCCTGTTCGCCTTCCGCGTCACGCTGAACGGCGAGCCCATCGGCGCCGGCGAGGGCCGCAGCAAGAAAGAGGCGGAGCAGTCCGCCGCCCGCAGCGCCCTGAAAAAGCTGCAAAAATGACAAAACCGCACCGGCAGTTGTCCCTGCCGGTGCATTTATTTTGCGCGGAAGGAAACCTTTTCCCGCTCCGCCCCGTCTAAGGGATAGAGAACAAGGAAAGGAGCTGATCCCATGGGAAAGCGTATGGCCGCGCTGGCGCTGGCCATTTGTATGGCGCTGCCGCTGTTCGGCTGCGGCGGCAAGCTGAAGGCCCAAAGCCTGACGGAGGGCATCACCGTCCGCACCATCGATACCCACACCGACCTGACGGGCGACAGCACCGCCGTCATGGACTTTGCCGCCGCCCTGCTGCGGCAGACGGCCGAGCCGGAGGGCGTGCTGCTCTCACCGGTATCGGTGCTGTACGCCTTGGGCATGACCGCCAACGGCGCCTCCGGCGACACCCTGACCCAGCTGGAGCAGGTCATGGGCATGGACCTGACCGCCCTCAACGACTACCTCTACACCTATCGTATGAGCCTGCCGGAGAACACCAAAAAGTGTAAGCTGTCGCTGGCCAACTCCCTGTGGCTGCGGGACATCTTCCGCGTGGACGATGCTTTTCTGGATACCTGCGCCAACTACTACGGCGCGGAGGCCTACCGCTCCGCCTTCGACGACTCTCTGGTGACGGATCTGAACCGCTGGGTGGACAACAAGACCGACGGCATGATCTCCAGCCTGCTGAATCAGCCGCCCACGGACCGCACCATGCTGTATCTGGTGAACGCCGTCTGCTTCGACGCCAAGTGGCAGGAGCCCTACGAGAAGTCCGACATTGAGCAGGGCGCTACCTTCACCGCCGCCGATGGCGTCCGCCAGACGGCGGACCTGCTGTGGTCCAAGGAGAGCGTTTACCTGTCCGACGACAACACCACCGGCTTCATGAAGTATTACGACGGCGGGCGCTACGCCTTCGTGGCCCTGCTGCCCAGTGAGGGTGTCTCCATAGCGGACTATGTGGCCGGACTCACCGGCGGTAAGCTCCACGCCCTGCTCAACGAACACCGTTACGGCACGGTGGAGGCCGCCATCCCCCGCTTCACGGCGTCCTCCTCGCTGGAGCTGAACGATGCGCTGAAGGCCATGGGCGTCACCGACGCCTTCGATGCCTCCCGCGCCGACCTGCGGGCCATGGGCGGCGCACCCAATGACCAGCTGTACGTCAGCGCCGTGCTGCACAAGACGTACCTGTCCCTGGACGAGAACGGCACCAAAGCCGCCGCCGTCACCGCCGTTGTCACCGATACTGCCAGCGCTGAGCCGCCGCAGGTGTACCGCGTGGTGCTGGATCGTCCCTTCGTGTACATGATCGTGGATACCCACGCCAATCTGCCGCTGTTTTTGGGGACCGTGACCCAAATGAACGGTTGACATTTGCCCGCGAAGCGCCTATACTGTCAGTTTGCCGGATGCAGCGAAGGCCGCATCCGGCAAACTGATACAGGAGATCTGTTTGTATGGACTATTATCTGCTGACCGATCTGGCGGTCACCATGGGATATCATCTGGCCATGTCCGGCGCGGAGACGTTCCGCGTGGAGGACACCGTCCACCGCATCCTGCGGGCCTATGGTGTGGAGTGTGAGGTGTTCGCCATCCCCAACAGCATCTCTGTCAGTCTGGAGGCGGCCAACGGCAAGCCCCTGATGCTCATGAAACGTATCGACTTCCACGGCAACGATCTGGAGACCATGGAGAAGCTCAACGCCCTGAGCCGCCGCATCTGCACGGAGCGTCCGGAGGTGGACGAGGCCATGACATGGCTTCACGAGACGCTGGCCGCCTGCCGTACCTACCGTACCGGCGTGATCTATCTGGGCGGCGTTCTGGTGGGCCTGGGCTTCTGTCTGGTGTTCGGCGGCACGCTGCTGGACTGCCTGTGGGCGGGACTCATGGGCCTTATCATCGGCCTTGTTACCCGCTTTATGGACAAGCAGGAGGCCAACCCGTTTTTCAGTACCCTGCTGGCCGCCTGCTGCATGGCGCTTCCGGCTTATATCGCCGCGGGACTGGGGCTGATGGACAGCCCGGACGCCGCCATCATCGGCACGCTGATGATGCTGGTCCCGGGCCTGCCCATCACCAACGCCATGCGGGACATCATCTACGGCGATACCAACTCCGGCATCTTCCGGCTGGTGCAGGTGGTGTTCACGGCGCTGGCCATCGCGTTGGGCACCGCTGCCGCATGGCACCTGACATCAGGGGTCTACGGTGTCACCGGCTCCGCCACGGTGACGTGGCAGCCGCTGGCACAGGCTGTGGCCGTGTTCGTGGGCTGTCTGGGCTTCTGCATCCTGTTCAACGTCCACGGCCGCGGCAGTGTCTTGTGCATCATCGGCGGCGTGGTGACGTGGATGCTGTACCTGCTGGGCGGCGCGCTGGGCTGCGATGTGTATGTCGCCAACCTGTTCGCATCCCTGTTCGCGGCGGCGTATGCCGAGGTGATGGCCCGGGTCCGCAAGTGCCCCGCCATGCCCTATCTGGTCATCGCCATACTGCCCCTGCTGCCCGGCGCCGGCGTGTACTACACCATGAGCCTGGGGCTGGAGGGCAATCGTATGGACGCCGTGGCCAAGGGACTGGAGACGGTGGGCATCGCCGGTTCTCTGGCGGTGGGCATCCTGCTGGTATCCACGGTGTTCCGCCTCATCTACCGCCATCTCCAGGGAGCGCGGGCGGAGAAGTCCTGATCCGATAAGCTGAAAAAGCCATCCCCCTGCACCGCAGGGGGATGGCTTTTTCCTCAGTCCTCGATATAGGCGTGGGGGTCGATGACGCTGCCGTCCTGACTGACGGAGAAGTGGAGGTGGGGGCCCATCTCACTTTCCGCCGCGCTGGTGGAGCCCACGCGGCCGATGATGTCACCGGCGCGGACGGACTGTCCCTCCGCCACCGGCACGTCCGATTGCAGGCTGCTGTACTGGGTGGTGTAGCCGCCGCTGTGCTGGATGACCACGGTGGTGCCCATCAGCTCATCGCTGGTGACGGACAGCACCGTGCCGTCCGCCGCGGTCTTGACGGCCGCGCCCTCCTCGGCCTGCACATCGATGCCGTTGTGGGTGCGCCAGTCCGCCATGGTCTGGTCATACAGCAGCTCCGTCATGCTGAATACCGTCACGGTGGTGCCGTCCAGCGGGGAGATGACCTCCGGCAGCAGCTCCACCGGCTCCTCGATGACCGTCTCCGCCTCCTGCACCGGTACCTCAACGGGCTCCGACTGGATCACCGGCTTGGTGGGCGCCGCAGGCACGGGGGTGACAGGAGTGGGCTTGATCTCAATGACGGGGTCCGGCTCCTTTGCGGGGGAGTCGGCGGAAAACAGGGTGATATAGCCAATCGTTCCGGCGGCCAGCAGGCACAGAGCAAGGGCTATGTAAAAGCCCTTGCCGCCGAACATGGCCTTGATCTTGGAGTTGTCGAATCTGCTCATACGCGCCTTTCGGGTGGGACGCACCCACCGCCGCCTGTTTCCGGCCTGCGGCCCGCCGTGATAAAAAAGTCTCTGCCTGCATTGTGACCAGACAGAGACTTTTTTATGCACTTTTTTCCGGCGCGGCTGTGTCAGTCGTAGAATTCCTCCGTCAGGCCCCGCCGCAGCAGACCGGCCAGCATATCCCTGGGCACCGCCTGCTCATAGAGGATGTCGTGTACCGCCTTGCAGATGGGCAGCTCCACGCCGTACCGCTGTCCCAACAGCATCAGGGCCTTCACGGTGTAATACCCCTCCGCCAGCTGGTGGTAATCCTGCCCGCGGACGAAGGACTCGCCGAACTGCCGGTTGTGACTGTACGGCGAGAACACCGTGGCCTCGTAGTCCCCCAGGTGGCACAGACCGTAGGCCGACAGCTCGCTGCCGCCCATGGCCTTGATGAGACGGGCCACCTCGCGGGTGCCGCGGCTCATGAGAGCACCCTTGAGACTGGACATCTCGAAACCATCCAGAAAACCGGCGGCGATACCCACCACGTTCTTGGCGGCGGCGCCCACCTCATTGCCGATCATATCCCCGCCGTAATAAAAGCGGATGAGGTCACTGGAAAACGCCTGCACCAGCCGGCGCTTCACGTCCTCGTTTTCGCTGTCGATGACCATGCAGTTGGGGATGCCGCGGTAGAACTCCTGCACGTGGCCCGGCCCCAGCCACACGGCCACGGTGTTGGACGGGTGCAGCAGCTCCGCCGCGATCTGACTGAGCCGAGCGCCAGTCCCCATCTCCAGACCCTTCATGCATAAGACCACCGTGCGGCTCCTCAGTGCCTGCAATTCCGACTGTCCCAGCAGGCTCCGCAGGCTCTGGGAGCCGATGGAGATGATGACCGTCTCCGCGCTCTCCAGCGCCGCGTCCAGCGCCGTGGACAGTGCCACGGACTCCGGCAGCGTCAGCAGGTCGTTCTGCCGCGTGGTGAGAAACGCCTGCATGCGGGGTGATGCCGCGCGGCCGTACAGGGTGACGCGGTGGCCGATGTGATCCAGGTACCACGTGATGAGGGAGCCCCACCGCCCGCAGCCGATGACTGTAATGTTCATGGATATGTCTCCTTATAAACAGGTCCCGAAGCATGGCTTCGGGACCTGCCGTACATGACGATGTTGGTTACTTGACGATCAGCGTCTTGCCGTCCATCTCCGGCGGGCAGGCCAGTCCCATTACATCCAGGATGGTGGGGGCGATGTCGGCCAGACGGCCGGTGCGCAGCTCCGTACCGGCGCCGCAGAGGATGAAGGGCACCAGATTGGTGGTGTGGGAGGTCATGGGGCTGCCGTCGGGCTGCTTCATGTCCTCGGCGTTGCCGTGGTCAGCCGTGACCATGGCGATGCCGCCCATCTTCAGGGTGGCCTCCACCACGCGGCCCACGCAGGTGTCCACGGTCTCCACCGCCTTGACGGCGGCCTCCAGTACGCCGGTGTGGCCCACCATGTCACAGTTGGCGAAGTTCAGGATGATGACGTCATACGCACCGGACTCGATGCGCTCCACGCACTTGTCGCACACCTCCACAGCGCTCATCTCCGGCTGGAGATCGTAGGTGGCTACCTTGGGGGAGGCCACCAGCACACGGTCCTCGCCGGGGTACTGCTTCTCCACGCCGCCGTTGAAAAAGAACGTCACATGGGCGTACTTCTCGGTCTCGGCGATGCGCAGCTGGGTCAGCCCCAGACTGCTGAGATACTCGCCCAGCCCGTTCTTCACGGCGATGCGGGGCCACGCCACCAGCACGTTGGGCATGGTAGCGTCGTACTCCGTGTTGCACACGTAGGTGGTGGGGAAGAACTCCCGCTGGAACCCGTCGAAGTCAGGGTCCACGATGGCGCGGGTGATCTCACGGGCGCGGTCGGGGCGGTAGTTGAAGAAGATGACGCTGTCGTTATCGCTGATGGTGCCCTCGCTGTCGCACACCACCGGCTCCATGAACTCATCGGTGACGTTGGCGGCGTAGCTCTGTGCCACGGCGTCCACGGGATCGGGGTTGTGGTTTCCCTCGCCGTACACCATGGCGTCGTAGGCCATCTGCACCCGCTCCCAGCGCTTGTCACGGTCCATGGCGTAGTAGCGGCCCATGACCGTGGCGATCTTGCCTACGCCCAGCTCCGCACACTTGTCCGCCAGCGCCTGGACGAAGCCCTTGCCGCTGGTGGGGGACACATCGCGCCCGTCCAGGAAGCAGTGGAGATACACGCGCTGGAGGCCCTTGTCCTTGGCCATCTGCATCAGCGCGTACAGGTGGTCGATATGGGAGTGTACGCCGCCGTTGGACAGCAGACCGTACAGATGCAGGGCGGTACCGTTTTTCAGGCAGTCGTCCATGGCCTTGTTGTAGGCCTCGTTCTGGAAGAAGCTGCCATCCTCAATGGCGCGGCTGATGCGGGGCAGATCCTGAAACACCACGCGGCCGCCGCCGATGTTGGTGTGGCCCACCTCGCTGTTGCCCATCTGCCCTGCGGGCAGACCCACGTCCAATCCGCTGGCGGACAGGGTGGTGTGGGCGTATTCCTGGAACAGCCGGTCCAGCACCGGCGTCTTGGCCAGGGTGACGGCGTTGTCGTCCGCCGGCGGCGCGATGCCGAAGCCGTCCATGATGATAAGGGTCGTCGGAGTTTTGTTCATGCCTGCCTCCTTTTGCTCTTTAGTCCTGATTGGCGGCGTTGATGATCTCCACGAAGTCCGCTGCGTTCAGGGCGGCGCCGCCGATGAGTCCGCCGTCGATGTCGGGCTGGCCCAGCAGCTCCGCGGCGTTGGCGGGCTTCATGGAGCCGCCGTACTGGATGGTGATGGAACGGGCGATGCGGGCGCCGTACAGGTGGCGCACGGTGGTGCGGATAAAGGTGCAGACCTCGGCGGCCTGCTCAGCGGTGGCGGTCTTGCCGGTGCCGATGGCCCAAACGGGCTCATAGGCGATGACGCACTTGCGCAGCTTCTCAGCGGGCACGCCGGCCAGCGCGGACTTCACCTGCAGGGCGATGAGCTCCATGGTGATGCCCAGCTCCCGCTGCTCCAGCGTCTCGCCTACGCAGATGATGGGGTGCAGACCGGCCTCCAGCGCGGCCAGCACCTTCTTGTTGACGATGAGATCCGTCTCGCCGAAGTACTGGCGGCGCTCGGAGTGGCCGATGATGACGTACTTCACGCCCAGATCCTTCAGCATGTCGGCGGAGACCTCGCCGGTGTAGGCGCCGGACTTCTCAAAGAACACGTTCTGCGCGCCCACGGACACCCGTGCGTCCTTGAAGGCCTTGATGGCGGTGGAGATGTTCACGGCGGGGACACATACCACCACGTCGCACCACTTGGCCTTGGGCAGCAGGGCCTTCAGCTCCTCGGCGAACTTCTTGGTCTCGCTGGCGGTCTTGTTCATCTTCCAGTTGCCGGCGATAATGGTCTTACGGTATCTGCGATTCATAACTTGTTTACTCCTCTGTCTTTCAAAACTAATATATCGTTACATGATACGATCGGATGTAAAGGGGGAGCGCCTCCCCCGTCAAGGGACCTTACTTGTCCAGCAGGCACGCCACACCGGGCAGCTCCAGCCCCTCCAGGAACTCCAGAGACGCGCCGCCGCCGGTGCTGATGTGGGTGATCTTATCGGCGAAGCCCATCTGCTCCACCGCTGCGGCGCTGTCGCCGCCGCCCACGATGGTGATAGCGCCGCTGTCGGCCAGGGCCTGGGCCATGGCGCGGGTGCCGGCGGCGAAGTTGTCGAATTCAAACACGCCCATGGGTCCGTTCCACACCACGGTGCCCGCGCCCTTCACGGCATCGCAGAATACCTTGATGGTGTCGGGACCGATGTCCATGCCCTCCCAGCCCTCGGGGATGGCCATGGTGCTGACCACCTGGCGCTTGGCATCGTTGGAGAAATCGTCCGCCGCCACAGTGTCGGAGGGCAGCAGCAGCTTTACGCCGTTCTTCTTGGCCTTCGCGATCATCTCCAGAGCGTAGTCCAGCTTGTCGTCCTCGCACAGGCTCTTGCCGATGGAGCCGCCCTGCGCCTTGGCGAAGGTGTAGGCCATGCCGCCGCCGATGATGATGGTGTCGGCCTTGTCCAGCAGGTTGTTGATGACGCCGATCTTGTCGCTGACCTTAGCGCCGCCCAGCACCGCCACGAAGGGGCGCTTGGGGTTATTGAGCGCGCCGCCCATGACCTCCAGCTCCTTGGCCACCAGCAGGCCGGACACGGCGGGCAGATACGCCGCCACACCGGCGGTGGAGGCGTGGGCGCGGTGTACGGTGCCGAAGGCGTCGGATACGTACAGCTCCGCCATGGAGGCCAGCTCCTCGGCGAAGGACGGGTCGTTCTTCTCCTCGCGGGGATCGAAGCGCAGGTTCTCCAGCAGCATGATCTGACCGCCCTGCAGCGCCGCGGCCTTGGCCTTGGCGTCCTCGCCCACAATGTCCCTGGCGAAGATGACCTCCTGTCCCAGCAGCTGGCTGAGACGCTCTGCCACGGGGGCAAGGCTCAGCTTGCTTTTCCACTCGCCCTTGGGCTTGCCCAGATGGGAGCAGGCGATGACCGCCGCCTTCTTCTCCAGCAGGTAGCGGATGGTGGGCAGCGCCGCCACGATGCGCTTGTCGCTGGTAATGGCGCCGGTCTCCTTGTCCTGGGGCACGTTGAAATCGCAGCGCAGCAGGATTTTTTTCCCGGCCACGTCCACGTCCAGAATGGTCTTTTTATTGTAGTTCATACGGATACATCTCCTTTTGAAATAGTATGTGTATGGAAAAAACAGATCAGCGCTCCGCCATCTCGCCTTCACCGGTGAGCCCGGGGAACCCGTTCTGCCGCAGGGCCTCGTAGGTCAGGATGGCCACGGAGTTGCTGAGGTTCAGGCTCCGCGCCTCCGCACGCATGGGCAGACGGAGGCACCGGTCATAGTGGGCCGCGCGGAACGCCTCCGGCAGGCCCGCCGTCTCCTTGCCGAAGAACAGCCAGCAGTCCGGCGAAAACCGGGCCTGCGTGTAGTCCTGTGGGGCCTTGGTGGTGGCCAGCCACAGGTCTGCGGCCGCCTCCGGGTGCTGCCGGAACAGATCGTCCAGCCCGTCGTAGTCCCGCACCGTCACCAGATGCCAGTAGTCCAGCCCCGCCCGCTTCACGGCGCGGTCCGAGATGTCAAAGCCCAGCGGCCGCACCAGATGCAGGGAGCACCCCGTGGCGGCGCAGGTGCGGGCGATGTTGCCGCAGTTCTGGGGGATCTCCGGCTCGACCAGTACGATATGCAGCATAAACGGACATCCCCCTCGCGACTTGTCATCTATGGGCGCGGGCAAAACCGCGCCTGCCCTTGTCAACCGATGGTATTGTAATGCAACGGAAATGAAAATGCAACTCAAAAATGCCAAAAACCCCCGCATTTTCTTAGAAATACAAAAAATGACCGCTGTTTCCATGGAAAAATGGTAATTTACGTCAGCGTTTTTCCTCTCTGAAAAATTGTGGCCAAAAAAAGTTGGAAAAATACTGGATTTTCCTGTAAAGCCTGCTATAATGGGGACAGACCGATTTATGCGAAGGGAGGAAGGACCGATGGATCGTATGGACTGCATCAAGACCCATATCATCTGTCAGTACGCTTCCTCTGCCGGAGTGTGCGCCGTCTGCATCGCCGAAAGCCGCTGAACACAGCGGTAAGCGGCGCGGGACGGCGTTTTTGTTTGCTTTTTAACAGGCAAACGACCTCCGGCACAGCAACCAGAGAATACAAAAAAGGACAGAAAGCGAGAGGGTAAACACCATGATTTCTCACGGCAAGGACATCAAGATCTTCACCGGCAACGCCAACCCCGCGCTGGCGCAGGAGATCTGCAAGCTCATCGGCATCAAGCTGGGCGAGGCGGAGGTCAAATCCTTCGCGGACGGCGAGGCGTCTGTCTCCCTGTACGAGAGCGTTCGCGGCAGCGACGTATTCCTCATCAACTCCACCTGCAAGCCGGTCAATGACAGCCTGATGGAGCTGCTCATCATGATCGATGCCTGCAAGCGCGCCTCCGCGGGCCGCGTCACCGCGGTGATCCCCTATTTCGGCTATGCCCGTCAGGACCGCAAGGCCAAGAGCCGCGATCCCATCTCCGCCAAGCTGGTGGCCAACATGCTCACCGCCTCCGGCGCGGACCGTGTGCTGACCATGGATCTCCATGCCAGCCAGATCCAGGGTTTCTTCGACATCCCCGTGGACAATCTGCTGGGCAACCCCGTGTTCGTGGACTACTATGCCAAGAAGTTCGGCGAGCGCTGCGAGGATATGGTCGTGGTGTCCCCCGATGTGGGCTCCGTGGCTCGCGCCCGTACCTTCGCCCAGAAGCTGCACATGAGCCTTGCTATCGTGGACAAGCGCCGTCAGAAGGCCAACCAGTGCGAGGTCATGAACGTTATCGGCGACGTGGCCGGTAAGGACTGCATCCTGTTCGACGATATGATCGACACCGCCGGCTCCATCTGCAACGCTGCCAAGGCCATTGTGGAGGTAGGCGGCGCCACCAGCGTCTATGCCTGCGCCAGCCACGGCGTGCTGTCCGGCCCCGCGCTGGAGCGCCTGAGCGCCAGCGTCATCAAGGAAGTGGCCCTGCTGAACACCATTCCCGAGTCCATGGGCGAGGGCTGCGACAAGATCAAGTATCTGTCCGTGGCGCCCATGTTCGCCGAGGCCATCGAGCGCATCTATCAGGAGATCTCCATCGCCAAGCTGTTCAACTGAACGCTTTGCAAACGGAAAAGACTGTGTTATAATAGAGGGACTGCGTTTGCAGTCCCTCTTTACTTTGCAGAAGGAGGCGAGAGCCTTGTTTTTTAATCGGAATCAGAGCGGCGGCGTCAATTGGCTCCTGGTGGGGCTGGGCAACCCGGGCACCAAGTACGAATCCACCCGCCACAACATGGGCTGGCTGGCGCTGGACAGCCTGATGGAAAAGGAAAATTTCAAACTCAACAAGCTGAGGTTCAAGGCGTGGACCGGTATTTTGGAGAAAAACGGCAACAAAATCCTGGTGATGAAGCCCCAGACCTACATGAACCTCTCCGGCGAGTCGGTGGGCGAAGCGGCGCGGTTTTATAAGGTGCCGGCGGACCATGTGGTGGTGATCTCCGACGACGTTTCTCTGCCGGCAGGCAAGCTGCGCATTCGCAAAAGCGGCTCCGCCGGCGGCCATAACGGCCTGAAAAATATCATCCAGCATCTGGGCACCGACGGCTTCCCCCGCATCAAGATCGGTGTCGGTATGCCGGCGCACCCTGACCACGAGATGATCGACTGGGTCATCGGCAAGCCTCAGGGCGAGGAGGCCAAGGTGCTCCGCGCCACGCTGGACCGCGCGGCGGAGGCGGCGCTGTGCCTCATGGAGGAGGGGGCGGACGCCGCCATGAATCGCTTTAACGGATAAAAGTTTTTCGTACAAAACAATCGCATGTTGAAGAAGCTGCTCAAATGGCGATGACGCCTGCTGTACCAGGGAAAAGGCGCATTGACCCCTGCGGCGGCCTGAAGAATGATGAACTGCCGGCCTCCGCAGACTGTGCGCGGGCCGCGGCGCATCGCTTTTGCACCGGCCCTGCGGGGCAGGGCCCCGCGTTTTCGTGTCCGCTCTGCGGCGTTTTTTGCGCGGCGCTTGCGGCGGTTTTTTCAGGTAATTTTCAGCAAGGGCACATACAATAGAAAATGGTATATCGTCGGCAGGGGAGCCGTGCTTCCGAGGGCGGGTCACCTCCTCGACCCTGCGGCTCCGGCGGCCGCGTCCCCGCACCCCGTAGGGGCCGGCGGTCTCGGCGGCCCGTTTCCATCTTCTTCCATGCCACCGGCGGCCCCATTTCTTTCAGCAGCGAAAGAAATGGGGGAAAGAACACCGCCAAAAACCAATGGTTTTTGGATTTCCTTTGCCCGATTTAAATGCGGCAGGAAAAGGTTCCGCAGGGAATCGGCCACGAGTCTACCCCCGCTGCCGCTGACAAGGCGGGCGGTGGGACTTGATGGGCCTACCGGCTTGGGCGATTATCAAATCGCGCACTTTCCGCCAGCGGCGGCAAGTGTAGGTGCGGCCCGCTGGGCCGCGGGAATATAAAAATTATGCGGAGTGTAAAGATGTTTCGCTATACAGCGCGGGAGTAGAAAGTTTTCGTGCGGAACGTGGGAGCGGCAGCGATAAGAGGATCGTAAGCGATTCGTTGTACGACGATGTGCAGCATTTGGGTTTTCGCGGGGTACGCGGCGACAGGTTTTTGACGTACCCCAACCGCGCAGGAAGTCTTGAAACCTGCGGTTTCAAGCAGCGTTTTTGGTCACTTTTGGGGCTGCGGCCAAAAGAGACCCGCGCCCGCGGGCGCGGAACTCTCCCTGTTGGTGACATGGGGGAAAAACGAACGGGCCGTCGAGGACGCCGGCCCCTACAAAGGGTTAGGCGAAAGTGCGCCGGTATTTGGCGGTGCGTCGATGCGGGCTGCCGGGGACGCCGGCCCCTACGGGAGCGGGAGCGGGGCCGTCAGCAAATTTGAGAACATCAGCAAACGAACAGATATATCCACGAGCCGCGCCGGAGCGCGAAGCATTCCTTTGAAAATGACCGGAAAAGAGCAATAGCATAAAAAACAGCAGAATATCACGACAAAACAGTAGAATATCACGACAAAACAGCAGAATATTACCACCACAAAACGACAAGGAGGGGAGAGCGATGGAAGGATTCATCCGGCAGCTGCTGACGCTGCCGCAGGTGCAGGAGCTGACAGCGGGTATCAACGGCCGCGAAAGGCACAGCGTGGTGACGGGGCTCTCCCCCGTGCAGCGGGCGGCCGTCGCGGCGGCTGCGGCGGAGCAGACCGGCAGGCCGCTGCTGATGCTGTGCGCCGATGAGCAGGAGTGCGCCCGGCAGGCCGCCGATCTGCGGGCCCTTACCGGTCAGGAGCCGGTGGTGCTGCCGGCTCGGGAATGGCAGCTGCGGCCTGCGGCGGCGTACAGCCGCCAGTGGGAGTACCGGCGGCTGTGGGCTCTGTACCGGCTGGCGCAGGAAGCGCCCCGCGTAATGGTGGCCACGGCGGCGGCCATGGCCCAGCTATGCGTGCCGCCGGAGGTGCTGCGGCAGACCGCCTTCACGCTGGAGGTAGGGCGGCAGTACGACGTGACGGCGCTGACGGCACAGCTCACCGCCGCAGGCTACGTGCGCTCCCAGCAGGTGGAGGGCGCGGGGCAGTTCGCCCTGCGGGGTGGTATTCTGGACATCTTCTCACCGGGGCCGGAGCGGCCGGTGCGCTGTGAGTTCTTCGACGATGAGCTGGACAGCATGGGCGACTTCGATGTGTCCACCCAGCGCCGCGTGGAGAACCGGCAGACGTTTACGGTGCTGCCGGCGGGAGAGGTGCTGCCGTTCCATGATGCGGACACGGCGGAGAGTGCTGCCCGGCGAATGGACGCGGCGGTCAAGCGGCTGGCGAAGAAGGAGAGCGCCGCGGCTCTGCGGCAGCGGCTGGAGGAGGATGCCGCCGCGCTGCGGCAGGGGGTGACGCCCCCGGGCGGCGACCGGTACCTGACGGCGGTGTATCCCGATGCGGCCACGGCCTTCGACTATCTGCCGGAGGAATGCCTGATCTGCGTCAGTGAGGCGGGACGGGTACAGGAGGCGCTGAAAGCCTTTGTGTGGCAGGTGAAGCAGGACGTGACGGCGTCCATGGAGGCGGGGCTGATGGCCGGCGCCTTCGGGCGGCTGACGCTGACGGAGAACGAGACGGCGGCGGAGCTGGAAAAATTTCCCGTGTGCCAGATGGAGAGCCTGCCTACCAGCCGGTATCTGACGGCGCCGCAGCTGCTGCTGGACATCCCTGCCAAGCAGCTGGCCAGCTATGGCGGCAGTCTGGAGACGGCGGCGGCAGACATCGTACACTATCTCACCACGGGCTACGGCGTGCTGGTGCTGTGCGGCGGCGAGGTGCGGGCGCGGAACATGCAGCAGCTGCTGCGGGAGAAGAAGATCCCCGCGGCGCTGGCGCTGGACGGCGCGGCCATGCCTCAGCGGGGGCAGGTGTGCATCACCGTGGGCGCGCTCAGCGCGGGCAGCGAGTGGCCGGCGCTGAAGCTGGCGGTGCTGACGGAGGGGCAGCTGACTCAGGCTCTGTCCGGCAGCCGGAAAAAGCCCCGTGCCGCCAAGGCGGACAACCGACAGAAGCTCCAGTCCTACACCGATCTGACGGTGGGGGATCTGGTGGTACACGTACACCACGGCATCGGCCGGTTCGCCGGTATGATCCGGCTGCCGGTGGACGGCATCGAGAAGGACTATATCAAAATCAACTATGCAGGCAGCGACTGCCTGTATGTGCCGGCCACATCGCTGGATCTGGTGAGCAAGTACATCGGCGGCGGCGACGAGGCGGCGGAAAAGACCAGACTGAACAAGCTGTCCGGCGACCAGTGGGCCAAGACCACGCGGCGGGCCAAGGCGGCGGCCAAAGATCTGGCGGAGGGACTCATCAAGCTCTACGCCCAGCGGCAGCGGCAGGCGGGCTTCGCGTTTTCACCGGACTCTCCGTGGCAGCAGGAGTTTGAGGACTCGTTTCCCTACACGGAGACGGAGGACCAGCTGGCGGCTATCTGCGACATCAAGCGGGATATGGAGAAGCCGTCGCCCATGGACCGGCTGCTGTGCGGCGACGTGGGCTACGGCAAGACGGAGGTGGCGCTGCGGGCGGCCATGAAGTGCATTCTGGACGGCAAGCAGGCGGCCATTCTGGTGCCCACCACCGTGCTGGCCCAGCAGCACTATGCCACGGCTATCGACCGGTTCCGCGCCTTCCCCGTGACGGTGGAGGTGCTGTCCCGCTTCCGGACGCCGGCGCAGGTGAAGGACGTGCTGGCCAGGGTGAAGGAGGGCAGGGTAGACCTGCTCATCGGCACCCACAAGCTGCTGGCTAAAAATGTGGAATTCAAGGACCTGGGGCTGCTGATCATTGACGAGGAGCAGCGCTTCGGCGTGACCCACAAGGAAAAGCTGCGGGAACGGGCGCGGCAGGTGGATACGCTGACGCTGTCCGCCACGCCCATTCCCCGCACGCTGAACATGGCGCTCAGCGGTATCCGGGACATGAGCACCATCGAGCAGCCGCCGCAGGACCGGCAGCCGGTGCAGACCTACGTGCTGGAGCACGACTGGGGCATTCTGAGCGAGGCCATCCGGCGGGAGCTGGACCGCGGCGGGCAGGTATACTACCTGCACAACCGCGTGGAGAGCATCGACTCCACCGCCTCCCGCCTGCGGCAGCTGCTGGGAGACGGCGTGGTGGTGGAGACGGCCCACGGCAAGATGGCCGAGGGCGAGCTGAGCCGCGTCATGGGGCGCATGGCCCAGGGCGACATCCAAGTGCTGGTGTGTACCACCATCATTGAGACGGGCATCGATATCCCCAACGTCAATACCCTTATCATCGAGGACGCGGACCGCATGGGGCTCAGCCAGCTCCATCAGATCCGCGGGCGCATCGGGCGGTCCAACCGCCGGGCCTACGCCTATCTGACGTTCCGCGTGGGGAAGGTACTGACGGAGGTGGCCGCCAAGCGGCTCACCGCCATACGGGAATATGTGGAGTTCGGCTCCGGCTTCAAGATCGCCATGCGGGATCTGGAGATCCGCGGCGCAGGCAATCTGCTGGGACCGGAGCAGTCGGGGTACATGATGTCCGTGGGCTACGACATGTACCTGAAGCTGCTGAACGACGCGGTGCTGGAGCAGCAGGGGCGCGGCGCGGAGGTGCGGACGGAGTGCTCCGCCGACCTGACGGTGCCGGCCTACATCCCCGAGGGGTACGTGCCCGCCGCCGAGCAGCGGATGGATCTGTACCGCCGCATTGCCGCCCTGCGGACGCCGGCGGACGAGGCCGATCTGATGGACGAGCTGCTGGACCGCTACGGCGATGTGCCCAAGCCGGTGACGGCGCTGCTGAACGTGGCCATGCTGCGCGCGGCGGCCATGGAGACGGGTATCACCGATATCACCCAGAAGGGGCGGCAGCTGATCTTCAGCTTCGACATGCGCATCGAGCCGGCGGCGCTGCTGGCGGTGTGCGGCATGGCGGGCTACCGTGACCGGCTGCAGCTGGCGGCGGGGGCGTCGCCGAAGCTGACGCTGTTTTTACAGCCCAGGGAGGACGCATTGGACGCCGCTGGCGGCCTTGTGGAGCAGCTGCGCTTGCAGCAGAACGAATTACAATTACAGGGGCAGCAGCCCCAAGAAGGAGGAAATGAACCATGAAAAACAACTGGGTGCGTTTGATCGCCGGTGTGCTGGTGTCCGTGGCACTGGTAGGAGCCATCTCCCTCACCGGCGGTATGAAGAAGGGCAGCCGCACCGACGGCCTGCTGTACGAGGCCAGCGGGCTCCATCCCGACGGGCAGCTGCTGCTGGTGAACGGCGAGACCGTCACCTGCGAGGAGTACCTGTACTGGCTGGCCTACGACTGCGAGTACCTGAGCACCTATGTGCAGGACATCGACTGGAGTGCGGAGCTTACCAGCGGCATCACCTACGGCGACTATGCCCAGACCGATACGCTGGAGACGGTGAAGCTGTACAGCGTGGTGCGGGCGTGGGCCGAGGAGGCCGGTATCACCCTGACCGATGAGGATCAGGAGGCGCTGGACGCCCAGCGGCTGGAGTATGTGACGTACTACGGCGGCGAGGAGGCCTATCAGCGGCAGCTGGCTATCCAGGGTATCAGCGAGGAAGCCTATGACCACATCCGCGAGACGTCCTATCTCTATCAGCGTTTGCAGGACGCCTTCTGCACTGAGGGCAGCGCTCTGTATCCCGAGGGCGCGGCGCTGGCGCAGTACGCTGCGGACAACAACTATCTCACCGGCCGCGTGGTGTTCGTACCCGCCGGTGACGGCGCAGAGGACGAGGCCAACGGCTATCTGAAGCGCTTGCAGGAGGCCGAGGACAAGCTGGCCGAGCACGCCGCCATCTGTCAGGAGCGGGAGGTGGACCAGCAGGACAGCATCACCTTCGCCGCCGCGGAAGGTGACGCGCTCAGTGAGCAGGCACTGGCCCTCCAGACCGGTGAGCTTACCGGCGTGGTGGCCCTGGACGAGGGATACTACATCTTCCTGAAGGAGGACACCGATCTGTCCGCCGTGCTGCCTGCCTATTTCAGCAGCCTGCTGGCGGACCGGAGATCCGCCGCCAACGTGGTGTTCAACGAGGACCTGTACAGCACCATCGACACCGGCGCGTTCTATGAGAAGCTGGTGGCTCTGCGCAGCGAGGCAGCTCAGGAGCCTGCACAGGCTCAGCAGTGAGCCATGCGTCCGTCAAAATGACGGAAAGGGCAGGGGCTGAAATGGACCTTTTGACGATTTTTTAACAAAGTTGCATTTAGTGGTTGACTATTGTTAAAAAGTTGACTATCATAGCCGTAGACATCCGTTATCCGATGCTGTATAATAAGCTTAATTTTTATAGGAGGTAACTTTTCATGAAAGACCTGTATGTTGTCAACTGCTGCAGAACCGCTATCGGTTCCTTTGGCGGCTCCCTGAAGAACACTCCTGCCGCCGAGATGGGCGCGATCGTGGTCAAGGAGGCTCTGAAGCGTGCCAACGTTGCTCCCGAGAACGTGGATGAGCTGATGTTCGGCTGCATCCTGACTGCGGCACAGGGCCAGAATGTGGCGCGTCAGGTTTCCATTAAGGCTGGTATCCCCTACTCCGTGCCTGCCTATACCGTCGGCATGGTCTGCGGCTCCGGCATGAAGTCCGTCATCGAGGGCGCACGCTCCATCCTGGCCGGTGATTCCGACATCGTGGTCTGCGGCGGCACCGAGAACATGAGCGCCGCTCCCTATGCCTCCATGGACGCCCGCTGGGGCGCTCGTATGGGCGACAAGAAGCTGGTGGACACCATGATCAAGGACGGTCTGTGGGACGCCTATAACAACTATCACATGGGCACCACCGCCGAGAATATCAACGACATCTGGGGCATTACCCGCCGCGAGCAGGACGAGTTCGCCGCCGCCTCCCAGCAGAAGGCCTGCGCCGCCCGGGATTCCGGCCGCTTCGACGACGAGATCGTGGCCGTCCCCGTGAAGGTGAAGAAGGAGATCGTGGAGTTCAAGCGCGACGAGTATGTGAAGGAAGGCGTCACCGCTGACAGCATCGCCAAGCTGAAGGGCGCGTTCCCCGTGGGTCCCGAGTCCCCCAACCCCCAGGTGGTACACACCTTTGAGGTCACCGGCGCACAGGATGCTGCCGATAAGGGCACCCAGCGTGTCACCGCCGCCAACGCCTCCGGCATCAACGATGGCGCTGCCGCCATCGTGCTGGCCTCCGGCGAGGCTGTGGAGAAGTACGGTCTGAAGCCCATGGCCAAGCTCATCGGCTGGGGCCAGGGCGGCGTGGATCCCAAGATCATGGGCGTGGGCCCCGTGGTGGCTTCCCGCAACGCCATGAAGAAGGCCGGCGTGACCATCGACGA
>ERZ772883.1106-NODE-1106-length-22541-cov-22.839767_pt1 | contig 22541 bp, 16 predicted proteins | sample MGYA00580575_ERZ772883 | MGnify/ENA primary metagenome ERZ772883 (study PRJEB29015, sample SAMEA2737666) | human gut metagenome | biome: human gut; feature: human-associated habitat; material: faeces | place: China | collected 2012 ...
AGTGCATGAAAATTCTTATAAAAGCAAACTCTATGAATTAATCAGTGCTTCCCTAGGTCCCTAAGGGACCTAATGTGACTCATAAAGTTACGCGCCGCGTATTCGGGTTCCTCAGGGTTCCTTCCCGCCTCACTCGTCATTCTGAGCGAAGAATCTCGGTACACGCCGCTTTTGAGTCAAAGAGTAGTAAATACCGGTTGGCGGGAGGAAGCCGCCTCTAGAGAAGCATGTCACTGGATTTTCGGGTCGCTGCGCTTCCCTACAAATCCAGTTCCTTTGCCACCCCTGACGGGGCACAATAAAACGCAGAGTAACGGTTCGGCACAGTAAAAGAAAACACACCCATACAGAAGAAGCAGCAAGTAGACAGCGGAAAGACGCCTGCCATTGAATCACGAAAAGCAAAAGCAAAGAAACTATAAACTAATTCCAATGTCCCTCTGTCCTACTAATTCATCCCAATAGACCTGCACTCGCGTCTTTATTTATTATACCATAGGGCGAAACGCCCGAAGGCGTGGTGGTAGTGGGACAGTGAGACAGTGAGACAGTGGGACAGTAAAACTCTAAGGCTATCCGCCGTCCATCCCATCTTCCATCTCGGTTACAGCAGCGCAATCAATTTTTCCGTTTCTTCTTCCGTGGAAGCCCAGGAGATGGCTATGCGCATGACCACTTTATCTTCCTTGTTCTCCCAAAATCCCATCTCCACTTTTTCGGAAAGAGCCCGGGCCTTTTCGTGGGTGAGGGTAATGAAAATCTGGTTGGTACTGTTTCTTACGTCCTGCACATAGCCCTTTTCGTCCAGAGCCTGCCGGATGCGGTCTGCCATTTCATCGCCCTTCTTTCCCAATTTTTCGTAAAGGCCGCCGGTGAAGAGAGTGTCAAACTGCAGTCCCGCAGCCCAGCCCTTGGCCAGGAGTGCGCCGTGCTGTTTCACCATGGTGAAGAAATGGGGCACCGTTCCCTTCTTCGGGAACACCACCGCTTCGCCCAGGAGGGCGCCGCACTTAGTCCCGCCGATGTAGAAAACATCGGTAAGCCGGGACAGGTCCTTCAAGGTCACATCATTTCCTTTGGCGGAAAGTGCGTAGGCCAGGCGGGCGCCGTCTACGTAGAGGGCCAGTTTCCATTTCCTGCAAACAGCACTGATTTCCTCCAGCTCCTTTAAACTGTAAAGGGTGCCGTACTCCGTGGGCTGGGATATATACACCATGGCAGGCATGACCATGTGCTCATGGTTTTCATCGTTCCAGTAGGTCCCTGCCAGCCCATCAATATCAGCCGCCCCGATTTTCCCATCTTTTGCCGGAAGGGTGAGCACCTTGTGGCCGCCGTATTCGATGGCTCCTGCTTCATGGACAGACACATGGCCCGTGGAAGCGGCAATGACCCCTTCGTAGGGACGGAGCATGGTATCAATGACCGTGGCATTTGTCTGGGTGCCGCCCACCAGGAAATACACTTCTCCCTCCGGTGCGCCCGCTGCGGCCAGGATTTTTCTCCTGGCGGACTCTGAAATCACATCAGACCCGTAGCCGGTGAATTTCTTCCCCGCAAGCCCTGCCAGGGCCTCCATAATTTCCGGCGCTGCAGTCTCCATATAATCCGAAGCAAAATATAATTTTTCCATTTCGTTCTCCCTTCCCTTTGCTGTTTTGACATATTGTATATCACCAGGAAGAAGTCATGCAAATAGTTTCCTGTGGAGGTGATACACCACCGTCTCATGCCGGATAGGAAACCATACGCAAACAGTTTCCTGTCGCTATGAATCCCCATTTCCCACGTCGAGTAGGAAACCATTCGCTAATAGTTTCCTGTCGCTATAATACGCAATCGCCCCATGCCGGATAAGAAACCATACGCAAACAGTTTCCTGCCACGATGATTTGCCATTGTTCCATGCCGGATAGGAAACTTTTTCGACTAGTTCCCTGCCGCCATGATACACAATAGTTTTCCCCTCCCCTGTCATTTCGAGCGGAGCGAAGCGGAGTCGAGAAATCTCCTATCGAAAAGTTTCCTGTCGCGATAATTTACCACAGCCCCATGCCGGATGGGAAACTATACGCAAACAGTTTCCTGTCGCTATGAATCCCCATTTCCCATGCCGGATAAGAAACCATTCGCTGATAGTTTCCTGCCGCTATGATATGCAATCGCCCCATGCCGGATAAGAAACCATTCGCAAACAGTTTCCTGCCGCGATGATACGCCGCTGCCCCACGCCGGACAGGAAACTATACGCAAAAATCCGTGAAGAAATGCATACAATCATTTCTCCACGGATTTTTCATTTCATCATCAATCAGATTTTTCTTCCCGGATAGGCCTTCAGTCCTTCGCCCAGGAGGTGGATGGCCTTTTTCAGGTCATCGCAGTTCAGCACATAGGCCAGGCGGGCTTCGTCCACGCCTTTGCCCGGTTCTGCATAGAACCCATTGCCCGGTGCAATCATTACGGTTTCACCATTTACGTCAAAGTCCTTCAGCAGCCAGATGGCAAATTTTTCCGCATCGTCCACCGGCAGTTTCACCATGACATAGAAAGCACCCTTGGGGTCCGAGGAAATGACGCCGGGAATGGCAGCAAGGCCAGCGGCGATAGTGTCACGCCGTTTCTTATATTCCTGGTTCACCGCATCCAGATAGGATTTCGGCGTATCGTAGAGGGCAGCCGCTCCCACCTGTTCCACCGTAGGCACGCAGAGGCGGGCCTGGCAGAATTTATTAATCTGGGTGGTGAAATCTTCATTCTTGCAGAGCAGGCAGCCGATACGGGCACCGCAGGCGCTGTACCGCTTGGACACGGAATCCACGATGATCAGGTTGTCCGCCAAATCGTCGTAGGTGCCAAAGCTGGTGTAGGCGCCGTCGTAGACAAATTCACGGTACACTTCATCCGCAATGAGGGCCAGGCCATGCTTCTTCACCACAGAAGCAATCATGTCCATTTCCTTCTTGTTATACACCACGCCGGTGGGGTTGCCGGGGTTGGTGAGGAGGATGAGGCGGGTCTTATTGGTAATGTACTTTTCCACCGTTTCCTGGTCCGGCAGACGGTAGCCGGTTTCTGCGCTGGTGGGCACCGCCCTTACATGGGCACCGGCAATCTTGGCAAAGGAATTGTAGTTGGCATAGAAAGGTTCAAATACCAGGATTTCATCACCGGGGTCGCAGAGGGCGAGAGCTGCCAGCTCCAGCGCTTCACTGCCGCCGGCCGTGATGTAAATATTCTTCTCGCTGTACTCCATGCCCCATTCCCTGTAATATTTCTGAATCTGGTGGATCAGGTTCATATCCCCCTGGGAAGGTCCATAGGCCACGGTCTTCTTGTCAAAATGCCTGATGGCCTCCATGAACTGGGGCGGCGTCTCAATATCCGGCTGTCCGATGTTCAGATGATAAATTTTCTTTCCTGCCTTCTGCGCCTCCGTGGCATAGGGGCCCAGTCTGCGAATAGGAGAAGTGGTCAAGCTCAGTGCTCTCTGTGAAATCTTCATCATTATCCCTTCCTGTTTCTGAAAAATATTATTCCATTAAATCATGGTTCCATACTTTTATTATTATATACTTTTTTGTGCATTCTGCCATGGAAAATTTTGGGATACAGGTGATTATGATGGACCGGTCTATGGCCAAAGGTTTCTCTGTCCGCTTCGGTCAAGGAATCTTCCCGCTTCATTGTCATTTCGACCACAGTGGAGAAATCTCACGCCCTAACAGCACAGGTCGAATTGTGGACGGAGATCTCTCGGCTCAGAGTTTCAATAGAATTCATACACCTCTACTCTCATACCGTCCTGCAGCCCCGCTCGAGATGCCAATGGTAAGAGCAGCTGCCTGTTATTTTGAAAATTTCCTGGGCAAGCGAACGTAAAAAAAGGACTTTGAAGAAACGATTTCCATTTCTCCAAAGTCCTTTTTCATGCCCTCCTCAGAAGCTGTAGCGGATGCCTGCGTTCCACTGCCAGTCTTTATAGAAATGGCTGCCGGCGCTCTTTTCGAAGTCGCCGTAGAGGGAAAGCCTGCTTCCCAGCTTCATGGCAAAGCCCAGGCCGTATTCAAACCAGGTATCGTCAAAGGTGTCGGTGAAGGACAGACTTTCATCACCGGCGTAGAGGTGGATGGGGCTGTGGCCGCCAAATTCATGGTACACATTGGCCTTCAGGTAAACGATGGAATTCGGATTCACCTGACGTCCCAGGTTGAAGCCCACCCGTCCTACGAAACTGGTGATACCGGGCTGTTCCACCCGGGTGCCATTGTCCATTTCATACTGGTTCGGTCCCAGGTACCCCAGGGTCCACTGGGTCTGGGGCTCCACGTACCAGCCATTTCCCACAAATTTCTTCCTGCCGTATTCAGCGCTGAAGGAAAGGCCGGTGGTATCCATGGAAGCGGAATGGTCTTCCGTAATGGGTCCGATGTCCGCATCCACGGTAGTACGGGTATGGAGACGCTCATTCATGTGACGGATGCGGAAAACCAGGTCCAGATAGTGACCGGTCTTATGGATATCGGTGTGGTAAATGGCGGCGGAAGCAGCCTGGTTGGTTCCCCGGCCGTCAGCATAGTATCCCTTGCCGTCCAGATAGGAAAAGGCGATGCCCGTGAAACTCTTCATGCGGTCATTGTCTTCGGTCTTCGCATCGTAACCGATTTCATAGACCTTGTACTGGTTTTTGAAACCCCGATCGCTGTGGCTCTTGCCGATGCGGCTTCCCCGGATGCGGGCCCAGAGCCCCGTTTCTTCCCCTTCGTTCTCCCGAAGGTCCCCCACCCGCTGCAGCATTTTGTCATTCTCCGTGCGCCAGGTGTAGTACATGAGACTGCTCCCCGAAAGGGCAGTGCTCACCGTCGGGGTGTACTGGCCATGTTCATTGGTGGTATGGTTCGTCACGCCAGTGATGTAAAGGTCTTTTGTATAGTCCGCCGTATCGCCTTCGGAATCCTTGACCCCCAGGCCATAGGTCTTGAAATAGAGACTGTTCATGCCGAACGCTTTGAAATGGTCCGCCTGGAAATCAGCGATAAGATTAGAAGCAGGAGCAGCCATAGGCTTAGCGGCCATCATCATAAGAGCTTTGGCTCCACTTGCGTTTCCTGTACTCACTGCATCTTTTTTCAATGCACTGGCAAGGACAGTGCCCACAACCCCTTTGTCCGTACCTTCCCTGTTCACCAGCCAGAAATGAGTATTTCCTGTGTAGGTGTTATCAATATGGATGGTATCATTGCCTGTATTTCCACTGCCGTAAATGTCTTCATGAATCCGGGTATCCTTATCTTTAAATTTAGAAACGGTGACAATAGTTGGTTGTGCTTTATAGTCATCAAGGCAAATATTCCCATTATTTCCATCATAGGAGTAAATTCTTGAATCTGCAGAAGTATACCAAGCTGCTTTATTATTCAAAGAAAGCCGAATTCCTTGTCTGGCTTCATCTGGTATGGTTGTTACATTTTTGACAATAAGATAACTTCCATGTTTATCCTTAAGCAGTTCTCCGTCAAAACCGACAAGATACTCTTCATTATCCCAGTCTTTATAAATAAAAGGTTTGCCAAAAGCATTATCATTAACTGCATTAGTAATCAAGCAGGAAGAGGCTCCTGCAAAAGAGAGGTTGATTGCGCCATAATCATTAACAATAGGTCCAGAGATATGTGCTTCCTTATCACCGGTAGTTATGATAGATACAGTGCCGCCGTCAGTATAAATAGCATTTCTTTGCGTTCCTTTAGAAATAGAGATATCATGTCCAATGAGAGAAACGTTATGCCCCTTAGACCGAATTCCCCCATTCACATCAATGAAATGGGTAGATTTATCGCCTACAGTAATATTCGCTCCAATGCCATCTAAGGCGTAATGATTTTCATAATTAGAACTGATAGAAATCTGCTTCCCTTTAATCACAGCGCCGCCACCCTGGGCATGGATACCGCCTTGAATTTGTACAGAATCAGAATCATCCGTACCTATACGCAAAGTACCATGATTTGTCCATCCTGCCCAATCATTATTTCCGCTTATGGAGATAGAGCGCCCACCAACTGAGATATCCTTCCCCGCAGTCAGAAGCTGTCCATCGTGTAACTTAACGGTGTTTGTATCTTCACTGCCGATATTCACATTTCCGTTAGCAGCACAGGCAATATATCCATCCGTCCGAAGCGACCCATCCCAATTTTTAATTTCATGTGTGTTGAAATAGCTGCTGGCCCCAATAGCAATCTCTTGCCCCTGCACATTGATATTTCCTCCACTGGCATTTAACCCGCTGCTGATGAAAATGGTTTTTGTATTTTTATCTCCTGCATCAATGCTATTTTGAAGAGTAACAAGGGACTCAGAAAATGGAAACTGTGTAGACTCAGGGCCATCATATCCGGTAGAATCGACTGTGATATGCTCACCGGACAGATTCAAATCTTCAGAACTCTGGTTGGATACCTGTCCCGTAACAGTCAGATTTTCAGTATTCGACCCGCCAACATAGATATGGCCGCCATAGCCGGAAAGAGCAACCCCCTTGCCATAGGCCATTTCAATATGTCTGCCCTGTATTTTTAAGGAAGACCCAATACTGCTTACATTTGTTTTCCCATTAATATGCACAGTGTCTGTATCCTCATCACCAATGACAGTATTGCTCTTAGCACCGTTAGTTGTTTTCAGAGCAAAGTTGTATCTGCCATCAGTGCTGTCAGGCTGGGCCGCATTGATGAGAATGGATTTTCCCTTTAAGGTGACTGCAGATCCGGCATTGAAAACCAGACCATTTAAGGTAATTTCCGCTCCATCATTTCCCATGGATATGGTGGAATCAGTGGTATGAATAGAACAGCCGTCCCCGGAGTGACCGTCCACCTGGATTTTCCGGCTGTCGATAAGGATATTTCCATTCGTGTTGGCAGAAAGGCCATCATGGAAATGAATTCCCGATGCACCACCGATATGAAATTCAGCCTTCGACTCTTTGCCTTCATAATTACCGGTCACACCAAGTCCACCGGTACCGGTCACACCAAGTCCACCGGCCTCCACAGAGCCTGCCGTAACGGAAAGAGTCCCACCATAATAAATTGTTCCTTGATTGGTCTCAACCCGATTGCCAGTTACATTAACATCTGCTGCCACATTATCCTTAGCCACCTTGAAATCCCCATCTGTATTGATAGTGACCGTTCCTCCCCAATTATCCAGTGAGCCCAGAGAAATTGAGCCGCCTCTTATATTGGTATCGGAATTCTGACCGCTTGTGCAGAATCCTTCCATGTTTACAGACTCCGTGGTATCGCCGCCGATTGAAATTGTTCCACCCCAGTTGGCCGTTCTAACAGGTTCTGTTTTAGTAGGATCCGAAGAAGGGTAATTATCACCAATAGTGATTTTCTTTCCCTTTACATACACGTCAGGATTTCCACTGGTTGCAAGGCTGTGGACGATGACTTCACCGGTTTCATCGGTCCCTGCCTGCAGTGTCACATCACCGCTGCCCATCCATTTGACTTCGATGGGGTCCCCTTCCGTAGCCTCCCTCACCCTCCATTGGTTTACATAATCATAGGTTTTTCCTTCCGCCGACACCAGGCCGCCCGACAGGGCCAGGGCCACGCAAAGGGACAGTGCCGCCTTGGGACCGTTCCTCCTGAGTAATTTCCTGTAATCATTTGTCAAATGGACCATTTGAATACCCCCTTTTCGAAGCTGCCCTTTTCCGTTCCTCCATTTATCAGAAAAAGGCACGAAAAAAGCACGCCGAACCTGAGCCGGTGCCCCTGCCGGCTCAGATTCCTGCGTGTTTATAGACTCCACTGTCTCATGAATCAGCCATAAGTAATGATTCATATTCCTTATTTATCATTATACTTGTAATCATAGCAGGTGAGACTTTGCAAAGCAAATGTAAAATAACTTATGTTTTGGTGCGCCTTATATAAATTATAGTAAATATAAAGTCATGGTCCTATCCATACTTCAGGATAAGGGCCGCATATCCGGATATAAAAAAAACAGGGATCGTGAAAAATGTCAATCATTTCTTCCCAGTCCCTGTTTTGTTATACCTGTATTTCCTTGAAAATTTCTAAAGTAAAGGTTTTAGCAATGGTTTTCACTGCGCTGAAAGCACTTTGACCTGTTTTCCACAGAATGCAGCACCGGGTTATACCCTTTCAATCCGGCAGCTGTGTTTTCTGGTTTTCCTGTCATAGCTGATACCCACAAGAATCAAGCGCCCGGCAAAAGGAGCCAGTGCTTCGCCATACTGTTTGTCATGAATCTGGGAAATGGCAGTTTGTGCATCTTTATCCCATTTCAGCTCCACCACCATAGCCGGTTTATCCATGTGCCTTGGGCGAGGCAGGAAGGCAAGGTCTGCAAATCCCTTTCCTGCCGGCATTTCACGAACTATATTGTAATACCGGCGGGCAGAATAAAAGGCAAGAGACAAAGTATAGGAAAGAGCATTTTCATCATTGTACTGGATATGGCTTGTTTCCAAATGGGCAGATTCCACGCCGGAGGCCACTTTTTCTTCATTTCCGGAGAACACTGCCGCCAGGAGAGTGTCAGAAGCTCTGATGGCAGAAGATACGATTTCCCATTCTCCTCCCTGACGAGTTGCGTTCACATATTCCTTCATCACTTCATTATTGGGGATAAATACTTCCTCATTAATACTGTCGTAACCCAGATATCCCAAATGTACAAGGAGGGTCATCACATCGTCGGCAGAATGAAATGTGGTCATATCGTTCTGAAAGGTACCGGTGTCAATTTTCTGGCGCCCGCCTCCCATCATTTTCATAATGGCATCACGAAGACCGTCTTCATTCAAATCAATGTATACCTGAAGGGCTTCATAGGTTTCCGTACGGGTCCAGTAACTCCCGAAACGATGAGAAAGCATGGTATCCACCACGCTCTTGGGGCTGTATACGTGGGGACAGCCGGGGAAGGAGTAGCCGTCATACCACGCACGGCATTCAGCAAAATCCATACCATAGTGCTGACACAATGATTTCGTCTCTTCTTCCGTAAATCCCACAAACGGCGCCATCCGGTCCGGATGTTCCATGGAAAACTCAGTGAACATATTCAACGCAGAGTGGGTACCATACTTCTTGATGGGAAGAATGCCTGTCATGTACGCCAGCGCCACATAGGGTTTATCCTTTAATACATCGCGCAGGAAATCCAAATACATGCGCTGAGCCTTTTCATCATGCGGAAATTCACGAAATATGCAATCCCATTCATCGATAATGATGACAAAGGAGCGGCCTGTTTCGCTGAATACATCGGCCAAAGAAAACATCAAGCGGTCCGGCATAAGATAATCCACACAGGGATAGGCTTTCTGTATATCACGAAGTACCGCCTTTTCCAGCAGCTTAACCATTCCCGCCACATCATGAGAATTGGACAAGAACTCCTGCATATTGATACGAATCACATCATAGCGGCCCCGTTCTTTCATCCCGCCAGGGATTTTGGAAATGGAAAGTTTATCGAAAATATCATCATCTACAGACGTATGGTCATAGTAAGCAGCAATCATATTCGCAGCCATAGACTTACCGAACCGGCGAGGACGGCTGACGCATACACAGCAGCGTTCTGTATTGACAGCCTTGTTCAATTCTGCAATCATAGCAGTTTTATCTACATAAATTTCAGAATTAAGCGCTCTTCGGAATAAATCGGTTCCCGGGTTCAAATAGCTTCCCATAACATCCTCCTGCGAATAATTCAAGGAAGCACCGATACATTCGGAAAGGCTCGTTTCAAGACATGGATTCGGTGCTTCTGGGATATCCGTTATTTTCTTCATTATAGCATAAGCCCCAAGGAAAACGGATACAGCAGGCAGGACAGACAAAACACAGAAAAATGAGTTTTTACATATTTACTCGTTTTTCTGTGTTTTTCTGTGTTTTTATTATTTTGTAAAAATTGCGAATTTTTTATTTTTAGGACTTTTTTAGGATAAATAAAAATGGAACCCCCGAAAGGGTTCCATTTTATCGTGCTTTTTGAAAGAGCCGCAATTATTTCAGTTCTACAGTTGCGCCAGCGTCTTCCAGTTTCTTCTTCATTTCTTCAGCTTCAGCTTTAGCTACGCCGGTTTTAACTTCTTTCGGAGCGCCATCAACGAGAGCTTTAGCGTCTTTCAGGCCCAGGCCGGTGATTTCACGAACAGCTTTGATAACCTGAATCTTCTTTTCGCCGATTTCCTTCAGGATTACGTCGAATTCGGTCTTTTCTTCAGCTGCTGCAGCTGCGCCAGCTGCCGGAGCTGCTGCTACTGCTACAGGAGCTGCAGCGGATACGCCGAATTTGTCTTCGATTGCTTTTACCAGTTCAGAGAGTTCGAGAACGGACATATTGCTAATGGCTTCAAGGATTTCTTCGTTTGTCATTTTTGTTTCCTCCATGGAATGATTTTACGCGTAATAATTACGCAGATTCTTTCTGTTTACGCACAGCTTCGAGAGCATATGCGAGGTTCTGGATGTTGCCGTTGAGGGCACGTGCCAGTCCGGAAATGGGAGCCAGCAGGGTGGCTGCGACCATACCGAGGAGCTGTTCTCTGCTTGGCAGATCTGCCAGTGCTTTGACAGCGTCCTTGTCGATGACTTTGCCATCGAGTACGCCTGCTTTGACGGTGATTGCTTCGCTCTTGGTTTCTTTCAGGAATTCTTTCAGAGCTGCTGCCGGTGCTACGGGATCGTCTTTGCAGGTTGCAATGCCGTTCGGGCCCTGGAGCAGATCGTCAAGGCCTTCGAGGCCAAGTTCGTCAGCTGCAATACGAGTCAGTGTGTTTTTAATAACTTTGTATTCAACGCCGTGTGCCAGGAATTTACGACGCAGCAGTGTTGCGTCCTTTACTGTCAGTTTGTTGAATGTCAGGAGAACAACGCCCTGGGAGGAGAGTCTGTCTTTCATTTCTGCAACGACAGCTTCCTTTTCGGGACGGATTCTTACTTCGTACTTTTCTTCGCTCATGAGTACACCTCCTCTGCTATTGATTTTATATTTATCACGTTAGCTAAAACGACCCCGCAGAGCCTGCGAGGTCGTGTACTGGCGTTCCAGTACTCAGCCTCGGGAGGCGGGCTTTGGCCCTTTAAAAAGATTTACCGCCGGTCTTAAGCTAAGTGTAAATAGGCTTATTAAGCTTTCGGTGCTGCTACCGCGGAGATATCCAGGTGGATACCAGGTCCCATGGTAGAGCTGATGGTGAGGCTCTTCATATACACACCTTTTACAGAAGCAGGACGTGCTTTTGCAATGGTGTTGTAGATAGCCAGAAGGTTCTGTTTCAGTTTGTCTTCGTCAAAGGATGCTTTGCCGATGATAACCTGTACATTGCCTGCTTTGTCGGTACGGTACTGAACCTTGCCGCCTTTGATTTCGTTGACAGCCTTAGTAACATCCATGGTTACGGTGCCAACCTTCGGGTTTGGCATGAGGCCTTTCGGTCCGAGGATACGGCCCAGACGACCAACTACAGCCATCATGTCCGGGGTAGCCACTACGACGTCAAAGTCCATCCAGCCCTGCATAATCTTATCGGCCAGTTCTTTTCCGCCTACGTAGTCAGCGCCTGCTGCTTTTGCTTCGTCTTCCTTGTGGTCCTTTGCGAAAACCAGGACTTTCTTGGTTTTGCCGGTGCCTGCGGGGAGAACGGTAGCGCCGCGGAGCTGCTGATCAGCGTATTTCGGGTTGATATTGAGATTGAAAGCAGCTTCGATGGTTTCATCGAATTTTGCGGATGCTGCTTCTTTGACCAGCTTTACAGCTTCGTCGAGGTCATAGAGCTTATGACTGTCAACGATGGCTGCAGCTGCCTTCTGTTTCTTTGTCAGTTTTGCCATTGTTTCCTCCTATGTGGTCATTGGGGATTTACCCTGCCACGAACGGGTCAGTCTTAGTCTACAACTTCGATGCCCATAGAACGGGCTGTGCCTTCAACGAGACGCATTGCTGCTTCTACGTCGTTAGCGTTCAGGTCAGGCATCTTTGTTTCAGCGATTTCCTTGACCTGGGCTTTGGTGACTTTGCCAGCCTTTTTCTTGTTGGGTTCACCGGAAGCCTTTTCGATGCCTGCAGCCTTCTTCAGAAGAACAGCTGCCGGCGGAGTCTTACAAATGAATGTAAAGCTCCTATCTTCAAAAACGGTAATTTCTACAGGGATAATCAGGCCTGCCTGCTTTGCAGTGCGATCGTTGAAGTCTTTAACGAAGGCCATGATGTTAACGCCTGCCTGGCCGAGGGCCGGGCCTACTGGCGGTGCCGGTGTAGCTTTGCCTGCCGGAACCTGCAGTTTTACGATTTTAGAAATCTTCTTTGCCATAATGTTACACCTCCTATCCGTATTGGGAATGTGGTAATTTCGGGCTGTAACGGGCCCTCCCACAGTGAGACGAGCCTAGTTCAAGACAGTCTCACAAGAGTATATTTAAGGAAGAGGTTCAAAAGAACCGACTTCCAACTCTATCGTAGTAGTGGTACCGAAGTTGCTGATGTCAGCCTTGATTTTGGTTCTGTCATCGGAAACTTCAAGGACCACGGCGGTCCGATCTTCGAACACGCCCTTTGTTATGCGAATCCGGTCACCCGGTTTTACATCGGTTTCATTCTTTGCTGCTTTGGTGCCGCCATGAATGATTTTTTCAGCTTCTTCATCGGAAAGCGGAATGGGCTTGGTGGTGGTTCCTACGAATCCGGTGACGCCCGGTGTATTTCTAACCACGTACCAGCTCCTGTCATTCACTTCCATCCTGATGAGAAGATAGCCGGGGAATACTTTACGGGAGACAAGTTTTACCTTCCCGTCCTTTTCTTCTTCCTCTTCTTCCAGTGGGAGCAGAATTTCACGGATGGTATCGTCCATTCCCATGGAATGAACTTTCCTTGTCAGCGTATCTTTGACCTTATTTTCATATCCGGAATAGGTATGAATAACATACCAGCGGATATCTTTCTTGGCGCCCTCGGTGGGTTCGCCAATTTCGGTCGGAGCACTGACTTCAGCCTGATTTTCTGCTTTTACATTCTTGTTTTCAACTTCCATATCCGACATAGTCTCTCTCCTTTCAGCCCACAGCGTGTACTAATAATTTGGAGAGGCCACTGAATACGAAGTCTACTGCAACGATCAGGAATGAAACCAAAATCACGGACACAATGACGGCAATGGTATACTGGACCATCTGGCGCTTTTCAGGCCAGATGACCTTTTTCATTTCCATCTTGGTTTCCTTGAAAAACCTGGTCCATGAAGCATTAGCTTCCTGTGCTTTCGCTGCCTGTGTCTTACGCTTCGCCTTGGCCATGCTCACACCCCAGTTTCAATCACTCAAAATTATTTGGTTTCTTTATGCAGAGTGTGTTTGTGGCACCATTTGCAATACTTCATCATTTCGATACGTTCGGTCGTATTCTTTTTATTCTTGTTTGTACGATAATTGCGGCGCTTGCATTCTGTGCATGCAAGAGTAATTCCTTCACGCATTCTTTACACCTCACTCAATCTTTCTCGGCCCGCGGCCAATTAACATGCTTAACCAGTATATCATAAGCATAATGCACAAGTCAACAGAAATTTGCAAACTTTGCATTTAAAAAAGCCGGGCCATCCCAGCAGAGATATTGTAGCATAGTGGAAATTGTTTTGCAAATGAAATTTTATATACATATTATAGGGGACGCCAGGGGCGGCCCCGGGTTCAAAGGGTTCAAAGGGTTCAGAGGGTTCAAAAGTTGGAGAAAGGTTCTTAAGATTGACCGGCCTTCGGCCGGAGGGTTCTGAAGTTTGACAGCGGCTTCGCCGCTGAGGGTTGTGGTATCGCTTACGGCGATGAGTTTATAGGCTGCCTGTCGGCAGCTAAGACCATAAAACCGGGCTTAGGCTCGGTCGGGCGATTCATAGGATAGTCCTTTTATGTGCAGGCTAAGGACCAACTTCGCCCGACTTGGAGACCCTCTGCAGGGTCTCCACATCGGAAATGCACCCCTTTTGGTGCTGCGCACCACTTCCACCTAAAGGTGAAACGACTCACTACATTTTGTGCGTCGCTGTGCTCCTACAAAATGTGTTCGCTGTGCACCCCGGAGGGGGAAGTCTGCTCTATGCTTACCCTCCCGCCGAACGCGTCATTCTGAGCCGTAGGCGAAGAATCTCGGTACATGGCGATATTGAGACATTGGTCGATAAATACAAGTCGGTGGTGAGGTTCAGAAGGTTCAGAAGGTTCAGAGGGTGGTGATGTCGCCCTGGGGCGATGAGTTTATAGGCTGCCTTGGCGGCCTGCTCTGCTTTGAGTATCTTTTCGATTCTTTCCCTCCAGCACCATTTCAGACCGATCCCCACCGCTGATTCAGTCGGGCGAAAAAAGATAACGCTCCAATGGGCAGGCTGGGCGCTTTGCTTCGCCCGACTTGCGTGTCCTATGCAGAACACGCACAGAGCCTTTCCTGAGGAAGGGGCCTGACCGTTCGGCTTGCACCATACTGCTGCAGCCAAAAAAATCCACCCCTTTTCGGGATGGATTTTTATTTATTTCTTTTCTCTTTTCTTCGCTTCTTTTTTGGCTTCTTTCGTTTCCCGCTTTTCTTCTTCCTGTTCTTCAAACTGTTCCACGATTTCCTCCGGTTCTTTGACTTTGAACCAGAAGGAGTAGAGGGCCGGTACGAAGAGGAGGCCCAGGGGGGTGGCTACGGAGAGGCCTCCGATGAAGGCCACGGACATAGGGCTCCAGAAGGGGTTGGGGATCAGGGGAATCATGCCCAGCACTTCGGCGAAGGAGGTGAGCATGATGGGACGGAAGCGGAGAACCGCCGATTCCACCACTGCATGGTAGGGGGTCATGCCATCTTCCAGGTGCTGGCGAATCTGGTCCAGGAGAATAATGCTGTTTCGCACCACCATGCCGCCGATGGCCAGCATGCCAATGATGGCTACGAAGCCCATGGCTTTCTGGGTGACCACCAGGGTGAGGATGCAGCCAATCATGCCCAGGGGGGCGGAGATGGCGGCAATGACCATGAGGCGAAGGTCTTTGAGCTCAAACATGAGGATCATGAGGATGATGAAAATCATGATGGGCACGGTAGCCATAATCTGGCCCATGGACTTTTCACTTCGCTCCAGGGTGCCGTCCTTTTCCAATGTATAGCCGTCGGGCAGGTTATTCCTGAATTCCTTCAGCGTCTTATCGTAGAGGGCGTTGGCCACGGAGTCGGAGGTCACGTTTCCGGTGATGTCGCTCCGGATGGTAATGCAGGGTTCGATATTCCTGCGCCAGATGGTGCTTGTTTCGTTCTGATAGGAAATATCGGCGAATTCGCCAAGCGGCACGTAGCGTCCGTTTCCTGCGTAAACAGGAAGGGAGGAAAGGCTTGCCAGACGGGCGGCGTTATCCCCTTCCAGACGGAAGGAAATAGGCACCAGCTGGTCGCCCTGGTAGGATTCAGCCACCTTGTAACCCGAAAGTTTCACGTACAGGTCCTGGGAAACGGCGTAGTTGTCGATGCCCAGTTCCCGCACCTTGTCCTGGTTGATTTTCAAATGAACCGTCGGGGTCTGCTGCGGCCAGTCCAGGGATGCATTGGTGACATGAGGATTCTGTTTCACCAGAGCCAGCGCTTCTTCTGCAAGAGCCGCCGTCTTACCGGCATCGGGGCCGCGAAGACGGAGCATGACCGGATATTCCGCCGGAGGTCCGGTCTGGATGAGTCGGGTGTGCACCCGGACTTCCGGATATTTTTCTGCCACAAAATCCTGTACTTCCTTCCGCAGGCTGTCCCGGGCGGTGGTGTCTTTGGCCACAATAATCATCTGGCCATGGTCATCTTCCGCTGCCTTGGGGTCGAAGAGAAGGATGAAACGGGGCGCCGTGTCGCCAATGTAAGTGGAGAAGGAGGACACCCGGTCGTCGCCGTAAAGGCTGTCCGCCACGGCACTCATGACCTTCTTCGTATCCTTGATGGAAGCGCCGGAGGGAAGGTTCACGTCCAGTATGATTTCAGGGCGGACAGAAGAGGGGAAGAACTCCTGGTTCACCAGGGGCAGAGTCAGGAGGGAGAACACAAAGAGTCCTGCCACGCCGATAATGGCGGTCTTCCTGTAATGGATGAAAAGTTTCACCGCCTTGCGGAAGGCTCCATAGGCTTTGTCCTGAATCTTTACCTTAATGGGATTTGGCTTCCCCAGCTTGATGAACTGGTAGCCCAGGACAGGGCTCACGAAGATGGAAGCTATCCAGGAAAGAAGGAGTGTAGAACCGATAACCCAGAAAAGGGAATTGGTATATTCCGTCACCTGGCCCTCCGCCAGGCCTACGGGGATGAAGCCGGCAGCAGTAATCAGGGTGCCTGCCAGCATGGGAGCGGCGCAGGCCTTGTAGGCACCTTCCGCCGATTCCATACGGCTGAAGCCATGCTCCAGCTTCACCTGCATCATTTCAATGACGATGATGGCATCATCCACCAGAAGCCCCAGAGACACGATGAGGGAGCCCAGGGATACGATATGAAGGTCGATGCCCCTCCATTTCATGAAGAGGAAGGAGGCGCACACCACCACCGGCACACACATGGCCAGCACCATGCCGCTCCGAAGGCCCAGGGACAGGAAGCTCACCGCCATGACGATGATGAGGGCTTCCATGAGGGCTTCCGTAAATTCGGCAATGGAGTTATTCACTACCTTCGGCTGATCAGCCACCAGACTGACCTCCATGCCCGCCGGAAGTTCTTCCCTCATCCGGTCCACAGCGGCCTCCAGATTTTTGCCCAAGGTGAGGTTGTTTCCGCCGTCAGCCATGGCAATGGCGATGCCGATGGCCGGCTTGCCGTTGAAATACATGAGGGACGTTTCGGGATCCGTATAGGTCTGGGTCACTTTAGCCACATCGCCCAGATGGAAACTGCGCTCTCCCACATGAAGAGGGATATTTTCCAGGGCCTTCGTGGTGCCCAGAAGGCCTTCCACCCGGATAGCCACATTTCTGGAGTCCGTGTGAATGGTGCCTGCAGGCATCATGGCGGACTGCTGCTGCAACAGCTTGTAAATATCGGAAGGACTTAAGCCGAAGGAGGCCAGCTTGTTCTGGTCCATTTCCACATAAATCATCTGCTCCTGCACGCCCAAAAGCTTCACCTGCTGCACATCCGGCACCAGTACCAGACGGCGGCGGATATCCTCGGCGTACTTACGCTTTTCCTCATAGCTGTAATCATCGCCGGTCAAAGCGTAAATGGAGCCGTACACATCATCGAAGCGGTCGTTGATGACAGGGCCCACCACACCGGCAGGCATGTCGCCCCACACATCGGTGATGGCATTTCTCACATCGTGCCAGCGCTGCTGCACCATGGACTTGGGCACCTCATCCTTCAGGTCCACATAGATGACGGTCTTCCCGTCGTGGGTGAAGGACTTGATGTAGTCCAGTCCCTTGGTGTCCTGGAGCTTCCTCTCCAGGGGGTAGGTGACCTGCTCCGTAATCTGCTCCGCCGTGGCGCCGGGCCAGGCGGCACCAATCACCATTTCACGGATGGTGAAGTTCGGGTCCTCGCTCCGTCCCAGCCGAAAATAGGAAAAAATGCCACCGATGATGATGGAGATGATGAAGAAATAGACAATCTGCCTGTGGCGGATAGCCCATTCCGCCAGATTGATATTCTTCATGTTCTCACCTCTTCACCTTCCGAGAGCTTGGAAGCGCCGGCGGACACGATGCGGTCTCCTTTGGAAATACCTCCGGTGATTTCTACCGTATCATCGCCGTAGCGGCCTACCGTCACCGGTACCATATGCACTTTGTTGTCCTTTACCACCCACACAGAGGGCTTTTCATTCTGGGTGGCCATGGCGGAAAGGGGCACCATGAAACCCTGGCCCTCCGTATTTCCGCCAAACTTCACTTCCGCCGTCATCCCCACAACCACCGAATCCGGCGGGTCAATGAGAGTAACCTTGGCATCGTAGGTGCCGGTCTGGGAATTGGGGGCGGCGGCGATATCCCGCACCTTTCCCTCCACCGTCACACCGGGAAGGGCCCAGAAAGTCACGGTGGCAGGAGTTCCCACGGCGTAGGAGCGGTACTGCTTCTCCGTTAAGGAAATATGGACGTCCAGACGGGAATCATCAATAATGGTCACCACCGGCGTACCGGCAGCCACCACCTGCCCCACCTCATAGAGGGTGGAACCGATGACGCCGTCCCGGTCCGCCGTCAAAAGGGTAAAGCCCAGGTTGTTCTGTGCCCGGGACAGGGCTGCTTCCGAAGAATCCAGCTCCGCCTGCGCCAGCTGGGCCTGGTTGTTCACCTGGTCCATGTTCAAATCGGAAATGGCATTGGCTGCATGAAGCTTCTCATAGCGGGCCTGGGTTGAATAGGCCAGCTCCGCCTTGGCGCGGGATGCGATGACCGCACTCTGGGCAGAAGCCACCTGCTCCTCCGCATCCTTGGAGTCCACCTTCATCAGTGCCTCCCCGGCGCTCACCCGCTGGCCCTGGTCCACATAACGGGCCATAATGCGTCCGCCGGTCTGGAAGGCCAGAGGCGATTCAAAATAACCATGCACCGTACCGGAAAAGGTAGTCTTTTCCCCTTTGGCAGCCTCCCCGGCCACCACCGTCTTCACCAGCGGCGCCTGTGTGGCAGGAGCCTTCTGCTTTCCGCAGCCTGCCACGAAAAAGGTCATGCCCGCTGCTGCCAGACACACCCATTTCTTCCAATTTTCCATTTTCATTCCCCCTGAACTGCAGAAAGTCCCTGTCGGGCGCCTTTCCGCCATGCAATCTCTCTGAATGAAGGAAACAGACCAATGCCTGTCTCATTTTCTTTTTTCCAAACCCTTCAGCATGATGTCCTCCAAAAGTTCGAGCACATCCCTGCCGGTCATATTCATTTTCCGAAGGAAATCGGGATCCGTGAGACCCCGGGCCGCATAAAACACGCACTGCCGCACCACAGGAAGATTCACCTTCCGATATTCCCCCTTATCCACGCCCTCCTTCAGAAGGGCCATCATATCATCAAACCGGGCCTCCCGGTACCGGTCCCATTCCTTCCATATGTCCTCATACCGTGCCTCCAGATCCTCATTCACCGTATCCGGAAGATACCAGAACGTATGGAAAAAGAGACCACAGTATGACATGAGCCGGCTGTTCACAGGCCCTTCCCCGTGAAGCAGCTCCGCCGATTTCCGGTCAAACTTCTCCATGGCCCAGTGCATTACCAGCCGTATTAAATCTTCCTTGGAATCCACAACCTTATAAATGGAACTTTTACTGGCGTGGAGCTTCCGGGCCAGGTCATCCATGGTAAACTTCAAAGACCGCGTCCGCATCTCCTCCAGCGTCGCCTGTACCAGCCTCTCCTTCATCTGCGCCTCCTAGTACTGATTTAGTTTTTTTAGTACTGTAGCTATTATAGGGGATGATGGTAATGAATGTCAATCATATATAGTGAACTGGTGAGCTAGTGAACTAGGAAGCCAGGGACTGGGGATTGGAGAATGGGGAATGGAGAATGAATCTGAAGCGTACTTCCCGCCGGACGCGTCATTCTGAACGAAGTGAAGAATCTCGGTACATGACGATAATGAGGCATATGTTGATAAATACCAGTCGGCGGGAAAGGGTTGTAAAAAGGTCCTTAAATTTGACGGGCCCTCTGGGCCCGAGGGTTGTGGTATCGCCGTTGGACACGCCCTTTGGGCGTGAGGGTTCAGAAGGTTCAGAGGGTTCAGAGGGTTCAGAGGGTTCAGAGGGTTCAAAGGGTGGTGGTATCGCCCTGCGGGCGATGAGTTTTATAGCCGCTCCGCGGCTGCTGCCAACAGGCGGCATATATAACTCCCTCTGAACCAGCCCGCTCTGTGGGCGGAACCGGAGACGCCCAGGGCCCACAGGCCCGGCGGCGGCTTGAACCCGGGCGCCGTAAGGCGCCTGAACCCTCCTGCTTTCGGGAATACAGTTTTTTCCCCCATCGCCCCTTTGAGCAAAGCGAACACAACCCTTTTATACAACCTGCCGCAAAGCGGCGCCCCCTTTTTGCATTCGAGAATACTGTATGTCTGATGTCTTCCCGCCAACTGGTATTTACTGCCATTTATCTCAAACCCCCCGCTTACCGAGATTCTTCGCCTGGGGTCAGAATGACGCGCCCAGCGGGAAGCCGACAGCCGACAGCGGACAGCAGAACTCCCCCATTTCTCTTCATTTTTAGTATAATAAGAGTAAAGCAGTCATCCTATAGGAAGGAAGGGATAGTATGATACGAATTGCTCTAGTTGACGATAATCCTACGGATATAGACATTGGAAAGCAGTATGTACAGACGTATTTCAAAAGCCGCTGCGATGTGGCCAATATGGAAATCACCGTTTCCTCCTACATGGACGGTCCTTCATTTCTGGCAAATTTCCGTCCCGGTGATTTTGACCTGATTCTTCTGGATATTTACATGCCCGCCATGGAGGGCATGGACGTGGCCAAAGAGGTGCGGCGGCTGGATGAGGGGGTCAAAATCATATTCCTCACCACCAGCAGGGAGCACGCCCTGGAGGGATACAAGGTCTTTGCGTCGGGCTATATTTTAAAGCCCGTGGCCAGCCATAAGAAGGAGCTCTTCCAGGCCCTGGACCATGCCCTGCCTAAGGGTTCTTTGAAACCGGCGGTACTGCCCGCCCGGATCCCAGGCTGCGAAACCCTCCGCGTCCCCTTCAGCCGCATCCTTTACATGGACTGCAGTGTAGGCAGGAACGCTTCTATTCATATGATGGAAAAAGACATCAACACCACCAATACCTTCCAGGAGCTGGCCAATAACCTTTTAAACGACACCCGATTCTTTGAGTGCTACCATCGCCTCATCGTCAACATGGATTACATAGAGTCCATGGAGGAAGACTCCTTCCTCCTGAAAGGCAGCTCCTCCGTCCCCATCAGCCGGAGAAAGAAAAAAGAAGTGAAGCAGCATTATATGCAGTATATGCTGTCGAAGTAAACGCCTGCGGCGTGAGGGTTGACGGAGCCCTTGGCTCCGAAGGTTCTTAAGGTTCTAAAGTTTGACAGCCCCTCCGGGGCTGAGGGTTATGGTATCGCCCTAGCGGGCGATGAGTATATGCCGCTTCGCGGCTGCCGCCAAAGGCGGCATATAAAATTGGCGACGACAGGCGCCATACCTCGCCAGCGCAGCGATACTTTATAACTACCCTGGGCGAAGCCCTCAAACAGTCCGGGAGGCGAAGCCGATTCCGGACAGAACCCTGGCAGCCCAGGGCCGTTAGGCCCGGCGGCTGCCTCACCCCTCAGCCCTGAAAGGGCTGTCAACCTTCGGGAATACAGGAAAGTGCCGCCTATGACTCCACGCAAAAAGAGCAGGAAACACCTGCTCTTTTTCAATTTCTCTATTATCCCAGACGGGCGGTGATGTCCTTTGCCCAGGCCCGGTTGATGATGAAGTCATCTCCGGAGATGGCGTCAATCCGGGAAAGGGCGGCCTCTTTGATGGCATTGTAGAGGGCCATGTCAAATTCCATGGATGCCACCATGTGCCCTTCCTTCCGGAAAAGGAAACCGTGCTCGCCGTCCTCGTTGGTGGCAAAGTAGATTTCATCAATGTGCTTATCCTTGTACCGCTCCTCCACATTGTCCCAGATGGAGGCCTTGATGATTTCCACAATCCGGTCATCCAGTCCGGCGTCCAGGATAAGGAGCTTTTCCTTGAAATCGTTATAGGAAAGGACGATGCGCTTCCGATAGCCATCGAAGGCATTGCCCTTCTGCTTCAGTATCTTTTCCATGTCCCCGTAGGAAGAACCGTCGGCATCCACAAAAATCAGGACCCTGTCCTCCTGCTGGTGATAAAGGAAATTGTAATTCAAAATAGCCGTGGCACCACAGTCCGGGCAGCGGAACCGGAAGGCCTCATCGTTTCTCACTTTCTCCTTCATTTCCGGATATTCCTGGGTATTGATACTGTCCCACACCTGGAAGAGATGTTTCTTTCCGCACTGGGGGCAGGTGATTTCCTGCATTGCACTCTGTGACATGGCAGCCTCCTGTAATTTTCTGATTTGATTTTTATTATAGCACACCGAGGAAAAAGGGGCGCCCCTTCGCGGCAGGTTGTGTAAAAGGGTTGTGAAAAAGGTTCAGAGGGTTCAAAGGGTGGTGGTATCGCCTTTTGACACGCCTTTGGCGTGAGGGTTGACGGAGCCTTTGGCTCCAAAGGTTCTAAAGTTTGACAGTCCCTCCGGGGCTGAGGGTTGTGGTATCGCCCTAGCGGGCGATGAGTATAAAGTCAGGGTTACGGGATTTCCCGCCGGGCACGGTCATTCTGACCCCGGGCGAAGAATGACCGTGTCCGGTGGGAAGCGGGCAGCCGGCAGCCGAAATTGGCCAGCACCGACGCCTTGACATCATTCTTTACCCGTGGTATCATATTTGCAATTTCAAAGAAGGCAATGACAAGAAGAGTAGGGCTTCTCAAATGGCAAAGAGA
>ERZ772883.1115-NODE-1115-length-22356-cov-20.816331_pt1 | contig 22356 bp, 19 predicted proteins | sample MGYA00580575_ERZ772883 | MGnify/ENA primary metagenome ERZ772883 (study PRJEB29015, sample SAMEA2737666) | human gut metagenome | biome: human gut; feature: human-associated habitat; material: faeces | place: China | collected 2012 ...
GGGACACGCCGTTTTTGTACTTGTCGTCGTAGGTGTAGAACTCGGCCCCGGCCAGAATCTCGCCCGGGCGGGTCGTCATGACGCTGGCGGGGTCGTCAGGGTTGCCGATGGCGGCACACTCGACCTCCTGCGCGTCGATGAACTCCTCAAACACGACCTTGTCGTCCTCGCGCAGGGCAATCTCCACGGCCTTTTCCAGCGCGGCGCGGTCCGCAGCCTTGCTGATGCCCACGCTGGAACCCGCATTGGCGGGTTTGACAAAGATAGGATAGCCCAGCTTGGCCTGCACGTTGTCCAGCACGACCGGGCTGTTCAGCGCCAGGTCGGCGCGGGTGGCGGCCACCCACTTGCAGTGGGGCACGCCCGCAGCGTCCATCAGGGCGTTGGCAACGGCTTTGTCCATGCAGACGGCGCTGCCCAGCACGCCGCAGCCCACGTAGGGGATGCGGGCCATCTCAAACAGGCCCTGAATGGTGCCGTCCTCGCCGTTTTTGCCATGCATGACCGGGGCGCAGATGTCAATGCGGACAAGCTCGGCCTTGCCGTCTTTCAGCAGCCAGATACCGTGGTCCGCGCGGTCCGGGCTGAGCACACAGGGCGTGCAGCTGCCCTGCTCCCAGCTGCCGTCGGCCATGGCCTCGGGCGTGGGGTGGCAGGCCAGCCAGCGGCCGGTCTTGGTGATGCCCACCGGGAACACCTCATATTGTTCTGCGCAGGGGCTTTGGCCCAGGGCGCGCAGCCAGGCCGAGGCCGACACGCAGCTGACCTCATGCTCGCTGGAGACGCCGCCGAAGAAGAGCGCAACGCGCAGCTTGGAATTACTGTTCATCAAAAAGACTCCCTTTGTAAAATTGCGCGGCCCCTTGGGGCACACTACAAGTCTTCAGCTTATAATCATAACATATTATGCGGCCGTTGGCTAGATTATTTTTACGATTTTTTAGGCAAATATATCGTAGGGGGAGAGATTTATCCCGCCCGGCGGACTTCCTAGGCAGATGTACGGCCAAAACGCCGCCGCCCTGTAGGGGCCGCACATGTGCGGCCCGCAGCTTCATGTAGAGAACCCTGCGGGGCGTCGAGGACGCCGCCCCCTACAACCGAAGGCCGCTATAAAACAAAAAACGACCCGCCATCCCGGCAGGTCAGTCGTCCAGCTTGATTTTGTAGTGGGTCAGCAGTTCGGCCTGCTCCAGCAGCAGCCGCCGCTGGCTGGGGGTAAAGCTGCGGAACAGCGCCAGTAGCTGACGCTCATCGTCCTCGGCCGGGGTCTTGTGGCCAAGCAGATAGTCGATGCTGACCCCAAAATAATCCGCAATGCGCCGCAGGGTGTCGTAGTCAGGTTCACGCGTACCCTGTACATAGTTGCCCAGCGTCGAGGGCGCAAGGTGCAGCTTGGGGGCCAAGTCCTTGATTTTGATTTCCTCGCAGTCGATCAGATAGCGCAAACGCTCATGAAATTCCATACACGACCCCCTAAAAAGCGCACAAATTCTATCTATTAGCATAGTAGAACAACACAAAACGTGTTGTATTGACCTATTTAGAGTTGACAAAACACAAAATGTGTTATAAAATGACAATATGAAATGCCGACATGGCGCTGAAATGTTGGTGTAAAAGAGATAATTTGGAGGAAAACAAGATGTTCAAAAAACTGAAAGACAAAAAGGGTTTCACCCTCGTCGAGCTGATCGTCGTCCTGGTCATCCTGGCAATTTTGGCGGCGCTGCTGGTGCCCGCACTGACTGGGTATATTGATAAGGCAAAGGAAAAGTCTATCGAAGCAAAGACCCGTAACATTGTTATGGCAACGCAGACGCTGATTGATGAGAAGTACGGCACGGTCAATTTGGGCACCACCCTCGTTGCAGATGTTGAAATTGGCACAGCAACGAGCGTGACTAGCGGTAAGTTTACTATTGCGGCTGATGATATTAAGAATCTTGCAGAAGTTAATGTTTCGGCCACGACTGTTACGGGTGTGACCATCAATGTTGACCCGGATGCGGGCGCTCTTGCTAAGATTATGAAGCTCACTTACGAAGAGAACGGTAAGAAGTGCACTTATGCTGTTGATGATAGCGGAAATACTACATTTACTACGGTTGCTGCGTAACTAATAAATATTTTCCCACCACCTCCCGTGGTGGGATTTTTTATACCCTCTACCTTATAATACCCGCTCTGTAGGGGCCGGGCATGCCCGGCCCTCGACCTTGCCATAGCCGCGCACCCCCGGGTCAGCCGTAGGGGAGGGATTTATCCCTCCCGCAGAAAAGCCTCCCTTGTCAAAGGGAGGTGGACGCCGAAGGCGGCCGGAGGGATTCTGATGGGCTTTGCCCTGCGCGCCGTCACCCCCGCAGCCGGGCAGGAATCCCTCCGCCTCGCTTACGCTCGGCACCTCCCTTTGACAAGGGAGGCCTTTCGACAATCCGCCCCTACAACCTCCGAAAGGCGGTTACCATGCCCCAGACACCAAAGCTTTCTCCACAACAAAAGATCGCGCTTGTGGAAAAAATAATATCCGGAGAGACCAGCCGCCAAGCGGCGGCGAAAAGCGTCGGCGTCAGCGTCACGGCGGTGCGCCAATGGCTGCGCATCTATGAGGCCGAAGGCCCGAACGGTCTGGCCCCGCGCACGACGTCCCGCCACCTGACCGCCGAGGAAAAACAGGCCGCCGTCGCCGCCTACCTGGCGGGGGAAGGCTCGCTGTTTGATATCTGCAAAAAATACGGCATCCGCAGTACCCAAAACCTGCAAAAAATGGTCGAGACCGTGCAGGCAGGCGGCACACTGCGCGGCTACCATGGGGCGTCGCGCCACAAGGGCACGGCCTACACCACGGCCGCCGACCGGGAAAAGATCGTGCGGGAATGCCTGCAAAACGGCTGCGATTACGGCGCAGCTGCGTTAAAATATAACGTGGACTATAAGGCGCTTGTACGGTGGGTGGGGCAGTACCGCGCGGGCGGGGCGGCCGCTTTGCACGACGCCCGCCACAGCAGCGAGGGCACAAGCCGCGCCAAGGGGCGTGAGCGCACTGTGCCGCCGACGCAGCGGCTGGTCATTGTGCTGGACTGCCTGGAAAACGAGAAAAATTACGGCGCTATGGCGCAGAAATACGCCGTGGCCTACCACCAGGTCTATCGCTGGGTGCAGCGCTACCTGCGCGACGGCTGGCGCGGCATGAACGACAAGCGCGGCCCCACCGACACCCCCGCCCCGGCGGAACATTGGGCGACCGAAGCCGACGCCGAAGCCTGGGTCAAAAACTGCCCCGGCGTGCCCAAACCCCTGCCCGGGATGCTGCGCCGCGCCGGGTGCAGTTGGTGCGTGATTGCAAAAATTTTGTTTGATCTGGCGAGGATGTGAACCCCCAAAGCCTTCCCCCATGGGGGAAGGTGGCCCCGCAGGGCCGGATGAGGGGAGAGCCTGCCGCGGCAGCTCGTGTAGGGGTTATAGCGGCAAGCCCGCCCCTCATCAGTCAGCGGTCGGGGCCGCTGACAGCTTCCCCCGAGGGGGAAGCCGCTCGGCGGAAAAATCTGCAAAAACCCTATTGACAGGCACTTGCTTTTGTGGTAAACTAATCGGTGTAAAAAAAGCAGCAACCGGCAGTAGGCCGTCGGCTCACCTTGAGGGTTTGCAAAAGCCCCGGGTCATACCATGATTACGCACAACAGGTGCGCAACTTCGTATGTTCGGCGGCTGCTTTCAATGGCAGCCGCTTTTGTCATTATCATACACTTGTGGGAGGTGTGTTACAATCGCCAGCAACAGCAAATCCAACGAACTGGAGATCAATGAGCAGATCCGCGACAAAGAAATCCGCCTGATCGGGGCAGATGGCGCGCAGATGGGCATTATGAGCCCGCGCGACGCACTGAAGATGGCTATCGACAAGGACCTTGACCTCGTCAAGGTCGCGCCGCAGGCCAAGCCGCCGGTGTGCAAAATTCTTGATTACGGTAAATACCGGTTCGAGATGCAGAAAAAGGAAAAGGAAGCCAAGAAGAACCAGAAAGTGGTTGAACTCAAGGAGATCCGCCTTTCCCTGAACATCGACACCAACGACTTCAACACCAAGGTGAACCAGGCTGCTAAGTTCCTGCAGCAGGGTCACAAGCTCAAGGTGAGCATCCGGTTCCGCGGCCGTGAGATGGCACATACCAGCCTGGGTCTGGATGTCCACAAGCGTTTTGCCGAGGCGTTGGAGGGCAAGGCCGTCATCGACAAGCAGCCCAAGCTTGAGGGCCGCAGCATGATGATGTTCATGTCCCCCGTTCCCAACAAGTAAGAAAGTAAACTCTCTAGGAGGAAACAACAATGGCTAAAATGAAGCTCAAGACCCTTTCCGGCGCCAAGAAGCGCTTCAAGATGACTGCTTCCGGCAAGATCAAGCGCAATGCGTCCAAGCGCCGTCACATCCTGACCAAAAAGACCACCAAGCTCACCCGCGGCCTGCGTATGCCCAAGTACGTCGACAAGACCAACGAGGCTGCCGTCAAGAAAATGATGCCCTACGGTGGCTAATCACTAAGACATTTAAAGGTCAGTTACTACCAGTTACAGACAAAGGAGATATAAAACATGGCTCGTATTAAAGGCGCTACCATGACGCACAAGCGTCGTGCTAAGACTCTCAAGCTCGCAAAGGGTTACTACGGTGCTAAGTCCAAGCACTTCCGCATGGCCAAGCAGGCCGTTATGAAGAGCGGCAACTACGCTTTCGTCGGCCGTAAGCAGAAGAAGCGCCAGTTCCGCAACCTGTGGATCACCCGCATCAACAACGCTGTTCGTGCTCAGGGTATGAACTACTCCACCTTCATGAACGGCCTGAAGAAGGCCGGCGTCGAGCTGAACCGCAAGATGCTGTCTGAGATGGCCATCCACGATCCCGCCAGCTTCAACGCTCTGGTCGAGACCGCCAAGAAGGCTCTGTAATAGCTTGCATAAAAGACTCGCGCACACGCGCGAGTCCTTTTGTGTTTAAAGGGGAAAATGGCAAAGAAGCGGGCAACCAAGGAAAGCTCTCCCCTCATCCGGCCTGCGGGCCACCTTCTCCCCCAAGGGGAGAAGGCTTGAGGCCGCCGACGGATGAGGGACGGCCTTCCGGCAGACTGCCGTTTCCCTTTATTCATACAAATCAGTTGATTTTATCCAAAAGGGGCGCTACAATGGAAACGATCACAAGCCGCGAAAACGCTAAGATCAAATACGCCTGCGCGGTGCGCGACTCAGAAAAGCAGCGCGCCGCCGACGGGCTTTTCTTTGCCGAGGGGCCGAAGCTCTGCCTGGAGCTGGCCAAAAGCTGCACGCCGCGTGCGATGTATGCCACGGCGGCGGCGCTGGCAAAAACGCCCGAGCTGGCCCAATTCGACCCCGCCGAGATCGCGCCCCATGTGGCCGAAAAATTAAGCGGCACCAAATCCAATCAGGGCGTGTTTGCCCTGTTTGAAACGCCCGTGCCGCCCGCGGACACGCTGGACACGGCCCGCCGCATTTTGATGCTGGAGGGCGTGCAGGACCCCGGCAACGTGGGTACGCTGCTGCGCAGCGCTGCCGCGTTCGGCTTTGATGCCGTCGTGCTGGGGCCGGGCTGCGCGTCGCCGCTGTCGCCCAAGACGCTGCGGTCCTCGATGGGCGCGGCGGGGCGGCTGCCGACGCTGCACAGCGACGATCTGCCCGCCGCGCTGACCGCCCTGCGTGCCCGCGGCGTGACGACGCTGGCGACGGCGCTCTACCGCTCCCGCCCGCTGGACGAGGCCGGGAACGATTTTCCGGGCGGGCTGTGCGTCGTCATCGGCAGCGAGGGGCAGGGCCTGACGGACAGGACCGTCGAGGCCTGCGACATGGCCGTCCGCATCCCGATGACTGACCGCGTCGAGAGTTTGAACGCGGCAGTGGCGGGCAGCGTGCTGCTGTGGCATTTCAGGGGTGTGTGAAAACGCAGATACAGGCGTAGGGGGAGGCGTCGGCAACCATGGACAAAACACTTGCCTGGCTCTGGCTGGCGGATGCCGTCGGCTCGGGCTGTCAATATGCGCAGGAGCTGCTGACGCTCTACCCCGACCCGGCGGAACTGTACGACGCCCTGCGTGCCGGGACCGAGGCCCCGCCCGCCTGCCTGACGCCCCACGCGCTGGCACAGCTGCGGGACACGACGCCCTTTGATTATGAGGAACGGCTCGACCACTGCCTGCTGTCTGGCATCGACGTGCTGACGCCCGACGAGGGCGTATACCCGGACCGTTTGCGGGACCTGCCCGACCTGCCGCTTGCGCTCTACGTGACCGGCGACATCGCCTGCCTGAACGGGCGGCGGTACGCGGGCATGGTGGGCACGCGGCGGCCCAGCACCTACGGGCGGCAGGCCGCGTTTGACCTGTCACTGGCGATGGCGCGGGCGGGCGTCGTGCTCGTCAGCGGCCTGGCCGACGGACTGGACAGCGAGGCACACCGCGCCGCCGTGCAGGCTGATGTGCCGACGGTTGCCTTTCTGGGCACGGCTATCGACAAGACCTACCCGGCCTCCAACGCGAAGCTGCGCACCGCCATTGAGAAGGGCGGCGGCGCGGTCTGCAGCGAGTATCCGCCCGGCTACAGCGGGCGCACGACGGGCACTTTTCTGGCCCGCAACCGGCTCATTGCCGCGCAGAGCGAGGCGCTCTGCGTCGCCGAGGCCCGCACCCGCAGCGGCACGCTGAACACCGTCGGCCACGCCGAGCGGCTGGGCCGCCCCGTGCTGGCCGTGCCGGGCAGCATCTACAGCGCTTTGAGCGAGGGCACAAACGAGCTGCTGCGCACCCACCGCGCCGAGCCGCTCTGCAAAGCCGCGGATGCGCTGGATATACTGGGTATTGGTGCGGAGACCGCCGCCCCGGCGCAGCAGCGGTTTGACCCGGCCACGGTCAGCGCCGATGCGCAGGCCGTCTACGCCGTGTTAAAGCCCACGCCCCAAAGCATCGACGCCCTGTGCGCCGCCACAAGCCTGCCCGCCGGACGGGTGCTGGCGGCGTGTACCGAGCTGGAGCTGATGGGCGGAGCCCAGGCGCAGCCGGGGAGAAGATATATTGCAGGATAATAGATGAAGGCAGTGGCAAGGTGCCCGGGCGGATATGGAATCCGCCCCTACGGCTGTAGGGGTCGGCGCCCTCGACGACCCGGGGCGTTTGTGGCGGCGATAAGCTGGCGGGCGAACAATGTTCGCCTCTACAGGCAACGCTCGGAAGTATGCGTGTCATCTAAATTTAAACATTGAGGTAACTTATGCCAAAATTAGTCATCGTGGAATCCCCTGCCAAGGCCAAGACCATTGGCAAGTATCTGGGCCGCGGCTACAAGGTCACGGCCAGTATGGGCCATGTGCGCGACCTGCCCGCCAGCACGCTGGGCATTGATGTCGAAAATGGCTATACACCGAAATATATCACCATCAAGGGCAAGCAGAAGCTCGTCAAGGAGCTGAAGGCCGAGGCCAAAAAGTGCGACGGCGTCCTGCTGGCAACCGACCCGGACCGCGAGGGCGAGGCCATCAGCTGGCATCTGGCGAACATTCTGGGGCTGGACCCCAGCGCACCCAACCGCGTGACCTTTGACGAGATCACGAAGAAGGGCGTCAAGGAGGGCATGGCCCACCCGCGCGCCATCAATATCGACCTGTTCAACGCCCAGCAGGCCCGGCGTGAGCTGGACCGTCTGGTCGGCTACAAATTGAGCCCGTTCCTGTGGAAAAAGGTCCGCCGCGGCCTGTCCGCGGGCCGCGTGCAGAGCGTGGCCGTGCGGCTGATCCGGGACCGTGAGCTGGAAATTGAAAACTTCAAGCCCGACGAATACTGGAACATCGACGCGCTGCTGAACCCACAGGGCGAGAAGGGCGAGTTCACGGCCCGCCTGGCCGCCACCGCCGACGGCAAAAAGCTGACCGTCACCAATAAGCAGCAGGCCGACGGCATTCTGGCCGCGCTGGACGGCAGGGACTATACCATCACGAAGATCGAAAAGGGCAAGCGCCGCCGCCAGCCCTCGCCGCCCTTCATCACGTCCACCTTGCAGCAGGACGCGAGCCGTGCGTTCGGCTTCTCGGCCACCCGCACGATGCGCGCCGCCCAGACGCTGTATGAAGGCGTGGACATTGCGGGCCACGGCACGGTGGGTCTTATCACCTATATGCGTACCGACTCGCTGCGCATTGCCGCCGAGGCTCAGGCCGCGGCCAAGACCTTTATTGCGGAGCGCTGGGGCGACAACTACGTCTGCAAGACCGCCCGCAAGTGGAAAAGCCGCTCCGCCACCGCCGCGCAGGACGCCCACGAGGCCATCCGCCCGTCTATGCCCGAGCTGACCCCCGACGAGGTCGAGCAGAGCATCAGCGGCGACACCGCAAAGCTCTACCGCCTGATCTGGAGCCGCTTTATGGCCAGCCAGATGGCCGACTGCATTCAGGACACCGTCTCCGCGTCCATCACGGCAGGGGACTACCTGTTCCGTGCGTCGGGCTTCCGCGTCTCGTTCGACGGCTTCACCGCGCTGTACGAGGAATCCACCGACGACGCCAAAAAGAAGGAGACCGCCCTGCCCCCGCTGGAGGAGGGCCAGACCCTCAAACTCAAAAAGCTGACGGCGGACCAGAAGTTCACCCAGCCGCCGCCGCTTTACACCGAGGCCACGCTGATCCACGCGCTGGAGGAAAACGGCATCGGACGCCCGTCCACCTATGCGCCCATCATCACGACCATCGTGGACCGCGGCTATGTGGAGAAGGACCAGAAGAAGCTGAAAACCACCCCGCTCGGCCAGGCCGTCAACACAGTCATGATGGAGCAGTTCCCCGACATCGTCAACGTGAAATTCAGCGCTGACATGGAGAAAAAACTCGACGTTGTTGAAGCCGGCCAGGCGGACTGGGTCAAGACCATCGACGACTTTTACCAGGGCTTTGAAAAGAGCCTGGAGCAGGCCGAGAAGAATATGGAGGGCAAGCGCATCAAGGTCGAGGACATCCCCACGGATGAGATCTGCGAAAAATGCGGGCGGCCCATGGTCATCAAATCTGGCCGCTACGGCAAGTTTGTGGCGTGCTCGGGCTTCCCGGAGTGCCGCAACGCTCACCCGCTGGTCAAGGACACGGGCGGCCTCTGCCCGCTGGACGGCGGCCACATGCTGGTGCGCAAGAGCGCCAAGGGCCGCGTCTACTACGGCTGCAGCAACTACCCCAAGTGCAACTATATGACCTGGGACGAGCCGGTGCCCGAAAAGTGCCCCCAGTGCGGCAGCACCCTCTTTAAAAAGAAGGGCCAGCTCTACTGCGCCAAAGAGGGGTGCGGGTTTGTGAAGGCGATTGAGAAGAAATGACCGCTTTCGGCACTTCTGTAGGGGTCGATGCCTGCATCGACCCGCGGACAGGCTGCCGCCTTGCGGGCGGATGCGCGTATCCGCCCCTACAACCTGCGGAAAACAGAGACGTTACGGAGAAACTATGCAAGTGAAAATCATCGGTGCCGGTCTGGCCGGCTGCGAGGCGGCGCTTTGGCTGGCGGACCGCGGCGTGCAGGTCGAGCTGTACGAGCAGAAGCCCGCAAAATATTCCCCGGCCCATAAAAGCGCGGGCTTCGCGGAGCTGATCTGCTCCAACTCGCTCAAGGCCGAGCGCCCCGACTCCGCGTCGGGCCTTTTGAAAATTGAGATGAAGATGATGGGCAGCCATCTGTTGGACGCCGCCGAGACCGCCCGCGTGGCGGCGGGCGGTGCGCTGGCCGTGGACCGCGATGTGTTTTCCACCGCCGTGACCGAAATGGTGGAAAACCACCCCAACATCACGGTCCGGCGCGAGGAGGTCACGGCGCTGGACGAGAGCGCACCCGTGCTCGTCGCCAGCGGCCCGCTGACCGAGGGCGCACTGGCACAGGCCGTCGCCGCGCTGACCGGCGACCATCGGCTGAGCTTTTATGACGCTGTCGCGCCCATCGTGACCGCCGAGAGCCTTGACTATGACAAGGTTTTTGCCGCGTCCCGCTATGGCCGCGGCGAGGCGGACTACCTGAACTGCCCGTTCAATAAAGAGGAATACGAGGCGTTCCATGCGGCGCTCATTGCCGCCGAGCGCGCGCCGCTCCACGACTTTGACGGCGACCTGACCGTCTACGAGGGCTGTATGCCGATTGAGGTCATGGCCGCCCGCGGCGCGGATACGATCCGGTTCGGCCCCCTGCGCCCCGTCGGTCTGCGCGACCCGCGCACCGGCCACCGCCCCTGGGCCGCCGTCCAGCTGCGCGCCGAGAACACGGCCCGCACGCTCTATAACCTCGTCGGCTTCCAGACCAACCTGAAATGGGGCGAACAGAAACGGGTGTTCAGCATGATCCCCGGTCTGGAGCACGCCGAATTTGTGCGGTATGGCGTCATGCACCGCAATACCTTTTTGGAGAGCCCGAAAGTTTTGACAAAGCAGCAGTTCTTGAAAGAACATCCCAACGTGTTTTTTGCAGGGCAGATCACCGGCTTTGAGGGCTATATGGAGAGCGCGGCGTCCGGCTTGCTGGCGGCGCACCAGATGCTTGCACGGCTCAATGGCCGCGAGCTGCCGCCGCCCCCGGCGGCAACGATGTGCGGCGCGCTGCTGGACTACATCACGACGCCGAACAAGGACTTCCAGCCGATGGGTGCGAACATGGGCATCCTGCCCCGCACCGAGGAGATCAACAGCATCCGCGACAAGCGCGAGCGCTACATGGCGCTTTCGCAGGCCGCGCAGGACGCCATGCAGGCGTGGGTAAAGGAGTACGAAGCATGAAAATTTTAGTGGATGCCATGGGCGGCGACAACGCCCCGCTGTGCGTTTTGCAGGGCGTGAGCCAGGCCGCGGCGGAGTTCGGCGACGGCATGGAGCTGGTGCTGCTGGGTGAGGAAAAAACCATCCGCGACTGCGCAAAAGAGAATAAAATCGACCTTGCACCGTTTGAGATCCTCAACTGCACCGAAACCATCGACATGCACGATGACCCGGTCAAGGCCGTGCGCCACAAAAAGGATTCCAGCCTTGTGAAGGGTCTGACCATGCTGAAGAACGGCGAGGCCGATGCCTTTGTTAGTGCCGGCTCCACCGGTGCGCTGCACGTCGGCACCAGTCTCATCGTGCGCACGGTCAAGGGTGTCAAGCGCCCGGCGCTGGCCACCCCGATGCCCGGCGCCAAGCAGAATTTCCTGCTGCTGGACTGCGGTGCGAACGTCGAGTGCCGCCCCGAAATGCTGAACGCCTTCGGCACGATGGGCAGCGTCTACGCCGAGAAGGTCATGGGCCGCGAAACGCCGAAGGTCGCGCTTGTCAACAACGGCGCGGAGGACACGAAGGGCACGCCGACCTACCGCGAGGCCCACAAGCTGCTGAAGGCAAACCCCTGCATCCACTTTGCGGGCAACATCGAGCCGCGCTACATCATGGACGGTGACGTGGACGTCGTCGTCTGCGACGGCTTTGTCGGCAACGTCGTGCTGAAATTGACCGAGGGCGTCGCCAAAACGCTGCTGGGGATGCTGAAAAAAATCTTCTTGCAGAACCTGATCACCAAGCTCAGCTATCTGGGCATCAAGGGCGGTCTGGGCGAGCTGAAACGCATGATGGACTCCGAGGAGGTCGGCGGCGCACCGCTGCTGGGCGCCGCGAAGCCGGTCATCAAGGCGCACGGTTCCAGCCACGCCAAGGGCATCAAGAACGCCATCCGTCAGGCCAAGCTCTGCGTCGCCAACGACCTGTGCGGCACGATGGAGAAGGCGCTGGCAGAGGTGGCTGCACAGAAGGAAGAAGCGGACGCTTAAAAGTAAAGCTGCCCTGTAGGGGCCGGACATGTCCGGCCCGCGGCATAAAAAATACCGCCCGTAAAAGGGCAATCGAGATAAGGTTGAGGGCCGGGTATGCCCGGCCCCTACGGACTAGCCGGAAAGGTGAAAGAATATGGCTCACAAACCGGAAGAACTGCAGGAGATCCTGCACTATACATTCAAAAATCCTGCGCTGCTGCGCATTGCGCTGACCCATACCAGCTATGCCAACGAGAGCAAGGTCGCCACGACCCACAACGAGCGGCTGGAATTTCTGGGCGACAGCGTGCTGTCCGTCGTTGTAGCGGACTACCTGTTCCACCAGTCGGGCCGCCCCGAGGGTGAGCTGACCCGTATGCGCGCCAGCCTCGTCAGCGAGGATGCACTGTTCCAGTTCGCACAGGAAATTCAGCTGGGTGAGTATCTGCGCCTTGGCCACGGCGAGGACCTTGGCGGCGGACGCAGCCGCCCGAGCGTTGTCTCCGATGCGTTCGAGGCGGTCATTGCCGCACTGTATTTGGACGGCGGCATGGAGGCCGCGCGCAATTTCATCCTGCCCTTCATCACCGAGGGCAAGACTGCCGAGGACGACTACAAGACCCGTCTGCAGGAGGTCGTCCAGCAGGACCCGTCCGCCGTGCTGAAATATGAGGTCACCGGCGAGACCGGCCCCGACCACAACAAGCAGTTTACGGTCTGCGTCTGGCGCAACGGCGAGCTGCTGGCCGAGGGCCGTGGCCGCAGCAAAAAAGCCGCCGAGCAGCACGCAGCAAAGGTGGCGCTGGAAAAATTGCAATAAGTGACGCCCTGTAGGGGCCGGGCATGCCCGGCCCGCGGCATAAAAATCGCGACCCGTTTACGGGTACATAAGGCGAGGTTGAGGGCCGGGCATGCCCGGCCCCTACGACCATTTTAAGAATTTTGAAAGGTACCCATGGAATGCGCCTGAAAGAACTGGAAATCCAAGGCTTCAAATCCTTCCCCGATAAGACAAAGATCGAGATCGGCGAGGGCATTACCGGCGTTGTCGGGCCGAACGGCTCGGGCAAGTCGAACATCTCCGACTCCATCCGCTGGGTTCTGGGCGAGACCAGCTCCAAGCAGCTGCGCGGCAGCGGCAAGATGGAGGACGTCATCTTCGGCGGCACCCAGTCCCGCGGTGCCATGGGCTATGCCTCCGTCGCGCTGACCATCGACAACAGCGACCACGGTCTGGACATGGACGCCGACCAGGTCACGATCGGCCGCCGGTACTACCGCAGCGGCGAGAGTGAATACTCCATCAACGGCCAGAACGTCCGCTTAAAGGACGTGTACGAGCTGCTGCTCGACACCGGCATTGGCCGCGACGGCTATGCCATCGTCGGGCAGGGCCGCATTGCCGAGATCGTCGGTGCAAAATCAGCGGAGCGCCGCGAAATTTTTGAGGAAGCGTCCGGCATCGCCAAGTACCGTTACCGCAAAAACGAGGCCGAGCGCCGCCTGGACGCCGCCGAGGGCAACTTAGAGCGCCTGCGGGACATTCTGGGCGAGCTGGAAAAGCGCGTCGGCCCCCTGAAACGCGACAGCGAGAAGGCCCAGCAGTTTCTGGAATTGAGCGAGAGGCGCAAGACGCTGGAGATCACACTCTGGGTCGATGCCATCCGCCGCGCCAACGACTCGCTGCGCGACCAGCAGCGCAAGTATGAGGCCGCCCAGGCCGACTATGACCGCCTGAGCCGCCAGCTGGACGAGTTTGACGAAAAAAGCGCGTCCCTGCGTGCCGAGGCCCAGCAGCTGATGCTGGCCGTCGAGCAGGCCAACGCCGACATCCGCGCCATCACCGAAGCAAACGCCGGCAGCGAGAGCGAGATCGCCGTCCTGAAAAACGAGAGCGAGCACAGCCGGTTCCGCATCGACGAGGCTGCGTCCGAATTGGAGCGCGCCGGGCAGGGCCGCGAGAGCATCGAGCGCGAGGCCGCGGACCACCGTGCCGCCATCGAGACGCTGAAAAGCGGCATGGCCGGGCTGGACGCCCGCGTGGCCGAGCTGCGCGAGGCCCTGCGTGCCCTTGAGGAAAAGGCCGCTGCCAGCGGCGAGCGCCGCGACGTCATTGACGCCGCCATGGCCCGCCTGCAGGACACCGCCACCGCCGCCAGGGTCAGCGCCGCGTCGGCGCAGTCGGCGGGGGAGGCTGCTGCCAACCGCCTGGCCGAGGCACAGCGCCAGGCCGAGGAGCTGAAAGCCGGCGCCGCCGCCACCGACGAGGAACGCCGCCGCGCCGAGCGCCGCTTTAAGGACGCCGAGGAGGCCGTGACCCGCAACGACAACATCAAGGCGGGCCTGAAGCTGAAATTGGACAGCCGCCGCCGTCAGCAGGCCGAGGCTGCCGACAACCTGCAGAAGGCGGACCGAGAAAGGTCCGCCGCCGCCCAGCGCATCCACATTCTGGAAGATCTGGAGCGCAACATGGACGGCTACCAGCAGAGCGTCAAGGCCGTCATGCGCGCGGCGGGCGGCGGGCGGCTGCGGGGCATCATCGGCCCCGTGGCGGGCATCATCACCGTCGAAAAGGGCTACGAGACCGCCATTGAGACAGCGCTCGGCTTTGCGCTGCAGAACATCGTCGTCGAGGACCAGGGCTGTGCCCGCGCCGCCATCGGCTTTTTGAAGGACGAGCGCGCAGGCCGCGCTACGTTTTTGCCGCTGGACACCGTGCAGGGCTCCCGCTTCACGGGCCGCCTGACCGGTACGGCGGAGGTCGCCGCCGACCTGGTCAGGACAGACCCGAAATATCAGCATATCATCGACAATCTTCTGGGCCGCATCATCGTGGTCGAGGACCTGACCGAGGCGTCCGCCGTGGCGCGGAACCTCGGCTACCGGAACCGCATCGTCACGCTGGACGGCCAGGTCATCAACGCGGGCGGCTCGTTCACCGGCGGCTCCACTGCCCGCAGCGTCGGCGTGTTCAGCCGCAAGCAGGAGCTGGACGAGCTGCGCAGCAAGCTGACGAAGCTCGAGCAGAAACGCACCGAGGCGGAAAAGGAATTGGCCGCCCGCAAGGCCGAGGTGGACAACCTCTCGGCCCAGCTGGCCGGTGCCGAGGGCGAGGGCATGAACGCCGCGACGGAGCACGTCCGCGCGAACCTCGAGCTCGAGCGCCTGACGAAGGCCGCCGCCCAGTACGACGAGACGGCCCGGAGCATCGAGGCCGAGATCGCCGCCCAGCAGGCCGCCGTGACCCGGAACGAGACCGTGCGCACCGAGGCCGAGAAGGCCCGGACCGACGCCGAGGCCGAACTGGCGCAGTACACCGCCGAGCTGGCCGCCTTGGGCGAGAGCACGGGCAGCCTGACGGAAGAACGCGAAAAAATCACCGGTGAGCTGTCCGAAAAGCAGCTGCAGCGCCTGGCGGACGAGAAGGACGTCGGCCTGCATGAGGCCGCGCTGGAGGGCTTGCGGAGCCGTACCGGCGAGGCCGACGCCCGCGCCCGCGAGCTGCAGACGGCGATTGAGGCCGCCAAGGCAAAAATCGAGGCCAACGCGCTGAAAATCGCCGAGATGGAGCGCGTGCGCGGCGACAACCAGCAGAAAATTGCCGCCGCGGAGGAAACGATTCGATCTGCCAACGCGGCCCGCCTCGAAAAGGAGGCTGCGATCTCGAAGCTGGGGCAGGACAACCGCGCCCTGACCGACGAGCGCGAGCGGATGAGCGGCGAGATGGCCCGCCTGGCCGAGCGCCGCACCGCCGCCGAGACCGAGCTGAACGACACCAACAGCAAGCTGTGGGAGGAATACCAGCTGACCGAGAGTGAGGCCCGCAGCCAGTGCGTGCCGTTTGAGAGCCTGACCGAGCTGCGCCGCAGCGTGACCGAGGTCCGCGGCAAGATCCGCGCCTTGGGCAACGTCAACGTCGGCGCGATCGACGAATATAAAGAGGTCAGGGAGCGCTATGACTTCATGAAGGCGCAGGTCACCGACGTCGAAAAGGCGAAGGCCGAGCTGACGAAGATGATCGCCGAGCTGTGCAGCGAGATGCAGGAGCTGTTCACGGCGAGCTTTAAGCAGATCAACGCGAACTTCCAGCAAATCTTCAAGGAGCTGTTCGGCGGCGGTCATGCGCGGCTGTACCTGTCGGATGAAGCGAACGTGCTGGAATCCGGCATTGAAATTGAAGTCTCGCCCCCGGGCAAGGTCATCAAGAACCTGTCCGCGCTTTCCGGCGGCGAGCAGGCGCTGGTCGCTATCTCGATCTATTTCGCCATCCTGCGCGTCAACCCCGCGCCGTTCTGCTTCCTCGATGAGATCGAGGCCGCGCTGGACGACGTAAACGTCGCTCGCTATGCGCAGTATCTGCGCCGCATGACGGACCGCACCCAGTTCATTGTCATCACCCACCGCCGCGGCACGATGGAGGCCGCCGACGTCCTCTACGGCGTCACGATGCAGGAGGACGGCGTGTCGAAGATTTTGCGCTTGGATCTGGATAATGTGAGCGCGGACCTTATTACCTGATGGCATGTAGGGGCCGGGCATGCCCGGCCCGCCACATAAATACGACCACCCGCCAATGGGAAGCCACACAAACCCGCGGGGCGGCAAATCAAAAGTAAGGAGGGCCACGATGGGCTTTTTCAACTTTTTCAAACGCGATATTTCCGAGGAGGAATTTCAGGAGCAGCAAAAGGTCAAGCGCGGGCTGGAAAAGACCCGCACGGGCTTTTTCCAGAGCATCGTCAATACGCTGACCAACGCGCAGATCGACGATGATCTGTACGACCAGCTCGAGGAACAGCTCATTCTGGCCGACGTCGGCCCCGCCTGCGCCGTGCGTCTGGTGGACGAGCTGCACGACGAGGTCAAGGAAAAACACCTGAAAACCGGTCAGGAGGCGCTGGACGCGCTGCGCGGCATCATCTGCCAGGAGCTGACCCCCCGCTACCCGATGGATCTGGACGGCAAGCCCGCCGTCATTCTGGTCATCGGCGTCAACGGCGTCGGCAAGACCACGACGATTGCCAAGCTGGCCGGCCTGTACAAAAAGCAGGGACGCCGCGTCATGCTGGCAGCGGGCGATACCTTCCGCGCCGCCGCCAGTGAGCAGCTGGAGCTCTGGGCCGAGCGCGCCGGCGTGCCGCTGGTCCAGGCCGGCATGGGCGCGGACCCGGCGGCGGTCATCTTCGACGCCGTCAAGAGCGCCAACGCCCGCGGCTACGACATGGTCATTGCCGACACAGCCGGACGTCTGCACAACAAGAAGGGCCTGATGGACGAGCTGTCCAAAATCTCCCGCAGTGTCAAGAAGGCCAGCCCCGAGGCGAGCCTTGAGGTGCTGCTGGTGCTCGACGCCATCACGGGCCAGAACGCCATCAGCCAGGCCGAGGAGTTCTGCAAGGCCGCCAACGCCACCGGCGTGGTGCTGACCAAGCTCGACGGCACGCCCCGCGGCGGCTGCGCGGTCTCTGTGTGGGAGAACCTCGGTCTGCCCATCCGCTTCATCGGCGTCGGCGAGAAGATCGACGACCTGATGGAATTTGACGCACAGACCTTTGTCGAAAGCCTGCTGCCGGAATCCGCCCTGCAGAAGGACGAAAAAAAAGAGGAAGGGGAGAGCGAAGCATGATCGTTTGCGCCGCCAGCAACAACGCGGGCAAGCTGAAGGAATTGCGCCGCATTCTGGAACGCATGGGCCATGAGGTCAAGAGCCTGCGGGAGCTGGGGATAAACCTTGACCCCGAGGAAACCGGCACGACATTTGCCGAGAACGCCCGCATCAAGGCCGAGGCGTTCTGCAAGGCCAGCGGCCTGCCCACCGTGGCCGATGACTCGGGCCTCTGCACCGACGCGCTGCACGGTGCGCCCGGCGTCTACAGCGCCCGCTACGCCGGGCATCACGGCGACGACGACGCGAACAACGCAAAGCTGCTGCGGGAGCTGGCCGACGTGCCGGAGGAACAGCGCGGTGCAAAGTTCGTGTCGGCGGTCTGCTTCATGCTGCCGGACGGACGCGCACTGGAGGTCGAGGGCGAGTGCCCGGGCCGCATTGCGTTTACATTGCAGAACGGCGACTACGGCTTCGGCTATGACCCGCTGTTCATCCCCGACGAGTACGGCGCACCCGACGGCAAGCACCCGAACACCGAACGCCGCAGCTACGCCCAGCTCACCCCCGACGAGAAGGACGCCATCAGCCACCGCGGCCGGGCAATGGAGAAGCTGGAAGCGCAATTGCCGGCGTTTTTGGGGTGACATGTAAATGCCTTCCCCTTTGGGGAAGCCTTTGTAGGGGCCGGGCATGCCCGGCCCGCAGCATAAAAGCAGCAACCCGTTTAAAAGGAAACCACACAGACTAGAGGGCCGGGCATGCCCGGCCCCTACCGAGATATATACAATAAAAAGGAGATAATTTATGGCACTTACCAGCAAACAGCGCGCGGCTCTGCGCAGCGCGGCGAACACGATGGACCCCGTTTACCAGATCGGCAAGGGCGAGATCGACGACACCCTCAAGCAGGGCATCGCCGACTGCATCGCCGCACGCGAGCTTATCAAAGTAAAGGTGCTGGAAAACAGCGAATATTCCGCCCGCGAGGCCGCCGACATCCTGTGCGAGGCGCTGGACTGCGAGTGCGTGCAGGTCATTGGCCGCAAATTCGTGCTGTTCAAGCAGAAGAAAAAGGAAAGCGCCTACACCGCCGTGCTGGCAAAATGAGAACACTGCTCTACGGCGGGACATTCGACCCGCCCCACAACGGCCACATGAACAACCTGCGCGCCGCGCTGGCACTGGTACAGCCGGACCGCGCCCTTGTTATGCCCGCGGGCACGCCGCCCCACAAGCACGCCAGCGCCACCCCGGCAGAGCTGCGCCTGCAGATGTGTGCCTGCTTTACAGCGCTGTCCCCGGCGGTGCAGGTCAGCGATTGGGAGATACGCCGGGGCGGGCGCAGCTACACCGTGCACACGCTGGAATGGCTGCACGGCCAAGACCCGGACGGCGCGCTGTACCTCTGCGTCGGCAGCGACATGCTGCTGACGTTTCAGGAATGGTACCGCTGGCAGGATATGCTGAAAATGGCTGCCCTCGTCGTCGAGAGCCGCACCGGCACCGATGAGGCCGCCCTGCACGCTGCCGCCGCAGAACTGAAAAAGGCCGGGGGCCGCGTCCTTTTTGCCCGCGCCGAGAGCTACCCCTGCGCGTCGAGCGACATCCGCAGCGGGAAGATCCCGCGGGAGCAGTGGCCGGAGGTGCTGCCGCCGGAGGTGCTGGCAGTGATAAAGGCGCATCGGCTGTACGGGAGCCTGTAGGGCGGCCTGCCCCCACCCCGCCGCGGCGGGGTGAGGGCACCCCGCCCTACGCATGACCCGAAAAGGGGCGATAAAGCCGCCCCTGCAAGAGCTGCCCAAAAGACTGCTCTGTAGGGGCCGGGCATGCCCGGCCCGCAGCATAAAAATACACCACCCGTTCAAGGGCAATCACGGCAAAGTTGAGGGCCGGACATGTCCGGCCTCTACAGCCAGTCAGGAGAAGGAAAAACGCCATGGATTACTCCGAAGCCAAGAAGTTGGTCAAGGCCCGCCTGAGCGAAAAGCGCTGGACGCACACGAAAAATGTAAAAAAAATGGCTGTAAAACTTGCCAGGCGCTGGGGCACAGACCCGGAAAAGGCCGCTATGGCGGCAATTTTGCACGATTCCGCCAAGGAACTGCCCAAGCAGGAGTTGTTGCAGATTTTTGCCGATAATGCTATAATAGCAGAAAATGCCCCCGCGCGTCCGTCGCCGGTCTGGCACGGCATCGCCGCCGCCATCCTGGCCGAAACGCAATGGGGCATCACCGACCCGGAAATTTTGTCTGCCATCCGCTGCCATACTACCGGCAAGCCGGGAATGTCCAAGCTCGATAAGATCATCTATTTGGCCGATATGACCAGCGCCGAGCGCGACTGGCCCGGCGTAGACGACCTGCGCGCGCTGGAAATGCAGGATCTGGACCGGGCCCTTTGCGACGCACTCAAGCGCAGCATTGATTTTGTGGAAGAAAAGGGCGGCTCGCTGGATCCTGAAAGCGTCGCCGCTTATGAGTATGCAAAAGCACACCTTGAATAAAAACACTCCACAGAGCAGGGAGGAAATGTAATGAGCGAACCGCGTAAGCTGTATACCGGCAGTGCATCGGGCGGGCTGGATCAGGAGCAGTATGAGGCTGCCCGCCGCCGCGCCCAACAACTGGCCGAGCAGAATGCCCGCCGCCGCACCGTGCAGCAGCCCATGCGCACGGCCCAGGGACGGCATATCAGCCAGCGTCCCGTTGTGACCGGGCAGTCGGCCCCCGCACCCGAGCCGCCGGTACAGGAGCCTGCCCAGCAGGCTGCGCCCGCACCGGAAAGACCCCGTGAGCTGACCTACGCCCAGCGGCAGGCCATGGCCTACCGCGCCGCTGCAGAGCGCAAATACGGCGATACGTTGCAGTTTCAGGTGCAGCGCCGCCGCACCGTGAACCGCCCGCCGGAGCCGGAGCAGCGCGCCCGGCAGGCCGCCGCCCAGCTGTATGAGCAGCCCGCGGCCCCGCGGCGGGGGCAGCAGTCCGCCCCGCGCCCCCAGGCGCAGGCCCCTGTGCAACAGGCGGCCCCCGTCGGCGGCATCCGGCTGGAGGAGGCTGCCGCGCAGCCCCACCGCGCAAAGCATGCGGATGCCCCGCAGCCCGCAGCCCATAAGCCCCGCACCGCCGCAGGCGGCAATGGCGGCAGCCGCAAGCCCCCGCGCGATGAGGACGACGCCCCGCGCAAGGCAAAGGGCAGAAAGTCCGGCAAAAAGGGCAGCAGCGGCAAGGGTGGAAACGGGAAAAAGAAGAAAAAGATCCGCTGGTGGCAGATCCTGCTCATCACGCTGCTGGTCATCGCGCTGATCTTCGGCGGTGCGTTCGCGCTCATCATGGGGGCCATCACCCCGGCGGGCGGCAACATCAAGCTGAACCAGCTCATCAACACGCCCAAGGAATTCCAGGGCAAGGAGTTCAACATCCTTGTCACCGGCGTTGACCGTTCGTCCACCGGCGATCTGTCCGCAGGTGCGGCCAATGACTCCAACGTCAACGACGGCATGACCGATATGATTTTGTACGTCCATTTCAACAATGAGACGGGCGAGATGAAGATGCTGCAGATCCCGCGTGATACGATGGTCACGACGGACGCGAGCGTCTCCGGCAACTACCGCATCAACGGCGTGGCCAAGACCCAGGGCAGCGACGGCAACAACAACATGGCCGCCCTGTGTGAGCTGGTCGCAGACCAGTACAAGCTGCCTATCGACGGCTTTATGACGATCCGTCTGGAAATGCTGACCGAGCTGGTAGACCTGTTCGGCGGCGTGGAGATCAACGTCCCCATGGATGTAGACTACGCCGCGCTGGGGCTGGGAGACAGCGTCATTCACGCCGGTTACCAGACGTTGAACGGTGCGTCGATGGAGTTCCTGCTGCGTGCGCGTAAAATTTACCCCGACGGCGACATTGGCCGCCTGAACATGCAGCGCCAGTTCTACGCGGCGCTGTTCCGCAAGCTCAAGAGCATCGGCAACATCTGGGATGTCGCCAAGCTGACCCCCGCCGTGCTGAACTATATGGAGACGAACCTCAGCGCGTCCGACCTCATCAGCTTTGCCATCAGTATGCTGAAAATTGATTCCAGCAAGATCATGATCTGCCAGATGCCGGTCATCAGCGGCCCGAAGTACAACGGCCAGTCGCTTTTGTACCCCGCGCGGCAGGCGGATGCGGACCTGCTGAACCAGTACTTCCGCGAGAACACCGGTCCCGTCGATGCCAGCCAGCTGAACCTGTGCGACAATGTCATTGACCTGTCCGGCTACACGGCCACCGACCCGAACATCCAGCAGATGGGCGGCCTGATGGCTGAGGCGGACGACGCGCAGAAGAACGAGAACCTCGACGGCTCCAACCAGGTCACCGACATCATGGCGTCCGAGTCCACGGCGGAGAGCGAGAGCACCGACACGGATTCCACCGATACCGAGAGCCAGCCGGCAGCGTAAAACGTAAATAGAAAATGCTTCGGGCAACCGCAAGGTTCTCTCCCTCCGGCCCTGCGGGGCCACCGTTCCCCTTCTGGCCTGACGGCCACCTCCCCCGTATCGGGGGAGTCTGTCTCGCAGAGGGAGGCAAGGCCCTTGGCCCCCTCTGCGAGGGTGACTCCCCACGGTGTGGGGAGATGTCGCGAAGCGACAGAGGGGCCCGGGCCCGAAGGGCTCCCGCCGCAGCGGGTGGGGGAGAGAACCTCCCGCAGCCCGAAACCTACCCCTTTAAGGAGAACATCTATGGAAAGCAAAGAACTTGCCATTCGTCTGGCGCGTGCGCTGGACGCAAAGAAGGCCGTCAACGTCCACATTCTGGCCGTGGAGGACCTGACCACCGTCACCGAATATTTCGTCATTGCCACGGGTATGTCCACCACCCATGTCGGCGCACTGGCCGATGAGGCTGAGTTCCAGCTGGACCGCGAGGGCGTCAAGGTGCTGCGCACCGAGGGCCACGACG
>ERZ772883.1120-NODE-1120-length-22313-cov-8.787223_pt1 | contig 22313 bp, 17 predicted proteins | sample MGYA00580575_ERZ772883 | MGnify/ENA primary metagenome ERZ772883 (study PRJEB29015, sample SAMEA2737666) | human gut metagenome | biome: human gut; feature: human-associated habitat; material: faeces | place: China | collected 2012 ...
CATGAAGCTGGAATCGCTAGTAATCGCGAATCAGCATGTCGCGGTGAATACGTTCTCGGGCCTTGTACACACCGCCCGTCAAACCATGGGAGTTGGTAATGCCCGAAGCCGGTGGCATAACCCTTCGGGGAGTGAGCCGTCGAAGGCAGGACCGATGACTGGGGTTAAGTCGTAACAAGGTATCCCTACGGGAACGTGGGGATGGATCACCTCCTTTCTAAGGAGAAAGAAGAAACGTGGAAATTGGAGATAGGGAGTATACCTGTTTAGTTTTGAGAGGTCAAGGACTTCTCAGAGTGAATCGATCTTTGAAAACTGAGCAACTAAGAAGAAAAGACATAACAGAAAAGGTCTAAAACGTAAGTTGTAAGATAAACTGAGAAAACAGTAAAAAACAGTTCTTGAAAAAGAACATCTCGAAACACACGAGAACCACTGATTAAGTAAGGAAGGGCGTACGGCGAATGCCTGGCCACTCGAAACTGAAGAAGGACGCGCCAAACTGCGAAAAGCTCCGTGAAGCTGTAAGGAAGCGAAGAAGCGGAGGTGTCCGAATGGGGGAACCCGGCAGCAGACATGAGCTGTCATCTGCAGGTGAATACATGGCCTGCAAGAGAGGTACCCGGCGAACTGAAACATCTAAGTAGCCGGAGGAAAAGAAAACAACAGTGATTCCCTGAGTAGCGGCGAGCGAAAGGGGAGAAGCCCAAACCGGTCCAAGGACCGGGGTTGAAGGACCATGATATGGCAAGAGAGAGGATAGAAGAACGGGATCGAAAGCCCGGCCGAAGAAGGTGCAAGCCCTGTATTTGAAATCTGAACGAAGCCTAATGGGATCCTGAGTACGGCGAGACACGAGGAATCTTGTCGGAAGCAGGCGGGACCATCCGCCAAGGCTAAATATAAACGAGTGAGCGATAGTGAACCAGTACCGTGAGGGAAAGGTGAAAAGAACCGCGGGAGCGGAGTGAAAGAGAACCTGAAACCGTATGCCTACAAGAAGTCAGAGCCCGTTAAGGGGTGATGGCGTGCCTTTTGTAGAATGAACCGGCGAGTTGCGACAGACTGCGAGGTTAAGGAGGAAAGACCGGAGCCGAAGCGAAAGCGAGTCTTAAGAGGGCGAAAGTAGGATGTTGCAGACCCGAAACCGGGTGATCTAGCCATGAGCAGGTTGAAGTTGAGGTGAAACTCAATGGAGGACCGAACCGACTACCGTTGAAAAGTTAGCGGATGACTTGTGGCTAGGGGAGAAATTCCAATCGAACCCGGAGATAGCTGGTTCTCCCCGAAATAGCTTTAGGGCTAGCGTCGGAAAGAACCTTAGTGAAGGTAGAGCACTGAATGTGTGATGGCCCCATCCCGGGGTACTGAATACAATCAAACTGCGAATGTCATTAAGGATGTCCGGCAGTCAGACTGTGAGTGATAAGGTCCATGGTCAAGAGGGAAACAGCCCAGACCGCCAGTTAAGGTCCCAAAATACAGGCTAAGTGGAAAAGGATGTGGGGATGCCCAGACAACTAGGAGGTTGGCTCAGAAGCAGCCATCCTTTAAAGAGTGCGTAACAGCTCACTAGTCGAGTGACCCTGCGCCGAAAATGTACCGGGGCTAAGCCTGATACCGAAACTGCGGATTGTAGGAAACTATAGTGGTAGGGGAGCGTTGTATACGAGTAGAAGCCGTACCGTGAGGAGCGGTGGATTGTATAGAAGTGAGAATGCCGGTGTGAGTAGCGAGATGTAGGTGAGAATCCTACACACCGAAAGCCCAAGGATTCCAGGGGAAGGTTCGTCCGCCCTGGGTAAGTCGGGACCTAACGCGAGGCCGAAAGGCGTAGTGGATGGAAAGCAGGCGAAAGATTCCTGCACCCGTATATGGAGCGAAGGAGTGACGGAGACGGATAGTGTGACCCTCTTAATGGATTGAGGGCGAAGCGAAGCGGCTGGTTACCAGGCAAATCCGGTAACTGAAAGGCTAGAGCGTGACAGGCAAGCGAAATCTTAGGAAAGTAGCGAAGCACATGATGACGGCTTCCAGGAAAAGCTTCTGGCAATGCATATGCGGCCCGTACCAAAACCGACACAGGTGGGCAGGGAGAGAATCCCGAGGTGAGCGAGAGAACTGTTGCCAAGGAACTCGGCAAAATGACTCCGTAAGTTAGCGAGAAGGAGTGCTTAAGCAATTAAGCCGCAGTGAAGAGGCCCAAGCGACTGTTTAACTAAAACACAGCTCTCTGCGAAGTCGCAAGACGAAGTATAGGGGGTGACACCTGCCCGGTGCTGGAAGGTTAAGAGGATCTGTTAAGAGCGATCTGAAGCAGTGATCCGAAGCCCCAGTGAACGGCGGCCGTAACTATAACGGTCCTAAGGTAGCGAAATTCCTTGTCAGGTAAGTTCTGACCCGCACGAAAGGTGTAACGATTTGGGCGCTGTCTCGGCAGCAGACTCGGTGAAATCTTAGTACCTGTGAAAATGCAGGTTACCCGCAACTAGACGGAAAGACCCCATGGAGCTTTACTGCAGCCTGATATTGAATTCTGGTCATACATGTACAGGATAGGTGGGAGACAAAGAGACGTGCACGCCAGTGTACGAGGAGTCGACGTTGGGATACCACTCTTGTGTGACCGGGGTTCTAACCTGGTATCGAAAACAGGTACGGGGAGAGTGTCAGGTGGGCAGTTTGACTGGGGCGGTCGCCTCCCAAAGAGTAACGGAGGCGCCCAAAGGTACGCTCAGATTGGATGGAAACCAATCGACGAGTGCAATTGCAGAAGCGTGCTTGACTGTGAGACTTACAAGTCGAACAGGGACGAAAGTCGGGAATAGTGATCCGGCGGTGCCGAATGGAAGGGCCGTCGCTCAACGGATAAAAGCTACCCTGGGGATAACAGGCTGATCTCCCCCAAGAGTTCACATCGACGGGGAGGTTTGGCACCTCGATGTCGGCTCATCGCATCCTGGAGCGGAAGTACGTTCCAAGGGTTGGGCTGTTCGCCCATTAAAGCGGTACGCGAGCTGGGTTCAGAACGTCGTGAGACAGTTCGGTCCCTATCTGTTGTGGGCGAAGGAGATCTGCGGAGAGCTGTCCTCAGTACGAGAGGACCGGGATGGACCTACCGCTGGTGCACCGGTTGTTCCGCCAGGGGCATAGCCGGGTAGCTAAGTAGGGAAAGGATAAGCGCTGAAAGCATCTAAGCACGAAGCCTACTCCAAGATGAGATCTCCCATTCGCAAGAAGTAAGACCCCTTAAAGACGATAAGGTAGATAGGCCAGGGATGGAAGTGCAGTGATGTACGGAGTTGACTGGTACTAATCGGTCGAGGACTTAATCAGGAATATGGATTTTCTTCAGAAAAGTTGTTCGGTTTTGAGGGATCGAAAGAGAACTCAAGATCCGGTGGCGATAGCAAAGTGGACACACCTGAACTCATCCCGAACTCAGAAGTTAAGCACTTTCACGGCGACAATAGTTGGGCTTGCCCCTGCGAAGATAGCTAGCTGCCGGGTCCTTTTTTTTTGCCTTTTTTCTTGCATATTATTTCACAAATAATGAACAAATGTTTATGGTATAATAGTGTGCATAGGAGGTTTATTATGGACCAAAAGTATATAACAATACAAGGTGCTCGTGAAAACAACCTTAAAAATATAAGTTTAAAAATACCAAAAGATAAATTAATCATCATGACTGGTGTTTCAGGAAGTGGAAAAACTTCTTTAGCTTTTGATACAATATATGCAGAAGGACAACGTCGATATATGGAATCCTTATCTGCTTATGCAAGGCAGTTTTTAGGAAATAGTGAAAAACCAGATGTTGACCAAATTGATGGATTATCACCAGCCATCGCGATTGATCAAAAAACAACATCTAACAACCCACGATCTACTGTAGGAACCGTTACAGAGATTTATGATTATTTACGTCTATTATATGCACGTATAGGAGTCCCTTATTGTCCTGACCACCACATTCCAATAACAGGAAATACAATTAAGGAAATGATTGATAAAATCATGGAATTGCCTGATAAAACTAGATGTACTATTTTAAGTCCTGTTATACAAGGAAAAAAGGGAACTCATAAGGATTTAATAGAAAAGTTAATGAAAGAAGGATATATCCGTGTCCGTATTGATGGCGAAATCAAATATCTTGAAGAACTTGAGCCTTTAGATAAAAACAAAAAACATACAATCGATGTTGTTGTGGATCGAATTGTAAAAAGTGATGATCGTTCACGTTTTCATGATTCGTTAGAAACCGCATTAAAATTAAGTGATGGTTTGGCTATTTTATTAACAAATGAATCAGAAACCTTATTTTCTAGCAATTATGCATGTAAAATTTGTGGTTTTTCCGTACCTAAATTAGAACCTAAATTATTTTCATTCAATGCACCATTTGGAGCATGTCCAGAATGTAAAGGTTTAGGTATTACCCAAAAGGTAGATTTCTCTTTATTAATTCCAGATGATACAAAATCAATTGCGCAAGGCGGTATTCATTATTACAAAAATATTGTGAATACAGAAAATCTTGAGTGGCAACGAATTCATGCGTTGATTAAATACTATGAGATTGATATGGACACACCCATCAAGGATCTACCTAAAAAGAAACTTAATTATTTATTATATGGTTCAGACGTGCCAATCGCATATCAATTGAATTCTCGTTCCGGTACGGTTTCAACAAAGTTTGAATATATTGAAGGTGTTTGTCCTATGATTGAAAGAAGATATATGGAAACAACTTCAACTATGTCTCGTGAATGGTATGGATCATTTTTGGCAGATGCTCAATGTCCAAAATGTCATGGGGCACGTTTAAATAAACAAGCTCTATCTGTACTTGTTGGTGGAAAAAATATTTATGAATGGACACAAATGAGTATTCAAGAAGCCATTCAGTTTATGAATGAATTAGAATTAACGCCAACACAAGCTAAGATTGCAGAATTGGTCATTAAAGAAATAAAAAATCGCCTTTCATTCTTAAATCATGTCGGGCTAAGTTATTTAACACTGGATCGTTTAGCATCTACTCTATCTGGAGGGGAAGCGCAACGTATTCGCTTGGCAACACAGATTGGATCACGTTTAACTGGGGTTATGTATGTTTTAGATGAACCTAGTATTGGATTACATCAAAGAGATAATGATCGTTTGATTGGTGCTTTAAAAGATATGCGAGATTTAGGAAACACTTTGATTGTCGTAGAACACGACGAAGATACAATGCGTGCAAGTGATTATATTGTAGATGTTGGTCCTGGTGCCGGTGTTCATGGTGGTCAAATTGTTGCGGCTGGAACACCAGAAGAAATTATGCAGAATGAAAATTCGATTACGGGAGCTTATTTAAGTGGACGTAAAAGAATTGAAGTACCTATGACACGTCGTAAGGGGAATGGAAAGAAATTAAAAGTAGTAAGAGCTAGTCAGAACAACTTAAAAAATGTAAATGTAACAATTAAGTTAGGAACATTTACGGTTGTCACAGGGGTTTCTGGAAGTGGGAAATCTTCATTAGTTACAGAAGTTTTAACACATGGGTTACAACATGCCCTAGGTCGTTTAAGAATCAAACCGGGTGCATGTAAAGAAATTCAAGGTATTGAAAATATTGATAAAATTGTAGAAATTGGACAAGATCCAATCGGTAGAACGCCACGTTCAAATCCAGCTACGTATACAGGTGTTTTTGATGATATTCGTGATTTATTTGCGCAGACAAAAGAGGCGAAAATGCTTGGATATGACAAGGGTCGTTTTTCATTCAATGTGAAAGGTGGACGATGTGAAGCATGTCAAGGCGATGGAATTCTACGTATTTCCATGCATTTTTTACCAGATGTTTATGTACCTTGTGATCAATGTGGCGGAAAACGATATAATGAAGAAACATTACAAGTTCATTATAAAGGTAAAACAATTGCGGATGTATTGGATATGACGGTTGAAGAGGCATTGGAATTCTTTAGCAATGTTTCAAAAATCAAACATAAATTACAAACTCTAAATGATGTAGGACTTTCTTATATAAAATTAGGTCAGAGTGCAACGACTTTATCAGGGGGCGAGGCACAACGTGTAAAACTAGCGAGTGAGCTTCAAAAGAAGGCTACAGGTAAAACGTTATTTGTGCTTGATGAACCTACAACAGGATTGCATAGTGATGATGTAAAAAAATTGATTGAAGTTTTACAGCGTTTAGTCGAACATGGAGATACTGTATTAGTTATTGAACATAACTTAGATGTAATCAAATGTGCGGATCAAATTATAGATATGGGACCTGAAGGAGGTCAAGGTGGAGGTACTGTTATTTGTACGGGAACACCTGAAAAGATCGCCGAATGCAAAGAAAGCTATACAGGCCAATATTTAAAACCATTATTAGAAAAAGGAGAAGACCATGGAAAAAGTAATTGTTCGTGATTTAGCAAAAAAATTCATGTGGACAATTGTGACTGGAGATTCAAATTCATTAAATCGTCCATTAACTTTGGCTGATACAAATCGTCCGGGATTAGAGTTGGCTGGATATTTTCCGGATACTCAAACAAAAAGACTTGTAGTATTAGGAGATAAAGAAATTGGTTATATTGAAGAACAAATGGATGAAATTTCACAACGTCGTTCCTTTGAATTTTTAACAGGAGATAATACACCATGTATTGTGATTGCACATGGCCATGAGTGTCCACCTGTTTTAAAAGAGATCGCAAAACGTAAAAATTTTCCAGTATTTAAAACAGAACATCAAACTTCTCACGCAATCGTAAGTATTACGAACTACTTAGATGAATGTCTAGCAGAATCTGTAGTTATTCATGGAGAATTAGTACGGGTATTTGGTGTTGGTGTATTGATTACTGGTAAAAGTGGAATGGGAAAAAGTGAAATTGCGCTAGAACTGATTAAGCGTGGACACCAATTAGTTGGAGATGACCGTATTGATTGTTACAAAATTCATGATGATTTAGTTGGTAGAACAACACCAATGCTTGAAGGTTTTATGGAACTTAGAGGTGTTGGAATTATCAATGTTTCTCGTATGTATGGAGTAGGAGCTGTTGCCCATGAAACACAAATTGAATTTCAAATTGATTTAGAACCATTTAATGATTCTTATGAATATGATCGTGTTGGAATTGAAGAAAAGGAATATAATGAAATTTTGGGAATCAAAATTTTAAAGATGACAATTCCAGTTTCTCAAGGACGACCAATGTCATCTGTTATTGAAACGGCTGTGACAAACTTCTTATTGTTGAAAGATGGCTTAGATTCAGCTAAAGAATTTGAAGAGCGAGTACTATCGCAAATATCCGAAAATAAGAAGGAGGAATTCGATGCATCTGTTTCCGAGCACTAAAATTTTTGTTTCTTTTGGATCTTTTGAAATTGCATGGTATGCCGTTTTAATTTTAACAGGCGCATTGTGCGCCTATTTACTATGCCAAAGAACCATGAAAAAATGGGGGTACGCACCAGAAGTTCTAGATGATTATGTTGTTCCTATGTTATTTATAGGGATTCTAGGTGCAAGAGCATGGTATGTGATTTTTGAATGGCAATATTATTCTCAACATATGAATGAAATCGTTGCCATTTGGAACGGTGGTTTGGCCATACATGGAGGATTGATTGCAGGTTTCATATTTAGTTTGTTCTTTTTCAAAAGACGAAAAATTTCATTTTTAAGAATGTTTGATTTAATCATGCCAACCGTTTTACTTGCACAAGCATTTGGTCGTTGGGGAAACTTTATGAATCAAGAAGCCTATGGTGGAATTGTACCTGAGAGCTTCTTTGCGCATTATCCAGCATTTATTAAAAATCAAATGTTTATTGATGGAGCCTATCGAATGCCTACTTTCTTATTTGAAAGTGTATGTAATCTATTAGGATTCTTATTTATTACCTTTATTTTCCGTAAGTATTGGTATAAAAGACGCGGTGACTGCGGATTTATGTACATGGTTTGGTATGGCATTACACGTTTTGTGATTGAAGGAATGCGAACAGATTCTTTAATGGTATTGGGCCTTCGTACAGCTCAACTTGTATCTTTAGCTTTAATGATTGTTGGTTGTCTTGGCTTAATGGGGGTATTTCATAAAGCCTTTCATTGGAAGAAAAAGCCTGTTGTGTTGTTTGATTTAGATGGGACATTGATTGATTCACAACAATTGGTTTTTGAAACATTTAGAAGAGTATTTAAAGAACTTAAACCAGATTATGAATTGTCAAATGAAGAATTGTATACATTTTTTGGACCCACCCTTGAAGTTACTTTTTCAAAGTATTTTCCAGAAGATCAAGTTCAAAGTATCATTGATCGTTATCAAATCATCAATAAATCGCTTCATAAAGAATTATTAAAAGAAATTCCTCATGCTAAAGAGATGCTTGAAGGATTGAAAAAAGAAAATATACAATGTGCAGTTGTTTCAAATAAGCGTATTGAAGTCGTAAAAAGAGGATTAAAACAATCGGGATTAGATGTGTATTTTGATGTTGTGTTGGGAAAAGAAAATTTACCAGAACCTAAACCAAGTGCATCTGGCTTGATTGAAGCGTGTAACTTATTACATACTAGTCATGATGATTGTATTTATGTTGGTGACAATGTTGCGGATATTGTAGCCGCAAAGAATATGGCTGCCTATTCTGTAGGATTTAGTGTCGATGAAAAACAACGTGAAGCATTAAAAGAAGCAAAGCCATGTAAAGTTATCGATGATTTGATGCAGTTAATACCATTATGTAAGGAGGATCACATATGGAGCGACAATACGATTTGGTGATAATAGGTGCTGGGCCAGCAGGCTTAAGTGCAGCACTTTATGGTTCGAGAGCCGGACTAAAAACATTAATTTTAGAAAATGGAGCGCCGGGAGGAAAGTTGATTAAAACCAATAAAATCAGTAATTATCCAGGTGTTAAAGAAATAGAAGGAACGCAGCTTGCGATGGATATGTTTGAGCAAGCCACTTCTTTTCAAGCTGAATATGCGTATGGCGAAGTAAATAAGATTGATGAAAATAAAGATGTATATTTAAGCGATGGAAGTGTTGTGAATGGTAAAGCCATAATACTTGCCACAGGTACAAAAGAACGATTGTTAAATATACCTGGAGAAAAAGAAAATCTTGGACATGGTGTTTCTTTCTGTGCCGTTTGTGACGGGGCATTTTTTAGAGATAAAGATGTAGTCGTGATTGGTGGAGGAAACTCGGCATTAGAAGAATCGATTTATCTTGCAGGGCTTGCGCGAAGTGTAACGATTGTGATTCGAAGAGATGTATTTAGAGCGGAAGAACATATTCAAAGTCAGATTGAAGAAAATGAGAAGATTCATGTCATCAAGAAACATGTTCCTGTTCAAATTTTAAGTTCGGAAGGAAAAGTATCGGGTATTGAATTAGAAAATGTGGATACACATGAAACGCAGATTGTTGAATGTTCAGGTATTTTCCCTTATGTTGGACAAGATCCAAATACGGATTGTGTACAAGATTTAGGTGTATTAAATGAGCGTAGATATGTTTTGGTAGATGCGAATTGTCAAACAAAGATACCAGGAATTTATGCGGCTGGAGATGTCATTGATAAAGAATTAAGGCAGGTTGTTACCGCATGTAATGATGGTGCCATTGCAGCGCAACATGCATTTCATACAATAAAAGGAATTTAATATGACCAGATGATAACATCTGGTTTTAATATGCAAAAACATAGTTGAAAAGGCTTACAAAAACCTTGAAATCAATCATTGAAAGTGATTTAATTAAGATAAGAAAAGGATTTGAGGTGTTATTTATGTTGCCTAAAGAAGCAATCAAAAAGGTAATGGATGCGTATTACCATATTACCGGATTAAGATGCTATTTTGTGCAAGACGAAACAGAGATTAGTAGTGCAAAGGAGAAAAACTTCTTTTGTAAATGTTTAAAAACAAGTTCATCTGCATTACGTCAATGTGATGAATGTACTTTTGAAAATTATACAGGAGCTTTAAAATCGAACGAACCACAAAAGTATGCATGTCATGCAGGACTAGTTAAATGGAGTGTACCCGTATCTCTTGCAGGTGTAAAAGGTGTAATTGTATCAGAAGGTGTTATCACAAAACAGCAAGGCTTAGAAGCACAAGATTGGGTCAATCATTTAGCTGAAACATATAATGTTTCTAGACCTATTTTATTACATAACTATACAAAAGTTGCAGTGATGAATGAAAATCAGGTAGAAGAAAGCATCAAATTGATGCAAGATTTGTTAAAGTACTACAAAGCAGTAATCGAAGGTTAATTCCTTCGATTTTTTTCTGCAGGTACAAAAAAAGCCAGCAATTTGCTGACTTAGTTATTGACTCCATGATGGAAGATTGGCGTATCATCGCAGATTCCTTTAAAGACATATCCTCTTTCTTTATAGCTTTTAATGATTTCTGGTAATGCTTCAACCGTTGTTGTTTTTGGACTTGAATCGTGGAACAAAATCATGATTTGTTCGTAATCGCAACTTGTCGCATTGCGCACAATATCTTGTGCTGGCACGGTATTGGATGCAGCATCTCCACTTGAGCAGTTCCAATCAAAATATTCATATCCTTTTTCATGCACCATATTGTCGAGTGCAGACATGGTTCCTTGCGAATATTGTGCTGAAATTGTATTGCTTGAACCACCAGGGAAACGAATATATTTTGGCGCTTTACCTGTGATTTGTTTGACCATGTCACTCACTTTTTGTAAATCTTCAAAATAAGCAGTAGTAGAAGAATAAACATTCGCATAATCATGTGTATAAGTATGAAGTGCAATTGTGTTGCCTTGATCTGCAGCCTTTTTGATAGAACTGTTATATTTTTGATTGTTTCCTGTCACAAAGAAAGTAGCTTTCGCATCATATTTCTTTAAGATCTTCAATATTTTATCTGTATTTTCACTAGGACCATCATCAAATGTCATATATACAACTTTACTTGGTTCTTCAACAGTTACATTGATTTTAGCCTTAGCTTTATTACCCGAACGATCTGTAGCAGTTACTAACAATTTATAAGTACCTGTTTTCTTGGTCTTTACTTTTGAAGAATCAATCTTGATTTTTGGCTTAGAATCCAAATTGTCTGTTACCTCAATATAGGATTTGTAGTTTGGCTTTGAACCTACATAAACAGAAATAGTATCTGTATGAATAATTGGCTTTTCAATATCTTTGACTAACGTTAGAGTTGTCTCTTTCATGGCTTTATTTCCATGTTCATCTTTTGCGATGATGGTTATCGTTTGTTCTTTATCCTTTGTAGGTTTTTTCTTAAAGGATAATGATACTTTAGAATCGTCCTTAATACTTTCGACAAAGGATTCAGGCTTAATATCCTCTTTCATATCTGCCTTATATGCTTTAAGTTTTAAATCAGGTGCTTTTGTATCTTTTACAGATACTTTACATGTTTTTTTATAATTCTTTAATTGATATGTGATTTCATAATTTCCAATTTTATTTGTATTAATATTTCCTGAAATCTTTACATCTGAATCTGAATGGAAAAAAACTTGTTGAATATTATCCTTTGGATCATATTCATGATTGATCTCTACTTCTGGATTGGATGAATATAATAAAACTGGATTTTTAAAAGCATAACACAATAAGAAAATAATACATATAAATAGAAATGCGATCAATCCATTTCCAAATTTGTCTTTCTTTCTTTTATTTATCATATTGGATCTCCAAAAGATTTGAATGTTTCTTTATTAACATATACAACCCCACTAAACTTAATTCTTATTATACATGAAATAGTGTGGATTGTTCTAAAGATTATGGTTCTTTTTTCTTGTTGTAGTTGCGCATAAATTCTTATATAATAACCTTAGAAAGGTGGGGGAAGCACTATGAAACTTATCCTAGCAATTTTATCAAATGACGATAGTCCAGTGGCAAGTAATGCACTAAATAAAAATGGTTTTTCTGTTACTAAATTAGCAACGACTGGTGGATTCCTTCGCGCAGGCAATACAACGTTGATTATTGGTTGTGAAGACGAAAAAGTGGAAGCAGCTATTGATATCATCAAGGAATATTCAAGTAAGCGAACGGAAATTGTACCTAGTACAGCTAGTTATGATATTGGCCGTTATGCAAGTTTTCCTGTGGAAGTTACTGTTGGTGGAGCCACAATTTTCGTGCTAGATGTAGCACAATTCTTAAAAGTTTAACAAATGGAGGGTGGGAAGTCTGTTTCTACCCTTTTTCTGTTAAAAATTTGTGAATAAAGACCCATTATGGTCTTTTTTCTGTTATGATTGAAAGGTAAAGAAAAAGGAGATTAAAACGCAATGAAAATACTAGTTATCGGTAAGGGCGGACGTGAACACGCACTTGCGTATGCATGTAAACGTTCAGCTTTATGTGATGAGTTGATTTGTGCACCAGGCAATCCTGGAATGGCAAAAATTGGAGAATGTGTCGATGTGAAAGACAATGATGTAGAAGGTCTTGTTGCTTTGGCAAAAGAAAGAAATGTAGATTTAACCATCGTAGGTCCTGAGGCCACTTTAGCTCTAGGTGTTGTAGATGCGTTTAAAAAAGAAGGCCTAAAAATTTTTGGGCCAGATAAAAAAGCAACTCAGGTTGAATCAAGTAAGGATTTTGCCAAGAAAATCATGGCAAAATATAATATTCCAACGGCAGCTTATAAAACATTCTATGATTTAGAATCTGCATGGGCATACGTACAAGAACAAGGGGCTCCTATCGTTATCAAGGAAGATGGTTTAAAAGCTGGAAAAGGTGTTACGGTAGCTTCTACATTAGAACAGGCTAAAGAAGCATTAGATATTGCATTTGCGATTGAAAATAATTCGGTTGTGATTGAAGAATGTTTATTTGGATTTGAATTTTCTTTGATTTGTTTAGTACACAACGAAACAGTTGTACCTTTAGAAGTAGCTCAAGATCACAAGTGCGTATTTGATGGAGATAAAGGTCCTAATACAGGTGGTATGGGATCTTATAGTCCAGTTAAAAAGATTACTTCTGAGATTATCGATGAAGCCATGAATGAGATTATGAAGCCAATGGCAAGTGCTATGGTTAAAGAGGGTGTACCATTTACTGGATTCTTATATGGTGGATTGATGTTGACAGAAAAAGGTATTAAAACAATTGAATTCAATGCGCGCTTTGGAGATCCAGAAGCCGAAGTTATTTTGCCACGTTTAGAAAGTGATTTTGTACAAGCTATTTTAGATTTAATGGACAATAAACCAGTTGAACTAAAATGGACAGATAAAGTAAGTCACGGTGTTGTACTCGCAAGTACAAACTATCCTGCAAGCTCTACAAAAGGATCTTTGATTACAGGTGTTGATGATGTAGATGGATTGGTTTTCCACATGGGAACAAAAATGACAGATGAAGGATTAGTCACAGATGGTGGACGTGTATTAATGGTCGTTACTCTAGAAGATGACTTACAGACTGCATTTGATCATACATATAAAGAATTAGAAAAGATTCAATGTAAAGATTTATTTCACAGAAATGATATTGGAAAGAAGGATATGTAAAATGGCTAAAACAGATTTAGAAATTGCACAAGAATGTGTCATGGAACCAATTGAAAAGGTTGCTGCAAAAATTGGAATTCCTGCAGATAGCTTGGAACATTATGGAAAATATAAAGCTAAATTGTCTTTTGATTATTTAAAATCCATTGAAAATAATCCTCATGGAAAATTAGTATTAGTCACAGCTATTAATCCTACTAAGGCTGGAGAAGGAAAGAGTACGACAACAGTTGGTTTAGGGGATGCTTTAAATCGTTTAGGTAAGAAAACGATGATGGCTTTACGTGAACCAAGTTTAGGTCCAGTATTTGGATTAAAAGGTGGAGCTACAGGTGGTGGCTATGCTCAAGTTGTACCAATGGAAGATATCAACCTTCACTTTACTGGAGATATGCATGCGATTACGACAGCCAATAACTTAGTTAGTGCATGTTTAGATAATGTGATTCATCAGGGAAATGAATTGAATATTGATCCTGAAAAAGTCACATTCAAACGTTGTTTAGATATGAATGATCGTACTTTGCGTAATATTACAATTGGTTGTGGTGCTAAAGCAAATGGTGTAGAACGTAAAGATGGATTTAATATTACAGTTGCGAGTGAAATCATGGCTGCTTTATGTTTGGCAGATGATTTAATGGATTTAAAGAAAAGATTTGGGAAAATGCTTGTGGCATATACTTATGATGACAAGCCTGTATATGTACATGATCTAGGTATTGAAGGTGCATTGGCTATGGTTATGAAAGATGCTGTATTGCCTAATGTTGTTCAAACACTTGAACACAATCCAGTATTGATTCATGGTGGTCCATTTGCGAATATTGCGCATGGATGTAACTCTGTCATTGCCACAAAGGCATGTCTAGAACTTGCTGATTACACAGTTACAGAAGCTGGATTTGGTGCAGATCTAGGAGCTGAAAAATTCTTGGATATCAAGTGTCGATTGGCAAATCTTAAACCAAATGCAGTTGTGATCGTTGCAACAATTCGTGCCTTAAAACAGCATGGTGGAATTGCCTTAGAAGATTTAAAAGAAGAAAATGTAGAGGCTATGCTTGCAGGATGTGAAAACTTAGCAAAACATATTGATACCGTACAACAATTTGGTTTACCATATATTGTTGCGATCAATGAATTTGCGACAGATACACCGGCTGAAGTAGCTGCACTAGAAAAATGGTGTGAAGAAAACAACCACCCAATGTCATTATCTCAAGTATGGGCAAAAGGTGGAGAAGGCGCTATTGATTTAGCAAACAAAGTAGTTGCGTTATGTGATCAAGAAAATAACTATGCTCCTTTATATGATTTAGATAAGACTATTGAAGAAAAAATAGAAACCATTGCCAAAAAAGTATATGGTGCAGATGGTGTTGATTTTACAGAAGAAGCACAAGTACAAATTGCGAAGTTCAATGAATTAGGATGGGATAAATTACCAATTTGTATGGCTAAAACACAAATGTCATTATCCGATGATGGTAAAGTAATGGGCCGTCCTACAGGATTTAGAATTACAGTTCGTGAATTACGCCCAAGTTTAGGTGCGGGCTTCATTGTTGCTCTAACAGGTAAAGTATTAACGATGCCAGGACTTCCAAAACATCCAAGTGCATTAGACATGGATGTGGATGAAAATGGTAAAATCGTAGGATTGTTCTAATGTCAAAGGCTGGATGAAAATTCCAGTCTTTTTTTCTTTGTATTAAAAAAGCTCAGACAACTAAATGTTGTTTGAGCAATTTAAATTTATTGTCTTCGAATATCTACATCAAGAGTTTTATTTGTTGCATCATAGTGTATATTGACTGATATATTATCACTGTTAACGCCTAAAAATGTTTCTTCTGGAGAATTTGGATCAATGGAATCAAAACCTTTCTCCTTTATTTTCTTTATGTAGTCAAAATACTCATTTTTTTCTACTTCATAATAATGAATGGCATACTTATTCTTTTTGTTGAAAACCGTTCTTGAAATAGAATCTGTTTTTGGCAATAATTCGTTTAATTCACTGACTGGAGAAGATAGATTTTTCTTTTCTTCTTTAGCATCTTCTTGGATCAAACGATTGTATTCTTTTTCTTTTACCTCTTTTATTGTCATAGATTCATAGTCTGGATTATTGGCCAAGTCTGTTTCATTACCATTTTCATCCATGACTGTAGATGCATTTGTGAAGCTGCCTTCTTTATTATAGAAAACTTCATCTGAATCATTGAATCCTTCAAATTCTTCAGTTAGATAGTTATCCACATCAGTAGCTAGTAAAGCATAATATTTCGCTTTTTTTGCCTGAATGGCACCTGAATCTTGATCACTATCATAATATTTTCCATTCACTTCTTTTGTTCCATGTATATATTCTCCATTTGGCAAACGAATAATTGTATCTGAATCACTATATGAAGAGAATGAATCATAAGCTACATTATCCTTTAGAATATGCTCCTTAATATTATTTGTGTTTGTGATGGTAGGTGTAGAAGAGCATCCAGTCATTAAAAGTAAACTTGTGATTGCGATAGCTAATTTTTTCATAGTTATGTCCTGCCTTTCTAATTTAAGTATACTATATTATTTCAAATATTGACTAGTTATGTATAAGAGGCAATAATAATGAATAACATGATTTGATTACAATAGTATGGTAACAGGGTAATATTTTACATAAAAAGTATTTGTTAATTATATAAAAATGAAGACACGTCATTTTTCTTTTTTATAATACATTATTTATTCGGTGAATTATTGCGATGCTTCTAAACCATGTCTTTTTATAAGAACATTTTGTATGATGTTATTGACAAGTACTTGATCTAAAATGCAATAAGGAGTTGAAAGTATGAAAAAATTTAAAATGATAATGTGTTTAGCATTAGCCGTATTATTAGTAAATCCAATATTTACAGTGTCAGCAGCAGATAATAATTATAATGAACAAGTAATCGATGATTTATTTGAAGGTTTGAATGATACGGATAAAGTTTTAGAAATGCCTGAAGGAGGTTTTTTGTTTGGAAAAGCAGAAATTTACGATGCAGAAGATGAATCTATAAAATTAGGCGAATATGATTCGAGTACAGATAGGCAATCAATTACTGTTAAAGATGCTAAACAGCAACTTATAGAAGAAAATCAAAATCCGTCTAAAGTACAAGCCAGAGCTACATCTATACCTAGTCAAGTAATGGTACTCGCTCCGGGGCAAGTTTATATATCAAAAAAATTTAGCGGAACTGGATGGCGGATAGGTGGTTATAAATTTAAAGCGGGTGGCAATGGAACTTGGCTTAAATGGTCAACTTTTATAGATGATGGAAGAGTTGGCGATTCTGGCGATGTGGCTAACCAATTAAATAATTCATCGGTACTGTATGGTTCAGCGTTATATAAAGGATATCCTCAATACTTTTCTGGAGGGATGACTACGGGTGAACATGTAATGATTTACTTTACACATAATCCTATTAATGGAACATATTATAGAGTTGAAAATAACTAGGGTAGGTAATTGATCATGAATAGAAGAGTTAAAATTATATTAGTGTTTTTGTTGTTATTTATAGTAATGCCTTTGAGTGATTCCGTGAGTGCTAAAGAAAATGGCAATATGCCTAGAGAAATTGAGTTGTTATTTTCTGGGTTGGATGATAATGAATCAGTAATTGAATTGCCTAACGGAGGATACGTCTATGGACATGGAGAAGTTAAAATATTTGATTATTCAGATTATATTGAAGGTAATTTAGTTCCAATTGAAACCTATGATTTGAATAATGATACAAATAAAATAACAATTGAGGATGCAAAACAACAATTATATATTGCGAAGGATGTACCAATGGCAAGAGGTTCCTCTGTTCCAACACAGGTCATGCAATTATCAGCAGGACAAATTTATATTTCAAAAACATTTAGTGGATCAGGATGGCGCTTTAGTGGGTATCAATTTGTAGCGGACCCAAATACAGGTTATTACTTAAAATGGACAACGTATATAGATGATGGACGTGTTGGAACTGCATCTTATGCTAATGATGCATTGCGTGGGCAAATACATGGTACTGCAATTTATAAAAATCAATCAAAATTTATTTCTTATGGACCGAATGGACAAATTTATTATACGTATAATCCAATTAATGGAACATATTATAGGGTAGAAAATGTTTAGGATAAGGGACAAGTCTAGCGAATGACTTGTCCCTTTATATAAATATACGTTTTTTTGTGCTAGCTTTATTTTTCTTTTTTTACCATAGATTCTACGCTGTTTTGATATACTTCTAAGCTACTAGATAACCATTTTGGGACCTTCACATTAGACTCAATAAGATTTTCTACAATGCTTCGAGCCTCATTTATTATTAATAAAATTAAAGTTAACCATCCTAAATATATAGATACTCCAACATCAATAGGAATAATTATTTTAATTTGTTTCAAACAAAAAGAAACGATAAAAGATATTAATACAAGAATCCAAATACTAATTTTATTGATAATTCCTTTATATCCAGATTTTGAATTCTCTCTTTTCAATACCTTCGCTTTATACCAACCAGTAAGACAATCCAGTATATTAAGAATAAATAAAGAACAAATTATTAGGCCTGAAGATTTCATATATAATACCTTCTATAATGTTGAATCTTAGCTAGTATTTTGTCTTTCTTTTTAATGATAGAACTATGGTTACTATAATTTGTTTCTATCGCAATTTGTGTATAGTTTAAGCAATTAAAGTATTTATATTTTATAATTACAATTTCATCTTTTAACAAAACTTTCATCCAATCATTTACAATGTCAATTAAAATACCATAGAAAGTTTCCATTTGTTTTAGTTGTTTATTAGAAACTTTTTGTTGATTATATTTTATAGAATCATAATATTTAATAGCAGATGGATATAAATATAAAAAGCTTTCAATTTCTCTTTTTGAATTTTCCATGATTTAATCTCCTTTTTTACTGATCAGCATTCATATTTTATAAATAAAAAATGGAACAATTGTTCCGTGTGAAGATAATGTATAGTGAGTTTAATCTTGGATAAATAGATTTGCTGCAAGAGGTCTGATATTTGAATGATGCGCTAAAAATTTTGTTAGATTGAACAATTGTTTCTTTTTTTAGATATAAATTTGGAGATGTAGAAACCGGTTATCTACAAAATACAAGGAGAAAAATTTATGTCAGATGAATATGTTTTAAAATCACAAAAATATTTGAATAGTATGTATGGTGGACATCCTAGTTGGGTGACTTTGAAAGAGAATGGAAATACAGGAACGTTAATGATGGAAGGATTGATCCGAGCTTTTCAGATTGAAAATAATGTACCTAATGCAACAGGCTATCTAGGTCCTTATACAGTAAATGTAATGAAAAATTTACCGAAGATTTCTAAAATGAGTGTGGATGATGATTCTAATCCGAATGTATGTTTGATTCAATGCGCACTATTTTGTAAAGGATATAATGCAGGAGGAATTACTGGCATTTACTATACTACAGGTGTAAATGCAGTAAAGGAACTACAAAAGGATGCTAATGTTGAAGTCACTGGTGTTATTGACTGGAAGGTTTGGGTTGGACTTTTCTCTATGAACTGGTTTAAGTTAGTTTCAGGAGGCAATGAGACAATTCGAAAAATTCAAAGACAGTTGAATCATGATTATTCAGATGTAATTAGTGTGCAGGCATGTGATGGAATTATGTCGAGAAATACAGCTTTATCCTTATTGGGTGCATTACAAGCTGAAGAAGGAATTGTTGATTGGATTGATGATTTGAACGATTTAAATTTTGGACCAACTACAGCAAGTAATTGTCCAACATTAAGTTTGAATAATACTAAAGTTCGATTTAATAAAATTGCACAGTATGGATTATATTTTAATGGAATGAATCAGACAGATTTTGACGGAGTTTTTGATCAATCTATGGCAACTAATGTTGGCTTATTTCAGGATAAATATGCATTAACTGGAAACATTGATGATATTCGTGGAAGTATTGGTGTTTCCACTATGAAATCTTTGCTTACTAGTAAAGGTGACACAGAAAGAAAAGCACTTGCATGTGATTGTTCTACAATTTTAAATACACAACAAGCCGCAGACTTATATGCAGCAGGATATAGATATGTTGGTAGATATTTAACTGGAACTGTAGGTGTTGGTAATAATGAGCGTTCAAAGGCATTGACTGTATCAGAAATTAAAAGAATTCAAGCAGCCGGTTTATCTATTTTTCCAATCTATCAAGATGGTGGTTATTATGCTAATTATTTTAGTCAAAACTTACAAGGTAGTTATGATGCTGTGAGAGCAATTAATAAAGCTAAGAAGCTTGGCTTTGCGAGTGGAACCACAATTTATTTTGCAGTTGATTTTGATTGTTTAGAATATCAAACTGAGAATTTGATCATTCCATATTTCGAACAAATTAAGACAGTATTTAGTTATACGAATATAAATACTAGTAATTATAAAGTAGGTATTTATGCGCCACGTTATGTCTGTACTTTAGTATCACAGAAGAATTTGGTTGATAAATCTTTCGTTGCTGATATGTCAACTGGTTTCAGTGGTAATTTAGGCTATGTCATTCCAGATAACTGGTCTTTTGACCAATTCTACGAGACAAGTTTTACATCAAGACCAACTTTTGATATTGATAAAGTAGGAGTATCAGGAAAAGATGGAGGATGTAGATCATTTAATCCAACAGTTGATGACATCAATGAATTACAAGAAGCAAGAGAAAAATATGTAAATAAGTGTTTGCAAGGATTAAATTATTTAGACAAGACAGCAGGAATCGAATTAGATTTTGAAAATGGTGGACAGTATAATTTAGGAATTGTTAATGTAAATGGATTGACTATAGAAGGGAAACTTAAAGTTTCAACAGCAATCAAAAACAGTGAGAATTCTCAATATGTTTTGCATATTCAGTGTGATGAAAATGGAAATTTAACAACAGATACGCTAAATAAAATTAAAGAAATTTCAAAGCTTGATGATTATCAAGAATATAGTGATTATATGCAAAATATGCTGATTAATATGTCTACTAAAATTCAAGTAGGTAATATCTTGTTTAGATTTGAAAAAATGACAGACGCAAGTTTTAAAGTGTTGTATACAGTAGAAACTGATGATTTAAAATCGTTTGCAGGAGTTTCAGGTTCTGTTTCAATGACTTTAGAATTAAATGTTTTTATCTCAAAAGAATTACAAGGATCCCTAATTGTGGATGCTACTAAGCTTGTTACCGATACTATTAAAGCAACAGTGGTTCTTATGATAATTTGTGCATTATGTTATGTTTTGCCTGGATTAGCTGAGGCTTTAGGAAAAATTTTTGCATATTCTGCTGTTTGAGTTCTATAGGGGGTTATATTATAAAGTTCACAAAAAAACACGGTTATCCGTGTTTTTTTTGAAATATCTAAAATCGGATAGAGATGATAGTCTAGAAAAAGAAATTGAGTCAATTTTTTAATAACGATGTAAAATATTAAAACTTTTAATATCGTATTTACAAAGTAAATCGATTAATTCTTGTTTTTGTATAGAACAGGTTTTGGGTATAGGAACAAATAGCATGGTTAATCCTTTTTTCTTTTGATCATTGTTATAAGTGATTAAAAATATTCCGTCTCTTATAACTAAAAAATTTGTATAGCTTGTCAAGGTTTCTTTAACAGTTTTATCTGGTGCTATACCAATTACTTCTTTATCATTTATTTCAATTTTTGTAACACAATTCATATCATCTGTTGCAGTGTATTCTGGTGTTTTTATTCTACTAGTTACGATGTATAGACAAACTAGGATACCAAAAAAAGCGAGAATTTAAACCAGGTAACTACCTTCAAATAATGTATCAATAAAAATGATAAATAAGGCACAAAAGGAAAAAATAACATAAATTCGATATCCTTTTGGAATTAAGAAGAAAGCATATTTTTTTATATAGTCTATTTGTTCTTTTTTTGTAGTTGTTGTTTTAAAAGTCATAAAACCTTGATCCTCCTAGTTACAATGTATTATACCAGAATTGTTCAATGTATCACATAAAAAGAAGGTTAACCTTGTTGGGGGCTCCAATTTTGATTAATCTTTTTTGCTTTTTTATACCGTTTAAGTGAATCTGGTTCAATTGGTTGTCCATGAAACATATAACATGTGCTGTTTATGTTGAATTTTACTATAAAGTGAATGAGATTTATATAGATATTTAGAATATATTCATTAAATGTACTCATAAGATTTTCCTCTGATTGTGAAAAATTATAACTTTTCCTTTTTAAGGATAGAATATTATTTGATTAACCTGTATTAAGTAGCAATGATTAATCTTTTTTAAGTATCAAATGATGATGTAATACACAAAAAATGATATAATTATGAAGTGATTCATAATCTTTTTTTTCACAATCATCCAGTAATGACAACAACATATGATTCATATCATGCTTGATCTTTCTGATTTCATTTATGTGAGAAATAATATTTTCATAATTCTTCTTATTGAATTTCAATCTGGTGAGAGGGGAGCTGCCGCTTCGGCTCCGATTTCGGGAGCTTCAGCTCCAGGACTCCGTTGTCATAGGATGCGGTGATCTGATCGGCCCGAATTCCCGTGACGTCAAAGCTGCGGGAGAAGGAGCCGAATTTTCTC
>ERZ772883.1134-NODE-1134-length-22126-cov-8.505732_pt1 | contig 22126 bp, 18 predicted proteins | sample MGYA00580575_ERZ772883 | MGnify/ENA primary metagenome ERZ772883 (study PRJEB29015, sample SAMEA2737666) | human gut metagenome | biome: human gut; feature: human-associated habitat; material: faeces | place: China | collected 2012 ...
AGGGCTTTCCGCTCGCCCTTTGGAAACCTTCGGACGCCAAAGTTGGCAAGAAACCCATGGGACGTCAAATCCCACTCCCTCGCCGTAGTCGGCGCGCCAATCCCCCCCTATCCCCTTTACTCCCATCCTTCCTCCAACGGCTTTATCAGCCGAAAATGCTCCCTGTGGAACTCCAATAGCCCTTCGTCCCGCAGATGACAGAGCTCCGCCGATAAGCCGCTTCGATCCACCGATAAATAGTCCGCTAACTGCTGCCGTGAAAAGGCAATGTCAAATTCAGCGCCGCCCTGCCGCCGGGCGCAGGCCGATAAGTAGGAAAGGACCTTTGCCCGGGTGCTGCGCTGGCCCATGTGGGTGATCTTCTCGTTCAGACGGAGATTTTTTCCCGCCAGATTCACCAGAAAATTCTGTAAAAACCGCGCTCCGCCCGTATGGGCGGAAAGACCGCCGGTCAAAATCCCCTGCGTTTCCAGAAACAGCGCCTCGCAGGGTTGGCTGGCCGCTACATCCACGTTCAGCGCCGCGCCGGGCAGACAGGCGAAAGTCTCGGCAAAACAGTCCCCCGGACGCAGAGAGGACAGGATGTTCTGGTTGCCCCAGAAATCCTCCTGCCGCACCAGCGCGCCGCCGCTTAAGAGCACCCCGAAGGCCCGGACGGGTTGTCCTGCCCGCAACAGTAACTCCTCCCGGTCAAAAGCACGCATTTCTCCGTGCAGCGCCGAAAGAAGGGATTCAGTTTCCTCTTCCGTCAGCCCCGTAAACAGGGATGTGGAACGAAGCAGCGGTAAAATTTCTCGCATGGGCTTTTTCCTTTCGTTGAAAATTCAACAGACAATCCAGCTGAATTGTAGTAGACTGAACGTGCAAAGTCAAGCGGGGATAACGCTCCCGAAGAATCGGCTTTGCGGGGCCGCAGGGGCCTTGCCCCGAAGCGACCGAACTTTTGGGAGGGAAGAATATGATTCGCAAAATTATCCATATTGATGAGGAAAAATGCAACGGTTGCGGCGCGTGTGCGTCCGCCTGTCAGGAAGGGGCCATCGCCATGGTGGACGGCAAGGCCCGGCTGATGCGGGACGATTACTGCGACGGACTGGGCAACTGCCTGCCCGCCTGTCCCACGGGCGCGATCACCTTTGTGGAGCGGGAAGCGGCCGCTTATGACGAGGCGGCGGTGGAAAAACACCTGAAGGAGCGGGCGGAAAAGGCACTGGAACACGCCAAACCAGTTCACGGCGGCTGCCCCGGCATGATGGCCCGGGCCATTCGCCGGGAAAACGCCCCCGCGCCCGCCGCCACGCAGGAGATGCCCAGCCAGCTTTCCCAGTGGCCGGTGCAGATCCGTCTGGTGCCGGTGAATGCGCCCTATTTCGATGGGGCCAAGCTGCTGATCGCCGCCGATTGTACGGCCTATGCCTACGCCAATTTCCATCAGAAGTTCATTCGGGGACATATCGTGCTGGTGGGCTGCCCCAAGCTGGACGATGTGGACTATGCGGACAAGCTGACGGAGATCATCCGTCAGAACGACATTCGCAGCGTTACCGTGGCGCGTATGGAGGTACCCTGCTGCGGCGGACTGGAACGGGCCGCCAAGACGGCGCTGCAGCAAAGCGGAAAGTTCATTCCGTGGAATGTGGTCACCATTTCTACCGATGGTCGAATTTTGGACGAATAAGGAAACTGTCCCGCCGCTTCGATACGCGGCGGGTTTTCATTTGTCCTTTCCTGTGCTATAGTGAGGGAACGGCGCGGAAGCGCCGAACCATCACCGCCGAAAACGGCATAGGAGAAACCGATGATCGATCATATTCAGATCCGCGGCGCGCGGGTCCATAATTTGAAAAACGTCGATGTAGACGTACCGCTGAACCAGATCGTGGGCATTGCCGGGGTCTCCGGCTCCGGGAAGTCCTCGCTGGCGCTGGGCGTACTGTATGCCGAAGGCTCCCGGCGCTATCTGGAATCCCTGTCCACCTATACCCGGCGGCGCATGACGCAGGCCGCACAGGCGCAGGTAGACGAGGTGCTGTACGTCCCCGCTGCGCTGGCACTGCACCAGCGGCCCGGCGTGCCCGGCATCCGCAGCACCTTCGGCACGGGAACGGAGCTGTTGAACAGCCTTCGGCTGATGTTTTCCCGGCTGGCCAGTCACCGCTGCCCCAACGGCCATTATCTGCCGCCCACCTTGGAGGTAGCCGCCGGGCACGAGCTTTGCTGCCCGGAATGCGGCGCAAAGTTTTATGCCCCGTCCGCGGAAGAACTGTCCTTTAATTCGCAGGGCGCGTGTCCTTCCTGCGACGGCACGGGCACGGTGCGCACGGTGGACTTGGCGTCGCTGGTGCCGGACGACAGCCTGACCATCGACGAAGGGGCGGTCGCCCCGTGGAAAACGCTGATGTGGTCGCTGATGACCGACGTGTGCCGCGCCATGGGCGTTCGGACGGACGTGCCCTTCCGGGAGCTGACGGCGGAGGAAAAGGAGATCGTCTATCACGGCCCGGCGGTGAAAAAGCACATTTTCTATAAACCAAAAAATTCCAACGACGCGGCGGAGCTGGATTTCACCTATTACAGTGCCGTCTACACGGTGGAAAACGCTCTGGCCAAGGTGAAGGACGAAAGCGGCATGAAGCGGGTGGAGCGTTTCCTGAAACAGGAGACCTGCCCGGAATGCGGCGGCACCCGTCTGTCGGAAAAGGCCCGCGCCCCGAAGATGCGGGGGCTGACGCTGGCGGAGGTCTGCCAAATGCCGCTGAACCAGCTGAATCAGTGGGTGGCCGATGTGCCCGCTTCCCTGCCGGAAAGCATGAGACCCATGGCGCAAAGCATCTGCGACTCCTTTCACCTGACGGCCCGGCGGCTGCTGGAGCTGGGACTGGGGTACCTGACGCTGGATCGGGCGGCAGCGACCCTGTCCACTGGCGAGCGCCAGCGGATGCAGCTGGCCCGCGCCGTGCGCAACCGTACCACCGGCGTGCTCTACGTGCTGGACGAGCCCTCCATCGGGCTGCATCCGGCCAATCTGGCGGGCCTGACCGGCGTGATGCAGGACTTGATCGCCGACGGCAACTCCGTGGTGCTGGTCGATCATGACACGCAGCTGCTTTCGGAGGCGAATTGGATGATTGAGATGGGGCCGGAGGCGGGGGCCAACGGCGGCCGGGTGATCGCTCAGGGTACGCCCGCGGCGCTTGCTGAAGATTCCGCGTCCCGTATCGGGCCGTTTCTGGCGGGAACGGCGCAGGTGGCACGGACGCGCTGCCCAGCGGAGGAGCTTTTCTCGCAGGGGACGATTCGCTTGTCTACCCGGGCCATCCATACGGTGAAGCCGCTGGAAGTCCGTATGCCCAAGGGGCGGCTGACGGTGGTGACGGGCGTGTCCGGCTCCGGCAAGACCACGCTGGTGCTGGAAAGCCTTGCGCCCGGGCTGAACGCCGCCATCCACGGCGAAAAGCTGCCGGAGCACGTGGCCGGAGTGGAGGCGGAGGGCGTTCGGCAGGTGAAGCTGATCGACGCAGCCCCCATCGGCATCAACGTGCGCTCCACCGTGGCCACTTATGCCAACGTCCATGACGAGCTGCGGAAGGTCTTTGCCAGGACGGCGGACGCGAAGACGCTTGGGTATAAGGCCGGGGATTTTTCCTACAACACCGGCAAGCTCCGCTGCCCGGTCTGCGACGGCACGGGGATCATTAGTCTGGACGTGCAGTTCCTCCCGGATGTGGAAATTCCCTGCCCGGAATGCCGGGGAAGCCGTTACAGCCGGGAAGCCCAGCTGGTGCGGCACGGAGACCATACCCTGCCGGACTGGATGGACATGGACGTGAACACGGCGCTGGAAGCCTGCGACGGGCTGAAGCTGATCCGGCAACGGCTGCAGGTACTCAAGGAACTGGGGCTTGGCTATCTGACGCTGGGTGAAGAAACGCCCAGTCTTTCCGGCGGCGAGGCTCAACGGCTGAAATTGGCCGAGGAAATGGGCAAGACCCAGTCGGATTCTGTTTTCATCTTTGACGAGCCCACCATCGGTCTGCATCCGCTGGATGTGCAGACCCTTCTGCGGGTCTTTCAGGCGCTGCTGGACCACGGCGCGACGGTGGTCGTCATCGAGCATGATCTGGACGTGATCCGCAGTGCCGATTACCTGATCGACATGGGCCCCGGCGGCGGGGAAGAAGGCGGACGGATTGTGGCCGTCGGCACGCCGGAGGAAGTGCGGCAGGTGCGGGAAAGCGTAACGGCAAGGTTCCTGTAATGGGTTCAGAAAGAAGGAGATACGATGCTGTTTGAGGACGTGACGATCGCGGTGCAGCCCTGCGCCGCCGCCCCGAAGGACGAAAGCCCGGTGCTGTGCTTTCAGCCGGGACAGGTGCTGTTGGTTGAAAAAGAGGGCGTTCCCTGTCTGCCGGTCTACCGGCAGGTCAAACCCCTGTTGCCGGAGGGAACCGTCCTGATCGCGCTGCTGACGGCGGACGGACAGGCGGTCTTTACGCCCGATCCGCTGGGGGACGAGGTCATCCCCCAAGGAAACGGCCTGTCCTATGGGCCGATGCGGCTGTTTCGGGAAATGGACTGCCGCTCCGGCGCTGTGCTGACCGCCGCCCATCATCTGTGGCAGTGGATGCGCCGGAATCGCTTTTGCGGCGGCTGCGGCGGCCGGATGGAACACGACGGGGCGGAGCGGGCCCTGCGCTGCCCCGCCTGCGGGCAGGTGAACTATCCCATGATCGCCCCGGCGATCATCGTGGCACTGACCTGCGGCGACGCTATCCTGCTGGCGAAGAGTGCCAACAGCCCGTGGAAACATTACGGGCTGGTAGCAGGTTATGTGGAAGTGGGCGAAACGCTGGAACAGGCCGTCCGCCGGGAAGTGATGGAGGAGGTCGGACTGCCCGTTCATCACTTGCGGTATGTAGGCAGCCAGCCGTGGGGCGTCAGCGGGTCGCTGATGTGCGCCTTTCAGGGGGAGACTGACAGCTCGCTGCCCTTGAAGATTCAGCGGAGCGAGCTGGCTGACGCCAAGTGGGTGTCCCGCGGCCAGCTTTCCGCCCCTGCCAGTACCTTTAGCGTCGCACAGGAACTGATCGAACGGTTCCGTCAAGGTAAGCTGTAAGGAAAACGAGGGAAAAGGCCGGACAGCGATTCGGAAGGTTCCGGCAAAGGGGAAAGGCGGATGCCCCGCAAGGGGAGCTTTGGAGAAGCCATGGCCACAGTGGAAGGAGAGCGCGCAGCATCGAGGGTTGAGAGCACTATGAAGCGGTACAGACCCGAAGCCGTGCCCCACAAGGGACGGGCTGCACAAGGATACGAAGCCCTGAGAACGTGGGCAGACGAAACCTTGCCGTCGTCCAAGACATATGCCAAACAGAGAGCCAGACCGTAAAATCGTGCAAAGCATCGAGAATGGGGATTGCCGCGAAGATGGGCAGCAGACCCGAAGTTACACTCCGAAAAGCGAGCCGCAAAAAGGACGCGAAGCGTCCAGCATGGGTTTCCCAAAGGCATTCTGCCGATGGAAGGGGCTTCAAACGGCACAAGCTCGAAATTTGCACCACTGACCGCTGTTCGCGGCTGAAAATTTTGATAACCTAAAAAAGAGGCGCAGGGTTTTCTTCCCATGCGTCTCTTTTTTCTATTGTTTTTATGCCCGCAAAATGGCTTCCAGCCGCAGCAGAGCATTTTCGGCGCAGCCCTCCTGCGGGGTCAGGCCGCCCTTGACCTGCTGCTCGTAGTCGAGCAGGCTCTCATAGGCCTCCTTGAGCCGGGCCCGGTCGTAGCGGCGGGCCTGCTGCTGGGTGCGGCTGACGGCAAAGGGCGGGATGCCCAGCAGCGAAGCCTGACTCTGCTGGGGTGCGCGCTCGTCCATCAGGCAGCGCATGTGGTACAGAATGCGGTATTGACGCAGCAGCATGGCCAGAATGCCGATGCGATCCTCCCCGGCCCGCACCATGTCCTTCAAAAGGCCGAAGGCCACGTCGTTGCGGCCCGCCACCTGCGCGTCCACCATCTGGAATACCGTGCATTCGGTGGAACGGGTGCAGATCGCGTCGATGTCCGCTTCCGTCACTTCTGGCCGGTCGGCCAGATAGGCGGCCAGCTTTTCCATTTCCTGCTTGAGCAGCGCCGCGTCCCGGCCTACGGTGAAGACCAGCTTGTCCGCCGTCCGAGGCGTCATCTGCTTGCCCATCCGCGCCATGGTTCTCCGGGCCCAGTCCGCGCATTCCGCGTCGCTCATGGGGGAAAAATCCACAATGGCGTTTTTCTTTTTCAGCAGCGTGTACAGCTTTTTGCGTCCGTCGGCCTTGCCCTTGACAAAAAACACCACGCAGGCGGTGGGCGGGATACGCTCCACGTATTCGGCGATCTGAGCGGCTTTGTCCTCGTTTTCCGCCTTTTTCCCGGCGGTCAGAAGGCTGCATTCCCGGATGATGACGATGCGCCTGTCCGCCATGAAGGGCAGCGTTTCGGCGGCGGCAATGAGCGCGTCGGCCTCCGGGTCGGTCAGGTCGGTCAGGTTCAGCTCCTCCAGCCCGGCGGGCAGCAGCTTCGTGCACAGCTGGCGCACCGCCTGCTGCTTGATGTATTCCTCCGTGCCCTCCATCAGGTAGACGGGCTGGATGTTTCCCTTTTTGACCTGCTCAAAAAACGCGGTATGGTTCATTCAATGCCTCCCGGTAAGGATCGTAAGCGATAGGGCCGCACCTGCAGCCGGCCGTTTTCCACAAAGAGGGTCACGTCGCCGCTCTGGTCGGTGCGCAGTACGGGAATGTTCTGCGCGGCCAAACGTTCCAGCGTTTCCGCGCCCGGCAGGGAACGGCTGGTCGAGCTGCAGCTGATGAGGGCCAGCTTGGGGCTGACAAAAGCGAGAAATTCCTCACCGCTGGAATCCCGGCTGCCGTGATGAGCCACTTTCAGCACGTCGCAGGGCGCGGCGGCGTAGCGCTCGTAGGAACCGGTCAGGTCGCTGGTGTTGAGGATGACCGCGCCGTCCAGATCGATGCGGAGCACCAGCGGCAGATCGTTGGCGTTCTGGCCCCGACGGCAGTCCCGGTCAGGCCATTTCACCTGAATGGCGGTCTTATTGTAGCGCAGCTCGTCGCCCCGCGCAAGGGACGTAATGGGAATGCCGCGTTCCCGGGCCAGCGCCAGAATGGCCAGCGAGCGCTCGTCCAGCCGCTGCTCCTCCGCGTTCCACGGCACATAGATTTGGCGAATCTGAATGCCCGCGTCCAGAATTTCGCTTAGCCCTCCGGCGTGATCCAGATGCAGGTGGGTCAGATACAGTGCGTCCAGATCGCGCCCTTCGGCCAGCAGATAGTCGATCACGGCGGAACCGTCCGAAGCGATGTCGATCCCGACAGTCTTGTCCCCGTCAAAAAGCAGCGCCGCGTCGGCCTGTCCGACGGACAGCTGAACATAGCGGGTCTCAGGGGGACGGGTCAGCCGTGTGCCGCCTACGGCAATCAGCACAGTCAACAAAATTGCCGCACAGCGGGAAAGCGGCTTCAGCCACACTCGAGGGGAAAGGAAGATCAGCAGAAGCGGTGCAGCCATCAGCCAGATGGCCGACGGCTCCGCTACACGGACAGACGCATAGGGCAGCTGGGAGAGCAGGGAAACCATGCCGGTAAAGCCCTTCGTCAGCAGAGCGGCGGCAAAGCCTACGGCAGTGCCCAGCCCGGGGATCCACGAGCAAAGCAGCGTGACGGCATAGAGGGGCACCAGCAGCCCGATCAATGGCAGCAGCAGGACGTTGACCGCTACGCCGTACAGGGGCAGCTGATGAAAATATAGCGCTGTGGGCAGCAGTACGCCCAACTGCGCCGCCAGCGAGACGCACAGTCCCCGCTTGGCCTGATGGGCCAGATGGGACAGCCGGGCGCGCAGCTTTTGCCCGCGAAAACGTCCGTGGGCTTCCGGCCAGCGGCGTTCCACCCAGCGCTGCCAACCGGGGGCCAGCAGGAGGATCGCGCCCATGGCGGAAAAAGAGAGAACGAACCCGGCGGAGTTTGCGTCCAGCGGCCGGAGCAGCAGCACCACGATCATGGCCGTGCCCAGCAGAGACAGGGACTCCGGCTTTCGATTCCAGCCCTGCGCCAGAAGCCCCAGCAGGAACATGACCGACGCACGAAGACTGGCGGCGGAAAAGCCGGTCAGCCAGCTATAAGCCAACAGGAACAGGGCCAGCAGCACAAACCGGGCTTTTCTTCCCGCCCGGAAACGGCGGAGGAGCGGCAGCAGCGCCGCCGCCAGAATGCCCACGTGCAGGCCGGACACCGCCGTGATGTGGGCGATGCCCAGCGTCCGAAAGGCGGCGGTCTCATCTTCGCTCATGGCTTCCTTGTGGTTAAAGAGCATCGCGGAAGCAACGCCCGCTTCCTCGCCCATGACCCGGGTCAGGGCAGCGTTCAGGCTGCGCCGCACCCGCTCCGCCGCATCCTGCGGACGGGCGCTCTCCGGGGTGTTTCGTACCTCCACGCCCTTGGAAATGGCAATGCCGAAGGGCATGCCGTTTTTCAGCATCCATTGGCGGAAGTCGAACCGGGGAGCGCCGCTTTTGCCGTCGGGCTGGTAGACCCGCCCCTCAAAGCGCAGCTCCGCTCCGTCGTACAGCTCCGGCGGCTCCTCTCCCTCGTAATATAAAGAACAGTAGGCCCGGCCGGAAACGCTTTCGCCGTCCAGCCGAATATCCGTCAGGGTAAAGGTCAGGCGTTCGTCCGAACGCTGCTTTGGTTCGCCGTAAACGAACCCGGTGATCTCTCCATACGTTCCCGGCGAAGGCGCGGCGGGCGTCAGACGGGGCGTCGTCCACAGCAGCCCCAGCGCCGCCACGCACAGCATGGCTCCGGCGAAGCCCTTTCGCCCGCCAAAGCGCGCAAGCAAAAACAGCCCCACGCCCGCCAAAGCCAGCGCCCACGGCCATGCGCCCGGCTGGAAAAGCGGCGCGGCAAAGCAGCCCGCCCAGAAGGACGGGCCCAGCGCCAGCATCCAGCGGTTGCGTTCCATGGGCGTGATGCCAAACGACCTCATGGGGTCAGCTTTTGCACTTGATTTCATTGGAAATTCAGATGGATTCGATCAGGCACACGGCGTGGGCCGTCATGCCCTTTTCTTCGCCCTCAAAGCCCATGCCTTCGGAGGTGGTGGCCTTCACGCTGACCTGCGATACGTCCACGCCCATGTGCCGGGCCAGATGGACCCGCATCTGGTCGATATAGGGCCGCAGCTTGGGCTTTTGCGCCACGATGGTCACGTCCGCGTTGACGGGACGGTAGCCCGCCTCGCCCAACGCCTCCATCACCCGATCCAGCAGCATGAGGGAGTCCGCTCCCCGGTAGCGCTCGTCCGTATCGGGAAAGAGCTTGCCGATGTCGCCCAGCGCCGCCGCGCCCAGCAGCGCGTCCATCAGAGCGTGAGCCGCCACGTCCGCGTCGCTGTGTCCCAGCAGCCCCAGCGTGTGGGGGATCTCTACCCCGCAGAGGATCAATTTTCGGCCTTCCACCAGCCGGTGTACGTCCATGCCATGCCCGATGCGGATCATGCCAGCGCCTCCTTTTCCCGGCGAAGGGTCAGAATGGCCTCGCCGAAGGCCATGTCCGCCGGGGTGGTCAGTTTCAGGTTTTCTTTGTCCCCCAGCGTCAGGTAGACGGGCAGACCGGCGTGTTCCAGCAGGGCAGCGTCGTCGGTGCCCAGAAAGCCGTCCTGCTCCGCCAATTTGTGGGCACGGCGAAGCAGCGGCAGCTGAAAGGCCTGCGGGGTCTGCATGGCCCGCAGCTCGTCCCGGTTCAGGGTCTCCAGCGCCCGCCCGTCATCGCCTGCCCGCTTGATGGTGTCCGTCACGGGAATGGCCGCCACGCCGGAGCCACGCTCCACAGCGGACTGCAGCGCCCGCCGGATCACGTCCTCCGTCACCAGCGCCCGGGCTCCATCGTGGATCATCACAATGTCCGTGTCGTCCGGCAGCGCGTCCAGCCCATGGCGGACGGACTCCTGCCGGGTGCTGCCGCCTGGCACGACCTTCTTCACGAAGGAATCCAGCCCGTAGCGGCGCAGAAGGGCGGTCATTTCGTCCTGTTCCTCCGGTCGGGCCACCACGACGGCCTCCGCGCAAAGGCCGGTAAAGGGAGCTGCTGCCCGCACGATAGCGGGAACGCCCCGCAGCGGCAGAAAAATTTTATTCTGCTTCGCGCCCATGCGGGAGCCGCTGCCCCCGCCCAAGATCACGGCGCAGACCTTCATTCGCCCACGCTCCGTTCGGCTTTGGTCTGCGCGTCCTCTTCCAGCACCTGATACATATCCTGCGCGTTTTCCTTGCGGACGGTCTCCTTAACGCTCAGGATCTTATACTTGCCTACCCGGTTGCCGAAGCGAATTTCCAGCTCGTCCCCCTCCTTCACGTCGGCGGCGGGCTTGGCTACCTTGCCGTTGATGCTGACGCGACCGCCGGAGCAGGCCTCGTTGGCCACCGTGCGCCGCTTGATGATGCGGGATACCTTCAAAAATTTATCCAGTCTCATAATGCTTGTATCCTTTCTTTGGCTGAATGACTGCGAAAAGGCGCAGAGCCAATGCCCTGCGCCTATTATGTTCGTCCCGAAAAGCCGGTTTTCCTTCTGGACGACGGTTTGTTCAGCCGAAATCAGGCCTTCTTCCTGCGGCACAGCAGCCAACCGGCGGCGCACACCAGCAGAAGCAGCGCCCACAGTACGGGCTGAGCCGAGTCGCCGGTGGTGGGCGGCAGACTGAACACGGCCAGCGAAGCGGCCTCGGAGGTCAGAGAGCATCCATCCTGATCCTGCACGATGCAGCGGAACAGAGCGCCATTGTCCTTCGCCTGAACGGCGGCAATGCGGTACTCGGCCTGAGTGGCTCCGGGGATGTCCGTCCATTTGCCGTTGGGGTCCATCCGCTGCCAGCGGTAGGCGTAGGGCTGCCTGCCCCCGGCCAGCGCCACGCTGAACAGGGCTTCTTCCCCTTCCGTCCGGGACAGGGATTCGGGCTGCTTCAGGAAGCGCAGCTCGTTGCCCAGCGACACGGTGCGCTCGTTATCAAAGTCTGAAAACTCGTTGCCCTCCTCGTTGTCGGTCAGCAGGAAGGTCACGTCGCCGCTGTCCTTTCCGGCCAGCAGCAATTCGGCGGGCAAGTCCAGCGTATAGCCGAAGTCCCGGTCGATGGCCCGCATGAAGGTGTGACTGAAGACGATTTTGCCGTCCATCGTGGCGGTCAGGGTCGGCGCGATGGTGCTGTCCGTCTGGGAGCGCCCCACGATGCTGACCCGCACATATTCCTCGCCGTCCGCATCCACATAGGGCTGGCAGTCCAGCATCAGGTCGCCCTGCCCCACACCGATCTCCTTCGAGGTGTCTTCGGGCAGCGTATTGGCCCGGCCAACGCCGATCTGGCCGGGCGCGTTGGTCACGGCATAGCCGGTCACTTCGCCCGTGGGCTGGGCGCAGACCTCGTACAAGGCCGTGTTTTCCGCTGCGTTGGCCTGCGTAACGGCGCTTCCCTGCACCAGCTTGGCATACTGGGTCATGGCGTAGACGGCTTCCAGCTCGGCGGTCAGGGAGACGGTTCCGTCCCAATCGTCGGGAATTTCGATGGCTGCTTCGTAGGTATGAACGCCGCCGGGCATCAGAAGGTCGGTATGGAGCGCTTCCTCTACCATCTGACCGTTGTCGCCGGTGGTGGTCACCAGCCAGCGGTCTCCGTTCATATCGTCATAGACGTTTTCCAGCCGGGTGACGGAATAGCCGGGGCCGTTGGAGGCAAACAGGCTGTTCACGCTGTTCTGGGGATTCTGGCAGTCCACCAGAACCTGCTGAACGATCTTGCTGCCCTGCTTGATGGTGACGCCGAAGCGGGAGATGGGCAGGTTGCCCTTGTTTTCCACGGAGAAGAGCAGCCCGGCGCTTTCGCCGGCGGTCACACAGGGGTCGCTGGAAGCCACGCCAGTAAGCTCGGCGGCGATCTTCAGCTCGAACTCAAAGCGGATCAGCCGGCGGCTGTTCACGGCGGATTCATTCAGCGTTTGGGCCTGTTCCAGATCGGTGGTGTAATAGCCGGTGCCGTCCGGCAGCAGGTGAATGCTGGCCGGGTAGTGGGACAGCTCCACCAGCGTAAAGGGCGCGCTCATGGTGTTGGTCTCCCGGTCGAAGCGCACGCACTTGACGCGGTAGCGTTCTTCCTGCTCGGCGTTGTCGGGGTCGGGGGCGATGCTCTCCGTCCAGTACAGGTAGTGAATGCCGTACCGGGAGCCGTCGTTCACGTGGGCGGTCTGGAAACGCTGGGCGTACAGGCACACGTCGTAATCCCGCACGGTAAATTCCTTGTTTCCCTGACGGGTCGCGCCCATCAGCCGGTAGCACTCCGAGCCGTCCTCCGCGAAGCCTTCCTTCAGGTAGAAAACGAACTCCCGCGCATCGTTCACGGCATATTCCACCATGTTTTCCATGAAGACCACGTGGTCGTCCAGTGCCCGTTTGGTCTTGTTCAGATGGACGGAAAGCTGCTGCTTCTCGTTCAGCCAGTAGTAGCAGGAAAGGCTGGGGTTGGAGCCATTGGAGCCGGTAATATAATCGCCGGTGAAGGTGGCGTTGGTGGGGTTGGCGGGGGTCATCCGGCGCACACCCTGCACGTTTTCGATGCCGTCGGGCACGGGGTCGATCGTGACCTGATAAGCGGTGCTGGTCTGGTCCAGATCCACGGAATGGACGGCCGTGATCTCGCCGCTCTTGATGTCCTCCCGGGCGCAGGAAGCGTTCAGGAACCAGACAGGCTCGACAGCTGCGGTGGCACTGTTGTGCCGGACAAAGTACACGATCGGGGAGGACAGATACCGCGCGGCGTTCGGCGTTTCCGTTACGTGGGGCGCGTATTTTTTCATCGCCAGCGAGCCGTTCTGAAGCTGCAGCACCGCCAGCGTCATGGTACTCTTGGAGGGGTGATCCTGTCCCTCGGTGAACACGCCGCTGAGGACGTTTACCGCCACCATATCCTGATGGCTTCGGACGGCGAAGGCGTAATCGGACGCGGTGCCCGACGGGCCTCGCTGGGCGTCGCCGCCTATGGAGGGGTAAATTTCGCCGTGCCGCGAGGAATCGTCCAGATTATACCAGATCAGCTTGGCCTGACGGCCCGTCGCCTGACCCGTGGGGGTGATCCACAGGCCAAAGGTGGCCTTTTCGGAGCCGGACTGCAGGGTGACGTACTGAATTTCCTGCGCCAGCGCGTCCGTCTGTTTGAACAGCTGCTCCTCCGACGTGGGGAACACGCCGGTTTTTCCCGTGCCTGCCGGGGGAAGCTGTTTCTTTTCGGGAATGTTGACCCCGGCGGAAAGGGCGGTAAGCGAAACCTCGCCGTTTTCCGCTCCGTTCGCCGCGTTCAGGGCGCTTGTTCCATTAGAGGAAGAGCTCCAACTGCCCTTCCAGAGCGTCCTTTTCAATTTGAGCAGGATCATCTGCGCTGTAACCTCCAGCCCGAAGCCCAGGGTAACGGACGCGCCGCTGCTCTTGCCCAGCCGCAAAAGCGGCTTGATGTTGCCGTAGAAACGGACGGCGAGGCTGAAAAAGTCCTTTACACCCACGCCGCCGCTGACGCCCAGCTCCGCCAGAATGGCGATGGTCACGCCGGTGCCGAAGTCCAGCGCCATATTGGACATGCTGGGCCAGTCGGCGGTAAGGCCGATGCTGAACGCGGTGCCCAGCGAGAAGGTGAAGTCCATCGCGCAGAAGCAGGGAATGGCCCAGATCATGAAGGGATAGGTATAGCCGCCCTTGAAGGCCATCTGCACGCCGGCGTTGCCTTTCAGACCAACTTTTTCCTTCAGACCCTCGCTGGTCGTCACCTCGGTGATGCGCCCCTGCAGGGCGGCAAAGGGCGTGAGCATGGCCTTGATGTTACCGAGGAATTTGGCGGGCTTGCTGGCACCCTGATTCTGATACACCTGATTGTTGACCGCGTTCGCGTCCCGCTCGCCCTCCCGGGCCGCTTCGTCCATGCGTTCGGTCTTGTCTTTCAGACTTTCCTGCTTCCAGCTCAGTTCTTCGCTTTCGAAGGTCTTGCCGTAGGCGTACTGGATGTAGCCGCTGGGATCGATGACCATCTGAGACTGGATGAACGGCAGACTCAAATTCATCTGCAGGTCGCCTACGAAGGGCGTGTCCGCCGGGAACTGGAAGCTGAGCCCGCCGGGGGTAAAGCTGATGAACTGATCGTTGTTGAATACCGGCTCTTCCACGTAGGCCTTTTCGATCTTCAACTGGGTCTGGAAGGTACGGTTGTAGCTCTTGGAGGGAATCTCCGCCCGGATGGAAACGGTGGAGCCGGGGGCGATCAGGCGGCAGTATTCGCCCGTAAAGGTGACGGCCTCGCCAGTGGTGAGTTTGCGGCTTTCTTCCGTTTCTTTCAGGCTGCCGTTTTCATCGTAGGTCTGGTAGACCAGATACAGGGTGCCCGTCAGCACCTGCTGACCGGGGTTTTCCAGCATCACGTCGATGGTCTGCTGGGCGTCGTTTTTGGCGGTGTAATAGATGGTGTTCTGCTGCACCACGATGTCGCTGCCGTTATAGCAGGCCATGCGCAGGTAGGGAACGCCGGTGTATTTTTCCAGACGGACGATCTCCGCCTGCCCGCCCCGCAGAGTGAGACGGCGCATTTCCCGGGTGTTGTGCTGGCTGTGGGTGACGACCACGTCCAGCGTGACCCGCCGGTTCGACGTGGGAACGAAATCCGCCACCAGAAAGGAGGCCAGTCCGTTTTCCCCGGTGGTGACGGTCTTCAGGGAACGGGGATAGCCCGTCGCCTGTACGGAGACCTGCGCGTCTTTCAGCAGCTTGCCCTCGTGATCCCGGATGATGAACCCGAACTGCTTGGTGGACAGCGTGACCACGCTGAAATCCACGCTGTTCCGCCCGTCGATATGGGCCTGTTCTTCGTTGGTCAGGGCTTCGGCCTCGGCCAGCAGCTTTTCCTCGGCCTGCTGGGTGATGGCGCCGTCCGGCGTGTCCGCGGCCTGCAGCACGTTAAGGAAGTTCAGCTCGTGGGAATCGACCGCTTCTTCGTACTGCTGATAGTAACGAACCACGGTGCCGATGATGGTCTGCATTTCCGCCACATATTCCCGTACCTTGTCGGTCAGGCGGCGTTTTTCCCGCTGGGTCAGCTCGGCGTCCGCCTCCAGCTGGTGCAGGCTGTTGAACACGGTCAGCCGCCCTGTTTCCAGCCTATCCCGGTAATGATCCAGCTGATCCCGGAACTGGCGCAACAGGTCTTCGACCCCTTCCAGCGATTGGTTGCCCAGCAGCTCAGCCTTGTCCCGGATACGCATAAGCAGGCCGCCGACCTCATCGGAAAGCAGCCATTCCAGATATTGCTGAATTTGCAGGGCGTTCATGGACGCAGAGGGGGTCATGCCTTTTTCCCAGCCCTGAATATCGCCCTCCATGGCGATCAGCTGCCGGGCCTGGGCGATCTCCTGCTGCGTCAGCGGGACATACCCGTCGGCCAGCGCGGGCAGCTGCGCCAGCAGCAGAATCAAAGTTGTCAGTAGGCAAAGAAGACGTTGCGTTTTTTTCATCCGGGGTTCCTCCTGTTCCTCTGCGGGGGAAAATTGTGAATCGACGCGACGGAAAGAAAGAGCTTTACGATAAAAACAGTATATCAAAAAAGGAAAATCCCTGCAAGTCAGGGAAAGAGGACCGGCAAACGGTTTTCCCTTTTAAGGATAGAAAATAAGCGCCCTTTTGGGGAAAGAAGGCGCTTATTTCGCTTGGGTTTTCCCGGCGGGCGGGTAGGGTGCTTCCTCGTCCGTGCGATCCATCAGAAAATCCAGACTGGTGTGGAAAAAATCCGCCAAGATCATCAGGTCGCTGACGGAGGGCAGACGCTCGCCCCGCTCATACTTGGACAAAAGGCTCTGGTCGATGCCGGTGGCGATATGCAGCGCCACTTGCGTCAGCCGCCTTTTTTCCCGTAAGCGCAGCAAATTCAACATCCTCACCGCTCCTTTTGAGGCTATTATGTCATCTTTCACATTGACAAAAAGGACAGATAGTCCTAAAAAAGAAGGTAGAAAAAGCAGAAATTCTGAGGTGCTGATGATGGATCATGACGATATGCGCATGAAAATTCGGCATCTCCATCTGGAACGCCGCATGACGCAAAAGCAGCTGGCGGATGCAATGCATGTCAGCTGTTCACTGATCGGCCACATCGAGCGCGGCTCCCGAAAACCCTCGCTGGAGACGCTGGTGAGCCTGTGTAAGGTGTTGAATATCCCAGTAGATGATCTTCTTTCTTAACAGTCACATTCTAATCGTAGATGGTATCCATTTTCTGCTAAGAATCTGGAAAGCAAAATAATACGGCGTAAAGGGCAACAGAAAAACGCGGACACGACGCTGCTTCCGTCCTGTCCGCGCCTTTGGCGTGGGCTCAGCCCACTGCCGTGTCCTGGCCGTTTCCCGCCAGATTGAGCACCTGCGTCTGCAGCTGTTCGAAGGTCAGGTCCTGATTGGACAGCTTTTCCCGCAGCTCCATCAGCTTTTGGTAGTCGCTTTCGCTGTCCTTCACGTGGACCGTGACGATGCTCTTGTCCACTGCCTGTACCCGGGCCTCGATCATTTCCTTCAGGCGGTCGGTCATCCCTTCCTGATACTGCGCGTCGTATTCCACGCCCACCACGGCGATGGTGCCCATCACCACGGCTTCCGCGCTTTTCAGCTCGGAAAGCTTTTCCACCTCTTCCGACACCTCATCGCTGACGCGCTGCGCGTCCTCCACCGTGTTCACGCCCGCCTCCATGCCCTTATCCGTGATGGTGGGGGCGGCGCTGGGCACGGGCGAGTCCGTGGCCGTCGCTGTGGGGGACGCGCTGGGGCTGACCGAGGGACTGGGGCTGGGCTGCACCATCGTGTCCGCGTTGCTGGAGCAAGCGGTGAACAGACCTACCCCTACCAGAGAGATCACCAGGAGAATCCAAATCCTTTTCAAAGCTGTTCGCCTCCTCGCGGCTATTGTGTGCAGAAGCGAAAGCGCCTATTTGCGACAATCATTGCCAGATCTGCGCATAAAAATGGAAAGAACGGCTCTACTGGAAACCGTTCGTCAGGGCAGCGGGAATTATCTCCAGCCGAATTTTATGCGGGAAGGGTTTGCACCGTCTGCCGGTTTCATGATATGATAGGGCGTAAATGCAAAGCCAGCCATGAAGGAGGAACGGGAAGCCATGCTTTATCATGATTCCTACGATGCGGAGTATCGCGACCCCATCGGCCCGGTTCCCGCGGGCGCTTCCGTCACCATCCGCTTTTTGTGCGACGAAGCGGAACACGTCACCCTGCGCACCTGGGACGGCGGCGAGGCCCGCTACCCCATGCAGCAGACCCGGGAACATCTTTTTGAAAGCACGATTCTCGTGCCTGAAAAGCCCATGCTGTTCTGGTACGATTTCATCATTCACCGGCCCGGCGGCGACACGCGCTACGGCACGTCCTACGACCAGCTGGGCGGCGTGGGGGCCTGCTACGAGGGTCAGCCCAGCAGCTATCAGATCACCGTGTACGACCCGGCCTATCAGACCCCGGAATTTCTGCGCCACGCCGTGGTGTATCAAATTTTTCCCGACCGTTTCTTCCGGGATGAAAAGGCCGGTCATCCGGGACGAAGCCGCAAGCTTAAGGTCAGCCATCCCGAGGCGGTTTTCCACAAAAAATGGGACGAAGCGCCGCTGCTGGATCCGGATCCCGTCACCGGGGACAACCGGGCGCTGGACTTCTTCGGAGGCACCCTGCGGGGCATCGCCGAAAAGCTGGACGAGCTGCAGGAGCTGGGCGTGACGGTGCTGTACTTAAACCCCATCTTCCGGGCCCGCACCAATCACCGCTATGATACCGGCGACTATGCCGAGATCGACCCCATTCTGGGCGACCGGAAGGCCTTCGACGGGCTGATCCGTGCGGCGAAGACCCGCGGAATGCGCGTCATGCTGGACGGCGTGTTCAGCCACACCGGCTCCGACAGCCTGTATTTTAACCGCTATGGCCGCTACGATTCGCTGGGCGCGTACCAGAGCACGGAATCGCCCTATTATCCGTGGTATACCTTCGAGCAGTACCCCGACCGCTACCGCACGTGGTGGGGCTTCGACACCTTGCCCGCCGTCAATAAGGAAAACGCCGATTATCAGCGCTATCTGCTGGACCCGGAGGACGGCATTTTGCCCCGCTGGGTGAAAAAAGGCGCCTGCGGCTGGCGGCTGGACGTGGTGGACGAGCTGCCCATGCCGCTGGTGTCCGCCATGCGCCACGCGGTCAAGCAGGCCGACCCGGAGGCGGTGCTGCTGGGCGAGGTGTGGGAGGATGCGTCCAACAAGGTATCCTACGGCGCGCTGCGCTCCTACTGTCTGGGCGACAGTCTGGACAGCGTGATGAACTATCCCCTGCGCCGGGCCGTGATCGACTTTTTCACCGGCAAATGCGACGCGCAGCAGCTTCGCCGGGTCATCCTGCACCAGCAGGAGGTCTACCCCGCGCCGTTTTATTATTCTTTGATGAATGTGCTGGGCAGCCATGACCGGGTGCGCATCCTCAACGCCATGGCAGGCTACGATCAGGAGGGTATTGCCCAGATGGATCGGGCGGAGGCCGCGCATATCCGGCTGACTCCCGAACAACGGGAAGCCGCGCAGGTCAAGGTACTGGAAGCCTTCCGTCTGCTGTGCGCCCTTCCGGGCGCGCCTACCGTCTATTACGGCGACGAACTGGGCATGGAGGGCATGGCCGACCCGTGGAACCGCGCGCCCATGGTCTGGGACAAGGGCGATAAGGCCATGCGCCGCGCCCTGAAAAAAATCTTGCAGGCCCGTCAGGCCAAACCCATGCTGCAGACCGGCTTCTTGTCCGTGGACGCGCCGGACGCGGACACACTGATCGTCCGCCGCTACGCGGTCAAGGGCCGGGACGTGTTCGGCAAGCCGCTGGGCGGCCGGGCCGTCACGGTGAAGATCAGCCGGTAAATTTATCCCCACTGGAAAGCGAGGCCCATTTTTCATGCACTTTACCACCCTTCGCCTGAAGCAGTTCCGCAATTATCCCTATCTGGAACTGGAACCCAGCGAGGGGATCACTGTGCTTTACGGGCCTAACGGCAGCGGCAAGACCAATCTGCTGGAGGCTATGCATCTTTTGTCGCTGGGCCGGAGCCACCGCACCACTGCCGACCGGGAAATGGTGGCGCAGGGGGAAGCGGCCGCTCTGGTGCATGGGGAGACCCGCCGTCTGGATGGACGGCACGAGATCGAAATTCGCCTGACCCCTATGGAAAAGCCCCAGAAGCGGGTGCTTCTGTACGGCAAGCCCGCCCAGCGCATCGCCGACCTGATGGGCCACGCCACGGTGGTCATGTTTTCGCCGGAAGACCTGCGCATCGTCCGGGACGGTCCCGCGGCCCGGCGGCGCTTTGTGGATATGCAGCTCAGCCAGATTCGCCCCGGCTACGTCCGGGCGCTGAAAACCTACCTGAGCGTACTGGAAAGCCGCAACGCGCTGCTGCGGCAGGATAAGCTGCAGGGCGTCAGCGATTTCGCCAATCAGCTGGACGCGTGGGACGAGCAGTTAGCCAACGCCGCCGTGCCTATCGTCCGCAGCCGCCGCTGGTTTTTGCAGGAGTTGAGCGAAAATTCCAGCCGGGAATACGCCGCCATATCCGAGAACCCGGACGAGCCCTTTTCGCTGTTTTACGTCGGCCCACTGGCCCAGTCCGACGCTCCCTACGAGCAGATGCTGGCCGGGCTGCGCCGCAATCGGGAGGAAGACCGGCGGCGGATGTATACCACCTTCGGCCCGCACCGGGACGATGTGAGCCTGCAGCTGTTCGGCCGGGACTTACGGGCCATGGGCAGTCAGGGCCAGCTACGTACCGCTGTGTTGAGCATGAAGCTGGGCGAGATTCGGCTGATCGAAAAAGAAATGGGCGAATCGCCCACGCTGCTGCTGGACGATGTATTCAGCGAGCTGGACGCGAAGCGCCGCAACGCTCTGTTCAAAAGCGCCGCGCCGCTGCAGACCTTCATCACCTGCACCGACCGGCAGGACGCGGCAGGGGCCAGGGCCGACTGTTTCCTCCGGGTCACGCCCACACCGGACGGAACGGTATTGAGCCGGGAATAGGCTCTGTTTGATCTTTTTTCATCATTCCCTTTCGTTTTCCCCGGCCTTGGAAAGGCCTTCATTCTCATTTATCATTTGCACTCATTCTCCCCCGAAAAGAAAGGAAAGATGCCCATGTTTGGTTTCCGCCCGGAGGGCCGCCGCATTCACGACGTCGACCCCATCGTTGCCATCACCCCCTATCTGATGCCCCAGCGTTGCGACGCTCAGGTGTTTCTCTCCCACGACGCGGACTATGAACCCCTCATGCGCTACATCGCCGAAAAAGCCCGGGAAGGGCATAAGATCACCTTTATGGAGCTGCTGATCGCGTCCTATGTGCGGGGCGTGTCGCAGGTGCCGGAGACCAACCGCTTCATCATGAACAAGCAGTTCTACAACCGCACCGAGCTGACCGTCAGCTTTACCCTGCTGATGGACACGCCCGACGGCAGCGCGGAGGAAAACGCCGTGAAAATTCGCTTCGACCCCAGCGACACCATTTTCGACGTGAGCGCCCGGGTGAAGGAGACCATTGAAAAAGGCCGCAAGGCGGACGACCCCAGCTTCGCCATCAAGCTGGCCAAGGCCGTGCTGAAGCTGCCGCTGGTGCCCAACGCCGTGGTAGGACTGGTGAAGCTGCTGGATCGCTATGGGCTGGCCCCCAAGGCGCTGCTGGACGAGCTGCCCTTCCACACCAGCATGTATGTGACCAACATGGCCTCCATTGGCATGACCCGGGTGTACCACCACATCTACAACTTCGGCAATACCAGTCTGTTTTTCTCCATGGGCACGCCCCAGCGGAGCAATCAGCCGGACATGAAGGGCGAGATCAGCCGCAAGTGCATCCTGCCCATCGGCATCACCGCCGACGAGCGCGTGTGCAGCGGCGCGATCTACGCCAAACTCTTTGCCGTGATGAAGCACTGTCTGACCAATCCCTACGAATTGGAACAGCCGCCGGAGAAGGTCTATTATAACGAGGGCTGCGAGTTCCACGAGCCCAAGCCCGGCGCGGCTGCCGAGGCGCAAAAGGCAGGCGCGTCCGTATGAAAACGGCGCTGATCACCGGAGGAAGCCGGGGCATCGGCGCGGCCTGCGTGCGGGCTTTCCGGCAGGCGGGCTGGCAGACGGCCTTCTTCTACCGTCAGAGCCGGGAAGCTGCCGAAGCACTGGCACGGGAAACGGGCGCCATCGCCCTGCAGTGCGACGTGACCGACAGCGAAGCCGTCCGCCGGGCGGTGCAGGAAACGAAGGCCTTTCTGCCCCATGTGGACGCGCTGGTGAATAACGCGGGCATCGCTTCGCAGGAGCTGCTGACCGACGTGACCGACCAGCAGTGGCGGCGCATGGTGGATACCAACCTGAGCGGCGCGTTTTACCTGTGCCGGGCCGTGCTGCCGGGGATGATCTCCCGGCGGGAAGGCTCCATCGTGAATATTTCCAGCATCTGGGGCCGCATCGGCGCCAGCTGCGAGGTGCCTTACTCCGCCGTCAAGGCAGGGCTGATCGGCCTGACCCGCGGCCTTGCCAAGGAGGCGGGCCCCAGCGGCGTTCGGGTGAACTGCGTCTGCCCCGGCGTGATCCGCACGGATATGCTCAACTCCTTCACCTCGGACGATCTGGCCGAGCTGGCGGACGAGACCCCTTTGGGCCGTCTGGGCACCCCGGAGGACGTGGCCCGGGCCGTGCTGTGGCTTTCCGGCCCGGAGGCCGCCTTTGTCACCGGCCAAACGCTGGGCGTGGACGGCGGCTTTCCCGCATAAGAAAAAACAAGGCAGGATTTTTCCCGAAAACGGAGAATGTATATCTGCCTGTTCTAAGGGCAGGCAAAGATATTTTCCTTTGGGACGATGATTCAAAAACGCGGATGGCGTGCAGATGCCCGCGAACAGCGCTCTGCGGCCCGCTCCGCTTTGCGTTGCGGGCTTCGGACTGCGGTAGCCCTTTCAGGGCTGTCCTCGTCCTCGGTG
>ERZ772883.1139-NODE-1139-length-22082-cov-9.243610_pt1 | contig 22082 bp, 15 predicted proteins | sample MGYA00580575_ERZ772883 | MGnify/ENA primary metagenome ERZ772883 (study PRJEB29015, sample SAMEA2737666) | human gut metagenome | biome: human gut; feature: human-associated habitat; material: faeces | place: China | collected 2012 ...
GTCGCCGTGCCGCTGGCTTTCTTTGGTACTTTCTTTCGCTTCGAAAGAAAGTACTCCCCCCTCGGGGCGGTAGCCCCACCACCCGCGCCGGAGTCGGCGCGTCAGACCCCGCCAAGGGGATTTGTTTACGACAAAGTTGTCCTTTAGCGATGCAATGCAGGGGGCTTTCCGCTCGCCCCCCGCACCCCTTCGGGCCACCGAAAAAAACGTGAGCGCCCCTTGGGACGGCCAGTCCCTATCCGCGCCGGAGTCGGCGCGTCAGGCCCCGCCAAAGGGGAATTGCTTACGGCAACGTTGTTACCTATGATGCAAGCAGGGGGCTTTCCTCGGGGCAAATAATCATTACATCACCCCTCTCTCCCCCTTTCCCCCACGCCAAAAAGCCGCCCCTGAAATTCCTTTCAGAAGCGGCTTGTGAGACTCCTCCCTTACCCCTGCGTCACATCCGCAAAGGTGTAAGAAATTATCTTCCCTAAATTCTCCAGGGATACCTCCACCTGATAACCGATCTTCCCGGCGCTGAAAATGATCGTGTCCCAAAGCTGCGCCGTCTCATCCACCACCGTGGGGAACGGCTTCTTCATGCCGATAGGCGAACAGCCGCCGTGAATGTAGCCGGTCAAGGGCAGAAGCTCCTTACTCTTGATCATCTCGATCTTCTTCTCGTGGACGGCGGAGGCCGCCTTTTTCAAATTCAGTTCTTCTCCCACGGGAATGACAAATACATAATATTTCCCCGAGGCTGCCTGCGTCACCAGCGTTTTGAAGACCCGTTCTTCTTCCTGCCCCAGCTGACGGGCCACCTCCACGCCGCTGAGGGCTCCGTCCGGCGCGGCGTATTCGTAGGAACCGTAGGGAATCTTGGCTGCGTCCAAAAGACGCATTACATTGGTTTTTTCCATGGTCAGACCGTTCCTTCTGTTTTATTCGGCGGGGGCGTCCGTGGGCAGCGTCGAAGTGGGCGCGCCGCATACCAGACAGGGGCTTAACGAATTGGTGTACGAGGCAAGCTCACTGTACGGGAAAGAGTCCGTCAGCGGACGATATTCCTCCTTGATGCTGCTGCAGTTGGGGTCCATGTGGTAGTAATGGCCGCCGTTCGCGTTGTAATACAGTAGCGTACTTCCGGGAGGTGCGGGACTGACCGTGGTACGGGGAGCCTCGGTCTGGGTCACGTTGTCCTTGGAGTTGACCACCACGTCCTCGGTCTGCTGCTCGTCATTGCTGGCCAGAGAATTGGGATCCACATACCACTGGTTGCCCTCTTTGACCATCAGCACATTGAAGCGGTAAGTCTTGGGATCCTTGCCGTTGTGCTTGTCAATGGTGGCGGTCATGATGATGCTGCGGCTGGTGTCGTCATCCGTGCCGCCCACTTCCTCAATGGTGTAGCTCAGGGGAGTACGGTTATTCAACACCGTCTGGAAAAGCTGGGCCGCGGCGTTTTCCTGCTGGGAAGCCCAGCTGGGCTGCACAAGGCTGGCCATGGCTTCAGTCTGATTGCCCGCCCAGTTGTTCATGAAGGTTTCCAGTCGTTGCTGGACTTCCGGCTTGCTCACCGGGGTGGGTTCGGGGCTTGGCGTAGGAGTGATCTCCGCCGCCGCAGGAACCGCGTTTTCATCGGGGGCAAGGGTGCTCTGGGCGCTGGCGGGCACTGCACTGCCGGCAGCCGTCTGACGCAGATCCCGTCCGCCCTGCATGGACAGGGACAGAGCGATGATGCTCAGCGCCACGAAGATCACGGACAGCACCACCCGAACCGTGGAAGAGTACATCTGCCGGTACCAGACCACGCCCAGCCCGGCCACGCTCAGGCCGATGAACAGGTAGCGCAGGATGTTCAGACTGCTGGAAACAAAAATGCAGGGCACAAACAGAAGCGGAAGCAGCCCAAACAGGAAAATGCCGAACAGCAGATTAAAATCCAGCGGCTTGCGCTGCTTCGGGGCATGGCCGCCCTGCTGGGCGCTGCCGGGCAGGGGAACGCCGCCCTGCATAGGGATATTCTGGGGCGTTCCCGGCATGAAACCGGCTTGCGGCGCGGCGTTTTGCTGCATCGTGGCCGGATTGACCGGGGCGTAATTTATGCTTCCCTGATTCAGAAAGGGCACGCCCGACTGCATATAGCCCACGTTCGTCATCGGATTCATAGGCTGCAGGGGCGTTTGGGGCGCATAGCCCATCGGCCCCGGAACGGCGGGCTGCACATTGGACGCGGCCGCCGTTTGGGGCGGCACAAAGCCCTGAGAGCGAACGCCGAAGCCGCTGCTCTGCAAAGGGTTGACCGTGTTGCCCAGCGGCGGAAGATTTCCGCTGCCCTGCTGGGGCATCATGGGGGAAGCCGTCATCCACGGATTCGCCACCGGGATGGTTCCCGGGGTCATTCCGCCCATGGGATAGCCGCCCGCAAATGGCTGCTGATACGGCGCGGCCGCATAGGGAATGCTCCCCGCCTGCATGGGATTGACCGGCTGTACCGGCACTGCGGGCTGCTGCACCGGCGCGGTAAAAAGATCGGCGGCTGGCGCAGCGGTAGACTGCTGGGTCGCCCGGGCAAAATCGGGACCCATAACGCTCTTTGGTTGAAACAGGGGCTTTTTGCCCAGCGGCGAGCGTTTCTGCATCCCGTAGGTGGGCGTGGATGAATATTTCATGCGATTTCCGTTCATATTCCATCTCCTGATGACAGCGGTATGTTTCCTTCAGCAATAGGATAACCCATCCGGGGCAAAGCGAGTCGCGCCGAAAAAAAGTTCAGACGAACCCAAGCCTATTATAGCACATATTGCATTTTTGTAAACAAAAAGACGCATTTTTGCCTCATTTGGGAGACCTTTCCAAAAAAAACAAAAAAGCGAACAGCCGGTCAGCTTGACTGTTCGCCTTATGCGACGAGAAGGCCACGGAGGTCAAAGCCGTTTATTCCATCACAATCGCCTTCCGCTTGCCGTTTTTTCCTACGGGATATTCCCGAAGCCGAATGACAAAATCCAGATTAACGACGGTTTCCTTTCCGTCCTTTTCAATAACGGCGGCATTGTCCGCTATTTCTTTCAAAATCCCGTCCACCGTTCCCGAAGAGATCGTGCTGGCGATCACGTCCTTGCCAAGGAATCTTTTTGCAAGCTCCTGCATCTCGCTGTCTCCGTTTCTTCTTTTGATTCTCGTTTCCAGATATTTCGTCGATTCCTTTCGGTTCAGAAAAAGAATCAGAAAAATCAGCAGGATCGGAAAAGAACTCATCCACCAAGTCTGCATACCGTTCCTCTTTCCCCTGTTTTACTCCGCCAGAAAATCCGAGATCAGCGCGCAGGCTTCCTCCACCGGTTGCTGATCCATCTGGAGCCAGTGAATAGCCCCGTCCCGGCGGAACCACGTCATCTGCCGCTTGGCAAACTGCTTGATAGCCGTGGCCAACAGCCGGTTCAGTTCTTCCTCGGTGGGGATCGCGCCGGTCAGATATTGGGTGATGAGCTTGTATTCCAGCCCCAGCTTCAGTAGAAATTCCTCGCTGACGCCGGATTCCATCAGGCCGCGCACCTCCTGAATCATGCCCTCCTGAAAGCGGCGGGTCATGCGCTCGTCGATGCGGCGGCCCAGCACCTCCCGGGGCCATGTCACGCCCAGCCGGAGGCAGTCGTACCGGGGCTGTTTGGTGGAGGGGCCGTTGTCCCCGTCATGGAGCTTTTCCAGCACCCGCATGACCCGATTGCGGTTGTTGGGCTCTACGTCGCTGGCGGGGAGCTTTTGCATCAGCAGGGCGTAAAGCACCGCCGTGGTCCGCTTTTCCAGCTCCCGGCGGTAGCCAAGATCGGGCATTTTGCCGGAAAGCTGATACCCGTCCGCCACTGCGTTGACGTACAGCCCGGTTCCGCCCACCAGAAAGGGGACTTTTCCCCGGGCCAGAATATCGTCGATGGCCTCATAGGCCAGCCGCTGGAAATCCGCCATGGAGAAAAATTCGCCCGGCTCTACTACATCGATCAGGTGATGGGGCACGCCCTGCATTTCCTCCGGGGTGATCTTGCCGCTGCCCAGATTCATCCCGCGGTAGACCTGCCGGGAATCGGCGGAGACGATCTCGCCGCCGAAGCGCTTGGCTACTTCCACGCCCAGTGCGCTCTTGCCTGAGGCGTTGGTACCCGCGATGACGATCAGCTTGCCTTTCGTCTCCGGGGAGCGCTGATAAGCGATGCGCTCTGTGCCGTCCTGCATCCACACAATGCCGCAGCGGCGGAAGCCATTGCGCTCAAAGGCCCGCTGCATGGGCAGATTGTCCGCGTGAGTGTCGCCCCGGAGATTGTCGCAGCGCGTCATCGCCCACTGGACGATGAAGTCCACCATGCCTTTCCGTTCGCCAGAGGACGCCACCCGGTGCAGGGTCTGATAGGGCAGGTCGTTCAGCCACGCGCCGTCAATGCGGCGATAGTTGGGGTCTTCCCCCTCCAGCAGCATGAAGGCGGCGTACAGATGGCCGTTTTCCTCGCACACATAGCCCCGGTGCCGGGCAATGTCCTCCCGAACGATCTCCGGGGTTGGGTAGGCGTTGCGCCACTGGGTGGGATTGCCGTGTGCGGCCATGAAGGCCTGCGCCCCATGGTAAATTTCCATTACCCGCTCCACATCGGCTTCGGTGGTGAGACGTACTTGCATCAAAGGGAAAGCTCCTTTTCGGTTCTCCTTGAAAACGCGCCTTACAGCGCGATGCCGTACAGACGGCAGGTATTCTCCGTCGCCGTCTGTGCGATTTCTTCGGGGGGCTTATTCCGCAGCTCGGCCAGCTTTCCGGCCACATACTGCACGTAGGTCGGTTCGTTGCGCTGACCCCGCATGGGCACAGGGGCCAGATAGGGGCTGTCCGTTTCGATCAGGAAACGGTCGTCGGGCACGAAGCGGGCCACCTCCTGCAGCCGGGCGGCGTTCTTGAACGTGACCGGCCCGGCGAAGGAGAGATAAAAGCCCATGTTCAGATATTCCCGGGCGGTCTCCACGCTGCCGGAGAAGCAGTGCAGCACCCCGGCGGGCAGCTCGCTTTTGCGGGCGCGAAGCAGCTCCAGCATATCGCCGTGAGCGTCCCGGATATGGAAAGCCACCGGCACGTTCTGCTGTTTGGCAAAGGCCATCTGCCGCAGCAGCACTTCCTTCTGCTTTTCCCGGGGAGAATTTTCGTAGTAGTAGTCCAGCCCGATTTCCCCCACGCCCACGATCTTGGGGTCTTGCAGCCACCGGGCGAAATCGTCCAGCTGCTCCTCCCGAAAGCCGTCGGCCTCCTGCGGATGCACGCCCACCATGCCGTAGATGGGGGCGTGCTCGCCGGTCAGCGCCGCGATACGGCGGCTGGAATCCAAATCGCTTCCCGCACAGATGCAGCGGTTCACGCCCGCCGCTGCCATGCGGGAAAGCACCTGTTCCACTTCGCCCTGAAAGCGCTCGTCTTCCAGATGGCAATGGGAATCAAACAAATTCATCATATCGTTCAGCGGATGTACGCGCCGTCCTCCATGCCGGGTTCCACGGTGCAGAGCTTGAGCACCTTGTCCTCCGCGTCGGAGGCGCACAGAATCATGCCTTCGCTCTTGATGCCCTTGAGCTTGGCGGGCTTCAGGTTGCTGACCAGCACCACCTGACGGCCCTCGATGGCCTCGGGCGTGTAGAACCTGGCAATGCCGCTGACCACGGTGCGCAGGGGCTCACCTTCGCCCAGCTTCACGCTCAGTTTCAGCAGCTTGTCGCTGCCCTCCACCTTTTCGGCGGTCAGGATACGGGCCACCCGGAGCTGCACCTTGGCGAAATCATCGATGGAGATGATGCCCTCGGGCAGTTTTTCCTCTTTCTTTTCTTCCTTCTTGGCGGGCTTCTTTTCCTCGGCCTTGGGCGCTTCCGCCTTGGGGGTGGGCACGATGTCCGCCAATTCCTTCTTCACGTCGATACGGGGGAACAGGGCCTCGCCCTTCTGCACCTTGGTGCCCGCAGGCAGCAGGCCGAAGCGGGAAGCGGACTCCCAGCCGGTCAGTTCGTCCTCGGCAATGCCCAGCTGCTCGTAGATGCGGGCAGGAGTGCGGGGCATGGTGGGCGCGATCAGGATGGCCACGATGCGGATGCACTCGCACAGCACATACAGGACGGTTTTCAGCCGTTCCTTGCCATCGTCGGTCTTTACCAGCACCCAGGGCGCGTTCACGTCGATATAGCGGTTGCACTCGCCCACCAGCTGCCAGATGTCCTGCAGCGCCAGCGAGAACTGCAGCTCGTCCATATGCTGCCGGGCTCTGTCGGGGGTGCCTTCCGCCAGCGCGATCAGCACGTTATCCACATCGTTCCATTCGCCGTGCTGGGGAATTTCGCCGTCAAAGTACTTTTCCACCATGGCCACGGTGCGGCTGACCAGATTGCCAAGATCGTTGGCCAGATCGGCGTTGATGCGGTTCAGCAGGGCTTCGTAGCTGAACTGACCGTCGCTGCCGAAGGGCATCTCTCTCATGAGGAAGTAGCGGATGGCGTCGCTGCCGTAGCGGTTGCACAGCACCACGGGGTCCACCACGTTGCCCAGAGACTTGGACATCTTCTGGCCGTCCAGCACCAGCCAGCCGTGGCCGAACACCTGCTTGGGCAGGGGCAGACCCAGCGCATGCAGGATGATGGGCCAGATGATGGTATGGAAGCGGATGATCTCCTTGCCCACCAGATGCAGGTCGGCGGGCCAGAACTTCCGGTACAGCTCGTCATGATCGGTGGTGTAGCCCAGCGCGGTGATGTAGTTGGTCAGCGCGTCCAGCCACACATACACGGTGTGCTTGGGGTCGAAGTCCACCGGAATGCCCCACTGGATGGAGGTACGGCTGACGCACAGATCCTGCAGGCCGGGCTTGAGGAAGTTGTTGATCATTTCGTTCTTGCGGGACGCGGGCTGGATGAAATCGGGGTGCTCCTCGATATACTGGATCAGCCAGTCCTGATACTTGCTCAGCCTGAAGAAATAGGCTTCCTCGCAGGTCTTTTCCACCGGGCGGCCGCAATCGGGGCAGTTGCCGTCCTTCAGCTGCAACTCGGTGAAGAAGCTCTCGCAGGGGGTGCAGTACCAGCCCTCGTAGCTGCCCTTGTAGATGTCGCCCTGCTCGTAAAGCTGGCGGAAGATCTTCTGCACGGCCTTTACATGGCGCTCATCGGAGGTGCGGATGAAGTCGTTGTAGTCCACATCCATCAATTTCCACAGGTCTTTGATGCCCGCCACAATTTCGTCCACGTAGGCCTGCGGGGTCACGCCCTTGGCCTCGGCCTTGCGCTCGATCTTCTGGCCGTGCTCGTCCGTGCCGGTGAGAAAGTAGGTGTCATAGCCTTCCAGCTTCTTGAAGCGGGCGGCGGTGTCGGCGGCGACGCTGCAATAGGCGTGGCCGATGTGCAGGTTGTCGCTGGGGTAGTAAATAGGCGTGGTGATGTAGTACTTTTTCTGGTTTTCCATGAGGCTCTCTCCTTCTGGCCGTTTTCCCTGCGGCTTGTTTTTCCCGGGCTGGCGGATGTTGTTTTCAGAAATTTCCGGCAATGAAAAAGCCCGTCCCGTCTGCGTTTTCACTGCAAAAGGGGCGAGCGGAATTCTCGCGGTACCACCCTGATTTATCACTTACGGCTTTCGGCCTTCGGCGGATAACGGCGCCTGCCGTCCCGCCCTACCTGTCGAACGGGATCGCTCGCGGGCCATGTTCGGTCTGCCCTTCGTGCCGCATTTCACCAGCCGCGGCTCTCTTATGGCGAAGAGGAAAGACGTACTCTCCCGGTCATTGCGAGGAATATTCATTATTATAGCGGTTTTTGCCGGGCTGTCAATGGGAAAACGCGAGTTTTCAGGGCTTTCAGCCGCCGGAAAGCAGCCGTCCCGCCAGCCAGACCCCGGCCAGCATTCCCACAAGGGAACAGACAGCCGCATAGCCCGCCCGTTTGTCCTTCGCCCCGCTGAAATACACGCACAGCGTGTAGAAGATTGTCTCGCTGGAACCCATGACGGTGCAGGCCGTCATGCCCACCGCGCTGTCCGGGCCGAAGCGCTCCAGCAGAGCTTCCAGCATCCCCAGCGAGGCCGAACCGCTGAGCGGCCGCACCAGCACCAGCGGCGCGACCTCGGCAGGCAGGCCCAGCCGCGTCAGGACCGGCGCGCAAATATGGCATAGCAGCCCCAGCAGGCCCGATTCCCGCATCAGGGCAATGGCGCAGAGCATCCCCGCCAGATTGGGCAGCACCCGCACCGCTACCTCCATGCCCTGACGGGCTCCTCGCGCAAAGCCTTCCAGCACGTCCAGCCGTTTCCAGCCGGCGGCCAGCAGCAGAAGCAGAATCAGCAGAGGCAGCAGCAGATCGGAAAGCGTCTTCATTTCCGTCCCTCCCGGCGGCGGCTCAGGCGATAGCACAAAAGCCCCAGTCCCGCGCCCACCAGCGTGGAAAGGGCCGTGCAGGCCAGGGTAGGCAGCAGGATGGCGTTGGGCTGGGCGGAGCCCGCCGCCACCCGAAGGGTCAGCACCGTGGTGGGAAACAGCTGCAGCCCCGTGGCGTTCAAAATCAGCAGCATATACAGGGCGTGACGTACCTGCGGATTTTGCTCCTGCTCCTCCTCCATCCGCCGGACGGCTTCCATGCCGCTGGGCGTGGCGGCGTTGCCCAGCCCCAGCAGATTGGCCGTCAGGTTCAGCGTCACCGCCTGCCGGGCTTCCTCGCCCCGCAGGGTGGGCATGACCCGCCGCAGAATGGGCTGCAGCAGCCGGGCCAGCTTTTCGGGCAAACACAGCTCCTTCATGATTTCCATCAGCCCGCAGAAAAACAGATAGCCCGCCATCAGCCGCAGGCTCAGGCTCACGGCGGACGAAGCCCCGTCCAGCGCGGCGGGCAGCAGCGCCCCCGCCCGCCCCGTCAGGCAGCCGTACAAAAGCGACGCGGCCATCATTCCCAGCCAGATCCACGACAACAGCAAAATGATTCCCCCTTCCGCGGCTTGTACAGCCTATGCGGAAGGGGGCGGGATGATGTGCGGCCGGAGGGCTTCAGATCCACCACTCCGGCGTGAGCCGGTCCAGCGTGACCACGCGGCCCGTTTTCCAGTCCAGCAGAATTTCGATTTTCTGATAGCCGTCGGGCATGAGCTGCGCCATCATTTCCCGGCAAGCGCCGCAGGGCGCGCCCGTCCTGCCGTCGGGCATCAGTGCCAGCACCCGGGCGATCTTCTGCTCGCCGCAGGTCAGCATGTGGAAAATGGCGTTCCGTTCCGCGCAAATGCCCAGCGTGCAGCTGGTGTCCACGCATACGCCGGTATAAATTTTTCCTGAGCCGGACAAAATCGCCGCCGCGACCCCGCCCGCTTCCACGTATTCGGATACCCTGCGGCCGCTCTGTACGGCCTTGGCCGCATCATACATTTCTTTCCAAATCGCATCCATCGTTTTTTCCCTTTGTTGTGATCAATTTACTTTCATTTCAAGCCCCTCTGCCTATCTAAGCCAGTTTTCCTTGGATAGGGGTTTGGGGAAAGGTCTTCCTTTTCCAAAAGGAAGGCCTCAGTGTGTCAAAAAAGTGGAGGTGCAGGAGGCACTGCTGCCACTCAATCGTCGCAGGGACTACTGCCGTAGTCCCTGCTCGTTTCGTGTCACACCTGCGGGTCGCTAACCGCCTACGGCGGTTGTGCCCACTGGGCGACGGTGAACTTTTCAAATTCTATTTGAAAAGTTCAGTCTGCCAAAGGCAGACCGGGTTGCCCAAGGGCAACCCGCCTTGCGCCTTCCCTGCGGTGCCTGCCGGGGTTTTAGGGCGGCGAGAAGGAGCGGGCATCCAGTGGATGCAACTGCCGAAGGCAGTTAGCGACTGACAGCCGTCAACCGAAACGAGGATTTGGCACGGCAGTGCCAAAGACGACGATTGAGGTTGCGGAACGGAGCCCCTAAGCCTTATGCCGCTGCACTTTCCCCGCGAACCAGCGAAGCGCTGTTTGCGGGCAATAACGGCCAATCAGTTTTTTTCGACAGTCTGAGGCGCGGAAATACACGCGCCTTTTCTTTATTCAACAGCGCTTTGCAGCCCAAGTGGCCTCATAAAGCGCTACAGAAATTCACCTCATGAAACATGTCATCCCATCCCAAGGCAATCACAATCCCCATCATTACCGCATTTCATCGCTCCATTGCTCCAACGGAGTCTCCCACTTTCCCTCCTATCAAAAACCCCGGTGCGGCTTCATATCCGCACCGGGGTTTTCCATGTGTTCATTAGATATTGCAGGGAATGGCGCTGGAGGAGAACAAAATCTGCTGAGTCTGCTGGCCCGCAATGCCGTCCATTTCCAGTCCGTGCACCTGCTGGAAGGTGAGCACCGCGTTGGTGGTGGCGGTGTCGTAGGTGCCGGTAATGTCGCCGTCGTAGTACTTCAGCTCGTACAGCGCGTACTGCAGCTGCTTTACCTTGCTGCCGGTGTCGCCCTGTTGCAGCTTGGAGTAGCTGCCGCTGGCGGAAGTGCCGCCGTAGAGCAGGCGCTGGGTGGTGGGGCCGGCCATGCCGGTGACCCGCAGGCCCATGGCCTTCTGGAAGTCCTTCACCGCCTGCTCGGTGCCGCTGCCGTAGCTGCCGTCATAATCGCCGTTGTAGTAGCCCTTGGCGTGCAAAGCGCTCTGCACAGCCTTTACATTGGAGCTGTTGGAACCGGAGGTGGAAGAAATGGTCGTGTAACCATTGCTGGAAGCCTTCGCGCCGTAGCTGGCCGGGCTGGTACTGCTGCCGGAAGAGCTGCCGCCGCTCGAGCTGGAACCGCCGTTGATAGCAGCATAAATAGCGTTTTGAGTCGCTTTGCCCGCAATGCCGTCCGCCGTCAGGCCGTTGGCTTGTTGGAAAGCAGTGACCGCCGCCGTGGTGCCGGAGCCATAATCGCCGTCCACCGAGCCACTGTAGTAGCCAAGCGTTTTCAGCTGCTGCTGCAGGGCGCGTACCGCGCTGCCGTTGGTGCCGGGGCGAATGGATCCAAGATTGGCTACTACGCTGCTAGCCTTCTTCGCGGAGGAAGAATACAGCTTGGTCAGGGTCGTTGGCCCGGCCACACCGTCGTCATAAATGCTGTTGCGCTTCTGGAAGGCCTTCACAGCCGCTTCGGTGGTCTCGCCAAACTCGCCGTCCGCCGTGCCGGTCAGATAGCCCAGCACAATCAGCCGGTTCTGCAAAATCTTCACCTGCTTGCCGGAGGAGCCGATCTGCAGGTACACGTCCGTCCGGCCGTTGGTGTAGCTGGAGGATGTGGAGCTGCTGGAAGAACTGGAACTACTGGAACTGCTGGAAGACGAACTGCTGCTGTTGGTGGCAGAGGCCTTCACGGCGTTCTTGGAATACAGCGCCGTCTGGGTGTTCTTGCCCGCCTTGCCGTCCGCCGTCAGCTTGTTGGCCCGCTGGAAAGCCTTCACAGCTTCCGCCGTGCCCGCGCCGTACTTGCCGTCCACCGAGCCCTTGTAGTAGCCCAGATCCTTCAACCGCTGCTGCAGCGTCTTGACCTCCGAACCGGAGGAGCCTTCCTTCAGCGTGGAGGAAGCGGCGGCGGAAGAGGTCGTGGGCTTGGGCGTAGCCGTCGCGGAGGCCGAAGAAGGCCGCGGCGTGGCGGTGGTCAGGCCCACGGTAATGGTGCCGCCGGAGGGCGTGCTGGTAGCGGTCACGCCCGACGCATCGGTGCTGCTGGCGGGCGGATTGGTGGCGTTATCATCGCCAAAAGTCCACGCCGACCAGTCCATTTGCTGCCCGCTGGACGAAGTAGGAGCGGGCGTAGGCGTATTGGTCGGGGCAGGGGTGTCGGTAATAACCGTCTGGAAATCCTGCTTTCCGCTGTTATCCAGAGCGTTGCCCGCATCCACCACACGGTCAGGCTCCATATAGCAGGCCGTCATCAGCGCACAGGCGACGATCAGGATCAGCGCCAGCGCCAAGCGTTTCGCGGCGGACGCTCCCCCTTTGCGGTTATCGCTGCGGAATTGCTTCATTTTATCCACACCTTTCATTGGGCGGTTCTGAAATGTTACAATCTTGTAACGAAACAGCAGTGGAATACCACTACAGTCTCAATGGGATTATACCGTCAAAACCCAACTAAATCAATACCCAATATTCTTGTAACAATCATAGAAACGAATGGGATTCCGTTTTTCATGCAGGAAAGTGAAATATTTTTGTCATATTTTAGCATTCCGGCACCGTCACTGACTGATCCAGTCGAAGAGAATATAACGCGCTTTCCCGCACGGGGTAAGGGGTGGCCTTTTCCAGTGCCTGCCGGTACAATGACAGCTGACGGCGATAACGGGGAATCAGCTCCTCCGCGTTTTCCACATGGTCAGTCTTGTAATCCGCCAGCACCCAGCCGCCGTGCTCCCAAAAGCACAGGTCGATCACGCCCTGTACGATGGTGTCAAAGGGTTCAGTGATATGCAGATTGAAATTCCACTCCCGGCGGACATTTGTCGAACGCAGCATCCGCTGACCCAGCGTCGAAAGGAAAAACTTTTCCACATGGGCCAGAGGAATCAGCGCTGCTTCCTCGGCCGTCAACACTCCGCGTACCACCAGTGAAGCCGTTTCTTCCTTTATATAAGCGTACAGCTCACCGCAGTGCGCTCGAACGCCGTCCAGCGGCAGCAGACCCAGCAGTTTATGGGTCAGCGTGCCCCGCAGCGCTCCGGCGTTTTCCACAGGGGTTGTGAGAAACGCCGGCTCCTGTGCAATGGCGCTGAGCAGTCTTGGCCGCTGCACCGTCAGGGGAATGCGTTTGCTTTCGGCGGTCTCGATCTCCTCTTCATCTGCGGATCGGGGCTGTCCCTGCTCCATAGCGCGGCACAGCGCCGTCACGCCCAGCTTCAAGGGCAAATGTTCATATTCCGGCAAGGGGGAAAGAGGGTCGCCCAAGCTGGGCAGCTGGGCATCCTGCTTCGATGGCCACAATTTTTCCAAATCGGGCACTTCATTAGAGGAATCCTCCTCTTTTTCCATATCCTGTGGACTCTTTTCCGCAGGGATGTGGAAAACTACCCTCCAAGGGTCACTTTTATGTGGAAAACCTGTGGAATTGTCGAAAAGCTCTGGTTGACCACAGGTTTCCCATAAGAATGATGTGGGAAACTCATCGCCCACCTGCTGGTTCAATTCATCCCATGGCTTGATAGACTGGATCAGCCAATCCAGATAGCAGGCTGCGGAACGGACAGCCGCCAAATCGTTGATTTCAAAGGGTTTGCGAAGCACGTTTTCCAGAATCGATTCTAAAGCATTTTTTTCGTCCGTAGACGAACCAATCATCACTAAACGATTTTTCGGTCGTGTCATCGCCACGTACAGAAGACGGGCTTTTTCGGCCCGTTCCTCCGCGCCGAGACAGAGCTGAATCCCGCTCTGCATAAGGGTTTGCCGCTTTGTGCGCTTTTCCTCATTCATATACAGAAGGGAAACGCCCAGCCGGTCGTGCAGGCTGACGGTCCTGGTCTGCCGCTTGCGGCTCAGACCCGTCCCCATCCCCATCACATACACCGTGGGAAATTCCAGTCCCTTGGATTTATGGATGGTCATGATGCGCACCACGTCCTCCCACGGGTTGACCACCGTAGGCGAGCTGCTGTCGCCCACCTCCCGCTCCCGGATGGAGTCCAGAAATCCGCCGAGCCCCTCCTGATGAAGCTGGAAGTACTCCTCCAATTTCAGACAGAGCATCCGCAGGTTCGCCTGCCGCAGCCGTCCGCCGGGCTGCGCGCCGTAGTGGGCATACAAGCCTGTGCGCATGAGTGCATCCCAAAGATATTCCTGAGGGCTCATGTGCCGAAACAGGAACCGTTCCTCTTCCAGCCGGGTCAGCACCGCCCGGCAGCGCTCCTGCATGGGGTCGCCCTGCAAGTCCGCCGTACCCTGCACCGCGTCATAGAAGCCGGGCGCGTCCGGGAAGTTCAGCCGGATATGGGCCAGCTCCTGCTCACCGAAATCGAACAGCGGGCTGCGCATCACAGAAAGCAGGGCCGTGTCGTTCCGGGGGTTATCCAGCAGCATGAGCAGCTGCACCGCCTGAATGGATTCCTCCCCCGCCAGCGGGCTTTGCCCCGCGTCGGAATATACGGGGATCTGATGGGCGGTCAGCACCGCCTCCACCTGATCGGCCACGCCCTTGCTGACGGGCAGCAGAATGGCGATATCCCGATAGTGGAGCACGCCGCCCTCGCTGCCGGGGGACGGCCTGCCCACCCTGTCCAAAATATCCCGGGCGATCCACTCGGCCTCGGTCTTGGGGGCTTCTTTGGTCTTGCCCACCTGACACAGATGCAGCTCGGTCATGGGGTCTTTCTCCGATGGCACGCCGGGATAGAGCATGGCACTGCGGTCGTAATCGATCTCCGTCACCCGGCGGTCCATCACGTGCAGGAAGGTACGGTTCACCGCGTCCAGCACACCCTCTCGGCTGCGGAAATTTCGGTTGAGGATGATCTTCCGCTTTTCGGCAGTTTCCTCTGTGGAAAAAGTCTCCAACTTGTGCAGAAACAGCCCCGGCTCCGCCTGACGGAACCGGTAAATGCTCTGTTTCACATCACCGACGTAGAAATACAGCTGAGGAAGCTTTTCGTCCTCCTCCGGCGGACGCTTGAGCCCGTTGAGGATGCTCTCCTGAATGGCGCTCACGTCCTGATATTCATCCACGAATACCGCGTCGAACCGGGCGGATTCCAACTTTTTCAGCTCCGGATCGCTGAGCACGCCCAGCGTGAAATGTTCCAGATCGTTAAAATCCAGCGTAGAAGCGTCGGTCTTTTTCTGCTGATAGGTCAGGTGAAAGGTTTCCATGGCCCGGTACAGACCCCGCAGGGCCGGAACCATGGCGTTCATATCGTCCACCGCCGTTTCCAGCCGAATGGGCAAAAGTGCCTTCAGGGACTGGATGCTGTCCTTGTAGCTCTGGCGCAGGGCCTTGTACCGTTCGACAAGGCGCACCTCGTCCCCGGTGACGGGCTTGACCCGGGCAATGGTGACGAACCGGCACTGCTGCAGCCCCGCCACCATGGAGGAAAAGCCCTCCCGCATTCGTTCCGACAGGGTGTTCAGCGTGTCCAGATCGGCTTCGATGGTTCGGTTCAGCCCTTCGGGGAAGCAGCTTTCCTCCGACAGGCGGCGGCTTTCGTCCCAGACCCGCATCACGCCTTCCAGCATCAATGACCCTTCCCGAAGAAAGACCTGCGCCAGCGAGTCGTTTTCCAAATTGTCCAGCGTCCACGTTTTTTCCGTCTGCTCCTTCAGCCATCCCAACGGGTCGGGCCGGGACAGCAGGAACGCATACACCTGCTCCATCACCTGCACCAGCTGCTTTTCCGGCAGCTTGTGAAGCAGCGCTGCCAGCTCCTCCTCGGTTTTGGCGCGGGTGTACAGGGCTTCCAGCGTTTCCTCCTGCGCGTCCCGGTACAGGCTTTGCAGCGTGCGCTCGTCCCCCAGCCGGAATTGCGGGTCGATCTGGCAGAAACGGAAATGCTCCCGGATGACCTTCTGGCAATAGGAATGAATGGTGGAAATTTGGGACTGCCCCACCAGCTCCGCCTGACGGGCCATGGCGGGGTCGCTGAGCGCCGCGTCCCGCATGGCGGTCTCCAGCCGGTCCCGCAGCTCGGCGGCGGCGGCACGGGTATAGGTCACCACCAGCATCCGGTCGATGGAATAGCCCTCGTCCCGGATCAAATGAAGAATACGCCGCACCAGTACGGCGGTCTTGCCGCTGCCCGCCGCGGCGGATACCAGCAGCTCTCGGTTTTTCGCGTCGATGGCGCTTTGCTGTTCAGGGGTAAAATTCATTCCGGCTCCGTCCTTCCGAATGACGATGAATATTTCCCCTTCATTGTAGCGCAAACCGCCCATGGGGGCAATGAGAAATCATATTGCCCGGCTTCCTCCCTTGCCAAAATGCCCCGGTTGGGATAAAATCATGACGAGAACTTTTAAATTGCTTCCCGCTCATCATCAGGAAAGAAGGAACGCACATGACCATCGGCGCATTGGAAGCCGGCGGCACCAAAATGGTGTTGGCCGCCTTTGACGAGACCGGCAAGGAACTGGAACGAATGACCATCCCCACCGAAGAACCGGCGGTGACCATGCCGCCCATGCAGCAGTTTTTCGACCGCTGGAAGATCGACGCGCTGGGCGTAGGCAGCTTCGGCCCGCTGGACCCGAACCCGGATTCCCCCACCTATGGCTACATCACCTCCACCCCCAAGCTGAAATGGAAGGATTACCCCCTGCTGCCGGAGCTGCTGCAGGGAAAGAACATTCCCGCCGCCATCGACACCGACGTGAACGCCGCTGCGTTGGCCGAGCTGGAAATGGGCGCGGCCAAGGGCTGCAGCAATGTGGTCTATGTGACCGTCGGCACCGGCATCGGCGGCGGCGTGGTGGTGGGCGGCCAGACCGTTCACGGTCTGCTGCACCCCGAGGTGGGGCATATGCTGCTGCGGCCCCATCCCGACGACCCCATTCCCCACGGCGTGTGCCCCTATCATGACGGCTGTCTGGAAGGCCTTGCCGCCGGCCCCGCCATCGGTGCGCGGGTGCAGGGCGACGCTCGGGAGCTGCCGGACGATCATCCCGTTTTCAAGATCGAGGCTCATTATCTGGCCCAGATGTGCCAGAACCTGATCGTCACCGTCAGCCCTGAAAAGATCATTCTGGGCGGCGGCGTGATGCAGCGGGAGGGCCTGTTCCCGCTGGTGCGGCAGGAGACCCTGCGTCTGCTGGGCGGTTACGTCCAGTCCGACCGCCTGTTGAACCATACCGACGACTACATCGTTCCCCCGGCGCTGTACCCCGTCAGCGGCCTGTGGGGCGCTTATCTCCTTGGCAAAAAGGCGCTGGAAAACGCCTGAAATCTTAACGGCTTCTGAACGCCCCTTTCACTCTGAAAGGGGCGCTTTTGGATAAAAATAGATATGTTTCAGACATTTTTTGCTTGCCAAGGGAGGAGTTTTCTGGTAAAATAGGAATTGCAAAAAGGATGAGATACAACTCGATAACCACCTTATTTCGCGCGCTTTTTTTACTGTACCCTACATTGGTACGCCAATGTAAAAATAGAACTTCACGAAGTTAAAGGAGGAACCTGTCTCATGAAGAAAATCGTCTCTCTGGTACTGTGCATCGCCATGCTCCTGTGCGTCGCTCCCGCCGCTCTGGCCGTGAACGAGGACGTTACCGGCACCGTTATGATCTACACCTCCATGTACCAGTTCGTCATCGATATGATGGACGAAGCCCTGAAGGCCGAATTCCCCAACCTGACCCCGGGCAACGACGGCTCCTTCTTCTTCTATGGCGGCACCGGCTCCCTGCAGACCAAGCTGGCCGGCGAAATGGAAACCGGTACGCTGGGCTGCGACATGATGCTGGTGGCCGAGCCCGCCTACAGCCTGGAGCTGAAGGAAGGCGGCTGGCTGCACAGCTACGACACCCCCGTCAAGGAAAACCTGCGCTTCCCCTATGACGAGGAAGGCTACTGGTACCCCGTGCGCGTGTGCAACATGGTGCTGGCCTACAACCCCGAGCTCAAGACCCCCGAAGAGCTGCCCAAGACCTTCAAGGAGTTCGCCGAGGACACCAGCCTGAAGGGCCGTATCTCTATGGGCAACCCCCTGACCTCCGGCACCACCATGGCGGCCGTGGCCAGCCTGAGCGACAAGTACGGCTATGAGTACTTCACCGCTCTGGGCAACAACGACGTGATGATCGAATCCGGCTCCACCGCTCTGGCCAAGCTGCAGACCGGCGAGTGCGACGTGATCATGATTCTGGAAGAATCCGTGCTGAAGGAGCGCAAGGAAAACGGCTCCAAGATCGCCTGCATCTATCCCGACGACGGCGTTATCCTGATCCCCTCCACCGTTATGACCGTGGCGGAAGACCGTAGCGCCAACCTGAACATCGAGGCCTGCGAAGCCATCACCGATTACCTGCTGAGCGAAGAAGGCCAGAAGTTCATGGTGGAAGGCTATATGCACTCCGTGCTGAAGGGCTTCTCCGAGGTTCCCTTCGATTCCGTGGACACCGACGGCCTGATCGAGAAGGACATGGGCGTTGACTGGGTGCGCTGCTACACCATGCGCGACGAGATCCGCACCAAGTTCCAGGAGGCCGTTACCATTCCCGAAAAGAAGTAAATCCGGTTAACGCAAATCGCAAAGGGTGAATAAGGCGCCGCCGCTGCAGCCGACGAACGATGCGGCTCCGCCTGACCCTACCGACATGCCAAATGGGGGAAGTTGTCCTGACGGCGGCTTCCCCCTGTCGTATAACGACCAATCAACATACTGGGGAGTGCTGTTCATGCAGACACAGCTTCAACGAAGCAAACATGATCCATCCGAAACCCGGTGTAAGCTGACGCTGCTGATCCTGTTTTTGCTGGGCGCCGCGCTGATTTTGGGCGGATTCTGGGGAATCCGGCAGTATCAGCAGTCCGGCTTCGATCAGGAGGTGGGCTACCGGTATATTCAAAAACTGTCCGGCGAAGTGGAAAGCCTGTATACCCAGTCCATCCAGCCGGTCATGGCCAGGCTGACGGACGCGGAGCGGGAGGCCCTGACCCTTCAGGCCGCCGCCCTGCTGAAGGAAAACTGGACGGCTGCCGTCAAGGCCAACCAGAGCGCCCGGGCCGATGAAATGCTTTCCGGCCTGACGGGCGACAAGCTCCAGCAGAAGACCATGGAGCTTCTTTCCATTACCTATTCGCTGAACGGGCCCAAGGTGGCTTCCGCCGAAAAGAAGCAGCTGGCCAAGTGGACGGACGCGGAGCGCAGCCAGAACCGGGAAGCCCTGCTTCGGGCCGTGCTGGATGAAAGCGCGCCCCTGCCGCAGGCCGTGGCTTCCGCCGTGGGCGAGCTGACCGGCAGCGAACGCGCCGCCGCGCTGATGCAGCTGTTTCTGGTCAGCGCCAACGCAGAGAACGAGCCCCTGCCAACCGACCATGTGAACGGCCTGAAAAAAGCGGCCCGCAACGCCGAGGCCCGCATTTCCGCCTACGAAATGACGGCGGACGGTTCCGTGACCCTGCTTTCCCAAGTGCTGATCTCCCACAGCCGCACGGCCATTCTGCTGGGCATTTTGCTGGCGCTGGACATCGCGCTTCTGTTTCTGATGCTGTATAAGGATCACAGTTGGCATCTGGATTTCAAGTGGGCCGTCATCCTCATCATCGTGGATTTCATGCTGGTCTTCCAGGTGCTGCCCATGGTGTATCTGATCATCAAGGCCTTCTTCCCGGAGGGCAGCTTTACCTTCGACGTCTTCCAGCGCCTGTACACCTACCAGATGAACCTGGGCGCGCTGAAGAACACCCTCATCGCCGCCACCGTCACCATGGTGCTGGGCACGCTGATCGCCTTCCCGCTGGCGTGGCTGGTGGGCCGCACCAACCTGTTTGGCAAAAAGTTCTTCCGCTCCCTGTTCGTGCTGACGTACATGGTGCCGCCCTATGTGGGCGCCATGGCGTGGCTGCGGCTGCTGAACCCCAACGTGGGTACCATGAATCAGTTCTTCCGCATGATTTTCGGTCTGGGCGATACCCCCGGCCCGCTGAACATCTACACGCTGGGCGGCCTGATCTGGGTGCTGACCACGTTCTATTATCCCTACGCCTTCATCACCATCTCCCGGGCCATGGAGAAGATGGACCCCAGCCTGGAGGAGGCCAGCCGCATTTCCGGCGCGTCCCCCCTGCTGACGGTGTTCCGCGTCACCCTGCCCATGATGACCCCCAGCCTGATCGCCGGCGCGCTGCTGGTGTTCGTGGCGGCCATGAGCTGCTACGGCATCCCCTCCATTATCGGCGCACCGGGTAAGGTGCATACCGTCACCACCCGCATCATCGAGTACAACGGTCTGGGCGCACAGGGCATCAGCGACGCGACCGGCCTTGCGGTCTTTTTGATGGCGCTGGCGATCCTCATTCTCTACCTGAGCGACTTCGTGGTGGCCCGGAAGCAGTACATCACCGTATCCGGCAAATCCACCCGGCCCAACATCGTGGATCTGGGCAAGTGGCGCGTTCCGCTGACGGTGCTGGTAAGCCTGTTCGCCACCATCGTGGTGCTGATTCCCTTCGCCACCATCCTGACCACCTCCTTTAAGATCGACGTGGGCAAGTCCCTCTTCGACCCGGAGAACTTCACCCTGACCCAGTGGCAGACCATCTTCTCCCGCTCGGAGACCATGAGCTGCCTGAAGAACAGCCTGATCTTCGGCGTGGTCACTGCTACAGTGGGCATCGTGGTGGCCTGCACCATGTCCTACCTGCTGCAGCGGACGAAGATTCGCGGCCGCAAGCTGCCGGACTTCCTCATCACCCTCGGTTCGGGCACTCCCTCCGTGGTCATCGCGCTGGGCCTTATCATGACCATGAAGGGCGACTTCGGCGTGAACATCTACAACACGGCCTATATCATGATCGTGGCCTACCTCATCAAATACCTGATGATGGGTATGCGTACCGTGGTCAGCGCCATGAGCCAGATTCACGTCTCACTGGAAGAGTGCAGCCAGATTTCCGGCGCCAGCTGGACGCGCACCATGCTTAAGATTACCGGCCCCCTGATCTTCCCCTCCATCGCCGCGGGCTGGTTCCTGATCTTCATTCCCAGCTTCTACGAGCTGAGCATGACGACGCTGCTCTACTCCAACTCCACCAAGACCATCGGCTTCCAGCTGTACGAGTACTGGACCTTTACCAGCCAGCCTCAGAGCTGCGCCATGGCCTTCGGCATCCTGATGATCGTTGTCGTCCTGAACTTCCTGCTCAACAAGCTCACCAAGGGCGAATTCTCGATCTGATTTGCGTCAGCCGTTCCATCCCATCTTCAAACACCCCTTCCGATTGATATGACCCCTCTTGCCGCCGGTCGACAAGGCTCGAACCAAGTGCAAAGGGATTTCCCACAAAAAGGAGTTGGAATCATGTCCAGCGTAACCATTCAAAACGTGACCAAGACCTTCGGCAACACCACGGTGCTGGAAAACTTTGACGCCGTGTTCGCCGACGGCGAATTCATCACCCTACTGGGCCCGTCGGGCTGCGGCAAAACCACCATGCTGCGCATCATCGCCGGGTTTGAAAAGCCCACCAGCGGCAGCGTGCTTTTCGACGACCGGGTCGTTTCTTCCGATAAAGTATTCATTCCCCCGGAAAAGCGGGACATCGGCATGGTGTTCCAGAGCTACGCCGTGTGGCCCCACATGACCGTGTTTGACAACGTGGCCTACCCCTTGCAGATCAAGAAGGTGGACAAGGCCGCCATCAGGCAGAAGGTGGAGCACGTGCTGGAGGTCGTCCATCTGGCCCAGTACCGGGATCGGATCCCCAGCCAGCTGTCCGGCGGACAGCAGCAGCGCGTCGCGCTGGCCCGAGCGCTGGTGGCCGAGCCCGCCCTGCTCCTTCTGGACGAGCCCCTGTCCAATCTGGACGCAAAGCTGCGGGAAAGCATGCGCTTTGAGATCAAGGACATTCAGAAGCAGTACGGCATCACGGTGGTATACGTCACGCACGACCAGACCGAGGCCATGGCCATGAGCGACCGCATCGTGGTCATCAACAGGGGCGTCATCCAGCAGGTGGGTTCCCCCAAGACGATTTACAACGAGCCTGCCAATCCCTTCATCGCGGACTTTGTGGGCAAGATCGAGTTCCTGGAGGGCCGCGTAGAGGCGGGATACATCGCCCTGAACGGCTGCGGCCAGAAGCTGCCCTACGAGGGCGACGCCAAGGGCGACGTGATTGTGGGCATCCGTCCCGAGCACGTGAAGTATGCCGAGGCGGGCAAGGGCACGCTGCATGGCGTGGTCAAAACGCACTTCTATCTGGGCGACGTGGACGACTGTCGCATCGATCTGGGCGGCGGCAAGGAGCTGCGCATCATTGCCGATCCCTACGAGAGCATCGGCATTGAAGCGGGCAAGGCCGTCGAGCTGGACGTGCGCAGCTTCCTGGTCTACCCCGCCGAGCAGCCCGGCGAAGACTTCCGCCGCATCCTCACCTAAGGCAGGGGCAGTGCCCCTGCACCCCGGACTGCGCGCCGGAG
>ERZ772883.1148-NODE-1148-length-21966-cov-7.192597_pt1 | contig 21966 bp, 19 predicted proteins | sample MGYA00580575_ERZ772883 | MGnify/ENA primary metagenome ERZ772883 (study PRJEB29015, sample SAMEA2737666) | human gut metagenome | biome: human gut; feature: human-associated habitat; material: faeces | place: China | collected 2012 ...
CCCGCATAAGTCAGCTTGTCCAGGCAGATGATGCGGTAGTCCGGATACTTCTTCAACATATAGAAAATAAAATTGGAACCGATAAATCCGGCACCGCCGGTCACGATGATGGTCATATAAATCGATAATCCTCCTATGGAAATAACGATGAGCCCATGACAGAGCCTACAGCATTTTCAGCATACGTCCCGTAATATCATTTACTTTGGCCTCCAGCATTTTGCTATGCCTGTCATATAAATTCATGAAAGGTTTTTCCAAAAGTTGCAGACGAGTCCTGTCAATCAAAGTACATATGATGTATACGAGAAGAACAGAACAAATGGAATGAATATAGATAAAATTAGAAGAATAGAAATCTGCATTTCTCAGAGTCGTCTTCCATAGCCAGTCCATCATTTCCCGACAATTGGAATGAATCAGCAGTACGCCAAAAGTCGATGCCGCAACCCCATTGATAAAGGGAGAATATGAAATCCGCAGCTTCTTGAAATAGCAGAAGGCAAAAACCGCCGTAAGTAGAGCCAACAGTTTATTTGAATCAATGACGCCAAAGTAAGCCAGCCAAAAGACATGTTTTCCCAAATGAACATTTACCCAATCGCAAACTACGACGCTGAGACCGGAAAACAAAAGACAGAGAAAAAGTTTTGTCTTTAAATGATTTGTAAAAAGCGGAATCCCCGGATACAGCCTGATATAAGCTCCTACCAAATAAATGACCACAAACCAAGATAGATAATTGATGGGGACATAATTACCTGGGATAGTTCCAAGAATAGAATAAGCAAATACATTTAGCAATATCAAAGCAGCATGCTGCCCTCTGCTCAGCTGTTTCAGCAGTATATTGATAAAAGGAATAAACAGGAAAAACATGAGATAACAGCTGGTAAAATTATTAGGTGATAAGTCGTAAATCGGTAAAAGCACGGGAATTACGCGCTGCAATGAGAAGTGCGCGTCCCCCCCCGTATAAAACATTAAGTAAATCATGACTGAATAAAATTCCACCTCGCCTACCAGCTTGACGAATTTGCGAAGCGTAATACAAGACGTACACATGAAATAGCCCGTGATAAGGACAAAACAGTTGATACCTATCTTTCCCCAGGCGCCAAAAATATACAGATAAATAGACTTCAAGCTCAATGGATCTGTCATGATTTCTCTGGGCAGATCAGACAATACAACATAATGATGGGCCACAATCAAAAGCATAGTCAAAATGCGAAACAATTCTAAATTCGATTCCCGATGCTTGGAAACAATACTTTCCATTCACTATCCCTGCCGTTATATGAACAAATATCACAAATAAACTGCCTTTACCTCTCCAGCACCTTCATCAGATACTGGCCATATTCATTTTTCATCAGCGGCTTAGCCAGTGCCTCCAGTTCTGCTCCGCTGATGTAACCCAGATAATAGGCAATCTCTTCAGGGCAGCAGATCTTCAGCCCCTGCCGTGCCTGGATGGTTTCCACGAAGCTGGCCGCCTGGAGCAGGGACTCATGGGTCCCCGTATCAAGCCAAGCATAGCCGCGGGACATGGTTTCCACATGAAGCGTTCCCTCTTCCAGATACAGCTTGTTCAAATCTGTAATCTCCAGCTCACCGCGGGCGGACGGCTGCAGTGTTTTTGCTTTTTCCACTGCCGTGTTGTCATAGAAATAGAGACCGGTCACTGCATAATGGGACTGGGGATGGGCAGGTTTCTCTTCAAGACTGACGGCATGATGATTCTTATCAAAATCAACTACACCATACCGCTCCGGATCCGTCACATAATAAGCAAAAACCGTTGCGCCCCTGTCTTTCTGCACAGCCCGCTGCAGCATACCGGAAAGACCATATCCATAGAAAATATTGTCTCCCAGAATCAAGGCGCCGCTTTCGCCATTCAGGAAATCCTCACCTATAAGCAGCGCCTCTGCCAGGCCTGCAGGCTTATCCTGCACCGCATAGGAAATAGACAGTCCCCACTGAGATCCGTCCCCCAGAAGAGCACTGAAGTTCTCAGCATCATGGGGTGTCGTAATGACCAGAATTTCCCGGATACCGGCCAGCATGAGCACGCTCAAAGGATAATATACCATGGGCTTATCATACACAGGCATGAGCTGCTTGCTCACCACCTTCGTCAGAGGATAAAGACGCGTACCGGAACCGCCGGCCAGAATGATTCCTTTTTTTATCATAAGAACCTCTTATTTCTTCAAAATGACCTGACAAATACGGTCCACATCGACAAGAGATAAATCCGAATAGAGCGGCAGAGTGAGGATATGACGGGAAGCGTCATAAGCTACCGGTGTCTGCTGGATAGGGAACATTTTCTGATACACAGAAAATTCAGAAGTCAGCGGATAGAAATACTTACGGGCAAAAATATTCTCCTTTTCCAGCCGCGTAGCCACTTCATCCCGGGACTCTCCAAATGCCTTCTCATCAAAATAAACCGGGAAATAAGCATAATTCGATTCCACGTCCTTCTGCACCGGGCAGAAGCGAATGCCCGCTATACCGGATAGATTCTCCCGATACCGTTCCACCGCTGCCTTTCTCTGAGCTATCCAGTGATCCACATGCCGCAGATTGCAGATTCCCATGGCCGCCTGGAACTCCGTCATCTTGGCATTGTAGCCGATCATCTCCGCATCTTCCTTACCATACATGCCAAACATTTTCAGAGCTTCCATATTCCTGCGAAGGCTGCCGTCCTGGTAAGAAACAGCGCCGCCCTCAATGGTATGAAAGACTTTGGTTGCATGGAAGCTGAACATAGCCGCATCTCCCAAATTGCCGATGCCCTTCCCTTTGTACCTGACGCCGAAAGCATGGGCTGCATCGTAAATCACCTTCAGGTGATACTTTTTGGCAATAGCCTCAATCTTCTCATCCTGACACACGTTCCCATATACATGGACCGGTAAGATGGCACAAGTCTTCTCCGTAATCAGCGCTTCTATCTTATCTGCATCCATGGTATACCAGTCAGGCTCCACATCGCAGAATACCGGCGTCAGACCGCAGCGGACGATAGCCTGGGTGGTGGAAGCATAGGTGAAAGGAGTCGTAATCACTTCCCCCTTCAAATGAAGAGCATGTAGAATTGTTTCAAGAGCTAAATGACCATTGGAATAAAAAGAAATATGAGGAACCTCCAGATAATCCATCAGCTCTTTTTCCAGCTTCTGATGTTTGACCCCGGAATTCGTCAGCCAACGGCTGTCCCATAATTCCCTGATTTCTTCGGTGTATTCCTCAAAAGACGGCATAGATGACCGTGTCACATTAATCTGCTTCTTCTCCATCATAACCTCTCCCTGCTTCCCTTTAGACAAGAAACTACTCTATATGAAATTCAATAATTCTCTATATATACTAAACATTTAAACTGAGCAAAGACATTATCCATAAACATTGTTATTTTTAAGGCCTTATGCATTCAGACAGATCAATCATAGCACCTGCCCAGGAAAGGCCTACGCCAAATCCTACAATCATGACCCTGCTTAAAGCCTTTTCCCTGTTCTGATTCATCATGTCTGTCAAAGCGATGGGAATAGAGTTGGATACCGTATTCCCATAGTGAGCTACATCATTCCAAAATGGGAAATCAAGTAGCCCGCATTTCTGCTGGAGATAAGTAAGCATGAAATGATTGGCCTGATGGAATACATAGTAATCAACATCTTCGCGGGACAAATGGCATTTGTCCAATACCCTCTCTACCGTTTCCGGCACTCTTTCGAGGCCAAATTCCATAATAGCGGATCCATTCATGTAAAGATTCAGCTCAGATCGTTTGTTTCCATAATCATCAACAGTCTCGTGACTATTTGCCTCTCCGTAAGGCTTTCTCATAGCCCCGCCGGGAACAATTAAATCCCCTGCACCGTCTCCATCAGTTCCATAAACGATTCCATTAATACCGGAAATATCACATGCTTTTCCGTATATAAGAGTAGCTGCAGCGCCATCACCAAAAAGAGGCCTTACGGAATGATCCTCCCGGTTAATATATTTGCTGTAGGTTTCAGCCGTAAGAAGCAGAACATTCTCCGCCTGCTCTGACTCAATCAACCCCTTTGCCAAGCCCAGACCATATACATATCCGGAACAGCCAAGGTCAATATCCACAGCTCCTATGGATTTAGATAGCCCCAGCCTTTTTTGTAGGACACAGGCCGTGGTTGGAAGAAAATAATCAGGAGACTGTGTACAGAAAATAACATAATCAACAGACTTCCGATCGATATTATTTTGAAAAAGCTTTTCCGCTGCCAGTGCAGCCAGGTCAGATGCCGTCTGATGTTCTGCCGCAATATGCCGTTCCAAAATGCCTGTCTTTCTGGATAAGCGCCCGGATGGATTTTTATCCACCAAGTCCGGTAAAACATAAGAAATCGCCTTTATAAAAGCTTTCACTGTAATCTCCTTTAAGCTAAATAACCGCCGTCTACCACTAAATTGGTTCCTGTTATCCAAGATGCCCCATCGCTGAGCAGGAAGAGTACCGCCTTACTTACATCCTCCGGCTCCCCAACCCCCAATAATTCCTTATCCTTATTCTTATTCTTATCTTCTTCAGACATAAATGGAGTTACCATGGCTGTATGAACCCATCCTGGCATAACAGAATTTAATCGATGGTTTTTAGAAGCGAGCTCTTTAGCCAAGGACGTTACTGCTGCATTAATAGCTGCTTTAGATGCACTATAAGCAAATTGGCCTTTAACATTTCCATTGGCATCCACAGATGAAAATAATACATAAGAAGATGCTTTTTCTGCAAACTTTGCCTTTATTGCAAGCTGAATCACATTAATGGATCCCCAAAAATTAGTGTCCATAATCTGTCTTGCCTTTTTTTCGTCAAAAGCCCGAAGGGGTGTTAATGCTACGATTCCCGCAGCACAGACAGCTCCATTGATTTTACCATAATGACTTACAAAATCAGAAATAACATCTTTGACCATTGTTTCATCTAATACATCCACCGATGCCGTTACAATACGGTCCGGATTTCTTCCCTTTAATTGAGACAACCGCTCTTCATTACGTCCAAGCGCCAAAACAACAGCTCCTGCGTCTGCCAAATCCAGCGCCACCTGCCTGCCCATACCGGAAGAAGCTCCGGTTACTATATATTTATTTCCGCTGAAATCATACTGTACGTGGTTCATAACTCATTCACCCCAAATGTTTTCGTATCAGAAAAGTCTGTAATACATCCACCTACGGAAAGGCCTATTCCAAAACCGGAACAAAAAACATTCTTCAATACAGTCATATCCGGCTGGTTGCAAAGAACCATGGGGATGGATGCAGAAGACTCGTTACCCACATGTTCAGAAACCCAGGGGACCTTTTCAGCCGGTACGTCAAGCTTCTGTGCCAGCGAAGTAAGAATCAGTTTATTCGCCTGATGGCAGGCAAATAAATCAATGTCATCTTTAACCAGATTGCATTTTTGAATCAAGCTTTCCATAACCTCTGGCACTTCATTAAGGCTGAATTCCATAATAGCCATACCATCAAGATATGTATGTCCGTCATTTAGAGGATTCTCCACATGACGATAAGCACTGTTTTCAATAATGATGGCTTTCCAGCGTTCTCCATAGCTCTTAAACGCAAAAGATGCTTTATGATGGCCTGGCGTCACAAGAGTAGAAGTCGCTGCATCACCAAAAATACAGCGCGTAGCCCGATCCTTTGGAGATGTGCCTTTTGAGCAAGTATCTCCTGCCCCTAAAAGAATAGGTGCCTGCAATTTATCGGCCAACATTGTTGCCATGTATAATCCGGTAACATATCCGGAGCAACCTTCATTTATATCCAGACAAAGAGTATTTTCACTCAGTCCCATCTTATGCTGCAATATATGGCTTGTGGCCGGTGCGTCAAAGTCCGGTGTCTGTGTCACAAAAACCAAAGCACCTATTTCCGATCTATCAATTTCATTTAATATAGGCTCGGATGCTTTCTGAAATAAATCGGAAGTAGTCACATTGTCCGGCGCAATACGGAGACTTGAAATTCCGGTACTTTTTGCCATACGTTTTGCTGTTTTCTCCGTTTTCAGCAGATCCGGTGCATATTCCATGATTGAATAAACCTGTTTGGGTACACAGCATGAAATGCTCTTAATATCGATGTTATTTACTTCTGTGAACACGATAATCTCCTCTCTAAAGACAAAGTCACATATATTTCAAAACACAAGCAGACATAAACTATGCTTGACATTGTGCATGAAATACTCATGCACAATATCAAAAACAGTTTATACTACTGTTTCAAATCCATTTATTTCAGAAGCTGATACAGATCAGCCGGGGTCTTAGCAGCTTTCACTTCCTGAGCCGTTACTTTTTTACCATATTTGGTATTGGCATCAGCAATAAAGCCGACAACCCCCAGCGAATCCCATTCTTCAACATCAGTAAGGTCTGTATCCATCTGTACATCCTCATCGGTATCAAGGATATTGTCCTTAAAATCTTCCAAAAATTCCTTTTCTGTCATAATAGTTCCTCCTTAAATTAAAAAAATTAATCTATATAAACAGCCGGACTGCCAAAAACAGTTCTGCCGTTTTTCACTTTTCTGAGAACAAGACTATTGGTTCCAACATTTGCATGATTACCGATACGGCTATGTGGTAGTGCAATAGATCCGGTCCCCCAATAGGTATACGATCCCACCTGCACACCGCCGCAGATGCTGACCCCTCCCATAAGGCTGCTGTAATCGCCAATGCAGGAATCATGACCAACACCGCTGGCTACATTAATAACCACATGATTTCCAATAGACACATGGTCACTGACAAAAGTATTCTGACAAAGTACGATATCCGTCCCAAGCTCTGCAGTGGGGGCCACAAATGCAGATTCCGCGATTACGTTGGTAAACCGGCCTCCCTTATCTGTAACAAGCTTTGCCAGTTTCTCCTTCACTTGGCTGTCTGCAATGGCAATCACGAAAACATCATCCGGTTCTATGTCATAATCAGGCAGTCGCCCAAAGAAAGGTCCGGAAAGAAGCTGAAGCCGCTCCTCTGACACCGGGGCATCTCCTTCTACAAACCCTTTTACAGTATATTCCTTATCAAATCCAACACTCTTCCGGGCCAGCCAGTATACTTCTCTGGCAAAGCCGCCGGTACCAATAATGACAAGATTTTTCATTTTTCGTGCCTCACATCTTCTAAATAGAATCGAAGGGTTCCCGCCAGTTCTATCTAACGTATTTTGTTATCCTACTATAAAAAAATTTTCTTCAATACAGTCTCTGTAAATTATATCATGCATATATCTATTAAACCATTATCCACTGGCGGAATCTTTTATTTACGCAGCATATTTTCTGCCATCTTAATCATGTACATCAGGGCATCCAATCGAATGACCAGAGCTAGTAACAGATATAGAGCCAGCCCTGCTCCCACTTGAATTACCAGTGTCACCAGGATAGATGAAGAAAAACTAAGACTCCCTATTAGATAAGAAACAAGTCCAGACAAAGCCGCCAGTATAATAGAAGGGAGAAAGTCTTTCAATTGTTTCAAATAGCTGTAGTTCAGCAAAAATTTATTAGGCCATGCATTAATCAACTGACAGATAATCCCGCTGCATACGGTTCCTAAAGCCATGACAAGGACTCCGTGAGTAACCGTCAGGATAATGACACTGATATTTACCACATTCTTCACGATTTCCAATTTCAAAAATATATCACTTCTGCCCAGAGCATTAATGGCATTCAGATTAGCCGTATGAACCGGCCAGAACATATAATTAAAGCAGAAAATACAGAGATAAGGTACACAGGGAAGCCATTTCTCAGTGAGCACTAGCATAACTACATGATCTGCAGAAAATGCAAGTATCAGCATAAGCGGCGCCATGATAAAGATGCTTGTCTTGATAGCCCGCCTTGTCATATCCCGTACCCGTTCACGATGGTCCTGTACACTGGCCATGGTAGGAAGGAGGATACTATTGATGGAAGCATCTATATTGGCAACAATAATTTCCGGAAATTTTTTACCCTGATTAAAATAAGCCAAATCTGACGGAGAATACACTTTGCCAATAATCAGCTGCCATAGCTGATCACTTCCACAGGAGATTAGACTGGATACCAGCAACTTCCAGCCAAAAGAAAAAAGGCTTCTCAATCTCTTGAAAGAAAACTGCAGAGACGGGCGGAAAGGAACCGTAAGCCATAAGATGGAAGCTGAAACGTATCTTCCCAGGAGCTGCTGTGCCACCAAAGCCCAGATACCATATCCATTATAGGCCATATAGATGCCCACGGCAGCGGAAGATAGCGATGCTCCCAAGGTAGAATAAAAGAAACGCTTAAAAATCATATGCTTGGAAACATAGGCCTGCTGCACATTCTGCAGGCCATTTCCTATAAGTACCAGGCTGAGTACACGAATTACAGGTATCAAACCGGGCATATGATAGAAATCGGCAATAGAAGGAGCACTGAAATACATCACTCCATAAAGAAATACCGAAATGCACATATTCGTATAGAAAACGGTAGAATAATCCAGGTTATCCGGATTCTTCTTCTGTATTAATGCAGTTGCCAGCCCGCTGTCTGCAAAAACCTGCAGGATCAGGATAAAAACCATGCACAAAGCAATCATCCCATAGTCAGACGGCATGAGCAGACGGGCTAAAATGATGGAAACCACAAAGCTTATAACTTGAGATCCGCATCTTTCTGCCATTTTCCATATGAAATTAATGAGCACATCTTTTTGTGTAATCATCAACAAAACCTACTCTGAGACTTACAGTTTAAAATAATCTTTACACTTTTCAATAAAAGAATCCACCATGGGACTGTTTTCTGCCAGCATTTTGTCAATCTGCCTTTGGACTTCAGCCCTTGTCCTTACAGCAAATTCGATTTCATCAGGGCTATCTCCATAGGCTACACCATAAACCTCATCATCAGATTTCACATAGTCTTCCTTCGTTTTCCCCGGTTCAAGGACTACAATGGGAATACATCCGCATAAAGCAGCAATAGCCGTATAGAATGTCTGCGTATCATATATATAGCATCGTTCACACTGATTGAGAACCTTCACCTTGTCCGGTTCGCGGAGGTTATCAATAACGGGCCCATCAAAATGAGAGGGCAAATCTTTCCTGCCGCTGCCCTTACGAACAATATAGCAGTTTCCATGACGGGGCCCAAAATTTGTCCGTTTATACAAATCATTATCAAAATTGAAAATCTTCAATATATTGCAATTCGGGTTCAATTTGTAATCATTGAACTGCTCTCGATAAGTAAAAAATAAATCATCCCTGGAATACCAAGTATCGTCATTGGGCCATCTGTTATAATAGCACATCCAACGAACAACATTCTTGGCATGCAATGGATTTCCTCTTGTCACATCCATGTAAATAACCACAGTATCATCATTAACATAAGGAAAGTAAAGACGCTTTGTTCCTTTCACAGGTAGATGAATATATCCGCTATAATGTCTCATTCCAAAAGGTGAATTGGGGAATAGATGCGTCTTAAGATTTCCCAATAAATCTAATAATTCTTTATAAAAACAATATAAGAAAAAAAGCCCCCTAGAATTGTTAATTGATACATGACCAGAGCCAGTCACTCTGAAAATTCTAGTCTTATAGCCGCTCTCTTCTAATAACTTACATAGATAATGAGCAACGATAGTACCACCCCAGAATTGTCTATTACACACTATTACAAATTTCATCGCTTTAACTCCTAAAATCATGGAAACTTACCATTGGATTAAGCATTGGTAATAAACCAAATTGAAAGAAATTAAAGCAAACACCATTTAATCGAACAGAGTCACTATCTACCCCCCCCATATTAAAAATCTGTTTTATTATTTTGTGGATAGAATAAATCAGTGGAATATTAAACCTAATCCAAGTCTTCATCTTCTGTCTTTCATATCTCCTCTTATTAAAGATTACTGACTTATGATAAAGGTAACCTGTGCATTGATCAATATCCTCATATAAGCGAATCCATCCATTAACTCTATTCATGATAAATTGATAAGTATTAAAATTTTTCCCCCGATCCACCCAAGAGCCAGCCGTTCCATAATTATAATTAGACATGACTTTATCAAAAAATTTAACCTTCCCACACGTTGTTAAATATACATAAAACGGCATATCTCCAATAGGATATTTTCCAAGAAGATAATGAGGTAAATGATTTAAGACTTCTTTCCTGAACAAAACAGTGTTCAGATGAACATATCTATCCTTAAAGTCCCAATCTAAGATAGACTCTGTAGTTATGTCAGAATCAGCATTTCGAGATGAAAAGAAACTTTCCTCTCCGGTATAAAGGTTATGCTTGATAGTCTGATGACAACAAGCGGCATAGTCCGAATGGCTATCCAAGAAATCTGCCTGCTGCTGCAGTTTATTGATATCTGTCCAGCTATCATCACCTTCACAATAAGCAACATATTTCCCTTTAATTTTAGAAAACAAAGGAAATATAGGACTTTTTCCCTGCGAGTATCTATTGCTTACCTCAATGTACGGTTTTATAATATCCGGGAATTCCTCAGCGTATTTACGTACAATCTGACTTGTACCATCTGTTGATGCATCATCATGAACAAGTATCTCAAAAGGAAAATCTGTCTTCTGCATAAGCATTGAATTTAAACATTCGCTAATATAATCCTTATGATTAAATGTTATACATAATACGCTGATTTTAATATTGTTGTTTGACATAAATTATTTTCCTCATAAAAATCCACGTTTATTTGAGCCGCTTATAAAACCAATGTGTGAATTGATAAAGTGAAAACCAAAGAGAAGAACTTCCGTAAAGCCTGGTCAAAAATCCCACCAACCAAAGTGAGCATCTGAAATCATTGGCAAATTCTTTCACATGAAACAAATAATTAAAATGCTCTTTCGGCTTTGCAAGATAGCACAGATTGTCCTCAAGCATATGAAGATTCCCAAAATATCTAGCGGAAATACGCGATGGTTTACAGCCTAACTCCAACCAGTTAGTAAAAGCATCTTGAGAATTATATTTTAATCTAAGTTCAGGTTCTATCTGCAGCATATCTTCAATAAAGTTCAATGCTCCATTCTGAGCCGCTTTGATACAGTCATAATCATTTTTCAACAATTCATTTCCATATTCCCATTTTCCAAATACTGGCCTGACAATGTCATCTACTATTTGATATCCTTTTGTTGTCCCATGATCTGCGATAAACATTGCCTCCACTATTGAATTAAACGTAGCCTCCTTAGGAGAATTTTTAGAATTCTTGTTTCTATCAAACAAATATCCTTGGGCTTGAATTGTGTCCAAAATAGGTGAGTCCGGGCGCAATCCAAGATAAAACCCGTGGAGCTCTATTTTTAGCCCACTTCTTTGAATAACCTTCTGTAACGCCGCCTGCATGTGACCATACCAGCCAATATCAACAATCGCAGCACGCTGAGGAAATCGAAGCTGCTTCAAGTAATCAATCAGTTTGGTATATTCCTGTTTTGATTTCTTAATAACAGCCGGTTTCAAAATTTTATTATAGAAATCGTTAAAGTTCTGATCTTTCCACAAATCGGAATAAACATAATCCCTATTGGTTGAAAAGCCATATTCTTTAATATCATCTGCATAATTATTGGATGACAGCCCCACATTTTTTAAAAAAGTAGAAATACTGCCTGTCTTATTCCAAAACATCATCTCTTTAATGCTCTTTAAATCCGGCGTCATCCATATCGTAGGAATAATCAAAGCCTTTCTGGACGCAAACATATACTCATTGGGTATACAGCCATTAATTTTTTTATAGGCTTTCTGCATAATCTGTCCATCTCTGGCCAAGAAGAAAACTTTTTCAATATGATTTCTTTTCAATTCGGCCTGCAGCCACTGAATGAATCCCCAAAGCACAGGTCCCTGTATTTCATATCCTGTCTGATAAAAGAAATTCTTTTCTTCATCCAGTCGATGTGTATTCCAGGAATGATATGAGGCATGATTATTGATAAAGGCACATAAATTTGCATAAGAGGGAAAATGCTTATATTTCTTTCTGTTAACATACAAATTAATGCTTTGATTTCTATCAATATGGATCGAATGAATCCCCAGACTCTTAGGAATACGATAATCGCTTCTGATATTATCACCAATATGTAATATATCAGATGGACAAACACCTAATTTTTGTAAAGCAAAGAGAAACAAGCTGCCTTTGGCTTTTGTAAGCTTCAATGATGATGATACAAATAATGCATCATAATGTATTCCTACTTTTTTCAGAATATTTTTGATTAAATCTTCCGGCAAATAGATATCTGTGATAATAACTATTTTCTTATGAATAGAAACACAATAATCATAAATAGGTTTTATAATTGGATTAATTTGACAAAATGTATATTCGTATTTTTCTTCTTCTTTTAAAATATCACACTTTTGTATAATATCAAAATCACAATGAAGGTAATTGTAAACTTCCTTTAAAGTTACTTCTTCCGATTTTGCAGCTCTGCGCGCTACTTTTTCCGCCTGGATACGCCTCTCTGCAAAATGACTGTTTATATGGTATTTTTCATTAATATTTTTCTCAAGCAAACTGAATAATTCAGCAGGCTGGCAGCAGTCCCTCTTTATCAATGTATCAAATAAATCAAAGGAAACATATTTAAATTTATCAATAGCTAATCTAATCTCAGAAAACTTACATCCTTTCTCCTCCATTATTTATCCCCCTTTCTCACCTTATATCAACATATAACCAAATCGGCAAGCACAATAATAACGAATTACATGATAAAATTTTAACATACTCCATGGAAGCAATGATATTCTAGCAACAGCCATAAATATATTTACATTGAAATTATATTAATCTGCTTCAGTTTTCAAACAAATGATCAATATCTTCTGAGCTTGCTATATCTACTGTAAGATCCACTTTCTGATTTTCCTCTAATTCCATTTTCTTACCTGCCGGGTTATTATCCACATCATCCAACAGGCACGCGTAATTATAAACGAGTGCCGCTATTTTATTAAATGAGTACTGCTGATGCCCCTCTTCAGTAACACTGCCAGCATCAATCCCACTATGCCACATTAATCCGGAAGCTGCCAATCCCTCAACTGCCAGGCATTCATTAATATAAGAATCCTTTATATGGTCTTTTAGAAACTCAATATCTTCTGCATTGGTCTGAGATAAGGCAGTAATTACACGAAAATAATCAGATAAGCTTATGCTATTGTCTTTATGCGCCAAACCAGATGACAAATACCTTGTAGCATTTGTCATATAGTGAATTTGCCTAAATGTCTGCGCTGCATTGATGCAGTCAAGGAGACGATATATATTAGCATCTTTATCAAAATCATACTCTGAGAGTTTTGCGCTCAAGCACAAATATTCCTCATCCGTTAACTCCAGTCCATTAAGTAAATATAAAAGCTTATTTGTAAAACGAGCATCACTGTAATTTTTAATCAAACTACTTGTTGAAGATATTACATTTGCTACTCCTACCACTTCATTTAATCCTGGAATGCATTCTGCGATAGAACATAATAATTCTCTTCCATTTTTCCTTCTTTCATTCGAATTATCCAAATATCGTTTTACTGTTTTTTTCTTTTCATTCATTCCATATCCCCTTCATACCAATGAAAAGCAGCAATAATAACAGTTTTTGAGCTTCTAAGGCACCTCAATACCACTCAAAAATATAGTAATTGATTAGAATTAGAAAATAAATCTGAATTATATTAAAATTAAATACAATTCTGAGTTGTTAAAAGAACACATACTTTCAGCCAATCATAGCTCTTATTTCACACATAGTTATTTTTAATGAACTATTTATTGATAATATGAATCGTCAACGACCTATTGAATAGCCCCTCAACGATTTTTCTAATAATTTCTTTCCTCTCTCCAACTCCTGATGATCTAACACTGTATATCGTTTCTTCAAAATATGCGGTAACAATACATTCAAAAGTCCTGTTTTAAATCCATACTTATATACAAGTTTTTTACAGAATATTTTGAATTCCAATTTGTGCAGATAGATGCTCCCGCAATCCTTTGGTCCATAATTCTTTAAGACCCACAACACGCTATTATATGTCTTTATCTGATTATCAACCGACTTGATGATAGATTGCCCTTCCCTGCAAAAATAAAGAGGTTTTTCAATCAGTGCAAATTTGCTAGATTTAAAGGTTCTGCACCATAATTCGTAGTCTTCTGCTCTTTCTACATGTGCGCCTTCACAATATGGGTTAGCTTGAAACCAGGATGTTTTACCCATCACGGACGGATGAATAAATATTGATTGTCTGAAAACTTCTTTTATATTTTGCGGAATCCGAGGAATCTTCTTTAACCCCAGAATATGTCCGTTTGAGTCTATACTATACGCATCTGTCCCAACAAGGTCAACTTCCGGATGTCTTAAGAGATAGTCTACCTCTTTTTCCAACCTTTGAGGATGCATAATATCATCTGCATCCATTCTTGCAACAAATGGTGTATCCGACAAAGAAATGATTTCATTTAGCCTTGCCGGCAATTTCTTATTCATTCCATCGGATAATACAGTTATTCTGGAGTCCTGTTCTGCTAATTTTCTAGCAACTTCCAGCGTACCATCATGGCCTCCATCATCTAATAAGATTAGCTGCCAATCCTTAAAGGTCTGATTTATTGTTGATTTAACAGCCAATTCAAGAGTATCTTTATCATGAAAGAAAGGTATTCCCACAGTTACTAATGCCATAAAAGCTCCTAATATCTTTATTGAAATAATAGTTAATCTTTAATCGAATTTTTACAATTTACTATAATAATGGACAAGCCGTTTTGCACCATCTTTTTGATTCAGGTTATATTTTTACTATCAATCATTAAACCTATTATAGAAACTGCACAAAAGTAAGTATTGCTTTAATTGATGTATGGAAACAGCGGGTGAATATACCCCAAGCGACAACATCAATATTAGGTTTCATCCATATTCTCACCTTTATATATCAAAATTGTTTTTTCCAACATTTTTTCGCTTTCATATCTTTGCATAAAAATGAATTCCGCTTTTTGTCCCATTCGGCAAAGGTTCCTCTTATCCAGCTTTTCCAAAATCTGAATTAAACTTTCCGGATGGTCAAAATCAAAGATATAACCATTTTCTCCAATTTTTACTAACTCCGGCAGCGCTCCACGGTTGCTCACAATAACTGGCCTGCCATATTTCATGGCCTCCACACCAACAAGCCCAAAAGCTTCCCAGCGGGAAGGCATAATCACTGCATCGCAGCTTTTGTAATAACCATCCAACTGATTATGGGGAATCCAGCCACAAAATGTAACTTTCTCAGTATTAACCATCGGGATTTTTTCACTATCTCCAACAACATTGTCACCAATGACAAATAGATGAATATCTTTTCGTTTACATTTGCTGAAATTCTCGAGGAGATAGTCTATTCCTTTTGGTGCATCAAATCTGCCTACAAAAAGCAAATTAATAACACCTTTAGGAAGATGAACCGGCGGCGTTTCACCTTTTACAGGAGTAATACCACTGTAAACAAGGCAGAGCTTTTTCTTGCTGATTCCTGCATTCTCTGCCGCTTTATATTCATAACCGGACACATTAATAATGGCATCGGTTCGAGTAGATAGTGCTCTCTCTATTAAGGTATATACTGCCTTTTTTAAACTTGTCGTATCTCTAAGAAAAGCCCATCCATGAGCATTATATAGGACACGGCAAGGTTTTCCAAGAAATAACATGGGAAATCGTACAAACAACCCTGCCCACGTGCTGTGGCAGTAAATCACATCCGGCTTCAGCCGTCTGATTTCTTTCCAGACTGCTATCATTGCCGGCAGAATCTGAAAGATACTCCGGTGATAAGTATAATAATGCACCTGTCCTTCTGGTAAGGCCCATTTATGTTCAGAATTTTTATCAGAGCAGATAATGTAGTCCTTAATTTCAGTATGGCGTGAATGATTCAGGAGCATTGATATATAAGTTGCCACGCCACCCTGTACATATTCTCCCACATGCAGTACTTTCATGCAATTTCCGCCATTTCCATCAATTGCATGGACGCACTTGAAATATACCACTCCGAACTTAACTCAGGTAACAGACGTGGGTATTTTACTTCCTCATGTACCCCCCCCGGTTGACAATTCAATATAGAATTTTACCAACTTTTCTGCCTCTTTATTTATTTCAAAACCTGCTTGTCTCAATTCTTCTCCTGCTTTCTTATTTCTTTCACATTTTATAGATATAATTTCTTCTGCCCACTTGGAAGCACCTTCCTCTAAATCCAAAAACTGTGCCGAATGAGTAAGATGTGCCTCTTTGGTCACCTTCGTGGAAAAGAGACAGGGTAGTCCGTTTGACTGGGCTTCCACGCCTACCACCGGCAATCCTTCGTAATGGGAAGGCAGGATAAAAAGGTCCATCACATGATAGAGATCCTGTACATCATTTCTTAAGCCCAGGAATTGCACATGGTCTGTGATCCCCAGTCTCCTTATCTTTTCTTCCATGGCCGGCCTCAAGGGACCATCACCGATAAGAAGCAGCACCATATGTGGATTTTGCTTATAGGCTTCTGCAAATATATCAATAAGAAATTCATGGTTTTTCTGAAACATGAATCGTCCCACATGACCAATTACAAATTCATCGGTAAGTCCCAGTTCTTTTCTTAAAATTTCTCTCTTTTGAGGATTGAATGCATATTTCTTCAGGTCTATGGCATTATTGACTATGGTTACTTTTCCGCTGTCCATCATTTTTCTGCCATACATCCACTCTCCGGCCAGTCGGCTGCAGGCGAGGTAATGATTGGCAAACAGTCTGGCAAAAGGACGCAGTATGAATTTCATGATATTCCGTTTGGTTTCTCCGGGGGCGGAAGTACTATGATTATGAAGGATACGTATCGGCGCTCCGGCAACCCAGGCAGCAAAGAGGGAAAAAGCGGAAAGGGTATTCATATTAGAGTGGACAATCCGATAGTGATGATTTCTTATAACTTTGTAAATATCATACATAAAGGCAATCGGATTTTTGTAGTAGGGTGTCACTTTATACACCCTGCCACCCATAGCCTCGACTTTCTGCGTAATGTCGATTTTGTTATCATTATGAACAATGAAATCAAACTGCACTTTCGTACGGTCGATATGCTCATAATAATTCATGATCACAGCTTCTACGCCGCCTCCGGCTACAATCCCGATAATCTGTAATACCCGAATGGGTTCTTTCATCTATGAACTCCTCCATATAGGCTTAGGTGTGTAAATGAAATACAATGGTGAAAATAGAATGGAAAAGACGTTGAATCCTGACATCGGACCTATCCTCACCACTGCGTGGAGCTCCTTTCTGAGGAAGGAGCCTGAGATTACGTAATGTCTTCCACCATGCGTTCAATAAGCTCCTTTATGCTGAAGCACCACTGCCACGGTTCTCCAGAGCAGCACCATATCCAGCCATACAGACCAGTTGTGGACGTACCAGCTGTCCATCTGGACCCTTTCCGGATAGTCGATGTCGCTACGGCCGCTGGTCTGCCACATGCCGGTGATGCCGGGAAGGACGGAGTAGTATTCTTTGATATATTTCCCATATCTTGGCACCTCTGCCTGTACGATAGGACGCGGTCCCACGAGGCTCATTTCCCCTTTCAGCACGTTCCAGAGCTGGGGCAGTTCGTCGAGGCTGGTTTTTCTGAGAAAGGCGCCGCTCTTTGTAATGCGGGGATCATTTTTCAGCTTGAATTCCTTATCCCATTCCGCCTTGGCCTCCGGGTCGGTGGCCAGGAGGTGTTCCAGCACTTCCTTCGAGTTCACGCACATGGAGCGGAATTTATAGCAGTTGAATTCCTTCCCGTTTCTTCCTACCCGTCTATGCTTGAAGATGACAGGCCCCGGAGAGTCGTGGTAGACCCAGAAGGCGATAGCAAGGAGGATAGGCGAAATGAGCAGGCCGCCGCAGATGGTGGCGACGATATCGAAGAGGCGCTTCAACATCTGGTTCCAGGGGCTGGCCAGGTTGTTCCGGATGTGAAGGACCATGATTTTCGCATCGAAGAAGGACTCAGCGGTGACATTGGACATGGGGACGGCCACCAGGTTCGGAATGACGTCTACCTGCTTCACCAGAGACTGGGCGCGGTAAATCAGGCTGGACAGGTCGTCCTGGGGAAGGCCGGGCGCTGCAATCAGTACGGTGTGGACGCCGGTTTCCTGTATTACTTCTTCCATATTCCCAAAGCCCCCCAGCACGGGGAAGCCATGGAGCATGGTATCCACGGGATGCCGATCCTCCAGGAACCCCACCACCCGGTACCGCATGCCGGAGTCGTGAAGAATCTGCCGCACCACCAGCTCCGCCGTCTGCCCGGCGCCTACGATGAGCACGGGAATCTGGAAGGCCTTCACCTTCTTCATGGCTTTGCTGAGGATAACCCGGATGATGGCAAGAAGTACAAAGGCTATGACCACATAGGCCAGGACAAAGAACCGGGACACCTGTCCGGACACCTGGGCAAAGAACATGAGGATAATGGAAAGCACGGCCCCTTCCAGGCACGCAAAGAAAAGGCGCTCCACCATGCGGTAGATGAGCATGCGCCTTCCGTAAAGTCCGCTATAGAAAATAAAAAACATAAATACCATAGGCAGCCAGAGAAAAAGGTAGGCCATGGAAAGGCGGAAGGTGTTGTAGGTCATAATGCAGTTTCTCAGATATACTGCCAGTAACCCCGCCACCGCCAGAGCAGCATAGTCACCCAGGGCAAAAATAAGAGACGGTAAAAGTCTCCCGCCTGCGTCCTGTCTTGCTGCCTGTGTATAGTTACGATTCATAAATCCCCCGGAAAGTTCAGATAAATCTTTTTGTTTTATATGTGTGTTATTCATGTATTATAGCACAGATGAGAGGGTGGGAGAATAGAGATTTGAGATTTGAGGTTTGAGATTTGAGATTTGAGTTTTGAGGAGGTAGAGACATTCAGACGGTCAGACTTTCAGACTTCAGACTTCAGACTTCAGACCTCAGATTTCAGACGGGCCCTTCAGGCCTTCGGTGGGCGGCCTTTACAATCATATATGGCCGCCTCTTTTGATAAAACCATACAACCGCGCCCTTGGCGCGAAAGGAAAACAGAAAACAGCTGCCTTCGGCAGCTCTCCCCCTTTGGTGCCTTACGGCACCACCTTTCCCCCGCAAGCGGGGGCACAACAAATCGCAGAGAAGCATTTCCCTCATAAGCATCACAAGGCATAGAGCCGCTAGAACCTCCCCCTCCGGGGGAGGTGCCGTAGGCAGAAGGGGTGCATTTCCCACGGGCAAAGCCCGGTTGTGCTGTTTTCCCCTCGCCCCCTGGGGCGGTTGTGAAGGTTTTATCATAAGAGGCGCTTTTTTATTTCACAGGCGCCCACCTTCCTGCCGACTGGTATTTAATGCCTTTTTTCTCACTTGCAGCTTACACCAAGATTCTTCACTTCGTTCAGAATGACGGGCCCGGCAGGAAGGTTTTATTGTCCCACCACTCGCGGGCAGGGAAGGTGGTACGCAGTACCAAAAGGAGGCAGGCAGAAAGGAAACAATCAGCTGAAAGCGAATAGCGAGCAGCTGGAAGTCCGCCCATCTCCTTAAATCTCAAATCTCTATTTAGGGAAGCGCTGATTAAATCGTTATCGGATTTCATTCTGCGAATTAATCAGTACTTTCTTAGCACAAAAAGGGCGCCTTCCATATGAAAAGCGCCCTTTTTAATCCGGCTATGCATTCTTTTCTTCTATTTCCTTTTTGATTTCTTCCACCTTTTCCACAGGAAGGTCAGTACTCATAACCACATCGTCCACAGAGAGCCCCATATTGAAAAGATGAACAACCGTCTGATGAAGAGCATCGTTAGGTTCTATCAGGAAGCGGCTCTTTTCCTCACCCTGTTCTATCTGCGTGCGTATTTCTTCTATCTTTTCAACAGGAAGACTCGTAAATTCCGCTATTTTTTCTACAGAGTAGCTTCTGTCCAGCAGTTCAGCTATGGCACGATAAGGAATTCTTCCCATTGACTCTTCATAGCCTATTTCATAACCCACCTTGAATCCATTCGCATATGCTCTGGATAAAACAAACTTCCCCAGATTCATACCATCACTATTCCTTCTTGACCACCTTAACCCAGAGCCATGTTATAGAACGAAGGACATTATAAACAGAATATCCCATGCTGAGGAGGCGAATGACGGTCCTGCGAAGGGTCCTGGCAATTCCGTTCCTTTCTCCTCTTTTATTCCACCGCTCAGGCTGCACATGGTTCTCTCCCGTTTTCTCTTCTATATCGGCAGGTGATTTTCCTCTGCCAGTTTCTTTATATCTTCTTCCGAACGTCCCGTTGCTTTCTTGATGAAATCCATGCCCATATGCATCCGCAGAAGGTTAATGACAATCTGATTACTGTTTCTCTCCATTCCTTTTTCGTATAATCCTACACTCAAATTGCACATGGTACTCACCAGCCTTTCTTCATCATCGTTTAAGTCAATATCGTAGTGGTCAATCAGTGCTGCCTTTTTCATATTAGCGCTGTCTTCGGATAGGAAGAGTTCGCCCAGAAGGTTCAGCAGGCGGTTTTCCATATCCGCCCGGGCATGGGCCACGTAAACCATGACTACCTGCTGCAGGTCGTAGTCTTCTTTTTCATTCAGGATATTTCCATACTCCGGCTCTTCCTGCATGTGGTAGCGAGTGATGCCGCCTCTGTCATCGGGCGCATCCATGCAGAGCCATATGCTGTAGACCTTCTTTATTTTTCCGTACTGTGCCTTGTCAAAGTCCACGCCGTACTGGGAGGAAATGAGGCGGCTCACATAGTACATGGCCCGCTTCAGGAGCGGATAGGATGTGTGGCGGCTCCTTTGGGCTTCGATGTTGATAATGAGCTGCACCAGATCGTTATGGGGCGTGATGGCCCGGAAACGAATGTCAAAGGTGACTTTCCCTTCCGTGACGCTGGTATCTTCCGTCCTTTCTCCGGAAATCCGGTCGGCATTGACCATGGCGGCCGCGTTGGTTTCGTCGGGAAGCACCGGCACCGATGCTGTTTCCGGTATGCCTATGATATAGCGGTCACGGATATCGGCAATGGAACAGTCTTTGAATTCTTCCACACAGTACTTCAGTATCCAGGCCAGTATCTTTTTACTGGAAAGCAGCTTCTTCGCCGCTGCATCGTACTCGGGATTTTTACCGGCCAGATAGACGTCGTCTATGGTGTCGTAGTCCATCACACCACCTCCTTCACCTTCATTTTATCATAGGTTATTAAAAAATAAAGGACCTTTGAAAGGCATGTAAGAAATTTGAGGATTGAGGTAGTTAGAGACATTCAGACATTCAGACATCAGACGGTCAGTGTATTTTGCAACGTATCCCCTACTTATGGCGGGCAGCATGGTGCTGGGAGATTTCTCGACTCCGCTTCGCTCCGCTCGAAATGACAGGGGAGAGAGATTTGAGATTTGAGGTTTGAGGCGTCAGACGGTCAGACTTTCAGACATCAGACTTCAGACGGGCCCTTCGGGCCTGCGGTGGGCGGCCTTTACAATCATATATGGCCGCCTCTTTTGATAAAACCATACAACCGCGCCCTTGGCGCGAAAGGAAAACAGAAAACAGCTGCCTTCGGCAGCTCTCCCCCTTTGGTGCCTTACGGCACCACCTTTCCCCCGCAAGCGGGGGCACAACAAATCGCAGAGAAGCATTTCCCTCATAAGCATCACAAGGCATAGAGCCGCTAGAACCTCCCCCTCCGGGGGAGGTGCCGTAGGCAGAAGGGGTGCATTTC
>ERZ772883.1156-NODE-1156-length-21898-cov-3.842421_pt1 | contig 21898 bp, 9 predicted proteins | sample MGYA00580575_ERZ772883 | MGnify/ENA primary metagenome ERZ772883 (study PRJEB29015, sample SAMEA2737666) | human gut metagenome | biome: human gut; feature: human-associated habitat; material: faeces | place: China | collected 2012 ...
TAGAATCTATGTAGAGTAGAAATATCAAAATTAAAGGATTAGTAAATTGTGAAAATACTAATCCTTTTTATATTGATTTTTTAATCATTTTATTAGTAGAATATATTACTAAAAAATATAAAATATACCAAATTTAATTAAATATTTTAATATTTTTTAAAAATCAAAAAAAGTAAAAAAATGCAATGTAAGCGATTTCTTTATTATATTATTTTATTAAATAAATATTATAGTATATACTATTATCATCATTTAAAAAATGATAATATGTATGGACAAGGAGGATTACAGTGAAAAGAAGAGTTATGTTATTTTTTTTAAGTTTTGGAATAGTTATGACGTTAACTTCATGTTTTATGGCAACCGAAATCGTAAGTGTCAACTTAGCGTCAACGGATGTTCCAAAAGTATTTGAAGTAAATGAATCATTTGATATTAATAGTCTTCAATTAGAAGTAACTTATAGTGATGGCAAAGTATTTGATGTTAGTGTAGATGAATCAATGATAACAGATTTTGATTTAACAACAATCGGAACCAAAAATGCAATAATTAACTATAAAGATTTTGTACTCACCTATACGTATCAAGTAGTAGAAAGTAAATATCTAATTGTAAAATTTAATACAGATGAAGAATTACCTAAAATTGAGGATCAACTTGTTTGTTATGGTGATGTAGTAACAAAACCAAATGATCCAAAAAAAGAGGGGTTTACATTTTTAGGGTGGTTTGTAGATGATATCATTTATGATTTTAATAGTAATGTTACTACAAATTTAAATCTCGTGGCAAAATTTAGAAAAATCTTAAATGTTTATCAAACAGAGGTAGTATGCAAATTAGATGAATTTGTTAATCAAATTGACGCAAGATTATATCCTGAGGACGGATTTTTAGAAATTCTTACAATTATTGAAGAAGGAAAAAATGCAGTTTCAAAGGCTACTACCAATGAAGAAGTAGATGATGTTTACAATCAAGTCATTGAGCAGGCAAAGGCAGTAAAAAATTTTTGTAATTTGTTCTTAGATATCTTTGCAACTTATCATATGGATGATTATTATAGTGAAGAATGGGAAAAAATGATTGCCATTAAAAATCTGACGGTTGAGACTTTGAATACTTATAAAGGTGGTGCACCATTACCTGTAGCAACCTATTTCAATGCTGTTGATGATTTAACAAAGGTTGTGACTAAAGAACAAGATCATGAATTAGCAGCCTATTTAAAAACAACTAAAATAATGGAGTTAAACAAGTATTTTACAGCCATAAATATAGAATATTATACAGATGATGCTTTGACATTCATGTATAATATTTTGGAAGAAGGAATAAATACGATAAATTTAGCTTTGAGTAGAAAAGATGTTGTGAATGCCTATTTAGAGATTATAGAACAATTCAATGCTGTTGATAAATGTCCTAAATATAGTGATATTTTAGAACTTTTAGCATATATTGATGTTTTGGATTTGAATAATTATTATGCAGCACAACAAGAAGAGTTGAAGGATATTTATTTTGAATATGCTAATAGTTTAAGAAACATGTCATCAGAAGAAGATGTTAGTATGCTACTAGAAGAAGCAAAACAGAAAATGGACGAAGTTATAACAATACAAGAGGATAAAGTTATAGCGGATGCTCTTCTTAAGAAATGTTTAGAAGATTTTAGTCTTTTTTACGAAACTCTTCTTGCAACTTATGAAGAACAAATCAATGCTTTAGAGATGGCAGAATATGCGCTTGAAGAAATTGAGATGACGTATCAAAATTATGTTAATGAAATAAGTATGGCTTTAGGTTCTGCTGCTATTCAAGCAACTTATGATGAGGCAGTAGCAAATCTTGAGGAAAATATTTTAATGATTATTGAAATGTATAGTTGGTAATGGGAGGAAGAAAGATGAAAATGAAAAAAATAATTAGTTTATCCATTGCAACATGTATTTTGTTTTTATCAATTTTTGGTTTATCTTCATGTGGAGATAGTAAAGGTAGTTCTCCAAAAATTGAAAATACAAGACCTACTTTTTCACAGATTTCTAATTTTAATTTAAATCAGTTAAAAAAATATGAAAATAATTTATATCAATCTCATCTTTTTGAAGCTGATGATGAAGTATGGGTGATTGTTGAATTAGAGGGGAAATCTTTAACAGAAGAATATCATGCTTGCAATTTTATGGGCTCATTAGCCGAATTTGCTTTAACTAAAGATGGTGAAAATACCATTCATAGATTACTTACTATTCAAAGTAGAGTAAAAGAATTATTGGATGAAAATGAAATTGCCTATGAATTTAAACATTCCTATACGACATTGTTAAATGGATTAGGTATAAAAGTTAAATATAAAGATATTCAAAAAATATCATCACTTGCAAAAGTAAAAGAAGTAGCAATTTCAGAATTATATAATATGCCACAAGAGGAATCATCATATGATGTTGCTTTAAAAGAAACCGGCATTCTTGCTACAAATAGTAATTATAAGGGTGAAGGAATGATAGTGGCTATTCTTGATACTGGTTTAGATACTAGTCATCAGGCTTTTCAAAAACAATTAACAGATGTTGCATTGACATATCAAAATATTGAAAGTATTAGTGAATTCTTATATCCTAATGTTGCCAATGGTGGTAACTATTATCAAGCTGAACAATTCTATAAGAGTTCAAAAATTCCTTATGGATTTGATTATGCTGATATGGATGAATTTGTTGCTCCCGATTATATGGCAGTTAACTACTATGGTCATGGTGCACATGGTACCCACGTTGCAGGAATCATTGCTGGTGATGATGATCAAATCACTGGTGTTGCACCAAATGCCCAATTGGCAATTATGAAAGTTTTTTCAGATGGCACACCGGGAGCATATACAACTGATATCATAGCGGCTTTAGGAGATTGTGCTCTTCTTGGAGTAGACGCAATCAATATGTCACTTGGTTCTGCTAATGGTTTTACATCAGAAGGCGATGGAGGAGAATTTATTGATGAAGTCTATGATTTATTAGGTTCCGTAGGTATTAGCGTTTGTGTGGCAGTTGGTAATGATGGTGAAGCAGGAGATGGTACTATCTATGGTAATGGTTTAAGTTCTAATCCTGATAATGGTTTGGTAGGTTCACCTTCTTCATATGATGCATCATTTGGAGTTGCTTCATCTAATGCAACTTTAAAGAATTATTTTGTATCTGGTAATACGAATATGACCTTTAATTCAGCTGCGTTTGCGGCAACCTCAGAATCATATCCTTTTTATGAATATTTACCATTTGAAGAGGGAAATAAAACATTATCTTTACCATATGTTGTCATTCCAAATTATGGTGATTTAGAAGATTATGAAGGGTTAGATGTAGAAGGTAAAATTGCGGTTGTATCAAGAGGTTCAACGTCATTTGAATATAAGTCACTAGTTGCAGCATATTATGGAGCTGTTGCTTGTGTCATTTATAATAATCAACCAGGTGAAATTATAGCATCTATTGAAGGAGAATTATATATTCCAACATGTACAGTAACAGTAGATTCTGGATCTGTTTTAACAAAGGTTAAGGAAGGAATTATTCATTTTAATATGGATAACAAAATTTATGAAATGTCTAGTTTTTCTTCAATTGGTCCTCTTCCTAATCTCGAGTTAAAACCAGAAATTACTGCTCCAGGTGGCAACATTTATTCTTCAGTTCCTACTATTACTCAAGATGAAAATGGTAATGAAATGTCATATGCATATTATAGTGGTACATCAATGGCAACACCTAATTTAGCAGGGGCAGCCTTACTTGTAAGACAGGCATTAAAGGAAAATTATCCACAAATGACTGAAACTGAACTTCAAGCAAGGGTATATCAAGTTTTAATGTCTACTGCAAGTATTATCAAAGATGAAAATGGTGTTCCCGCAACCCCACGTAAGCAAGGAGCAGGTTTAGTTAATATTGATGCCGCCTTAAATAGTAGTGTTTATTTAAGTGTTACTGGTACGGATAGAACCAAATTGGAATTAGGTGATGATCCAAGTCGTGATGGTATTTATTATATGACTTTCAATGTTGTCAATACTGGTTCAACAGATGTATCATATAATTTAGATAGCATTGTAATGACAGATAGCATAGATTATAATGGTCGCATTTTAGAAAAAGCTTATTTACTTGAAGCAAGTCAAAGAGATTATATAGTTGAAAATGGAACGTATGAAGATGGAATATTAACAGTTGAGGCAAATTCAGTCGCAAAAGTTAAAGTAAGTATTTTCTTAACTGATGAAGATAAAACGTATTTAGATAGCACTTTCGCAAATGGAATGTATGTAGAAGGGTATATTACTTTAGATTCGATTGATTCTAATATTGATCTTTCTATCCCATGGTTAGCATTTTATGGTGATTGGGATGATGCTCCTATTTTTGATGCAACATATTATGATGATACGTATGAAATATATCCTACCATCCCATTAGGATTATATATTTCAGGAATGATGGGGTATCCATTTCCACTTGGTAGTTATGAGTTATTTATCTTACCAGACGGATACGAGGCACCGCTTGCATCAGCAGATAAAATAGCTTTAAATTATGAGGGGAATAATGTATTGTATTCTGTTTCTATTGGTCTTTTAAGAAGTGTGAAAGAATTAAGATATGAAATTGTTGATAAATATACACGTCAATCATATTTTAATGGTTATGCTACAAATGTAGGTAAAACATATCTAAATGATAGTGGTGCACTTGTTCCTACACAACATGAGTTACAAATTGAAATTCCTCAATTTCTAGTTGGTAGTAATCAAGAATTAGAAATTGTCATTACTGGAGTTCTAGATACAATTGATCAAAAAGAAGAATCTTTAGTTATTCCACTTACTCTAGATTATGAGGCACCAACTTTATTAGATTCTAAAGTCTATGAAAAAGAGGGTAGAACTTATCTTGAATTTGAAGCATATGATAATCATTATTTATCCTATTTTGGTTTGCTTACAGAATCAGAGGCTTATCCTGATGAATTTGAATTAATTTGTGATAATGCATTTCCAATTTATGATGAGGTTCGCGGGGGAAATACTGTTGTTACTGTTGATATTACTGATTATAAGGACAAGATTTATAATCATAAATTAGCTCTTGCGATTGGTGATTATGCCTTAAATGAAAGTGGTTATTTAATTGAAGCATATGAAGAATTTATAACTGGTTCTACTTCAACTCAAGATTTAAATAAAACTAGTTATGAAGAGACTAAAACAGATCAAGTTGTAACAACGCTTAATATAAACTATATGAACGCAACACCTAATCAAGCAACTACTGCAGAGGGTATTGAGAACACAGGTGAAGAGTTTGTTATTGTTGATGAAACATTATATTATTATAATGGTACAGGAGGAGAGGTTGTTATACCTGATGGTATCAAAGTAATTGCTAATGATGTATTTAGAAAAGATAACAATATAACAAAAATTGTATTCCCAGAAGGAGTAACTACCATTGGTTCTGGTGTTGCTAGAGCTGCTATGTCATTAAAGGAAGTAATTTTCCCTACAACGCTTGAAACAATTGGTGAAGAAGCGTTTGCCTTATGTTTTAGTTTAGAAAAAGCAGATCTTGCTACAACAAGTTTAAGTTCAGTTGGTTTTATGACTTTTTCATATTGTATATCTTTGAAAGAAGTGACTTTGCCATTCACACCAAATGATGCTGATGGCAATATGACATACTTGCAAATGGGATATGAAGCCTTTACGCACTTACATTCATTGGAAAAATTAACAGTTTATTCAAATATTGCATATATGGCCAATGCATTTTATGATGTTCCTGCTTTAAAAGAAGCCAATTTTTATGGTTATCTTGGCAATGTAAATGAATTTACGCTATCTGCTGCTAAAGAATTGACTATACTTAATTTCTATGGTGATATTGGACAATTTGGTGAAACAACCATTGAAGATTGGGGCTTTATGGTGATGAGAGAAGATTCCGCAACTTGTGCTGATTTACCAAAATTAAAAGAAGTTCATTTTTATGGCAATGTTGATACTATTGGAGGTTTTGCCTTTAGTATGTGTCCACTATTAGAAAGCGTCGTATTTCATAAAAATTTAAATAAAATTGAAGCATACGTTTCAGCAGATTCGACAAAATTACTTAAATATACTGCTTCTGATGATAATGAATATTTAGTAAATGGTGAATGTGGGGTAATGTACAATAAAGAAATGACAAAATTATTTACTCCATCTTGTTGGGACTATGATGGTGAGTATGTTTTACCAGAAACGATTACAGAGCTTAATGAATCAGCATTTGGTCAAGCAGAAACAGCAATTCGTTCGGTTGTTATTGTTAGTTTAATAACCGAAGAAGGTGTGCAAACCACTGCTAATAAATCGTATGGTACATGCAAATTAGAAAAACCATTGCTCAAAAAAATTACTTTACATGATCAAATTACAGAGTTTCCAATTGCAATGATGTTTGGCTTAACTAATGCACAATTAGAGTATAGTGGTACTATTACCAATATTGGTCGTCGTGCTTTAAATAATACAGATGTTTGTGAACTTGTCTTTACTGAAGATTTGTTAACAGTAGGTGCATATGCTTTTGGTAATTGTGATAAACTAACAAAAATTGTCTTACCAGATAATGTAGAATTTTTAAGTGAAGAAGGTTGGGGAAGTGAAGATGCCTTTAGTTATATGTTTACCGGTTGTACATCGCTTGTCGAATTTAGAATTCCATCAACCATTACTACCCTTTACTATGGAGCTTTTGAAGGATGTACATCGCTTGAAACAATTGATTTAAATAATGTTACGCGAATTTCTCAAGGAAGAAATAGTTTTAAAGATTGCACATCTCTTAAAAATATGATAGGAATTGAAAAAGTTGAGTATATTGGTGAAGGATCATTCAATAATTGTACATCACTTACTACCCTTAATCTTAGTAATTGTTATGAAATTGGTGAAGATGCTTTTAATAATTGTATATCTGTTGAAAGTCTTACTTTATCCACTTCTCTAACTACGCTTGGTAGTTTTGCTTTTGCTAATTGTACATCTTTAAAAGAAGTAGTGATACCTGATGGCGTTGAAGGAATTGATGTTGCAAGTTCATTTGTTGGCTGTACTGGTTTAGAAAATTTTGAAATTCATAATTTGGATTATGATTCATTTGATGGTATTGTATATTCAAAAGATTTGAGTGAATTGGTACTATTTCCAGCAGGTAAATTGTTAGATACATATAAAGTTTTAGAACAAACAATAAGAATTGGAGATTATGCTTTTGCTTCTAATAAATATTTAATGAATATTGATCTTACAAATGTAGAAGAAATTGGGAATAATAGTTTTGAAAAAGCGAATGTTATAGCAGTAAAAGCAGCTAATTTAAAATATGTATATCCACAAGCTTTTAGGGATGCTACTAATCTAGTTAAGATAGATTTAAATATGATTGAAGAATTAGGGTTTAAAGCTTTTGCTAATACAGGATTAGAAGAAGTAATAATGCCAAATAATTTAACGTATATTGAAGAACAAGTATTTGCTAATTGTGATAATTTAAGAAGAGTTGTTATTAGCAATGATTGTTGTAATTTTGACTATTCAAATATTTTCTATCAAAGTTACCATATTGAAGAAATTGTTGTAGAGGATCTTAATAAATATTATTTATATGAAAATGGAGTATTGTATAATTCCACTAAGACGGTTCTTTATGCCTATAATGATAAATCAAGTTCTGAATTTGTTATTCCGGAAGGGGTAGAAAAGATAGCACTCAATGCCTTCTATCAAAATACTACTTTAGAAAAAGTTGTTTTACCATCCACATTAAAGGCCATTGGTGACAAAGCATTCTATGGCTGTACATCATTAAAAACATTCGTTTTCTTAAGTAATACAGCACCTGCTCTTGAAGGCTTATATCAAGAAGGAATGCTATATCCATATGCTAATTTTGTTGATTACATTGAATTAGTTCCAGAAAATGGTTTAGAAGTTACTATCTATTATAATGGTGATGAAAGTTATCAAACAATCATTTGGCAAAGTTATTTTAAAAATTATGAGGTTATAGAGTAAAAGTTTAAAAAATAATCATATATTTAAATAAAATAAAAAACTTGGGTTTTATTAAAAATAGAACCCAAGTTTTAATTTTTATCATTTCATATATCCTTTTTTATATATAGATATATAAAAAATACATTTAACAAATAATAGAATAAATAGTATGATAATATAGTAATATTGTCAAAATTTTAAATTTTAGGAGGAAATATGAAAAAAATTTTTACTAAAGTATTCTTACTTTTCTTAGTAACTATTTTCTCTTTTACATTTATAAGCTGTAAAAAAAGAAATTTAGGAACTTATTATGAAGTAAAATATGAAGTCAACAATCAAGAATATGCAAAATATTTTGTTGAAGAAGGAAAACTGGCAACAGCAATTATTGCGCCAACAGTTGAGGGAAAAGAATTTGTGTTTTGGATGTTAGATAATTCTGAATATGATTTTAGCAAACCAGTAAATTCAAATCTTACGCTTGTTGCATCTTATAAAGATGAAGAAGCAGATGGTGAAATCCCCAATGCGGTAAAAACACAATTAGAAAAAATTGTTGCAGGAGCAGAATATGCAAAAGTATCAATAACAGCAACCGAAAACTTAAAGGCTGAATATAAAGCAGTAAAAGATGGTAAAGAAGTAAGTATTTATTATCTTGAAAAGGCTAATGTTTTTACTACTGTAAAACTATATGTAGGAATAGATGAAGATGGAAAGATTGTAAATATGGTTACAACACAAAGTGATACTTTAGGTAAAGGGGAAAGCTTTAATGGTTCATCAATGGGATTAAACGGTGCTACTAGCACAACTATAGATGATTCATTCGTTGTTGTTTCTGGTGCAACTATTTCAAGCAACACAGTTAAAGATTTAATTACAATTGCATTTGATAAATTTATGAATGATAATCCAGATTTATTTCCAGTTAAAACTTTAACTGTAACTTTTGATTCTAATGGAGGTACTCTTGTAAAAGAGATTGAAGTAAAGTCTGGCTCAACATTTGTTAGACCAAATGACCCAACGCGTTCATTGTATCATTTTGTAGGGTGGTATTTCAATGATCAACCATATGATTTTACAAAACCTGTAACTTCTAATATTACTTTAGTTGCAAAATGGGTTAGTGTTTTTCAATTTGATAGTAAGACACAAACAATTGTTGATGCCACTGATTTAGCTGGTGATATCGAAATTCCTGCTAAAATTAATGGTGTAGAAGTGAAAGCTTTAGGAGAAAATTTATTTAAAAACAATAAAACGATTACAAGTGTTATTATTCCTGAGGGAATTGAAAATATTGCATTTAGTGCTTTTGAAGGTTGTAGCAATCTAAAAACAGTTACTTTTCTTGGTACTGATAGTAGTGACCCTTTAACTTTTGGAATCAATGTCTTTAAAGATTGTACTGCTTTAAATAGTATTAGTTTACCAGCGAATGCAACTGCTATTGCAACTTCAATGTTTGAAGGATGTACCTCTTTAATTCAATTACCAATTCATGGTGTTCTTGATCATATTGGTACATCAGCATTTAAAAATTGTGTTCAACTTGCGGCAATAAGTTTACCAGAAGGGGTTAAATCAATTGAATCAAATGCCTTTGAAAATTGTCAATCATTAATTGCTATATCCTTTCCGTCAACATTAACAAAAATTAGTGAAGAGGCATTTAAAAATTGTAGTCAAATCGTTTCATTATATATTCCTCAAGGTGTAACCAATATTAATTTAAATGCATTTTTAGGATGTGAGAAATTAGTTTCTATCAATGTGAGTGCTGATAATAAAAGTTATGCAAGTGTGAATGGGGCATTATATAATAAATCTTTGACAACATTATATCTTGTACCAGATAAAAATTTAACAACCTTTGAAGTCAAGAATACCGTTACATCCATTCAAGTCAATGCGTTAGCAAATTTAATAAAACTTGAAAGCATTACTGTTGAAGATGGTTCAAGCAAATATCAAGTATACAATAATGTTTTATATTCAACAACAACAACGAGTGGCAAAACGACAACTAAACTTGAATTTATTCCTGCGAAATATTCGCAAGCTGTAACACTACTTGCCAATACAAAGGATTTGGCTGCAAATGTATTTGCGAATTGTCCAAATATAACAGAAATTATAATTGAAGATGGAAATGAGTTCTTCTTTGAAATTGATCATTTAATTTATCGTAAGGCAAGTGCAACTTCAACATATTATACTTTAGTTGTTGCCAATCGTAATTTTAATGGTGTGGCTACTATTTTAAAAGATACTACGGGAACTTTGTCTTCCATTGATGCAAGTGCATTTATTGACACTACATTATCGGGCATTCGTTTTACAACATCAGCACATATTACATATGTAAGTGATACATTATTTGATAAAGTGCCTGAAGGATTTAAAGTATATATTCCAAATGGCCAAACTAATTATTTTGTTGGTATGTATAATACAAAATGGAGTGCTGCATTTAAAGCTTTAGTTTCAACTATGATTGTTGAAGATGAAGCACAATAAGTTTGAATAATTCAAAGCTTACTAGATTTCTAGTAAGCTTTTTGTTAGGAAAAATTCATTTAAATTAAATAGGATACTATATTAAATTTTGACAGTCTTCTATTTGTTTTTTTATATTTTTACAAAGAAAAATAATTTAAATAAAAGTGAATAAAAAACAAAATCATCTTCCTTTACTTTAAAAGTGCAAACGCTTGCAAAAAAAAATTCTCAGTGATATAATTAAATATCTTTTTATGAAAGGAAGAGGAGAAATGTTAAAATTAAGAAAAAGATTATTTTTAATTTTATCAATGGTTGGTATAATTCTTTGTTTGGTATCATGTATTCCAGACGGATATATCAAGTTAAAGTTTGATGAAGAATTATACACAATTAAAGTAGGTGAAAAATTAGATTTTATGCCTACAGTTGTCAAGGATTCACATGAAAGTAATTATGAACTAGTATACGAATCATCTGAACAAACCGTTGCAACCTATATTGATGGAATATTAACAGGTTTAAAAGAGGGGACAACAGAATTAAAAGTTTTTGTTAAAGATAACCCTTCTGTATATGCAACTACAACAATTCAGGTTGTCTATACAGAGACATTAGATGTTGAATTTGATGTAAAAGATAAGATGTTAAAAGGACAGACATATAAAATTTCTTATGTTCTTCAAGAAGGTTGTATCGATCCGATTATAACATATAGATCAAATGATGATAAGATCTTAACTGTTGATAATGATGGGTATGTTTTAGCGGTATCTAAAGGTACTACACAAATTATTGCTAGAGTTACCTCAAGTGTTGATGGTATACAGTATCGTGAATATGTTTTTGATGTTACGGTTTTAGAAGAAATATATGAGATAGAATATGTATTAGATGGAGGTATCAATCATCCAAATAATCCAACATCATATACTGATTCTGATTTACCAGTTGGTTTAAATAATCCATCTAAAACAGGCTATACTTTTGATGGTTGGTATTTAGATGCTGAATGTACTGGTGATAAAATAACAGAGCTTGATGCATCCATGAGTGGTAAAGTTACTCTTTATGCCAAATGGATAGCTACAAAATATAGTATTGATTATCAACTTGATGGAGGCCTCAATCATCCTGATAATCCCCAAGGATATGATATGTTGACTCTACCAATTGAGTTATTAGAACCAACAAAAGAAGATCATCAATTTTTGGGTTGGTATCTCAATGATCAATTAGTAGATAAATTAGAAGTTGGCCTAGAGGGAGATATTACTCTTTATGCCAAATGGGAACAAATTGCATATTTCATTACTTTTGAATTAGATGGTGGTGTATGCGATAACTTACCAACAAAATACTTTATTGATGAAATAACATTACTTCCAGTTCCAACAAAAGAAGGATTTAAATTTTTGGGTTGGTATTTCAATGATGCATTAATTGAACAAATCAATGGTGAGCAAAGAGGCGATATTACAGTTGTTGCAAAATGGGAACAAGAACAAGTGGTTGAAAAAGATTTAATTGTCGATCCAAATAATGAAAATGCATATGCGACAATAGAAGAAGCCCTAGATGCTGCAAAAGAAGGAGATACTATTTTGGTGGTAGCCGGTACTTATCAAGGCTTTACAATCAATAAATCAGTAACCATCAATGGTGCGAATTGGGGAATTAATCCAGTTTATGAAACTAGAAATGCAGAAACTATTTTTACTAGTGATATTTTAATCAATTCAAATAATGTTGTGATTGATGGAATCGCTTTAACTGAAAAGGGACGTATTGTTGGTTCAACTAGTGGTGTTAGCAATATTCAATTGACAAATATTTATTGCTATGAGTCAACAGTCAATTCTACTGCACAAGATAGTTTAACTGCACCTATTCATTTTGTTCCACAAACAGATGATGCAAATGCCATTTTTGAGGATATAGAATTAACAAATCTCAAATATGAAAAATCTACAGGAAGACCAATGATTTTTTATGGTATGCAAATAATCAATTTAACTATAAAGGGTTGTTCTTTTGTTGGTAATGGTGCTAACTATAATGATGGAATTAAGATTGATAATACGGCTTCCTTTGGTGTGAAGGGAAATGTTTCAATTATAAATAATCATTTTGAAAATTATTCTCAATATACAATTTGGGTTAGATCTTATAGTGAAGGAACCTATGAAATCAAAAATAATACTTTCAAAAATTGTGGTCAAACAGCAGGAAGTCATGCTGCAGCAACTTTTGTAAAATATAGTGGTGCCTCAACAGGAACTGCTAAAATTGAATTCCAATATAATAAGGTAGATAATTCATATATGCTATTTAGATTAGATCAAACAACTGATATGAGCGAAACTACTCATGATGTGCATATCAATTATAATAAATTATTGAATTCTTTAGCTACCTATTATATTAAAAATGCATATTCTTTTAATATTGATGGTGCTAATAATTACTACGATCAAACTCCAGTAGCAAGTAAATTTATGGGTGTTGATGGCTGGGATACGTATTATGAAAATGAAACTGATGTTCCTGAATATGTTGATGAAAGTGCTGATCTTTGGGAGATTCAATATATTTTAAATGGTGGAACTCTACCAGCAAATGCTCCAACTAAATATGATAGCGAAGTTGGATTAACCAAACTTCCAGTACCAACAAATGGCAATTTCGTTTTTGTTGGATGGTATTTCAATGATGAAAAAATTACTGCTATTGAAAAAGGAACAACAGGAAATATTGTGCTTAGTGCGAAATGGCGTGAAGATGCATTATATGTAGGAGTTGGAGAGGATTGGTATTACTCTACACTTCAAGCTGCTTTAGACGATGCTAAAGAAGGAAGTAAGATTATTATTTTAGCTGGTGAGTATAATGAAAATGTTACGATTTCCTTGGCTAACTTAACAATTGTTGGACCAAATGCAGGAACCAATCCAAATACTTTCGCACGAGAAGAAGAAGCTGTTTTAACAGGCGTTATTACAGTTCTTGCTTCTGCTAATAATTTTACAATGGATGGATTGTCCTTTACAAAGGGTGCTAAAATCGTTGGAAGTGAAAACAAAGAGTATCATAACTTTAAGTTTGTAAATAATTTAGTTTATGATACAAATGCTTCTACTACTGATTGGGTTATCAATCGTTATGTGATGAAAGGATTTGTAGAATTCAATTTACCAAAGGGAGGTTCAACAAATCATTTCTATTTTGCAAATAATAGATTTACGAATGTTAGTGATGTTAACTTATTAATTAATAGAGTTGTTAATTTATCAGTAGAAGGGAATGTATTCTTAGACTTTGATCGAGATGCTATTAGATGTGAGGGTGGCTATAACCAAGGTATTATTTCATTTACGAATAATTATTTTGAACAAAGTGTTCAAAATAATGGATACAATGCAATCTTTATGTATGCTTTATCCGGACCTAGTGGATCAAATACAATAGTGTATGTGTTAAATAATACTTTTAAACAAATAGGTACTGATCAGTCTAATGCGGTTCCATATAATGGTGCAATTTCTGCTCATATTTTCCAAGAAAATAAAACAGCTTGGGAAATTACAGGCAATATTTTTGATCATTGCTATAATTATATGTGGTTAAGAAATAATGGAGCAAGTACATCTAATTGGAGTTGCAAAGTAGATAACAATCAATTTTTAGGACTTCCTACTACTCATTATTTTGGAACATATCAAGGTTCTGATACTGAAACTACAAATCCACATTTGGCAGAATTTGGTGCTAATTATTATGAAAATAATGAGGGTGAAGTGATTACTGATCTAACTTCTTATGCTAGTTTATTTAAACATTTAAAAACATCAGGTACTACTTTGGCAACTAAACCAATTGTTGATGAAGCAAAACCACTTGAATTTTATGTTATCAATTATGAACTTGATGGTGGTACTTTAAAAGGAAATTATCCAACTGCTTATAATAGTTTAATTAGTGAACCTATTGTACTACCTACTCCTACAAAATTGAATTGCGAATTTTTAGGTTGGAGTTTAAACGGAGATTATGTAACTGAAATTCCTTCAACTTCAAGAGGTGATATTGTGTTAGTAGCTGAGTGGAAAGTATTAGAAGGCGAAATTTATGATGTAACTTATATATTTAATGGTGGATATTCAGAAGAATACTTAGTTGCTCATTCTGGCAATGCTCCACATTTAACGATTAATAATTATAATTATAATAATGGTACATTCTGGGGTGGAAGATATACGAATGATATCTTTATTGGAACAAGTAGTTATGATCCTGCAGCAACTTTTTCTGATCGTATTTATATAGCTAAAAATTTAGAAACTGGTTTATATGAAATTGTTCAAATTATTTCTTCTGGTGCATCTAGTTGGCCAGAAGGTGCTGAATATGTTATTACTATTTCTAACTCTTACAACAATTATTGGGCAAGTATTAACCCAATTACAACTAAATTGACAGTTGGTCAAATGGTTGCTTTTGATCAAGCGATTGAGGATATTACCGCAGATGAACCAGCTACAGTATATTTCTTTAGTGAAGTACCTGAAGATGATACTTTAGTTGTACCTTCAAGATATAGTGATAAATTGATTGTTCCTGGTTATTTAGGATATAAATTCTTAGGATGGTATGATAGCGAGGATAATCTATATACTAGTTTAGAAACTTTGAATGGTGATCTTACTTTATATGCAAAATGGGAACAACTAAATCCTGTAACTAATATTCGAGTTGATGAAATTTGTGATGAACTAGAAACCGGTGATACTTTCCAAATTGTGGCAAGTGTAGAACCAAGTGATGCATATTTTAAAGATTTATTCTATGAATCAAGTAACACAGATATTATTACTGTATCAAGTACTGGTTTAATTACTGCTATTAATGCCGGAAAAGCAACAATCACAATTTACGATTATCTAAGAAAAGTTGCTTATGAACATGAAATTACTGTAAATTCGATTCAATCGGTTGATATTACATTTGAAGAACATTATGATGGATCAATTCATATTGATGATACATTGCAAATCATTGCTACAGCCTATGGAAAAGGTACAGAAAACGCTAAATTTATTTATGAATCAAGTGATGAGAACATCTTAACAGTGTCGGAAACAGGACTTGTAACTGCTCTTGCTAATGGTAAAGCAAATGTTTTAGTTACAATTGAAGGAACTCAAATTAATTTATCAGTTTGTATCACTGTAGGAGTATATTCAGAAGATACAGATATCGATAGATTAATTGCACTGCTTGCTAGAAACAATTTTGCTGTAGTAGAAACGGGTAACATATCTTTATATAATGATGGTGTTGAAAGAGTATATGTTTCTACTTATGGAAGTGTCAATAGATACTTATTTGATGAATTTAAAGTGGATGAAACATATTATGCAACAAGTGAGGCTAATCCAAATAACCATAAAGAACGTAGAAGTGTAGATACAATTGAATTTGTTACTGTTCATGACACCGCAACACTTACAGGTACAGTTGTATCAATTGCTCAAGGTATGTCAAGCGGTGAAACCTCCATTCACTATACAGTAGGTAATGATGCCATCTATGGTGTCGTTCCTGAAAAATATATTGCATATCATGCCGGTGATGGAACATCTGCAAGCTTTACTTGGACGAAAACCAATGCGGTTGCCACTAGCAATATAGCACCTCAATTTGATGTTGTACAAAGTGGTTCTGCTTATTATCTATCACTAAATGGAACTGTTACACAAATTGAAGTGCCAACAATTAATGGTGCGGCGCCTTCTGCTAGTTATTTATCAATTCTTGGCCCAACTTGGAAAGTAGAGAATGGGTATTACTATATTGGTGAACCATTATGGTATTCATCTAGTTATAATACAATTGGTTCCCGTGGTGGAAATAATAATTCAATTGGTATTGAAATGTGTTCTAATTTATCTGGTGATATCTATGATACATTCCAAAGAACTGCACAACTTGTTGCCGATATCTTATTAAGAAATGATTTAGATACAACAAGAGTGAAAATGCATAATACTTGGAGTGGTAAAAATTGTCCTCAAACAATGATTTCTGGTTCTTATTGGGATAGTTTTATGGAAATGGTTGAATTACAATATGAAATTCAAAAGAATTATAGTAATGCAAAAATTTCTATTCAATCTAATAATCCTGATATTATTGATAATACTGGCCGAGTAATCAAAGCACCAGCTATTACTACAACAGTATCTTATGATTTAACTGTTGAATTAAATGGTCAGACTAAAACGATTACTTTACATAGTATTGTTCCTGGTACAACAACTTGGGAACAATGGGATGGAACTTATCCTGCAAGTAGAATTTGGAATAATGGTGTTTTCGCAAGATAAAATAAAAATCACTTTATAAATTATAAAATAAACACTCTATGAAATGTTAAAACATTAGAATAGAGTGTTTTATTATTGAATATATAAATACGATATACTATTGACAAGATGTGACAAAGATGATATAATTATCTTCTAGTAGAAGATAATTAGGAGAAATGAAATGAATTATAAAGAATTATCATATAAATTTATGCGTATTTTTCGAAAGAGAAATCACCTTATTCATCGAGTGAAAGAATTAGATAAAGGAGAAAATGGTATTTTACAAACCCTGTTTATCTATGAAGAAATTCATCAAAAAAATTTAACACCAGGTGAACTATGTGCAATTCAACAATTAACAAGTGGTCGAATTGCATCTACGCTTAAAAATTTAGAAAAAAAGGCTTTTATTAAAAGAATGATGGCTGAAGATGATCGAAGAAAAACGATTATTAAATTAACAGAAAAAGGTAAGATTGTGGCAAAAAGAATTATTGATGATATTGCAATGAGTATCAATAAGATGATTCATAAATTAGGAGAACACGATTCACAAGAATTTCTTCGCATTCTTAACCGATTATACGAATAAAAAGGTGGTGTAATTTATGAATACTTACTTACTAATATTGAATAAAGAAACGTTAATTACCATCCATTATATTTTCTTTATTATACTAGGATATGTATTAGGTAGTATTATGTTTGGGTATCTAATCCCTAAAATTTTTAAACAAGTGGATACGAAAAAAGATAGTGAGGATGGGAATCCTGGAACTGCGAATGCTTTTATTCAAGGTGGCATGCTATGCGGAATTTGTACACTTTTATTAGAATTAGGCAAAGGGTTTGTTCCCGTTTATTTAGCTAAAAATACGATTTCACCTAATCATATTTTGTTTTCATTTATTATGCTTGCACCTGTTGTAGGCCATGCTTATCCTCTTTATAGTGGGTTTAAAGGTGGTGGAAAATGTATTGCGGTTAGTTTTGGTAGTTTATTAGGCCTATTTCCTTATTTGCAAATGGGACTTTTACTTGCTTTTTGGCTTCTTTTCTTTTCATTAATCATTATTGTTAAACCACATACTTTAAGAATCTTTTTTGCTTATTTTGCTTTCATTTTAACAAGTATTTTTATTGTTAAATCATTCATCATTTTTATCGGATGTTTTAGTATTTCAATGATTGTTGGCATTAAACATCTTGCATCATTTAGAAAAATGGAGGAAACTGAAGTGCGCTTTGCCTTTAGAAAACGTTAATATGAAATTTTTAATCTTATCATGTAAAACTGGTGGAGGTCATGATGCGGCTGCAAATGCTTTAAAACTTCAATTTGAAAAAATGGGACATGAAGCCTTTGTTTTTGACTATTTAACGCTTGCAGGAGAAAAAGTAGCAAAAAGAGTTGCGAATGCTTATGTCAATACAGTCAAAACGGTTCCTTATGTTTTTGGAGAAGTGTATAAATTGGGAATGTATGTTAGTAAACATTCAAAAGAATCCCCTGTGTATAAAATAAATAAAAAGATGGCAAAATATTTAATTCCTTATTTAGAAGAACACCACTATGATGCAATTATTATGACTCATCTTTTTCCTGCTGAAACTTTAACTTATATGAAAAAAGAAAATGTCAAATTGCCACTTTTTGTAGGGGTTGCTACCGATTATACTTGTACACCATTTTGGGAGGAAACAGATTGTGATTTTTATATCATTCCTCATGAATTATTGATGAGCGATTTTACTAAACGAGGAATGCCGATTGATAAACTATACCCTTTAGGAATTCCTTTTACTCCTAAAATTTTAAACCCTATTAGCAAAGAGGAAGCAAGAGAAAAACTACAATTGAAATTAAATAAAAAAATTGCTTTACTACTTGGTGGCAGTATGGGTGCTGGTAAATTGATTCAACTTGTTAAAAACTTTAATAAAATTAAAGATAAAAATTATCTTCAAATTGTTGTTATATGTGGAAATAACAAAAGAATATATCATAAATTGCTTAAATTGTATGGCACAAATGAAATGTTTGTTATTTTAGGGCATACCAATCAAATGGATTTATATTTGAAGGCTTGTGATATTGTTTATACAAAACCAGGAGGACTTACATCAACTGAGGCTGCCGCATCAAGATTACCCCTTGTTCATACTTTTCCTATTCCAGGGTGTGAAACTGCTAATAAAAATTTCTTTCATCATCTTGGTATGTCAATTTCAGCACCAAATGCCAAAGAACTCACTGAAATAGGGTTAAAGTTACTAAATAGTGAAAATGACATGGAAAAGATGAAAAAAGCTCAAGAAAAAAATGTTAGTCTTGATGCTACTGAGAAAATTGCTCAATTGATTATTGATAAAGTTCAAAAACAAAATCAAATTTGAAGATAAACTGGTATAGGGTCAATATTAAAATTGTATCAATATCATTGTTGATGAGAAAAAATATTAATATAAAAAAATAAGTGGAAGATAAATGGTTTTTCCGCTTATTTTTTATAAAGAAATGATATAAATGAATGATATTATTTAGTGTAAAAATATGTCTTTTTACAATAATGTAGTATAATATACTATATAATAAATATGATTCTATTCATCGTAATAAAGTGATAATACCAGTTAAGTAGTATAAGTAAAAAATTGAATCGGTTGATATTTGTAAATTGAAAGGGATATTCATAATTTATGGATAAAAATTCTAAGACAATTATAAGTGCTTGTTATATAACCAATATAATTTGTTCAGCAACTTCATGTGTTTCTCCGCTATTATTTTTAACGCTAAAAACAATGTATAATATTTCATATTCATTACTAGGGTTACTTATTGTAATTGGGTTTTTAACACAATTATTTATAGATTTGATATTTACTTTTTTTAGTAAGAAATTTAATATAAATCTATGCGTTATTTTAATGCCAATTCTATCAGTAGTTGGATTGATTATGTATGGATTAACACCATGGATTTTACCGCATCATGAATATATTGGTTTAGTTATTAGTACTTTTTTCATTTCTATTTCGAGTGGGTTAGTTGAAGTTTTGTTAAGTCCTTTGGTTGCTGCCTTACCATCTAGCAATCCAGATAAAGAAGTTAGCAAATTACACTCTGTTTTTGCTTGGGGTGTTGTGGGAATTGTAATTGTTTTTTCTTTATTTATGAGAATTTTTGGGTATGATCATTGGCAATATTTTATATTCATCATTACTATCTTTCCTATTCTTTCCATCATACTATTTAGTATCAGTAAATTACCAAATATTTATTTTGATGAAAAGCAGTCTAAAATAAAGACCTTATTGAAAAATAAATGGGTATGGCTAGGATGTATAGCAATCTTTGTAGGTGGAGCTACTGAAAATATTATGTCTCAATGGGCATCTACCTTTTTGGAATTATCAGTTGGGATTCCTAAAGTTTATGGGGATATATTTGGTGTTGCAATGTTTTCACTGATGTTAGGGCTTGGAAGAACGTTATATTCTAAATATGGAAAACACTTGTCTAAGATTATGATAATAGGTTCATTTGGCGCAACAATTTGCTATATCATTGCTGGTATTAGTATGATTCCTTTTTTGGGATTAATTTGTTGTGGATTGACAGGTTTTTGTGTCTCCATGCTTTGGCCTGGTAATTTAATAGAGTGTAATCACAAAGTGAAAAATGGTGGTGTTGTCTTATTTGCATTCATGGCTGCTGGGGGTGACTTAGGAGCTTCTGTAGGTCCACAGTTAATTGGTATTATTACGGATGCTGTTGCAAAGCATTCTAATATAATTCATACTGCTTCACAATATGGTTTAAATGCTGAACAAGTAGGAATGAAATTGGCTATATTGATATGTACCATTTTTCCGATTATATCCACAATCATATCTATTATAAATAATAGGTATTATCGCAAAAATTCTAATAAATGATAAAAATAGTAGAGTAGTAAAAAAGAAGTAAATGCATCATTTTTGTGTTATTTATGTAACGTTGAACATTGAATTTGTCTCACGACCAGAAGGCCGTGAAATTGCCTAAAAAACCGAAAAATCAATGAAAATGTGTTAAAAAACACTGATTTTATAGAAAAATTGACCTAAAAACATTAAAATTAGGTCTTTTTTTAATGCCCAGAAAATATAGAAAAAATATAAGTTTAAAAAAAGTTTAAATTTATAAATGAACAAAAATCAAAAAAATTAAAAAGTTTAAAAGGTTTAAAATGAACACTTATTATAAGTAAATACTGCTAAAATACATGATAATGTTTCAAATTCATTGATTTTGCTAGGTGGAAAAATGGACACTTTTTATAAAATAAATAAGCTGTTTATTTCCTTGAAGTAACATTTCATACGCGGTATAATATAAATATAAGAGAAATAAATTAATAGGAGGACATAATAATGAGATTTAATAATACCGAACAAGTTGTAGGAAGAGAAGAATTAGCAAAAGATTTTGATAGAGTAATTGGAATGGTTAAGAAATATGGTTTTGTTTTATTAGCAGATAATAATGCATTGTATAAGTTATCAGTTATTAACGCTAATGATTTAATTAGAACAGAAAAACAAAAAGCAAAACGTATGACACTTCCTGAAGCTATGATTAGAGTCCTTAGATATGAACCAGGAATGAGTTTACATTCTAAAGAAATTGCTGATAAAATAACTCAACAAGAATTATTCTTTAAGAAAGATGGGTCATTTGTTGATTCAGTTCAAGTAAGAGCTTGTGCTAGTAATAACCCTCACCTTTTTAATTGCTTAAAAATGAGTAGAGTTGAACTAAGACCTGATTATAACAAACCAAAAGAAGAATAGTTATCGCTTTGCTGGAGTTATTATTCTTTTAGTATATTGTTTGTTTGAAAGGAATAAACGATATGGATAA
>ERZ772883.1157-NODE-1157-length-21883-cov-10.663506_pt1 | contig 21883 bp, 15 predicted proteins | sample MGYA00580575_ERZ772883 | MGnify/ENA primary metagenome ERZ772883 (study PRJEB29015, sample SAMEA2737666) | human gut metagenome | biome: human gut; feature: human-associated habitat; material: faeces | place: China | collected 2012 ...
TGGAAATCCCGTCAAAAAACGAGCCGGGTACCGGATAATACCTGACTCGTTTTTGTGAGATTCTTAACTTAATGACATTACCCAACTTGGGACACATAAAAGCAAGGAGGAAACAAGTTGAAACACATCAGTCTGAAAGTTTTATGCCTGCTGCTGGCAGTTGCGTTGCTCCTGGGTATATTTCCGACAGCGCTGGCCGCGGAACTGCCCGAGAGTAGCGGGCAGCCTACAGAAACGATGCCGGAGGAATCTACCGCCCCATTTGAAGAGACTACGGAATCGGAATCAACGGAGCCTGCCCAAGAGATGACGCCGCAAGAAACAGCGCCATCCACTGAAGAAGATATAGCGATAGAAGAAATTCCCATTGACGAAGAAGCGCCCATCAGCCCGCAGGCGTCTGTAACCGGCAATCTAACCCGGTCTGATTATATCAACGGGAAATATTACTTCTGGGGCGACGCGGTTCGTACCTACCAGTTCACCTATGCAGACGGCACGGCGGTCACAGCTAAGGTGGGCGGTATGTGCATCCATTATGTGGATGGTGTGGTGGCCTATTGTATCGAGCCGGGCACTGGCTCCTCTCATAATGTGACCTAAACTGGAACGCCCGGTGAAGAAAGCGCCTTCTGGATGAAAAAGCTAACCCAACAGCAAAGGAACGCTATCAGTTTGATCCTGCTGTATGGCGCGCCCAATTACACCAAAAGCACAGACAAGGACACGGAATTCGGGTATGAGGGTGCTACCCAGGTACTCATTTAGGAGATCGTCATGGGGCTTCGCAGTTCCACATCGCCCTATTCCAGAAATGACCGGCGGCTCTACGATACATTTGCAGGCGGGGATTTCCCGTCCTTTGACACTGGCTATGCGCAAATCGTCAGGCTGATGCAGGCCACTTGACCATCCCCAGCTTCTCCTCCACCAGCCAGACGGGAGCGCCGGAAATCACTCTGAAATATGACGCGGGAAGCAACCTCTACACGGCTTCCGTCACGGATACCAACGGCGTGCTGGCCAGCGACTATACCTTTACGGCCAGTGGTGTGACCATGAGCAAATCCGGCAACACCCTGAATATTTCCGCACCGCTGTCTGCCTTGGCAAACGGAAGCGTTTTGGCTTCTGCCACAGGCCGCTCCTTGGATCCCAGCAATATGGCTTACATGATCTGGACGGCCAGCGGGAAGCAGACGGTGGCCACGGTGGAGGCCAGCGCCGAGCCGGTAAAAGCCTATTTTAAGGTCAAAGCGGATGCCATTCCCGGCAGCGCGGCGATTCAAAAGACTTCGGACGGCGGTGATGTGGAGGGCTATTGCTTTAAGATCTACCGCTGGGACAGCAATACCTCCTGGTATGGCAAAACGGACGGGGATGGAAACCTGTATCTGACGGACGGCGCCTACAGCCAGAGCGGAACCAAGACCTACACCTTTTCCAATCTGCTGGATGGAGAATACACCTTTTTGGAGGTTCTGAGCCAGAAGGGGGCGGGACTGGTATTTCCGGATTCCTGGAACATTACCGTCACGGACAAGGCGGGAAAAACCGTGTATGACCAGACTTTCACCGCCGCCGATTTCATCACAGATGATAATGGGGACTGCCGTCTGAACAAGATCTCCGTCACGGGCCTCACAGGCGGCGGAAAAATGACCATGACCATTCACAATGCCCCTGTTCCGGCAGATTTGGAGATTCTCAAGACCTCAGAGGACGGGAAGGTTTCAGGTATCACCTTTACCGTGGAGGAATGGGTGCCTGGGATTGGGTATTGTCGGATTGGCCGGTATACTACGGACGGATCCGGCAAAATCCTGGTGCCAAAGCTGTATGTAGGGACAAAGTACCGCCTGACGGAGACGGTGCCGGAGGGCTACATTGGCGAAGCGCCAAAAGAAATCACCATCCAGGCGGGAACCAATACCGTCACCTTTGAGAACCGGCCCATTTACGGCAGTCTGGAACTGACCAAGATCGATGAATCCAATCCGGAGACGAAGCTGTCCGGGGCCGAGTTCACAGTAACCAGTGAGATTCCTTCCGGCGATCCTTCTCTTGGCTCCGCAATCCGGGAACAGGTAATGCCCGAGGTACTGGACGCGGACGGACACGGCACCGGGGTGTACCGTTTGGAGCATCTTCGGTATGGTCACTATACCATCCGGGAAACCAAGGCCCCGGAGGGGTACGAGTTAAGCAACGAGGTATTCACCATTGACCTTGCAGAGGATGGAAAAACTTACACGGTATCCAGTTCCGGCTTCGATGGCGTCCCCAACCGGCAGCAGGTAGGTTCCATTCAGGTCAAGAAGGTTGACCCCGAAGGTAATCCCCTGGCTGGCGTCTCCTTCTTGTTGGAATATAGCCAGGATGGTAAAAACTGGAAATCCGTAACCTTCCGGGAAGAAGGCTCCCTGCCTACTCTTAGCGGCTGTACCTCCGCTGGATTGACGGACGGCGTTCTTGTAACTGGGGAGGATGGCACGGCCCTGTTTTCCGGCCTCAGCATCACCATTGGCGAAAACCACGTTTTTTACCGGCTGACGGAAACCGCTGCCCCGGAAGGCTATTCCCTCCTGGCGGAGCCTGTCTTTGAGGGGGAGCTCCCTCAGGACGGCAATCGGGATATTGCCCTGACTGCCGTCAACTCCACGCAATTTGTCCTGCCCTTTACTGGCAATACAGGCTTTACGGCCGTGCCTCTGGGGCTGCTTCTGACGGAGCTTGCCCTGTGCGCGGTCGTTTTCCTGTTCCGGCGGAAAAGAAAGGAGGCTTGACCGATGTCCCCCGCCAACCGCCCCAGGGACCGGCCCGCAAAAAATCCTGCCTTTATCCGGCAGGATTTTTTGTATCCAGGTGGCTGATGATCCAGGCCAGAATCTCCTCATAACCCAGACTTCCGTCTGCGGTTCCCAGGCCCAAATCCACCAGCTCGGCCTGGGTGTAGCGTAAAGTGCGCCCATTCAGCCGCAGGGTCAGCAGCATCACCAGCATGCCGGTCCGCTTGTTTCCATCCACAAAGGCATGGTTCCCGGTAATGGCAAAAGCCAGCCTCGCCGCCTTTTCCTCCAGGCTGGGGTAAACCTCCACATCTCCAAAGGAACTGTCCGCGCTGTAGACGGCAGACTCCAGGAGGCCCCGATCCCGCAGCCCAAAGCTGCCGCCGGTTTGGGAGATCACCTTTTCCTGGAGGGCCAGGATTTCCTCAACAGTCAGCAGCATCATTTGGCCAACTCCCGGAAAGCTTCCTGGTTTTCTTCCAGAAGCCGGTCCGCCTCCTGCCCGATCTGCCTGGCCCGGAGTGCCCGCAGGGTTTGAATCTGCTCGTATTCTCCGAAATCCACCACGATATAGCGGGGCTTGTTGTTTTTCAGAATGACCGCCAGACCGCTCTCGTCCACCATGCGAACCACCCGGGAGAAATTTTGGTTGGCCTCTGTCATGGGAACCAGGTTCTTGGTATCCACCATCATATTCATCACCTCCCCGATAGTATACACAATTTCTAGGACAAAATCAACCTATAGCAAAGGAGAATGTATTCATGAAAAATTGGAAAAAGACCGTTTCCCTCTGCCTGGTGCTGGCCATGTGTCTGGCGCTTTTGCTGAGTTTCCCTGTCGCTGTCTCCGCTGCCGGGGCAGAGGATGCTACCATTGACACCACCCGCACCGGCTCTCTTGATATTTACAAGTATGATTTCACCAACGCCGCCAAGGATGGCGTGTGGGACAGTTCTTATGTCTCTACTGGCGTGTATGCCCAGGCGGTCAACAACGCCCTGGGTAACGCCGTCCGGGCCGGCGATACCGACAATTCCCGCGATCTGGGTAATGGCGACACCTCCTATGGCTATGCCATTCGTGGGGTAGAATTCACCTACCTGCGGGTAGCCGACATTTGTCAGTTCACCGAGTCCGCCGCCGATGGCGCTGCATCCAACCATGTAGAGGTGCTGTACGGCATTGACAAGACAATTGGGGCTGATTTGCTGGCCGCTATCGGCCTGGCGGATGGAGCAGGCCGGTATGAAAATGCGGACAACTCCGACAAGCTGGATCACAATCATTACTATTATCAGTCCGATGTGCTCATTGACGCCCTCCGCGCCTCCCTGACTGCCAACGCCACCACGGTCAAGAATGCGCTGGAGAACTATGTGAAGGTGGGTGGCGGCACGGCCCTGCCCCTGACCGACGCTTACGGCCACACCTCCGCCGACGGCCTGCCCCTGGGCCTGTACCTGGTGGTGGAAACCAGGGTTCCGGAGATGGTCATTGACACAACTGCTCCCTTCTTCGTTTCCCTCCCCATGACCTCCGTGGACGGCAGCAACGCCACCGATGGCGGCACCCGTTGGATGTACGATGTGACCCTGTACCCTAAGAACCTCACCGGAATCCCCACCCTGGAAAAGGCCCTGCGGGAGAATCAGAACGATACTGGCAAAAACAATGGCTCCAACGATATCACAGACGGCTACGCCCACACCGGCACCGCCTCGGATGGTGATGTGATCGACTACCAGTTGATTTCCACGCTGCCCTCCATCACCTCCGAATCTACCTATCTGACCTGCTATACCTTCGTGGATACCCTGTCCAAGGGCCTCACTTATAACAAGAACGATGTGGCGCTGGAATTCTTCACCGACGCCGCCTGCACCCAGAGCGTGGCCCGCTGGACAGAGGCCGGCGGCAAGTTCAGCGTGTCCTACAACACTACTACGGAAAACGAATCCGTTATGACCATTGAAATGACCGCCGCTGGCCTGGCGGAAATCAACACCAGCAAGGCCGTCTACACCGAGGCGGGCATGGTCAATTCCGGCTATTCCGACTGCACCCTGCGGATCACCTACGCCGCCACCGTCAATTCCGACGATTCCGTAGTCTACGGCGACGCCGGAAACCCCAACGAAGTGGTGCTGACCTGGAAGCGCACTAGCGCAGATTACTATGACACCCTGGTAGACGACGCGCATGTGTATACCTATGGTCTGGAGCTGACCAAGCTGTTTTCCGACGGCAAGGGCGATTTCAGCAAGGTGGAATTTATCCTTCACAATGACACGGACGATTACTTTGTCAAAGCGGAACTGAACGAGGCCCAGGGGATCTACTATGTGGTTGACCATGTGGAAGCTGAAGCCGACGCAACCCATTTCATCCCCATGTCCGCTGACCCCAACAAGGGCAAAATCGTGGTCAAGGGTTTGGAGGACGATACCTACACCATTACCGAAGTCCGCACGGACAATGGCTACACGCTGCTGAAGGATGACATTGAAGTGGTGATTTCCCAGGCGGAAACCACAGAAATTTGCGACATTTACGCCTCCGATGTGCTGGGCCTGATCCAGAACGACCCCCGGTACGCCACGATCATCCACGACACGGGAGACCTGAAGAATATGCCCCAGAAGCACCTGGAACACCATCTGCTGACCGCCAGCGCCACAGTGGACGGCAACGCCGTGACCATGCTCACGGACAACGGCTCCGCCAACGCCGAAGCGCCTCTGCGCGTGGTCAACACCCGTGGCTTTGAACTGCCCAACACCGGCGACAACGGCACAAAAATGCTCACCATTTCGGGCACGCTCCTGATCCTCTGCGCCGGAGGTTGTGTTGCACTCCTGATCGTCTCTAAACGGAAAAAGGATACCCGCCAGTAAACAAACAAGTCCCGGAGGGCCATGCCCTCCGGGAGCATTAAAATTGACTTCTGGAATATCGGACGGTTACGATGATAACCTGTTTTTCCTTCTCGTCGATGCGGAAGATAACGGTGTAGTTCTTAACGAACAGCTGGCGGTAGTCTTTCCCAGCGTATGCGCCGGTCCGGCGCTCCGCGCAGCGGTATGGCATGGTTTCCAGCGACAGAATTTGCGCTTCCAACTCCTCCACCATGCGCAATGCTGTTTCCGGTTCCTGAAGCGTTTTGGCGATATAAGCGTAAATGCCATCCAAATCACGCAGCGCGCGGCTCAACAATTTGACGCTGTAATTATCCAAAATGCTTCCTCCGCAGAGAAGAGAGCGCTTCTCTGGCATCGTAAAGCTGGCCGTTTTGCCTGAACTCCGTTTCGGCCTCAGAGATCGCGGCGTCCGCTGCGGCGGTTTCTGTCATAGCTTCATAGGTTTCTATGCTCATAATAACCAAATCGCCATAGCCGTTTTTGGTAATAAATACAGGTTCCTGCTTGGCATGGCAGATGTCGGAAATTTCCGTGGTGTTTCTCAAGTCTGTAATCGGTCGAATTTGCGGCATATCGCACACCTCCTTTATGCCGTTATTATAGCAGAATTATGTGCAAAACGCAACAAGAAAAACGAGGTGCTCATGAAAAGAAAACAAATTTTATTTTTGCCCCTGCTATTGCTGTTTCTCTTAGGGCTGGGACTGGTGGCCTATCCCATTGTCAGCAGCTATTATACAGAGCAGCACCAATCCCAGGTACACACGCAATACCAAGAGGTTGTCGAGAAAGCGGACGGCGAAGAGCTGGCCACGGCCAGGGCGGAAGCGGAGGCTTATAATGAACTGCTGGCTTCCGGCGCTGCTGCCGCTGAGTTGGATGCTCTGGACTACGACAGCCTTTTGAATCTGGCCGGAAACGGCATTATGGGCTACATTGAGATTCCCGCTATTGATGTGCTGCTGCCCATCTACCACGGCGTGGGCGAGGACTCCCTGGAGCGCGGAGCCGGGCACATGCCCTCCACATCGCTGCCCATTGGGGGTAGGGGAACCCACGCCGTGATTTCCGCCCATTCCGGCATGGCAACAGCCCGGATGTTTACGGATTTGGAACAGCTGGAAGCGGGAGATGTGTTTTATCTCCATGTGCTGAATGAAGCCCTATCTTATGAGGTTGACCAAATCTTGGTTGTGAAACCTTACCAAATTGACGCTCTGAAAATTGACAGGGAGCAGGATTATGTAACCCTGATCACCTGTACCCCCTACGGGGTCAACTCCCATCGTCTCCTGGTTCGGGGCCATCGAATCGAACAGGAAGCGGAAGAAAACGTCTCCAATGAGATTGCTTCCCCGCGAACGGAACCGAAGCAATCTACCTGGATGGCCAAGTATTGGGAGGGCATCCGGGATGGCTTGATTCTTTTCCTGATTGTGTTTCCGGCTTGGCTGGCTATCATGCTGCTTGTAAAAAAGCGTCGCGGGAGGAAACGGCCATGAACAGGAAGCGGATCATCCTGCGTTTCCTGTGCGCTGCTCTTCTGCTGTCCGGCCTTGGGCTGCTGCTCTATCCCAGTGTCAACGCTTGGTTGGAAAAGCGGAAAATCGGGCAGCATGTGGAGGCTTTTCGGAATACAGTGACCGCTCTTCAGCAGTCCGGTGGTAAGGCAGTATCCGCTACAGCCACTATGGAAGAATCTGCACCCCCGTATGCAGAACTGCTGGAAGCTATGGAGGCGTATAATGAATCCATCTTTGCAGATAAGCAGGCCGGATTCTGTGATCCCTGGTCCTATCAAGCCCCTGTATTTGACCTGGCCGAATACGGAATCGAGGACGGCATAGTGGGAATTCTGTCCATTCCCAAAATGGATTTAGAGCTGCCCATCTACCTGGGCGCAACCGCCGAACACTTAGCCAGCGGAGCGGCCCAACTGTCTCAAACCAGTATGCCCATTGGCGGCGAAAACACCAACTGCGTCCTGGCCGGGCACCGGGGGTGGTACGGCGCTCTGTTCTTCCGGCATATTGAACTGCTGGAAATTGGAGACGAGATTATGATTACCAACCTATGGGAAACCCTGACCTATACCGTCTCGGAGATCAAGGTCATAGAGCCAAACGAGATTGACGAAATTTTAATTCAGCCAGGCCGTGACCTGGTGACGCTTTTGACCTGCCACCCCTACGGCTCCGGAGGACGGTATCGCTATATAGTCTATTGTGAGTATACGGCATGATGTGCCAAAATCTGTCCCAATTTGGGACGGCATTCCCTTTGGGAGGTGTTGATAATACCCGATATTCGGCAGCGAGATGAACAAGACAAGCTAAAAACCAGGAAGAAGGCGCCCCGGCAAAAAGGTGTGGCAAAAGCACCCGCAAAGCACCGCCCGATCTGTGCGCTTCTCCAGCGGCAAAGGAATCGGCAGGAGCCCAGTGATGAAGCCCCCAATGAACAGGCTGCCGGCTTGACGGAGGGAGCCGCCGGGGAAGTCCTGTCCGATGCTTCCCATGCTTTTGCGGCGGCAAAGGTCAAAGCAAAAACCGCCTTCCGGCGAAAGCGGCAAAAAGAGTTGGCAGGCCAGGCGAAGAAAGCTCCAGAAGCACCTGCCCCGGAACCTTCTGATACGATTACGCCATCGGTTCAGCATAACAGTGTAAATACATCCGTTAGTGATTCAACAGCATCCAACGGCAATCAATCCGCCTCAATCAGAGAGCGGCCCAAAGGAAATACCGCTCCCAAGGAAAAACAAGCCCCGGTTCCAAAGGCCCGGCAATGCAGGACGCTGGACGCGCAAAAAATGACACGGCCTACGAAAACAGCCATGTCGGCAGGCCGGAAAACCACAGCCCGGCAAGTGACGGAACGGGCACGCCGCAGCTATCGGCGAGAGGCCCAGCGGAAAATGGCGCGGCAGACGCAAAAAACCGCCAAAGCCGCCGCAGATTTGGCAAAGCGGGCAGCGGCGGCAGCTGTCAAAGCGGTTCAGGCAGTTATTGGGATGCTAGCAGGTTTAATCGGCGGTACCGCGCTGTTCGTCATTTTTTGTGTTGTGATACTGATAGCGGCAATTGCGGCCTCTCCCTTTGGTATTTTCTTTGCCAGTGAGCCGGAGCCGGACGCCGTACCCCTCAATGTAGCTATTTCACAAATCAACATGGAGTATTCGGCCCGCCTGGCAGAGCTTCAGGAGGGAGATTACCACAGCATTCAGTTACACGGCAATCCTCCGGACTGGCAGGAGGTGGCGGCGGTATTCGCAAGCCATACGGCAGGAGCCGAGGACGGTGTGGATGTGGCCACCTTAGACGCAGACCGGGTGGAGCGTTTGCGAACTACCTTTTGGGATATGTGTTCGATTTCCAGCGAGGAGGAAACCATAGAACAACCGGACAGCGACCCTGGCGATGAGATTGACGACAGTTGGACAGAGCGGATTTTACATATCACCATCTCCGCTAAGACAGCGGATGAAATGCGGACGGCCTACCATTTCAGCGACTATCAAAACGAAGCGCTGGACGCCCTGCTGGCAGAGCGGGAGGCCATGAGCGATTTGCTCGGGAATCTGAGCATTTCCCAGGAGGAGGCCCTTGCGCTGCTTCAAAATCTTCCGGCAGATTTGTCCCCGGAACGAAAGGCGGTTGTCCGCCATGCCCTGAGCCTGGTGGGAAAGGTCAATTACTTCTGGGGCGGCAAGAGCCTGGTACTGGGGTGGGACAGCCGCTGGGGACAGTTGACCCAAGTATGGGCGGCTGGGAGCCAGACCACGGGAACCTACCGGCCCTATGGGCTGGACTGTTCCGGTTTCGTGGATTGGGTGTTTTATAACGCCTCCGGCGGAACCTATGTCATTGGCCATGGCGGCGGCGCCTATGCCCAGCATACCTACTGCACAGATATTCCCTGGAGCGAGGCCCAACCAGGCGATTTGGCCTTTTATCCGGAGGACGAGCACATTGGAATTGTAGGAGGCCGGGATGAAGACGGAAATCTGCTGGTGATCCACTGCGCCAGCGGGAGCCTGAACAATGTGGTGATTACGGGAGCAAGTGGATTTGTTGCGATCGCCACGCCACAATTCTATGGTGAAGAATAAGTCCTTCAATTTGCAAGAACCGGCGTGCGGCTCCAAATGAACCGCACGCCGTTGTTTTTCGCCATCCGATTTTACGCATTTTTCTATACCCTTTATAATTTGGGCCGCTCCATCCATCTTGCGTATGCCAGAGGTAATTTCCCCAAAGGCGGAGCCTAGCAGTGATCAACCGGCAGCGACACAAATTAGCCGCCTCCCGCTAATACAACACTGATACAGAAATTTAATCTCATCTTTTTTGAAAAATGGCGATATTATACACAATGGCGATAAATAATGTGCTGAATATCCAAAGGGCACAGGAAGATAGAAAGAGAATCCAGCAGGTAATGTAGTTTTTAAACAGGGCAGATCTTTCTGTGTCAAGGTCATAGTAAATGGAATCACCATTCCTGAGATCGACAATCCTTCTTTGGTGTAATAATTTATCTCGAATCGTTTGGTTGCTTGCAACTTTTACCGTTACCGAAGTAGTTTCTCCGGTAAGTAGTTCTGTCTCTATCTTACGCGCATAATTCCTATAGCTCGACTGCGGATACCACACATAAAACAAATTGTCCCCATCCATAATTGTAAGCTTCATGCGGCTCCCTTTTATATCATGCGAATCCATTAAATTTATATTATCTATATGAATTCTAAGTTCGCATAAATTATCTAATGATGAGCCTGGAGAAGAAAAAAGCTGAAGCATACAATACAGACTAAAGAATCCCAGCAGTATGTATGTGCAAGCGACGCCCTTGGGAACCCGCTTGCGCCGATCCCATCTGATCCTGATTTTGTAATGCATCATGAATCCCTCTAACTGCGCAATGCTTTGTATGTCGCCCTTGATCCTGTGTATAAACCACAGACCCATTTTGTTCCTCTATTGACGTAGTTTACAAACACTCCGTCTGCGACACCTGTTGCTATCTCATTTAACACTGCTTTCCCTGTCTTTTTCAGAAGTTTTTTCGCGACTTTTTTGACATTTGGATGGTTCCCGGGGAGTATATTTCCAACAGCCTTGAAAGACTTGGTAACTATGTCCTTATCTCCAAATATGGTGCTTCCACTTGTAGCAGCAGCAAAGCCAGCAGATAAAGTTGCGTTAACAAGGATTGTAGGAAGATTTTCTCCATTTTGCACGTCAGATATAACGCTTTCCGCAGCACTCATTCCTGCACTTATTAGTGTGTTGGCACCAGGAAACGCAGCTGTTAATGCCCCGCCAACCGCTCCAGTAACTGCTGCTTTTGCAAGTCCATCACCTATAGGATTACCATCAATTAAATTACTGATAGCTTGTGAAGCAACACCAACCAAAGCACCAACAATTGCACCACCAATGATATTCCAGAACTCTCCATCCTTATCATTTCGTGACACTGGATTATTACCGCAGTACGCAAACATGTTATAGCCAATAATTCCCTGCCCGGTGCTGGAGTAGCTGTCGGCATTAATAAATCTGCAAATGGCAGCGTCGTAATACCGGCTTTGGAGATAATGGAACTCTGTATCGGAATCATAGTAGTACCCACGGTATCGCAGGGGGTTGATTTGGGCCATGGAACCGGTTGTCTGCTGGATTTGGCCATAGGGGTCATAGCTGTAGCTGGCGACCTTGGTTCCGCTGCTGTCGATCAGATACGTCACGTCACCCTGAAGATTGGTAATGTAGTAATAGGTCTCCGGGCTGGCCATGCCGTTGGTGTAGGTCAGAGAATAGGGGGTTCCTTGGGCGTCGTAGGCAAAGTCCAGAACCTTTGTTGTGACAGTTCCGTTCACGGCAGTTGTGGTAATCGTCTCCCGCAGAAGCCGTCCGCCGGCGTAGATATAGCTGTGCTCCTCCGTGACGGTAGATTTCAGAACACGTTCACTGCCGCAGCCGGTGCTGCTGGCGGTTTCAGCATCGTCTTCCCCTAAACTGTATGAGGAAATCGGGGGATTGGGGGGATCGATGGTGACGATGGGAGATGTGTACGTGTGTTCGCAACGGGGCAGGTATAACCGCCCATACTTCGCGTCCAAGGCTAAGTGATACTGCCGCCACAGACGAACCTGGCTATTGGCGGAATATCGACTAGAATCGCACTGCACCCCGCAATAGTCCACAATTTGCAGATGTCATTAATTTAACAAAATACAGCTTAGAACAGCATGCTCTACAGCATTATTTTTGTATTGAAATGTAATTGTGTAAGCCTTATTTTCATACACTTCAAGCACGCTGTCGATTGATGCTGCTCCAGGTAATTCAATATCTTCTAATATTTTCCCGTCTGACAGGTTTACACAGGCCAACCCGGACTTTTTCCTGCCTACATCAGTGTAGAGGTAAACATAGTCACCACACTGTTTTATGACAGTTGTACCACCAGTTCGCAATTTAAGAATGGGATTTCCAGTATTAATATTAAGAATATAAAAGTATCCCCCCAATCCAGCTGTTCCGAAGTATATTTGATCGGATCTCTTGAAAATTTCTGTGTACAGATACCCCCGCCCAGAAAATTTCCAAATCTCTATACCATCTTTTTTACAAGAATATCCCCATTCTTGCTGGTGACTAATTTGATATTCTCCAAACACAAAAGGATCTTCCACAAAGTGTTTAGAAGATACCAAATACTTCTGATATATATTGCGCAAGTCTTCACTGGCAGGAGCTATAGGAATATTTTTTTCTAGATTGATTGCAATTCCATCACCACACATTAGATAACGTTCCTTCTTTGCCTCTACGATTGCCCAGTAGCGTGGTAACGGAATTTTCAATCCGTTGGTTTTCCCGGTTAATGCAATCGGATTCCCAACGCAACCACATACCATCATTACCGTACTACCATCCATATAATAAAAGGAAATATCTGATTTGCAGTGCGAGAACACTCCACGGAATTTAGGCTCCCACGGGTTCTGAATATATAGATTTCTGCTCCAGATTAATTTCATAAAATCCCATCCTCACCACGGCACAATTTACGGAACAGCGATACCAGGACAATGGAGGAAGAGTTCGCTGCTGTTTAAGCTACGACAGGCCGGAAAACCAATTCTCGGTGGCCTGGTAAATACTGTCAAAACTGGCGTGCTTGCTTGTGCTATGGTATAATGGCGCAACGCATTAAATCAAAACAGGCTTGCCGGCACATGTTGCATAATAATAGTGAGCATAATATTTTTCCCAAAACTCTAGTGAAAAATAGGCCCCCGCTTTTTTTTCAAAATGATAGGCTGTTTTGATGTACTTCCGCAGCGATTCATACAATTCTGCCGTTTCCGGAACGTAGTTGCCGTCACGGATTGGCGCAAGATAGATCCGGCCTACTTCATATGTTCGCGACAGACTGTTTCCCTTACAACAATTGTCGAATTCAATTGTTGCCGAATTAGGAATAGTTTTATTGTATGTGGCAACAAGTTTTGACGGGATAATGCTGAATTTACACGAATAAGTGCACATTTTACTTAGAATCATACTCTCAACGAATGTCGGCGGTACGGCGGAATCTCCGATTAAGATCATTCCTTTATTTTTATCAATTTCCTGAACAAACCGAATTGAGTCATGCTCTGAATGAAAAAAGGATATTTGTCGAGACATAGTTCACCGCCTAATAGCGCATAAAAATGGCATTGATACCTGCTCCGATTAGATCTGCTAATGCCCTGCGTTCTCTCGCAACAGGTTGTCCACTGGCCGTCATTCTACCTACTTGAATACCAATGCTGTCAGTACCGTTTGTAGCGTATACATCGACGTATCGAGTATTTTTATATCCCCCGGTTGTATCAACTCGATATTCATATTTAACGTCATAGCCCTGACTTTTTAAGTCGTTTCCAATTTCCTGTATTGTATCTTGATGTGCCTGACTGCCCTTTTTTCCGTTCGGATTTGGACATGTATTATGTACTAACACCCCAGACTCAGATACATAATAGGTATGGTAATCCTCAACCTGGAAGTTATAAACCTTAACCGGGCTTTCCAGCAGCTCATGCTGGACCCATTCCACAACGACATATTCGCCGTTGACCAGGACCAAAATATCACCAGCACGGAGCTGAACAGCCTCTGTCCAGCCCTTGACCGGCGAATAGAAGGGATGTCCGGGCGTGCAGGTAATTTCTTCTCCATTGACGGATAGGTGAATCAGCTCCTCCGTCTCGTTGACGTAGGTTTCTACTACCTGCTTGAGCGCCACATCTCCGGTTTCTTCGTCCCAGGCCCAGACATAGTCTCCAGCGGATACCTCTTCTATTGGCACATTTCCAGCCTCTGCTGCTACCAGCGTTCCAGCTATAAAGCAGTTTCCGGGATTATACGTACTTGCCACCAAGGCTCCGCATGCGCCGCCAAACGCTGTGTCCAGAAGTGCAGCTTCTCCGTATGACGCAAACTCATCTATGCTCTCTGACTCACACGCTGCCATATACGCAGCTCCTGCCAAAGCCGTTGAAGCCCCAACGAATGCGCCTGCTGCCACAGTGGATGCACAAGTTGTAGCTGCTACTCCGTTCGCCACTGCGGTCACAGCTGTAATGGCAGCAGCTGCTCCACCTGCCGTAGCAACCACGGCAACAGCGCACACCGCCACAACCGCGACAGCTGCTACCCAGCCCCACCAGGAATCTCCACTGGAATCCGTCCGGGACGCTGGATTATTGCCACAGTATGCAAACATGTTGTAGCCAGTGAATTCCCGGCTGGAGACAGTATAGGCGTCAGCATTGATAAACCGGCAAATGGCAGCGTCGTAATACCGGCTTTGGAGATAATAGAACTCTGTATCGGAATCATAGTAGTACCCACGATACCGCAGGGGGTTGATTTGGGCCATGGAACCGGTTGTTTGCTGGATTTGGCCATAGGGGTCATAGCTGTAGCTGGCGACCTTGGTTCCGCTGCCGTTGATCAGATACGTCACGTCACCCTGAAGATTGGTAATGTAGTAATAGGTCACAGGGCTGGCCGTACCGTTGGTGTAGGTCAGGGAGTAGGGGGTTCCCTGGGCGTCGTAGGCGAAGTCCAGAACCTTGGTTGTGACAGTTCCGTTTGCGGCAGTTGTGGTAATCGTCTCCCGTAGAAGCCGTCCCCCAGCGTAGATGTAACTGTGTTCCTCCGTTACGGTAGATTTCAGAACACGCTCACTGCCGCAGCCGGTGGTGGTAGCCTCATCACCCAGGCTATACTGGGAAACGGGAGGATTCGGAGGATCAATGATGCTGATGGGAGATGTGTACGTGTGTCCGCAACGGGTGCAGCGGTACGTGGCATTTTCGCCGTCTTCCGCAATCACGATAAAGCGATGTCCCAGTTTGGATACTACATTGTCCTGATAGCTGTAGCCGCAGGCGCACGCGTGAAGGGTATAGCCGTCCTCTGTGCAGGTGGGCTCCACCACAGTCGTGGTATAGCTGTGCGTATGGTCCGTATACGTATCACCGCAGCGGGTGCAGGTATAGGTTTCCAGATCACTTTCCACATAGTTGTGCCCCAGAGCCGCAGTCTCGTCCGTTCGGTAGCTGTCGCCACAGGCGCATTCGTGGAGGGTATAGCCGCCCTCGGTGCAGGTGGCTGCGACTACCGTGGTGACATAATTGTGAACCGGGACCGTCTCATAGGTCTTTGTGACCACAGTCTTACTCGTCCGATACCCATTCAAATCGTAGGCGTAATCAATGGTAGTGTCCGTATTGCCCTCGCTGGAAAAGGCCGTTGCCAGCTGCCGCCCGTTCTCCCAGGTAAAGTTCCAGCGGGTATCCCCGTTAAAGTAGCTGATGGGATTGCCGCTCTTCACCGTGCCGCTGACTGCGCCGGTATCCGCGTTGAAGGTCTGACCCTCGTAGGCAATGCGCTGTCCATTGACGGCTGTCAGAAGATCCGGCCAGCTGGCATTGTCATAGGAGTATGCAATCTCCTCATTGTCCCCATATTGGCTCCAGGCATTCTTGGTAAGAATATTGCCTGCTGTATCATAGGTATAATGGAAGGTTGTGGCCCAGTCTTCGTCCACTGCCGTGATCAACTGGCCCTGGGTGTCATAGGTATAGGTGGTTGAACTTCCGTTGGGATTCTGTACGGACTTGATATTGCCGTTTGCTGTGTAAGCATAACGGTAGGTTGGCGCGCCTGTAAATCCGGAGTAGGCCAGCGAGGAAATCTGGGTGGTGGTTTGGCTGCCGGAAATGGTGCGGTAGCCGTAAGTCTTAGTATACCGGGAGCCCGCTGCCACGCTCTCCAGCCGCTTAATGGCGTCGTAGGTAAAGGACAGCGTATCCCCATTGGCAGTATCCATGGATTTCATACTGCCGTCGTTCTTGTTATACTCGTAGCTCTCTGAGAAGCTGCTTGCGCCCAACTGATAACACTGATTCGTCAGACGGTTATCCGCATCGTAAATATGCTCTGTCCGAAGCACCGTCTCGCCGTCCGAAACCTGACTGCTGCGAATGAGCCGTCCCAGAGAATCGTACTCATACCGGTAGTCGTCTGTGACATTGCCGGAACCATCCATCACCTTACAGCGCCCGGTGTTTCCGTTACCATCATAGACATAGACCTCAGTATAGTTCAGCGTACCATTCTTTGTGCGGTGTTCGATGGTCACGATCCGCCCGTAGCGGTCATAGGTGTAGGTTTCATAATCCCCGTTGGCATTTGTCATCTTTGACAAATACCCGTTATTCCCGGCATATTCATAGCTGGCCAGGGTGGGGCCTGTAAGCCAAGAAGTGACCGTTGTGCCAGTGCCGCTTTGGACTTGGATCTTGGTGGTGTTCCCCCATGCATCCAAAGTCAGGTGATACCGCTGCCACGGACGAGCCTGGCTGTTGGAGGAATAACGGCTGGCCTCGGTTTGGACGCCATTGGTATACCCATAGTATAGCACAGCACCGCTGGAATTGGAAGTCCGGTATTGCCAGTCTGTTCCGGAAACATAGGTATAGCTGGTGGTGGAAGTCACTCCGGTATCAATGGGTGTACTGGTGGATGTATTGCGCCCCAGGCTGTCATACCCGAAGGTGGTCGTTCCGCCGTTGGCGTCGGTCACGCTGGCCGTATGATCCTGATTGGCTGTATATGTGGCCGAAGTCTGCAAATAGACGCCTGCTTTGCCGCTCTTTTGCAGTCTTGTACCGGTGCTGTTGCCTGCACCGTCATAAGTAGCCGTGACGCTGACATTGTCGTTGGTGGCTTTGGTCATGTTGTGGGCGCTATCATAATCATAGGTATAGGAGCCGTAGCCACCCGCAGTCTGCTTGATCAGGTCTGCTCCATTGTACTTGAAATTCTCATCGCTGTTACCGGTGGAGGTAGTAGCTTTTAAGTTGCTTGTTGTATCATAATTTTTAATTCTTCTTATTTTTTAATTTTACGTAAGAAGGACTGCGGCAGAAGGGAATGCCGCAGTCCTAAGTATTATGCAGGCATTGAGATTCCGCGTTTCGGCAGATCTCAGCCTTCTGTCAGATAGCGCATCAAAATTACAGCGATTTGGCTGCGTGTTGCGGTGGTTTTGGCGCTAAGGGTGGCGGTCTCGCCGGTGCCGATGCCGTTGATTAGGCCGTTGGTCACAGCCCAGTTCATGGCATCCTTGGCAAAGTTGGAGACGTTGGTGCCATCACTGAAGTCGGACAGGTTGTCCTCCTTCACCGTATTCTCGCCGTCGTAACGGTAGAGAATGGCTGCAATCTGCTCACGGGTGATGGAGACATCGGGGGCGAAGATGGTCTCGCTGGTACCCATGACAATGCCTTCGTTGAACGCCCAGGTTACGGCATTGGTGTAGAACTTTCCAGCAGACACATCCTGGAACGGGTTCTCCAGACCTTCCACGCTGGGCATGCCGGCGACGCGGTATAGGATGGTTACCACCTGACCGCGGGTGACCTTGCCATTTACGGAGAAGATGGTCTCGGAGACGCCGTTCATATAGGTGTTGCGGACCATGAAGTCCACACCCTCGTGATACCAGGCCTCCTGTGCCACGTCCGTGAATAGGTCGGAAGCACAGATCAGCTTTTCAACCCCGGCCAAAGCAGCCAGAGCAGTCTCCAGAGCCTTATCCGCTTCCTCGGTGGTGACAGCGGCATCGATTGCTTCCCGGGCCTCAGCCAGGATGGCCTTGGCGGCCTCCTTCTGCTCGGCATTGTATGCGCTGGTGTCCACAGCGGCCAGCTCAATGAGCGCACGGTACTTAGCGGAAGCCAGGGCGGCCTCCTCGGCCTTCTTCTGGGCCTCTTCTGCCTTTTTGCGCTCCTCCTCGGCCTGCTTTTGTGCCTCCTCAGCCTTCTTGCGCTCTTCCTCCGCTTCCTCAGCGGCGACCTGAGCCTTGGCCAGGTAGTCTACCATCTCAGCCTTGATCTCCACGATCTCGGCGTACATTTCGGCAACCTTCTGGGCATACTCGGCAGCCTGGGCGGCGGAAGCTGCGGCTTCCTTGTTGGACTGGGCGGCAGCCTCCTGGGCAGCCTGGGCGGCAGCCTGGGCGTCCTTTGCAGCGGCCTGGGCGGCTTCAGCAGCCTCCTGGGCAGCCTGGGCTTCGGCAGCGGCCTTCTCAGCGGCTTCCTTATCCTCAGCGGAGGAGGCGGCAGCCTCTTCGGCCTTGGTTTGCGCCTCTTCGGCCTTAGCTTGGGCCTCGGCAGCGATGCGGGCGGCTCCCTCAGCGGCGGCCTGAGCGGCCTGGGCCTTTACCTGAGCCTCGGCGGCGGCAGTGGCGGAAGCGGCAGCTTCTGCGGCAGATGCAGCGGCCTCAGCAGCGGAGCCGGCGGCAGCAGATGCGGACTCGGCAGCGGCGCGGGCCTTCTCGGCAGCCTTAGCAGCCTCGGCGGCAGCGGCCTTGTTGGATTCTTCGGCGGCGGCGGCAGCGGACTCGGCAGCCTTCTGAGCAGTCTTGGCGCTCTCCTGAGCCTTCTCAGCCTCTGCCTGGGCGGCTTCGGCAGCGGCCTGCGCAGTCTCGGCCTTGGCTTGAGCCTCTTCGGCCTTCTGCTGGGCGGCCTCGGCGGCCTCGCGGTTCTCGCCTGCCTCGGCGGCGGCAGCTTCAGCGGCCTTGTGGGCTTTCTCAGCCTCAGCCTGAGCAACTTCAGCGGCAGCCTGCGCGGCCTCAGCTTTGGCCTGGGCAACTTCGGCAGCCTTCTGAGCTGCTTCAGCAGCGGCTGCAGCATCTCCAGCCTGCTTCAGCAGATCGTCCACCTCCGTCAGGTAGGCGTAAGCCTGCTCAGCCTTCAGCAGCGTTTCATAATTGGCAACCAGAGCCTTCAGCTCCTCGGGCAGGGCGTCGTAGGCGGCGCGGGCAGCCTTGAGCGCTTCCTTGCTCTCCAGGGTCACGAAACCAATCCCGTCAATCAGCAGTTCCACCTGGTCAGCCAGTGCCAAATAAGCGGCCTCGGCAGCTTCCAGGGTCCCGTAATTGGAAACCAGCTCTTTCTGATCCGCAGGCAGGTTGTCATAGGCAGTCCGGGCGATGTCGATAACAGCCTTGCTTTCCGCGGTGATGGGAGTGCCAATGGCATTGATCCGCTCTTCAACCTCCTCCACTGTGGGAATCCGCACTGTGACGGTGGTAGATGCAATTTCCTCTTTGCTCTTCGTATAGGAAACCTGATAGACATCCGCCTGATCGGCGCACAGCAGGCCGTTGTTATCCGCGCCCAGTAGTCCGGTGTATGCATAAAGCTCCACTTCACACATGCCCATCAGGCTGGGTGCGCGGTCCACATACAGGCGGTAAACCTGAGCCTGCGTCAGATTCTCCGCTGCAATTTCCCGGGTGACCTCACTGCTTGTGTTGTCGGTGACAGTATCCAGGTCTTTCCAATAGCCGCCGTTCGTCAGGGTCAAGGTTTTTTGCACGTCAGACATGGCCATAAAAGCCTCTTCCGTAATGCCGGAATCCGGATCCAGAACCTGGAGGCGATAGTCCTTGGCATTGTACGAGGCATACATGGAGCCTGCCATACCGGCGTGGGCAACATACCACTGACCCACCACGGCGGGGCGCTCCAGCACAAAGCCTACCCAACCGCTGTTACCATAGACATACCAGAGATCTGCGTGATTCCCATTGAACAGCTGATTGGGGGATCCATGATAGGAGCTCCGGGAGACCATAATTGAGCCTGCATGCAACGCCACATTGGTATCGGTATCCAGCTCTCCCAGGGTGTTTTCTCCACTGCCAAAGGTGTAAGCATTTCCCTGAGAATCCGTAATGGACACCCGCACACCCGCTGGAGCTGCGGATTCCAAGGCCAGATATTCTGCATCCACCCAGTCTGCATCCAGCAATGCAGACAGCTTGTTTCCTCCCGGGGTGTGGGCCTGGGCATAGCTCTCATCCAGCAGCTCCAGAAGCTGATACACAGCGCCGTCCTGGGGAACCTCCAGCTCCCCCACGTCATCCCGCACCACTACAGGCCGCTGACCGCCATAGCGGAAGCCCTGTTCGGCAGGGCCATAGCCCCACACCTGAAGAGAAGACAGCATGCACATCTGTGTATCCATAACCAGCCGGACATATCTTGCATGGACCGTCTCCGGCAGTACCAGTTCTGTGGCACTGGGAGAAAGATCTCCAAACACCAGGGCGGTGGTGAAGGTCTCCCCATCCACAGACGTCAGAATGCTGCCCTCCACCAGATTATAGAAGTCATACCAGTCGCCATAATCCGCAAAAACCAGCTTTGTGACGGGTTGTACGCTCCCCATATCCAGCTCCATATACTTGCCCTCTGAGATCGTCATGTAGGGCTCGTCCTTCGCGTACAGGCAGCTTTCCAGCTTGCTGATCTCTTCCGGTATTTCTGTTGTGTCAAAATAGTGTTCCATGGCTGCCTTCAAGGCCCCTTCGGCTGTATTGCCGGTCAGATCCAGTTTGGAGCCGCTCCAATCCCACAAATGGGCGTTCGCATATGCGTCATCGCCCTCAGCAGGGGTCAGTGTATGGATGTTGCTGCCGCTGATGTCGAAGTTATGCAGCTTTGTCAGATCCGAAATGTCCAAGGATGTCATCTGGGTACCGGGCAGGTACAGATTCTCCAGGTTTTCACAGCCGGAGAGGGTAACAGTCAGGTCCGGCCACGTCTTTAGCTCCACATCGACCAGCGCGATACAATCGGTCAGATTCAGGGAACTCAGCTCCTTGGGTAGCATATCAGAGGTAATGGCGGTCAGATCTGTTCCAGAGGCGTTCAATTCTGTGATTCCGGGAATCAGGGTCAGGCCCTCCAGGCTCTTAACGGGCAATCCGGACAGGTCCAGAGGGCCGGAATATGCCAAGACTTCCCGGTAGGTTTCGCCCGCCTGCTCTTGAAGTGCTGTACGGAGCGCCGCGTCAGGGACGTGCGTAGCGCCCACCGGACCATCCAAATCCACAGGCTCGCCGCTGATAAAGTCATAGGTCACAGGCTCAGACCGGTTTCCCTTGTAATCTGTAAGGGTCACTGTCAGGCTGGTCATGCTGTCGGGCAGCAACTGGAAGGCGGCCCAGTCGTTGTTGCTCTCCCTGTGGCTCCGGATGCCTCTGGTATAGCTGTCGCTACCGTAGCCCTTTGGTGTTGTATAGGTCAGGTCCATGGCATACCAGTCGGCGCAGGCGACGGGTGACGTCAACTTGTGACCGGTCATGGGGCCGTCGTAGGGTACGCAGTAGCTGTCGTCCAGCTCGCCGTCGTAGGCCTTGGCGGAGCCGCCCACGGGGGTCACCTGCATCTCATATTCCTTGCCGTCTGCCTCGGCGCCGGCGGGTACATCCACAACCGCGCTGGTCTCGCCGGCAGCGGCCTGGGCCGTATAGATCTTGCCGGTGGCGGGCACATAGACGGAGATGTCCGTAGCTGCGCCGCTGTCTGCAGGGGTGAAGCTGACGGTCAGGGCGCCGTCGGCCGCCTCTACAGTCAGGCCGGTGACAGCCTTGCTGTAATCGTAGGTCGCAGTGGCGGCTTCCGACTCGGAGCCATCGGCGCCGACTGCAGTCACCTTGATGGTCACGACGCCCTGGGCGTCATAGATGTTCTTGATGTAGTAGATCTCGTCGTAGATACCGCCCATGTACTGCTCTACCCCGTTG
>ERZ772883.1172-NODE-1172-length-21550-cov-3.174924_pt1 | contig 21550 bp, 16 predicted proteins | sample MGYA00580575_ERZ772883 | MGnify/ENA primary metagenome ERZ772883 (study PRJEB29015, sample SAMEA2737666) | human gut metagenome | biome: human gut; feature: human-associated habitat; material: faeces | place: China | collected 2012 ...
TGTCCTTCAACCACGAAGGCTTTGTTCAGGAACGAGTCGCACTGATGTCCATATCGTATCCGGCGCGGACGGCTTTTTTCTGTTCCTCGATTTTGGTGCGGTCAAGCTCGGTGATCTTGTGCTTGATCGTTTTGACGGCTTCCGCCTGGTCGAGCGAATGAATGTGCATGGAAACGAGCAGGCTGCTTTCCATATCGAGGAAGTTTTTCAGCGTGCGGTCGCTGAGTTCGGGCGCGAGAATCTGCAAATAGGACGCGGCGCAGTAGGTCTTGCCGATGCGGAACGTCCGCCCATCCTTAAACTCAAACGAGGACGGCGCGATGAAGTCCTGCGTTGTCAGCCCGGATGGAACCAGCCAGCTCCAGTCAAAGCGGAACGGCTCCCGCGTATCCATGTGACAGATGCCGTGCATCAACTCCAGCCGCGCTTTGCCGTCGAGAGCCTTTGCCTGCACGCCGAGCTTGCGGAAGTTGTTCAGCAAATCCAGTTCGATGCGCTCCAGACGGGTCTTGGCGGCTTTGTAGGAATCCGCTTCAATGCCGAAAGTCAGGTATTTTTGTTTCTCCAAACCGTTGTTGCCCCTGGCGAGCTGGCTGCGCAGCATATTCGCATACTCGGCGCGGATGCTGTCAAAGTCATCATTCTGCGCGGGAATGTCGATGCGCTGCTCAAAGACTTTCGGGTTTGCCGCCAAATCAAAGAAGCTGAACTGGAAGTGAATCGACGGGTCGAAGTAATTCAGAAAATCGCACCAGCCGTCAAAGAGCGCCTGCTTGTCCTCGTTTTGAGAGAGCTGGTAGTTGATATCCTGAAACTGAATCGTCCGCGTATAGCGCGTATCCGTGACGCGGCAGATGCCGTCCGGGTACATGCGCTGATAGGGGATGGTTTTCTGCGCGGTATGCGGCGTTTCCTGACGGCGATCCGCTTCTTTGATTTTGGTGCGGATCAGTTTCTTTTCCTCGCGGGAGAGCTTTTTGCGCTTCTTCTTTTTCTCAATTTGGGTAACGTCCTTTTGGAGTGCGCTCTGCCGTTCCAGTGCGTCATACAGATTTTCGCTCTGATACGGACGTTTTTTCGGGCGCAGGAACGTGGCGGTGAAGAAATGCTTCAGCACGACTTCCAGCGGTTCGCCGTTTTTTTCATATACGCCCAGCAGGATGAACGGGATCATCACCAGCACCATGACGAGCGAGGCAGCGCTTGAAGCCACATATGGCTTGAGCAGATAGAAAAGCGGCGCGCCGACAAGCGCACCGCCGAGGAAGCAGACGAGCTGCCGCCGGGTGAGATTGAAAAGTACCTTCTGCCTGACGTGCGTCAGGTCTTTCGGTACGGGTACATAAGCCAATCAATTCCTCCTTTTAATGTGCGCCGAACACGCTGCGGGACAGGCTGCTGGTCTTGAACAGCGCGAAGCAGAGAAGCACGGTATATCCCATACAGGTAAAGATGGCGACGGATACATCCGCGGTGACGGCGATATTCTGCACCAGAACGGCATAAATCGCCACGCACAGGATCATCATGAAAGCCTGGAAGCCCAGCGCAAACAGGGTGCGCAGGTAATTTTGACCTGTCTGCCCCCATTCGCGGGAAACCATCGTAGCCATAGGGATGGGTGCGATAGACGTGACAAGATAGATTTCGATCATTCTGCCGAAGGTAATGACAAAGATGCAGATTACCAGCGCCCACATGGTAAAACCGATGAGCATCGTCTGAAACCAGAGACCGAAAAGCGCGCCCAGCTCCATATCGGCCAGACGCGCTTCGATGCCCGTAATTGCGCTTTCGATGGACAACTGTGCGCCCGACATGACGAGCCCGGACGCCCGGCTGACCACACTTTGCGCGGCTTCAAAGATGCCCATGACGATGTTCCATGTGTTGGAGACGATCAGCACCGACGCGGCGGTTTTGAACACCCATTTGAAGATGATGAACGTATCGAAATCGTGAAAGTTGTTCTTGTCGATGATCATCTGAATGAGTTCGAGCGTTGCAATGACGGCAAGGATCGCGCCCGCAATGGGGACGACCACATGATCCGAAAGACCTTGAATCATGGAGAAAATGCTGCCGTTCCATTGCTGCGGGGTTTTGCCTACGTTGTCGGCAATACCGGAGATTTGGGTATTCACCTGGTCGAACAGCCCCGTCAGGTTATTCATAATACCCTCGATGAGCAGCTCCCGAATCCATTCCGTGAGTTTATCCCAGATAAAATTCAAAGAGGATCACCCTCTTTCGGGGCAAGCGCCGCCGCGTGGGTGCGCGGCAGCGTTCCCGTAATTTTCTTCTTCACCACGTTTAGAAAAGGCTGGAGAGCAGCGGAACGAGCGTCGTGCCGACCAGCGCAACGCCGCCGCCGGCGATGAGCTGCTTCATGCCCTGAGATTTTGCGCCGGATAGTGATAGGTAATCCTTTGAAATCATCGCCGGATTTTCCCCCACTCTGCGCCGAGCGTGCGGCTTTCACCGCACTCGGCGCGCCATCGAATTCAGATGTCAGGGCTTCAAACACAACTTACACACTTCGTTACAGCTTTATTTCCTGCTGCTCCGAAGTCAACACAGGCACCCTCTCCTTTCGGTTTGGATTTTCTTTGTCATACTCGAAGCTGTGTTTGTTGTGTCTTGTTTTTCTTTTCTGAATTCGACTTGTGGCCGTCCCTCCACCGCTTACTTATTCACGGCTTCACAGGTACCATGCCACTACTCTCACTGGGATAAAGAATGGTTATTGCCCTCTCACGAAAGTATTTCCATCCAACACTTCACAGGCTGCAACTGCCTCCGTGTTCCCAGCTTTCCACGTTCCGATATTCCTATCATGGGACACCTTTAGGTCTTTCCTCTAAGCCTGTATCTGGTCATTGATGACCGTACCGCCTGTAACGATACATGGACTTTCATAACAACCAATTTTACTCATCCACAGACACCACCATGTAAGGTGTACTGCCTTTCGACAGTATCAGCGTTTAGACTTGTACATTCGGAAATTTGTCAGTATTTTCATACATTCTAACCATGGGCATCCGAACCCCGGCATATAGGCAGCACCATCCACCGCTGGACAGATTTCGTGTTCGGTCTGGAAACCGGATTTACGGCTGCTCTCTGCCGACTTCACCGAGCTCTATAACATTGGGGGAAATCCGCTGCATGGACTTCCTGCCATTCGGAGTATTAGGCGGGCGCTTCAAGGCGTTACCCTTTCATTTCACCCATCGGAATATCAGTTCTCCAAAGTTTTGGGCTACATGCCCTTCGACTTTGTGCGTAAGCTTTTCACTTACGAACGTGTCGCACGGTTGTCGTTGCCGTAACCTTCCAGCAGGTTGATCACGCCCCATACGCCCAGACCGGCTCCAAGGCCGATGACAATCGTACCGAGCTGAGATACCGCGGTGGAGAAAAACTGCATAAAAGATACCCTCCTGCGGGAACATTCCCGCGTCCTTCCCGGATTCGTGAAACGCTGACGTGCAGCTCTGCGAAGCGGCGGCAGAAGCGGGCGCTTCGCAGGCGTAATCCAGAAACACGGCCTGAGGCCGTATGCACTTCCGACGCAGCCTGCCTAAAAAAACGGCAGTTGAGCGAACGCGGAAGCCAGAGAAACTGAGCCGCAGACAGGCTGCGAAACTCATCTATATAGACAATTCCGGCAGATGTACAATGCTGCCGGAACTGGAAAAGGAATCAGTACATCACGACATCCAGATCAATCGGAACGTCTTCTTCCGGTTCATCATCTTCGATTTCGTAGGCATCAAACGTATCCTCATCCTTGGGATGAAGCGCACGATTGAGATAAGCCTGCGGATCAAAGGCGTTTGCCGGATCGGCATCCGAGAGATACTTATAGTTGGGATGTTTGGTCAGATCGAATTTGTCGGAGAGGAAAGGACGAACGCCGCGGATTTGCAGAATACACTTGCCGCCGTCCATCGTCGCCAGCTCGTCCTGCGCCATGAGTTCCTTGCCGAGCTTCTGATAATTCAGGCTGTGCGAGGTTTCTCTGCCGCGCGATTCGCCGGTGTTGCAGGTGTCGATGGTTTCGCGTCCCAGCACGGCGGAAAGCTCCTTGAGCGTCGTCGCTTCACGTCCGCCGAGGAAGATTGAGCTGTCGCAATTCCCTTGAATTGTGTCGCTCTGCTCTTTGTAAATGGCTTTGAGCTGGCTCTGTGCCTGGAAAATCAGAACGGCGGAGATTTCCCGGCTGCGGATGGTCGCCATCAGCTTTTCAAGGTTGGGAATCTGCCCGATGTTGGCGCACTCGTCAATCAGGCATCGCACATGCACGGGCAAGCGCCCGCCGTACACGTCATCCGCCTTTTCGCAGAGCAGATTGAAAAGCTGGGTATAAATCATGCTGATGAGGAAATTGAACGTGCTGTCCGTATCGCTCATGATGAGGAACAGCGCCGTCTTGCGGTCGCCCAGCATGTCCAGCTCCAATTCGTCATAGGACAGAATCTCCCGAAGCTCCGCAATGTCGAACGGCGCGAGGCGCGCACCCGCCGACACCAAAATGCTCTTAGCGGTCTTGCCCGCCGCCAATTTATATTTATGATATTGGCGCACGGCAAAGTGATCCGGGTCTTTTTCTTCGAGCGCGTCAAAGAGGAGATCGACGGGGTTTTTGAAGTTGTCGTCGTCCTCGCGCACTTCCATCGCGTTAATCATTGCCACCAGCGTGTTGAAGTTCTGTTCGTGCGGTGGTGCTTCGTAAAAGATGTAGCCCATCAGTGCGCAATACAGCAGCATTTCGGCGTTTCGCCAAAATGGGTCGCCGCTTTTCTGCCCGCCGTCGGTGTTGGTAATCAGGACGTTTGCCAGCTTCAAGATGTCCTTCTCCGAATGGATGTAATGGAACGGGTTATAGTGAAGCGACTTTTTGAAGTTGATGGTGTTGAAGAATCGAATCTGATACTTTTTCTTTTCCAGCAGGTGCCCGCACTCGATGAGCAGGCTGCCTTTGGGATCTGTTATGACATAGCTGGAATGGCATTGCATGAGATTGGGCTTCAAAAGGTAGCGGGTTTTGCCGCTGCCCGAACCGCCGATGACCAGCACGTTTTTGTTCCGCGCCGTCCTGGGGTCTTTGGGGCGGCTGTTCATGGTCAGCCGTTCCGTCTGCGTCAGCAGGATGTTGTTTTTGAAAACGGGGTCGATAAACGGCTCGATGTCCTTGCGCGTTCCCCAGCGTGCCGAGCCATACTCACGTCCTTTGCGGAACTTCTTCGCGTCCTTGCTTTTGAGATACACGGCAAGACGGAGCAGCAGCCCTGCAAGCAGACCGACGAGCAGATCGGCAGGATGGAAACTCGGCAGCGACGAAGCAAAGGCGGCGGTGAAGCCCTCGCCCAGATGCAGCAGCTTTTCGGAAAGATTTGTGCCTTCCGCCATGCGCCACGCCTGCCCCAGCTTGGTGGCGTATAAGCCGATCATGCAGTAAGGCAGATTCAGCACCAGCTTTTTTTTCGCTGCTTCGGAAAGCGCGAAAGTGTGTTTCTTACGCTTGCTCATCGGCTTGGCTCCCTGTTTCGGATTTTCCCGATGGTCTTTGCCGTCTGTTCCTTCGCTTTTTCCAGCCGTTGGAGAACGGAAGGACGCTCGGACTGCGTTCGGGCTTTTGTGCTGGCCAGTTCCTTGAGCGCAGCGGTTAAAGCGTCCGAATCGCGGGCCTTGAAGAACACCAGAACGCGCGGCTTGCCGCCGTCCACTTTGCGGATTGCATAGTCTACGCCGTATCTGCGGGTGATCCGCTGGAACTCCTTCAAGTCCTGCCCGGACAGCTCGATATTGCTTACGCCCTGATTCTGCCCGACCAGCTGCCTGACCGTCTGTTTGCCGCGGTGTTTCACACCGGGCGCAGACGGATTTTGACGATGCGCCAGCAGCCTGAGCGCGGCGGACTTGAGGGTGCGGAGGCTGAATTTGGTGCCGTTAATCATCAGGGTTGCGCTTTTCTGCTCAATTTCTTCCTGCATGAAAACCTCCTTTTTCGTTTAATGGGTATGAAAAAAGCGGCCAGCTTCAACTGACCGCCAGTGTGTGGATAAGGATTATTTCTGAATGAGTTTCAGCACATCGTCTTCGGAAAGCTCGGTCGCCTGCGCAATCTGCTTGATAGAGAAGCCCATCTTCATCAACCGCAACGCCGTTTCACGCTTTTCGCTTTTCACGCCATCATCAATCAGCCCTTGAATAGCTTCACACATATTGACCACCTCCGAATGATCGTCAATCTTGAATTTAGTGTTGGTCATGGTGCGAATGACCATCGCGGCGTCCCTGTCCAGGCGCGCAAAGCGGTCATCCGTTTGAAGCAGCTGCCGCATTTCCTGCTTATCCTTCTGTACCTTGATGCAGTGCAGCACCTCGCGCAGACTGCTGTGGAGCTTATCAAAATCTTCGCTTTCCATCGCCATCGGGTCGATGAGGAAAACTTTGTAGTCGGGCAGCAGCGCAAGCACTTCTTCCGGCTGCTCGGTCAGCATCTCGTGGAAGGTCAGCGGGCCGTCCCACTTCTTGTCGCCGAAGTTAATGACAAGCGTAATCACGGGAATGAGCCGGTCGTCCTTCGTCAGCCCGGAAAGGTATTCATCCGCGTTTTCGGCATCGCGGTTCTGCCGATGCTTTGCCGCCAGCTCGCGCACCTGCTTTTCATATTGCAGCACGTCGTAGAGCATGTTGCGGATGGGCATGGCGTAATGCACCCGCGACTGGTTCTCAATGCCCAGAACAAGATAGGTACAGGTCTTGTCTTTTTTGACGGAAAGCGTCTTGAGGACATCCCTGTATTTCTGCGTGGTTTCGGGCTTTCCCTGCTCCTGCGGTGCAAAAGGAATAGCGATCTGCGTCGTATCCATTTCGCTGAGCTGGTCGGGACGAATGACCTGCCTGCCGGAATAGATCAGGTAGTTGAAAGCGTCGGCGAAGATTTCGCCTTTGGACATGTACTGTTTGGTTACGGTATCCTGCAAAGCCATCGTACAATTCCCTCCTGATGCTTCTATTTTATCACAAAATCCATCGTAATTCAACCGCGCATCCAATCCTTTACGCATCGATTCAAATCGGAAATCCGCTCCAAAATCCACTCGGCGGCATACGGCAAAGCAAAGACGCAGAAGCTCCCTGCAAACATGGCTGCGGCTTCCCTGAACGTGACCTTGCCGAACAGCAGACAGCAGCAGGCGATGAAGAAAATCAGCGCCGCCAGCTTATTGGTGATGAACTGCGAAATGCTCAGCGCAAAGATGCCGAGCCATTCCATCAGCGTCAGCAGGGCGATTAGGGGCAGGCCAGCCAGTTTCAGCAGGAACGCCATGTTCTGCACCTCCGTATCGTTATCGGTGTTTCTTCCTGAGCAGCCGCATCAGACCGAGCAGGACGGAAGCCGCCATCATCAGCAGACCGACAACCATTGTCGGCGTAATCGGGAAGTCAACGCCGGTCTGGATGACGGGCGTGTTGGTGATGCGTGCGAGCTTCTGCGGCGGGACGTAGGATTCGTCAATGGTGAACGTGATTGCCTCGTCGGTTCTGGCATAGCCGTCCAGCGGGCGGGTTTCGCGGATCAGATAGCTGCCCGGAACGAGATTATCAGCACATACAATGCCGTTTTCATCGGAAACCAGCTCTCGAATGAACGTCCCCTTGTCGTCATACAGACCGAAACGAACGCCGGAAAGCGGTTTGCGGCGGTGGTCGGTTTTCCTGAACTCATAATGGTTCGGGATGTTGACCAGCGTAACCGTCTGGTTGTTCTTCCAGTTATAACCGACGTGGAAGGGATAGTCGTTCATCAGGTTAAAGCCTTCCGGCGCTTCATCCTCGCGGAGAATCCAATCGCCGACTGTGAAGCCGGTGATTTCAAACTCGCCCTTTTCGTCGCTGACGGCGTGGGCGGCGACCGTTCCGCTCTGCTCGTCAATCAGGGTGAAAGAGATACCCGCCAGCGGGTTTCCTGCCGTATCGGCCTTCTTGAAGGTCAGCTTCATGTGCTCGTTGGGAATGACGGCAATCGGCTCGGTCGGATTGACGAACGTGCCGTCAAGGGTCAATGTCACCTGCGTGCCGCTGGGCAGGTAGCCCGGAAGCGGTTTGCTTTCAACGACAGTATAGCTGCCATACGGGATTTTTTCAAACATGGCGATGCCGTCTGCATCGGTCAGCACTGTAGCGACGACTGCGCCGCGCTCATCTTTCAGCGAGAACGCCACGCCCGCCAGCGGTTCTTTATGTTCGCCGACCTTTTTCAGCATGAAGCGCGTGAAATCGTCGCGCAGAACGGTATCCCCGGAAACCTGCCCGTTCTCATCTACGGTAAAGGAGCAGGTCGTTTCGTTCAGCGCGTACCCTTCGGGCGCAAGCACCTCTTTGAAGGTGTAGCGCCCCGGCGTAACAGGGATATCGGGGATTTCGCCGTTTTTATCGGTAACAGCGCGGTAAATGACTTCCCCTTGATCGTTCCAGACCTCGATTTCCGCGCCCGGAACGGTTTCCACGCCGGTGATATCGGTTTTGGTCAGCGTGACTTTGGTGTAAATCAACTCGTTACGCACCGTTCCATCCAGTGAAACGCGGATGACGGGCGCATCGTCCGCCTGATTTTCGGGGGAAATCCGTACATCGAAGCGGTTCGGATTGAGCTTCCAGCCTTTCGGCCCGTCCAGCTCCCGGATGGTATATGCACCGTGTGGGAGATTGCCGGAGAAGGTCAATTTGCCGTGCATATCGGTCATGCCGACGGCGATAAGCGAATCGGCGGGCAGCATACCGTCCGCATAATGGATGTCGTCGGCATTGTACAGACCGAATACGAAGCCCAGACCATAGGTTGTGGTCAGCGCTTGGCGGATATATCCGTTCGCGTCCGTATAGGGCTTGAGGACTTCCTTTTCTTTTTCAAGCTGAATTTCGGCAGACAGATATTCGTTATGCGCTTTGGCAGTGACGGTTACCAGAGGCGTGTGTCCGTCGATGGATTTCAATTCGACTTCATACACCTCATCGCTGAGCGCGTATCCTTCGGGCGCGGCAATTTCCATCAGCTTGTACTTACCCAGCGGCAGCTCCTTCGACCAATCTGTGCCCGTTCCGCTGGTCGTGATGGTGTCCACCAGCTCATCTTTTTGATACCAAACTGTACCGTCGCCGCCGAGGATTTCTTCCGCGGCGCGCACCTCGAAAACAGCGCCCGCAAGGCAGCGTTCTTTAAAGACAGGAGACTGATATTCAAAGCCCATTTCGGTTTGAGTTTCAAAGCCGACGAGCTGCAAGCCCTTCTTTTCAAGGCGGATCTGTCCCATGACGGCTTCATTGGGAATCTCGATATCCAGCTCGTACACCTGGTCGGCGGTATCGCCCGTCTTGCCAACGAATACGGGCAGGCTTTTCGTCCGAATCAGGTATCCTTCCGGCGACGCGATTTCCTCAATCGTGTATAAACCCCAGCCGACTTCTTCGGGCAGCGTCACACAGCCGGATTCATCGGTGGTGAACGTGTCGAGCGTCTGCTTTTTCGGGTAGTAGATCGTCTGCGTCACGGTGTTACCTTCTGCGTCCTTGAGCTTGAAGGATGCGCCGGCCAGCGTGATGACTTTGCCGGTTTTTGCATCCGTCTTGATGAGCCGCAGGCGGTAGAGAATCGGGCGGTCATTGAGCGTCAGGATGGGCGGCTGGATGGGGTTTTCCTCGCCGGTGATTTCAAAGAGAATCGGCTTCTTGATTTCAAACCCGTCTTTGCCGACCGTCTGCTCCAGCACATATACGCCATACGGGAGCAGCTTGGTTTTGGCATAGCCGCTTTTGTCGGTGATGAGATGGTCGCGCTCAAATTCGCACGCATTTTCATACGAACCGGCTTTCCGAAGGTAGACGTGGAACTCCGCGCCTTCCTCCGGGGTTTCGGTGTGCTGGTTGTCGGTTTTGTTGTCGCCCAGCACCTTGACGATGGCCTGTGCGCCGAGCTTGATCTCGTTCAGCTTGAGCGCGTCGTAGGTGACGACGGCTTCCCTGGACTGTGCGGCGGCACTGGCGGTATCGACCAGCATACGCTCGTCACTGGGCTGATAGCCGACAGGCGGCGCAATCTCGACGATCTCATACAGCCCAGGCCACAGCTCGTCGGTGGTCGCTGCTGCATCCTCGCCGGAGGTCTGGATGGCGTCGATGACCGTCGCGCCCCTGAGCCAGATCACGTTGCCCTGACGGTCAAGGATATCCGCGCCTGCCAGCACGCGGAACGTTGCGCCGGTCAGTTCGCCGTCGCCGCGGACGGAGGGTGCGTCGGTCTGCGCGTATTCGTCCTTATCGCGCTTTTTGATGCGGATGCGCGACATGACGGGCTGATTGGTCGCGGACAGGTCGGTGGTTTCATCCGATTTCACGGTCGCGTCCAGCGTGATTCCCTCAAAGACATAGCCCGCCGTTTCGCCATGCTCGCGGACGAGATAGCGTCCCTTGCGCAGCGGCTCGGATACGGCGACGCCGTTTTCATCGGTCGTCATGCTGCCGACCCATGCGCTGCCGTAGGCGTCGTTCTCATAGATGTCGAAGGTCACGTCCGCAACGGGATTTCCGTTTTTGCGATCCGTCTTGGTCAGGCGCAGCCGGCCCTTTGTCGGCTCGTTCGTCGCGGCGATTTCATAGGTCTTGCCGTCCTCAAAGCAGTCAATTTCCGTTCGGAACGGCGCATCGACATAGTGCGCGGGCACGGCGGTTTCCTCGATGCGGTATCTGCCATAGTCGAGCCAGCCGGTTTCCGCAGCACCCTGCTCGTTGGTGGTGAGCAGGATGGTTTCGCCAACGCCCGTGCCGTTGGCAGACGGCGGCGCAGACAGGCGCGTAATGATGAACTGCACGCCTGCCAGCGGTTCATGCGTCAGGCTGTCCGTCTTGACGATGCGGATTTTGCCCTGAATCATCTGGTTTTCGGCGCTCAAACGGGTGGTTTCATCCGAATACACGGTTGCGGTCAGCTCGATGGGATAGCCCGAAAAGCCCTGCGGCAGCTCGTGTTCGCGGACGTGATACTTACCCTTGCGCAGCGGCCCGGCGATTGCCACGCCGTTTTCATCAGTGGTCATTGTTCCTGCCAGACCAGAGCCGTATTCGTCGTTGTAGTAGATGTCAAACTGAATCCCTGCAAGCGGAACGCGGCTTCCGGCTGCGGTTTTGCTGATGCGGATGAAACCGGGATTGGCTTCGTTCGTTGCGGTGATTTCGTAAGTCTTGCCGTTTTCCATGCAGTCAATCTCGGCAGAGAACAGTTTATCCGCGTAATGCTCAGGGGCTTGAACCTCCGAAATGCGGTAGCGTCCCCATTCAAGCCGATCGGTTTCTGCGCTGCCGTCTGCGCCGGTGGTCAGTGTGGCGACGACTGAACCGACCGCCGCGCCGTTTGAACCGGCAGGCGTGGAAAGCCGGGTGACGGTGAACACCACGCCCGCCAGCGGTTCATGCGTCAGGCTGTCCGTCTTGACGATGCGGATTCTTCCCTGAATCGGTGCATTGGCAAAGGAAATCCGGGAGGTTGCACCGGCAGCGACAGTAGCAGTCTGACTGACCTGCACGGAAACCTGATATCCCTGCGGCGCGTTCTTTTCGCGCACGGTATATGTACCCGCCTGCACATTGGAGAAGGTCGCCGAACCGTCTGCGCCGGCCGTCTGGGATTGCAGGACAGCGCCCGCGCTGTTCAGCAATTCAAAGACAGCGCCCGAAAGTGCCGCGCCGGAACTGGCGCTGGTTTTGGTGACGACGATTGCGCCATACGGCTGTTCAAACTCAATGCGCACAGCCTTGAATTTTGCGGGCAGACCGTATTGCGGAATGACGACCTTCTGAATGTCCGCGTCCGGGATGCCGATTAAAAAAGCCGCTTCTTCATCCTGGGAAGAAACGGACTCTGCGGTGATCGAGAAGGTACTTTGTGTGGAAGTGATAGAAATAGTGTCGCCGCTGTGCAGGTAGTAATATTCGCCGTCCGAACCGGCGCTGTTGCCGGTCAGACTGCCGACGCTGCGGCTGATGCGGATGAGGTCGGCATCCGTCGTCAGCGTGACCGTGCCGACATAGCTGCTGCCCTGCATGGTCATGGATTTGTTGCTGATGCCGATATCGCCGGTGATGCCGGAACGCCGAATCGCGCAGGAAGCCAGCCAGCGCGCATATTCCAGATAATCCGCAGGCGCTTGACCGGATGCGCGGTAGAACTCATCCATGCGCCAGTAGTCGCGCACATACCAGTCGCCCTCAAGCTGTTTGACAACTTCGCGGATGGCGAACTGCCCGGCGACGCGCGACCACACGTCGCTGTCCTCGTAACCGGTATCTACGATCATGTACGGATAAGTGTGCCGCAACACCCAGCCGATGGCGTGCATGGTGCGGCTGCTGTAAATGTCCCCGGAATAGCCCGGCTTGACCGCGTAGCCGTCCAGATCGACGACCTCAAACGGGCCTGTGGGGTTATCCTTTGCGCCGGGGCTGTTCATGGTATGCTCCAGACAGTAAACCGTCTGCCCTTCCAGATAGTGCGGTGTGGCGTAAATTGTACCGTAGCCGTCGAGCTTGGCAATCTGCTTGTACTCGCTGTCATGCCCGGAACTGCCCTGAAGTCCTTGCTGACCGGGATAGAAGGTCTTGACGCTGGCGTTGTGGTTCCGCAGATTGAAATCCGCGGACGCATACAGGGCAATCGGCTCAAACGGATAGGCGTAGTCGGTGACGGTCAATTCATGCGCATCGGTGGGCGACAGATCGTCCATCGGAACAAAGAGCGTATCGGTGTCCGTCCAGATCAGCTTGCCGTCTGCGTCATCCGCGCCGTACAGATAGCGCACCTCGCACCAGTTGCGTCCCAAAGCGTCCTGCTGAACGGATTCCACAGAAACAACAGCATCGCGGGTGAATACGCCCTGCCAGCCGTCGCCGTTATCATCTTCCGTCATGGTTTCGTCGATGGAAAGATAAACGCGGGTTTCGGTGGTGGCGGCGGCGTAATCCCCGGCTTGCAGCAGCGGTGCTTGCGGTTCGGGTGCAGGCGTTGCTTTCGGGGTTTCTTCGCTTATGGTCAGCTCGCCAAGGAGAACGAACGCATCCATGTAGCCGATGTCGGAGGTGATGAAGCCGCAGGGACGCTGTTCTTTGAGCGTTTGGCGGGCTTCCTCGGAGAAGGAAATATCGGTTATATCCGATTTGGCAATGTAGCCGGAAAGCGGTTCGTCTGCATAGGTGAGCCACCAGACCTTGAACGCCGTTTCGGTTTCTTCGGTGATAAGCAAAACGCCGCCGTCCTCTTTCAAGGTAAACAGCGGCGTGGTCAGTTCGGCATCTTTGTAAATGACGGATTCTGCGTTGGCAGCGGCATACGCATAACCATATTCCAAAATCGCTTCGGATACAGAAAACGCTTCCTCGTCGTCAGGAAGCGGGCTTTCTTCTGGGATGGGTGTTTCTTCGGCAGGAACTTCTTCAGCAGGCGGCTCGTCCGTCGAGCTTGTGTCAGGCGTTTCTTCCGGGACTTCGGGAGAAGGGGTTTCTTCGATATCCGAATCGGTCGATTCGGGCGTTTCCGATTCATCCTGATCGGGTATATTGGGGCTATCTTTGTCAGCGGGGATTTCCGCAATTTCCGATTGCCCGCCGGATTCCGGCGTTTCATTGGGTTCTTGCGAAATGGGCGGTTCGGTTGGCTCGCCGATTTCTTCGGGCGGGGAATCGGGAAGAACGGGTTCTTCGTCGGTTTTCTGTTCAGCCTGTTCGAGGATTTCCGTCTGAATGGGGTTTTCGACAACTTCTTCCGAGAGGACGGAAACCGGAAGATTGGTCAGCAGGAGCGCGGCTGTCAGCAGCCACGCGAGCAGTTGTTTTCGATGGGGTTTGCGCATATCACAACCTCCTTTTGAAATGGAAAACCCGCTCATCCGAGAGGAGAGCGGGCGGTTAATGTAGAGTTGAAACGAAAGAAAGACGTTAGAGCAATTCGCTTAGAATATCGGCATAGGTGATGAGTGTGACATTGCCCAGCACGGCGGCCTTTTCCATGCAGCCTTTTGTGAAGCCGGTTTTTGCAAACAGATAGAGGTAATTTTGCTCATAGTGGAAAAGATGGCTGCGTTCAACAAGCGTTTCCAGCACATCGAGATCGACCTTTTCGTTTGTCCATTTACATTCGCCAAAGAGCGCGATATGTCGATCCTGTTCTGCCATAATGTCGATTTCGGTTTGGCTTTTTGTGCGGGGGTCTGTTCCCCACCAGCGTCCAATTTCGGAAAAATCGACAGGGCTTTTTCCATGCAGCAGGAGTGACCAAAGATACTGCATACAGATATCCTCGAAGACATGCCCCATATAGCGGGGCAGATTGGGTTCAATCCGTTTATATGCCAGATCGACAGCGCCGCGGGCAATAATCGAATTGTTTTCCGGCACAAAGCGGTACCAGAAACGGAACATATTATCCTCAATCGAATAAATGGTTCTGCGGGAACTCTTTTCGCCGTAGGGAGATTCTTTGCGGATAATACCGAGCGTAATCAGGTTTTTGATGTAGACCGAGCAGATACTTGTATCTTCACCAACCTTAGCCGAAATTTCAGCCATCCGGGATGCTCCTGTTGCAACGGCGGTGATGATAGCGTTGTAGATTGACGGCTCGCGTACTTCCTGCTTCAGCAGACTGGACGGTTCTTCATAGATCGCCGAGTTCGGATTCAAAAATGTGTTTTTGATGTTCTCCTCAATGCTTAGACGGTCATTCATTTGCAGAAGATATTGCGGCGTACCGCCGACGATGCCATACATCAGGGCTTTTTCTTCCGGGGAGAAGTGCGGAAAATACCGACAGGTTTCTGAAAAGTTGAAGGGCAGAATTTTGAATTGCGCGCTGCGTCTGCCATAAAGCGGCGCTTTGTAAGCCAAAACCTGATCTTCCATATAGGACATGGAAGAACCGCAGAGAATCAGCATCAGCTTGGAAGAATCTCTGTATCTGTCAATCAGCATTTGGAGTGTGGAAGCGAGGCTCTTAGAGGCACGGGCGACATAGGGGTATTCGTCGATAACCAGAATCAGGCGCTTTGTTTCAGCAAGCTTGAAGACATATTCCAGAGCAGCTTGAAAAGACAGAAAAGAAGTGTCCGCTTCAATTCCACTGCTGTATTCGATGATGCTTTTGCTCAGGTTTTCCAGATTTTGTTTAGAGCTGCTTTCAACGCCCATAAAATATATGGCGTCTTTATCACGAATAAACTGCGTAATCAGCGCGGTTTTTCCAACCCGGCGTCTGCCATAAATGACGGCAAATTCAAAGCGGTCGGATTCAAATAAACGGTTAAGCTCCTGCAATTCGCGTTCGCGGCCGATGAACATCGTAAACACCTCCCGTCTCTATATTATATTGCCGAATTACAAATTAGTCAATCACGATTTACTAAGATATAATTTGGCAATTCATCTTGAGGGGCGGATACACTTTCGACTCATCTTTGGTTTTTTATTTATTTGCTATCTTTGAGGCTTGATTTTTCATGGCTGGTTTCCTTTTAGCGATTTGTCATCACTTTTTTGAATGCTATAAGGTTGAGTATCGTTTAATCCTCTCTGACCGCCATCACGACAAACCGCCCATCCGCGCCGCCGTAGGTGCGGTCACAGGTGATGAGCGTCAGCAGGTGGTCGTCGCTGGTTACAGTCACATCGTTTTCATGCAGACTTGCGGACTTCACAAAATCCATGAAGCACGCAAAATCATCTTCGGTTTCAAAATCGGCTTTTTCCGGCGTGAAATCATCATAGCGCATATTAAACGCGGCGAACACCTTGTAGATATAAGCGCCGTTCAACGTGTCCAGATGAATTGTCCGATGCGCCTGATAGAACTCCGCGTTCTTGTAGGAAAGCAGCGGGCTGAACATCACGGTCGGTTTGGAGCGGATATTGTGACCATAGATGGCGATGTTTCGGGATGGTCGGCTGAAGCTGGTATCGCCGGTGGCGAACAGCGTTCCCAGAGAGCTGGTCGAGCCGGTGAAGCTGTGCTTGAGATAATAGGCGGTATCGTAGGTAAATACGACTGGGTAATTGACGGGCGTGTTTGGGATGCTCAGCCATGCGGCAAAGTCGCTGTTCTGCGCTTTGCAGGCTTCAAGGTCAATGCTCGATGTGCAAGCAGGCGCGGAAGATGCGGGGATATCTTCGCTTAAAACGCAGCCGTCAAGTGAGCTAATGAGGTCGTTCAAAACGGAAGAATCCGCTTCGGACGGCGTGACGACAGGCGGTTCGGATGCCTGCGGCAGCTGCACAGCGGAACTCAGCGCTTCGTACTCCGCCGATTCCTGATCGAGCTGCTTCTGCCAGCCGAGAATCGGCAGCAGGAATGCAAGCAAGCCAACAAAAAAGAGCAGCGCAACAGCTGCTCCAATCCACTTTTTCATGGTGTATTCTCCTTACAGGTTCATTTCTCCGCGGATGCGCTCGATCAGCGCACGACCGTCGAGCGCGGTAAACTGCGAAAAGCGCTTGGAGCAGAAAAACCGCTCAAGCTCCACGAGGTCATACCAGGCTTTGGGGTTGGGTTCGCCTTTGACGTAGACGCGGTGAAGCAGACGTTTATAGTCGTGGACAGCCTGCTCGACAACGGCGTTTGCCAGAAGCTCAAAGCCCTTTTCGGAAATAAAGGGTTTGAAGGTGATGATCGGCAGCTTTGCTGCATCCGTTTTAGGCATCGCCAGCCACCCTGCGGCAAATGATGCTTCCGTAGCGGGAAACCTCGCAGCAGGCATCATCCGACCAGAACGCCGCTTCGAGCTGATCGTTCAGCCATTTGCCATTGCTTTCAACGGGCTGCGTCAGCGGGTCGCCGTGGTCTTCCGGCTGATAGGCAAGCACCTGCGGATAAACGTGATGCGTGAGAAAGAGCGTTTCGGGCAGGCGGGTCACGACGGCATCCAGTACATCCTGATTGTGCGCGGCAGGCGTGAGCAGAACGTCGGTGATGATGAAGGTGTTCTCGCAATCATAACCGTGTGCCGTAAGCTGATCGACCATTTCGCCGAGCGGCTGATCCAGATACAGGCAGTCATCAATCAGCACGTCGGCATCTTCGTATGCCTGTGACAGAAGCAGGCAGCCCGAAAGCAGACCCAGCGGCACCATTTCGGTGACTACGCCGAAATTGTCCCATGCGCGGCGAGCAGCGGTGTCCCGCTTATCGCAGGCATACAGGCTCAGGGTGACGGAAACAATGCCGGTTTCAACCGGCGCGGCAGAGCAATCGGCTTCATCCAGCACAAAGGAGTCTGCGCGGAACTTGGGTTCGGCTTTGATGACGATAAAATCGAGATGGTTTTCCATGATAAATCCTCCGTTTTTTTATGTGGTGAAAGAAAAAAGGGTATAAAAAATGCGCCGCTCGCGACAGGCGGCGCAGAGAATAAAGGGGCAAGTATTATGTTCGGTGTGACTTGACCCAGGCAAGAAGTTCTTCATAGCTCATTTTGCCGGAAGCAACTCCGAGACCTGCTTCTACGACATCTTCGTTTGTGCAATCCAAGCGGATGCCGTTGACCTCCAGAAAAGTCAGCATGATGTACATGCCGATTCGCTTATTGCCATCTACAAAGGCGTGATTTGAAATCAGAGAATAGCCCAGCCGTGCTCCTTTTTCTTCCTTCGTCGGGTAGAGTTCTACGCCGCCGAAGGTTTGAAATATGCCTTCCAACGCGCTGTCCAGCAGCCCGATATCGCGCAATTCAACGCTCCCGCCTGTTTCTGCAATCATGAGCTGATGCAGCAGCAGCACCTTTTCTTCTGAAAATCGGATCATTTGGCAAGTTCCTCAAAAGCAGGCTTGAACTTTTTCAGGATTCTGGCAGCGATAACGTCGATCTTTTCATCATCCGTCATATCAAAATAAGGCGTAGACTCGATATCGACCAGCAGGTATTTGGGCTTGTTGTTTTTGAAAATGACCGCCTGTCCCTGGGCATCCGCAATGCGCGTGACTCTGGAAAAATTCTGGTTCGCCTCAGATGCGGAAACAATGGCATTGGTGTTAATCATCATAAGAATCCCTCCCTTTACGGCTATTATACCACGAAAAGTAGGTGATATTCAACCTATCTTTGAGAGGGGACATGCCCGATCAAAAAATGCGCCGCTCGTGACAGGCGGCGCATGGCATTATACAGGGTGTGCGCGATAATCGGCGGTAAACTGGCTTTCCTGCGTAATCGGCGTGTTCATCAAGGTAGCAATCAGATAGTTCTTGATGTTGCGAATATCGTTTTTCGTGCGGTCGAGGTTGTAATATACCGTCATCAGCGAATCGTAGGTGAGTTTTTTCAGCCGGTCTTGAATCGCCCATGCAGGCCAGTCCCGTCCGCTGATCCGAATAGCGGCTTCCGGCGTGGTATGCAGCTCGACCATGATTTTCACGATTTCATCGAGCCGTTCCCGATTGTATTTCCACTGATTTTTCAGCAGGTCGTCATACTGGATTTGCCGCTTGACCAGATTGCGCACATCCTCAAAGTCCTGACGGGTCGTAAAGGGTTTTCGGGCTTCAAGCTCGTTCCAGCACCAGGGCATGTATTCGTCCTCGTCGGGGTCAATCGGCAGGATTTCGTCCAGCCAGCCTGTGGGCGCGGCATCCGTGCTGCCACCTGCATCGTCTGCTGATTCCTGCTGCTCCATCGAATCCATCCCATCCGGGCTTTCGGGAAGGTCAACGGGTTCGGGATGGATGGGATGGATGGACGGTAAGGGTTTTCTTACGCAGGGTTTGGTGACGATGGTTTTGGGAACGATGGTATTTCTTTGCACGGGCTTTACCGTTGGCGGTGAAACCGTGGACGGCTTGTCCCCGGCGGGTTTATCCAGTACGGGCTTTTCCGGTTTTGGTGCTTCCCGTATCGGCTTTTCGTAGATGGTGTAGGTTGCCGCGGCAAAGTGGCCGGAGGTGCTGCGCTCACGGCGGCGCACCACGTAGCCCTGTGCTTCAAGCTCCTTGACGATGGCGGCAACAGCGTCCACGCCCTCTTTGCACTTGGCCGAAAGCCCCTTGATCGTGAAATTCCAGCCGTCGTGTTCGGAGAGCATCAGGGCAAGCAGCCCCTTGGCTTTCAGCGAAAGGTTCGTGTCGCGGAGTGCCGCGTTGGTGATAATCGTGAAGTCGCGCTCATGCGCGGCGCGGATGATAGCCATAGATAATCCTCCCTGTCAACTGTTGAAAAAAGGTTTTTGGAAACTTGACAGCTTTTAACGCTCCGGCGTACGGGATTTCGTGCGCTTCATTCCTTCAAGCACCTTGCGCATACGGCGGTTTACGTCGTCGAGCGTGTTGTCCTCCGGGAAATAGGAACGCCATTCCTTCGCTGTATCGAGCATGGAAAGAATCGAGGTTTCCATTTCTTTCGGCGTTGCGGATGGGGAGAAATATTGGGATATCTGTCTGCTTTGCAGCACGACCCTTTCGGTTTCCGGCTTTTTCTGCTCGGACATGATCGCCAGCACCATATCTTCGGTTAGTTTGCCGTCCTGCGAAAAGCGTTTCAGACGTTGCGCCTGAGAGAGCGACGGCGTGGACTGCTCGCTGTCGATGATTTCCGCCAGCCAGCCTTGTTCTTCCGGGTTCAGATAGGACACTTCAACGGCAGAGTTGAACGCCAGTTTTCGTTCGTCTACCAGATCGAGCAGTTCGGGCAGAAGCTCGGTCAGGCGAATATAACGCTGAACATTTCGAGCGCTTTCGTTGACTTGCTCGGCTAAAACATCCCTCGCCTTTGTGCCAATCAACTTGTGGCCAACTTGACCACAAGTTAAATCAAGACGCTGCCCCTGATGCTTCATTGCTTCCAGCTTCATTTTGAAGGCAAAAGCGCGTTCGCTGGGCAGGATATTTTCGCGTTGGAGGTTGGAATCCACCATCAGGATGACGGCGGCATCGTCGTCGAGTTCTCGGACGATGACCGGCACGGTTTCCAGACCAGCCAGCTTTCCGGCGTGGCTTCTGCGGTGCCCTGATACAATCTCATATTTGTCATCCGGCATGGGACGGGCGATGAGCGGAAGCAGAATACCGTGTTCGCGGATGCTCTGCACCGTGTCCATCATGGATTCATCATCAATGACTTTGAACGGATGGTCTTTGAATGGAATGAGCTGATCCAGCGGTATCTCGCGGATTTTTTCCAAACCCGCATCCTGACGGCTGGCTTCCGTCGAGAACAGATCGACGCATGGTTTCAGGCGTATACCGCTGGTATCAAATGCCATGCCCGATCACCTCCTGCACCAGCTTCTCGTAAGCGCGCGCAACTTTGCCTTTCGCATTGTGCTCATAGATGCTGCATCCCAAGGCACTGATTTCTGAAGCACGGACGGAATAGGGAATCTGCGCATTGAAAATCGGGAGGGAATTTCCATAGGTATTGCTGATGAGGGATACCATGCCGCGTGCATAACTGGTGCGCGCGTCTAACATTGTTAGGACAATGCCCTCTATGATAACATCAGGGTTGATCTCTTGCTTGATGAACATGACGGTATCCAGAAGCTGAGAAATGCCTTCGATAGACAGGAAGTTTACGGAAACGGGAATCAGGATGGAATCCGCGGCGGACAGTGAGTTCAGCGTGAACATGCCAAGCGTCGGCGCGCAGTCGATGAGAATCACATCATATCGAGATTTCAGCGGCGCAAGCAGACGCTTGAGAATGGTTTCGCGGGCGTTTGCGCCGGTCATCGTCAGTTCCAGACTGAATAATCCAAGACTGGAGGGGAGAAGATCAACGCCTTCTTCGTGATGCAGGATAGCGGTGCGGATATCCAGAAGCGGTTCGTCCTTGCCGCGGCTTGTCCCTCGATTCAGAAGGTTGTAAACCGCGTCTGTCAGCGTTACGGGCAGCTCGTCGGGCATTTGATAGCCCAGGCTGATGGTCAGGTTTGCCTGTGGGTCAAAATCGACAAGCAGCACTTTGCGCCCCTGTCGTGCCAGACCGATACCGAGATTCACGCAAGTGGTCGTTTTTCCAACGCCGCCTTTCTGATTGGCGACAGCTATGATTTTGTGTTCCATAATGATCCTTTCCAAAATTCAATTCAAAAAGCAGAGTGACGATGGCGTGTCCGAAAGTTAGGGGCTTTCGGATGCGCCGGGTATCGGTCACTCTGCTTTTCTTTTTGAAAAAGATTCATTTCATGTGCAGGAAAAAAGCCGCAGGGCATAAAAGTGCTAAGCGTTCTTTCCTGCTTTGCATCTCTTTACCCTGCGGTAACGAAGGAATAGCTGGCTTTCTGGGAATCGGAAAAAGTTGGAACTCTGCTAATAGAGGTGTGCGGAATAACCACACAAAACCAACGATTAAACCGGTCTGTCGTTTAGGAAAACTCGCAGAATTTCTTGGCAAATCAAGGTGAAATGACAGGAAATCGAACGAGATGAGATGGACAAAAAGTACGACACGAGTTCTCCTAAGCGACAGGCCGTGGGTTCGAATCCCGCCGGGATCACCAATTTGATAAG
>ERZ772883.1182-NODE-1182-length-21446-cov-4.368800_pt1 | contig 21446 bp, 17 predicted proteins | sample MGYA00580575_ERZ772883 | MGnify/ENA primary metagenome ERZ772883 (study PRJEB29015, sample SAMEA2737666) | human gut metagenome | biome: human gut; feature: human-associated habitat; material: faeces | place: China | collected 2012 ...
TAGCACAAGAATGTCCGCCCTGTCAAGATGGTGAGATTTTGCATGATAAAAGCATAGTGTCCGCATTACATCCGCGCAGCTTTTGTATATACCATCGTTGCTTTTTGATATACACTTATTCACAAGGAATATATTTCCAAAAGTATAATCAAATGGAGGTAACGCCTATGAAAGAAGTTCCCATTTGGGAGAAATCAAATCTTACACTTGAGGAAGCCGCAGCCTATTCCGGCATCGGTATAAACAAGTTGAGGACATTAACCGATAACGAACATTGTCAATTTGTACTTTGGGTTGGGTCGAAACGACTCATTAAACGGCGCAAATTGGATGAATATACAGAAAAAATGTTTTCACTTTAAAGCCAAAATGTTGTCAAAATAGCTTGCAGAAAATGATAGGTTTGTGGTATTATAAATACGGAACAACGCTCTTTTCTGCATTACTATGTGGAAAGGAACAACGCTTATGACAACAACTCGAAATACAAAACGCAAAGACAAGGCACGTGTCGTTCTTCGTAAAGGAGAATCCCAGCGCAAAGATGGCAAATACGATTTCCGTTGGACCTCCCCGGATGGTAAACGACATTCTATTTACGCGCCAACCTTGGAAGAACTTCGGGAAAAGGAAAACGACATTCAGCGAGATTCGCTGGAAGGCATTAAAGCAGAAGCACGGTATGTTACCCTGAACGATGTGTTCACTCTGTGGGCAAAGGTGAAACGAGGCCTGAAAGATAACACTTTTCAAAACTATCTGTACCTTTATCGGCAGTTCGTGGAGCCGGATTTCGGCAAGTCGAAAGTGTCTGCGCTCAAAAAGTCGGACGTGAAGCAATTTTATAATATACTGGCAGATGAGCGCGGTTTGCAGATTTCTACAATTGACAGTGTACACACGGTTCTGCATCAAGTGCTGGACATGGCAGTGGATGATTGTTATCTGCGGAGCAACCCTTCGGACAATGTTCTACGGGAGTTGAAAAAAGCGCACCAATTTGAAACCACCCACCGCAAAGCGCTTACTGTTCCGGAGCAGAATCTACTGTTGTCCTACCTTTCCAAAACACCGAAGTACCAGCACTGGTATCCGATTTTCGCGGTTATGCTGGGAACGGGTTTGCGCGTAGGAGAAGCCACCGGTCTGCGTTGGTGTGATGTTGACTTTGAGGAAAGCACGATTTCCGTCAATCACACGCTCGTCAACTACGACCACCGTGAGAACAACGGAGGCAAGAAAGGTTGCTACTTCAACTGCCACTCGCCTAAAACAAAAGCTGGCATTCGTACCGTTCCGATGATGGACTTCGTGAAGGAAGCCTTTGAAAAGGAACGTGCCTATCAGGAGGAATCCGGGATTCATTGCACGGTAACGGTGGACGGTTACACGGACTTCATCTTCGTCAACCGTTTTGGTGAATGCCAGCATCAGGGGACGCTGAACAAGGCAATCCGACGCATTATCCGAGACTGTAACGATGAAGTGCTGACAAACAATCCTGACAGTACCATTCTCCTTCCCCGTTTCAGTTGTCACACTCTGCGGCACACATTCACAACTCGGATGTGTGAAGCAGGTGTGAACGTCAAGGTAATTCAAGATGCGCTGGGACATTCGGACATTTCTACAACTTTGAACATCTACGCGGATGTAACCAAGGAACTACGGAAGTCTGAATTTGAAAACCTTGACCGCCAGTTTGCACAATGGAAAGTACCTGAAGAGTAAAGCAAAGTGTACGCCAAATACGCCATACGCCATTTACGCCATTTCATACGCCAAACGATACAATCCGGATAAAGGCTTATGAAGAGATGTAAATTAGAAAGTAAGAGACAACCCTTACGGCGTATAGTAATATCAAGAAATAAAGACTTACAATTATTCATCGTTGTAATCCCGACGATGAAGCCCATTGACTAAAAAGCATTGATTCAACGCCTTTTATCAACCCGGTTTGGCGGATTTGACACCACATTGACACCAAACTTGTGCAGAAAAGGCTTTACAAGAAAGCAGAGAGTTATCCTCTTACGGATGGCTCTCTGCTTTTTTGTTTATGTAGTTGTGCATTTCTGCGCGGAAGTAATGAGGTGATACCATTCACAGCTTTTACATTCCGGCAGGTCGCCGCAGTCAGGAACGCCGGTATCCGGGTCATCGGCGCAATTATAATAATCATATTTCCAGTTCATTTGAAATCCCTTCACCTTAAAAAGTGCATTATAAAATGGCCTACTCTCACTCGGCTGTTGTCTCTGTTTGATGGTCACTTACTCGGCGGGTTCCATCTTCTCCATGCAATCACCGCAAAGGATGTTCACGGCTTTTGTGGCTCTCACGCTCTGGTGGCAGCAGGGGCAAATATATTTGCGGGTGCTGCTGGGCTTCTTGGTCTTGGTGGCTGTTCCGTTGCCTGCCCCTTTGGGGAGCGTTCCAATTACATCCCACAAGCTGACCGCCTCGCACATTTGAAGGTCTTGCCAGCCCTGTTCTTCGATGAAGTCCAGCAGCGGAAGTCCGGGGCTTGTAATCGTCCAACCGTATTTTGGATGCTTCTCAACGCAAAGCCCGTGACTTTCGGCAATCTCCTTATACTTCCGATTGTGGTAAAAGTTCCCGGAACCGCTGGTATCTTTGATACCTTTTTCTGCCGCAAGGCAATGGCACATTTCGTGCAAAAGCGTGGCGCAGGTTTCCTCGATTGGGCGGCTAAGTGTGGCGCTGCTGATGTTGATTTCATATCGCCGCTCGTCTCCTGCCTGCCAGACCTTATTGCAAGTGAAATGACCATAAGCACCCACGGTCTTTTTCATTTTGAAAACCTCTCTTTCAAAGTTCACTTTTAAATCGCCTTTGGCGGGGGTGGGAATTATTGGCCCCAACCGGCGACCAAAAAGAGAGGCAAATAGAGGCTGTGGCAAGGGGAACGTGGAATACCGAAGCTGAGCGAGGATATGCCGCGAAAGCCCCTTGCCCAAAGCCGAGAGTTGCCCATAATACTGGGCGCGGTTGGGACAATCCCCCGTCGTTCCCCTATTTGTGCCGGAAAACGGCGCAAAGTCCAAACCTTCCTTAAAAAGCCCAAAAGTTTGAACTTTTGGTGCACAGAAGCGGCCCCGCATAAAACAGGTATTTGGGCAGCGTCAAAACTTATGTTCAAAAGGAGCGTACAAAATGGCCTATTATGGCTACATCAGAGTGTCAACCAAAGGGCAGGTGCCCGGAACCTCTTTGGCCGAGCAGGAGCAGCAGATAAAGGAGCGCTATCCTACTGCGATTATTGTAAAAGAGGCGGCTTCCGGCGCTCACGAACGGCAGGTATTTGATAACTTGTGCAAATCCTTACAGGCAGGTGATACTTTGGTGGTCTGCAAAATGGATAGGTTTTGCAGGTCAGCAAAGGAAGGTTTGCAGTATGTGGATTTGCTGCGGGATAAAGGTGTTGCCGTTCACATTCTCAATATGGGCCTGTTGGACAACTCCCCTATGGGGCGGCTTGTGGCAACGATGCTGCTTGCTTTTGCTGAATTTGAAAGAGCGCAGATAATCGAGCGCACTCAGAGTGGCCGACAGGCAGCGATGGCAAAACCGGGTTTCCGAGATGGCCGCCCGCAAAAATTCACGGCGTTGCAGGTGGAACACGCACTTGGGTTACTAAGTGAGTATAGTTATAAACAGGTAGAGGCCATGACAGGCATTTCCCGAAGCACCCTGCAAAGGGCTAAGAAGAAAGTTGAGGTACAACAATGAAAATTACTATCAAACTGTCCGAAACAAACAATGCACTGCTCAACCGCGTGGTCAAGGAAGAAAAGGTGGACGCAAGCGAGTTCGCCAACAACGCTTTCCTTGACAAGTTCCTGCCGGTATCGGAAAAGCTGGGGATTGAAGCAGGCTTCATCCTTCAGGAGCATGAAGCCGGAACGCTGAATGCGTGGCTCGTCAAACAGAGCATATCCCGCGGAATCCGTTGGCTAGGAAAGCACCCTATCCGTGACTGCGCCATTCTAAGACAGATTCTTGGACGCTTTCCGTTTGGCGCGGACGACAACGGGAAAATCTCTACCTGCAACGAATGTGTGCAGTCGGATATGGATAGTGTGGTTGCACTGCTGAAAGAGCGTGTCCCCGGTTATGTCCCCTCTAAGGACGAATATAACGGGCTGGTGGAAGATGCTCTTGCAAATTGGGAGTACATCTGGAACGAAGCCATCGTATACAATGTGCTGGCCACGATTGTATACACCAACGAGCCGAAGAAAGACTTTGACTGGTATGACGGCCTGAAATTGCTGCATCTCATTGATTTTGCAGCATGGCAGCAGTGGTGTGATGCGTGATAGTGCATCACGGCAGACGGCTGCAAACCCAAGGGGGCAAGAACGGCGGAAAGTCGTTCTGATGGGGGCCGCAGCCCCCACTGACGGCAAGCGGGCCTTGTCGGCAGCGGGGAGTCCAGAGGGGTCACGCTCCTTTGGCAAGGTAAGCCCGCAAGGGCGGTGGGAGTTTCAGCAGAAACTACCATACCTTGTATGACACAGCAGACGGAGGCTAAATGCGCTGCCTGATTTTGCAGTGCATTTTAAGCCGCAATCGGATGGGGCATGAATCCCCGCCGAGAAAGGAGAGATTATGATGGCGTGTGCCATGAAGTTCAGTGCGGGCGCAGTCCGCAATCAACTTCGCCACAACCGGCGAACAATCGAAAATTCGAGCAACCGGGACATTGACCCGGAGCGGCTGGAACGTGACTATGTTCTGTCGCCAGACCGGGGCATGACCGAGTACGACTATTTTTTGCAGCGCAAATCGGAACTGTACTGCTATAACCGTGACGATGTAAAAGTGATGGTCGGCTGGATAGTGACTGCCCCGCAGGATTTAGACCCTGCCCGCTATGACGACTTTTTCTGTGCTTCATACGATTTTATGGCAAGCCGCTATGGAGAGGAAAATGTCGTACAGGCCATCGTCCACGATGACGAGGGAGGCCAACCGCATTTGCATTTCTGTTTCATTCCTGTCGAGGAAGATTTGAAGCACGAACAGGGCTACAAAATCTGTGCGAACGATGTTCTTGACCGCCGCGAACTGCGCAATTTTCATCCTGACCTGCAACGCTATCTGGACGAACACGGTCTGGAAGATGCCCACGTTATGACCGGCGTAACAAAGCGGCAGGGTGGCAACCGCACTGTCGCGCAGCTGAAAGCCGAGCGTGAGCAGGAATATCAGCAGAAAGAGGAACGCCCTGCATTATATTTTGGAGAATCCAAAATTGAACAAGGACTTCACTTTTAAGGAACGGCCATGAAACAGATTGTATGGATTATCAACTGCTATCTATATGGCGCAACACTGATTCTGCTGGTTGTGCTAGCACTGCTGGTGTATCTGCGCGGGCAGGCCAATCATCTGCCTAATCCGTTCGCCCGCAGAAACATCGTCTATCGCCCCAAAGAAAAGGCGCAGGGCGTGTTGCTGGGCAAGAAATTTGGTCTGATGGCTTACTCCCCCGAACAGGACGAGGGGCACATCCTCGTAATGGGGCCATCCGGCACAGGCAAGACAAGTGCCCTACTGATTCCGACTTTGCGGAGTTGGCAGGGCACGGCTCTTGTTGTTGACATATCCGGCGACATATCCGCCAATGTGCAGACAGAGAACAAAATCATTTTGACCCTACGGCGGCGGATTGTATTCCGTATGATGTGTTTGCGTCCATTGATGCGGCCCCAGATGACACCGAGCGGCAGGAGTGCTTGGAGCAGCTGGCCTATCTGCTGCTGCCGGACAAGGCCAACGACAGCGAGGCGGGAGTATTTTTCACCAAAAACGGGCGCAAGATGATAACGGCAGCCCTTATCTGCTACTATGGTATGGGCTGGGGCTTTATCGAAATCTGCGAGTTTTTCCTCGGCCATGATTGGCGCTCCCTGCTGAACGATATTGCCAAACAGGAAAACACCGCAGCCAACGCATATATTAGTTCCTTTGCCGGGGCCAGCGAGCAAAATACCGCAGGCTGCAAGCAGAGTGCAGATGACGCGCTCAAACTATTTGCAACGAACAGCAAAATTAAAAATGCACTTAGAAAAGTTCCGACTTATGAGAAATCCATCTGTCCGGCCACTTTGGAGCAGAACAGCATTTATATTTTCATCCCGGACGAAAAACTCAAAATCTATGGCGACCTGCTGCGCATTATTACGGCCCAGTCGATGGAATACTTTTCATGCAGACCGCCGGAACACAAGCAGATGATTCTATTTTGTCTTGACGAATTTGCCTCGTTCGGCAAGCTGCAAATCACCGAGGCCTTGCGCAAACTGCGAAAGCGTCACATCCGTATTATGGTGCTGACTCAGTCCTTGGCCGACCTCGATATGATTTACGGCAAAGACGAACGGAAAGCTATGCTGGGCAACTTTAAGTTTACCGTTCTGCTCGGCTGCAAGGATACCGAAACACAGGAATACTTTTCTAAAATGATAGGAGAAAAACACACTCTGTTGGTCGCCGATACCAGCCAGAAGCCGCAGCCTATCATCAAGCCCGCAGACCTCGCACACTTGGAACATGACCTCATGGTTATTTGCGATGACGGGGCCGTGCGGCTGCACAAGAACTTTTACTTCAAATGACGTTGCAAAAAAACGTTTCGTAAGCGGCAACCGGGAGCAGTTAGCTTGGATTTTCCAAGTGGGCTGCTCCTTTTTCTTTTGCGTAAATCTTTCCGGGGCAGCTTGGGGCAAGTGATTTAGTTCATTTCTAAAAAAGGTTGCCTTTTTAGTTTTTATGAAAATACCTGCCACATACTGCCCCAACGCACGTTTTTTGGCAACGTAACTGGAAAAAGGTTCCCATTTTTATGGATTTATGGTACAATTCTAATATTGTGTAAGTGTACCCAAATGCGGGAATTGGGGGTATAGGATGTCAACCAATTGGTCATACACGGAAACATCGGCTCACTTTATCCGTGGGAAGTGGATTCTCAAAGCGGCTGATACCGCTAAATACAATGCAAGGTTGAAGGAAATCGACCTGCCGGATGATTATGCCGTCTACGGTTACGAACCATCCAAGGGCGGAATTCCAGCTGCATACTGGGTGTGTAAACAAGGTGTTGGACAATGCCCGGAATGCCATAAACCCTATCTGGAGGATGCGATTGCCAGCGTGTCGGAATCCAAGCTGACGCATTATTGCAGAGTGGAAATCCCGCACGAGGGAAGGAAACCCACCTACGAAATTCACCCGGCAACGCTTTATCTGCGCCGCATACGCTGGCTTTGCTATAACTGCTATTCTGAGCAGAAAACATACAATGCAAGAATGCAGGATGATTCCAAACTTGTGGATAAAGAAGACAAAAAGCTGACCTTGCAGGTGAAAGAACATCTTGGACAGCAGGCTATGCATATGGAGATAAATACGCTTGCTGAAATATTTGATATTTCCCCACATACAGTCGATAAATGCTTTGATAAGGCAGTGGATGAGTATGACAAAGAGCGCGATTGGGATAATATTTCTACGCTTGGCTTGTACACTATCACATTGAATGTGCAGGGGCAACAAGCTGATTGTTGCCTATGTGCGAACGTGGATACTGAAAAACTGATTGAATTTTTCCCCTACGAGGATACAAAAGCCGCAAAAGCCTTTTTGAGCAAGCTAAAGAACAAGCAGAATATCCAACGCGTTTTTACCAGCATAGACAGCGCGGCATTTAATTTTGCCAAGACAAATTTTCCCATCGAAACAATTATGGTAGACCGGCTGGATGTGCGTAAGCGTTTGCTGAACGGATTGGAAACGGTCAAAAAAGGCAACGATGATAGCAAGAATTATCCTTTACTGCGGCGAAATTGGACACTGCTTGATAATGATGACGAGGCAATTCCGACCAACAGCAAAGACTACATCCTTCTCAAAAAAGTGCTGGATGCATTCCCTCGAATTGGCGTTGCATATGGGCTAAAAGAAGCCGGTATGGATATTTACCGTAAAACTACGGGCCAGTGCAAGCTGGTGAACGATTGGATTTCCAGCGACAAGTACAATATCCTGCGGTATGAACAGTTAGAGCAATATATGATTCAGGCGCAGGAGCCTGTTGTACGCTTTGCAGTGCAGTACAATGGTGTTGACCGCGGTAGATATGAAAAGGCCATATTAGCTGCGGAGAAACCTTTGATGGATTGTGTCAAGTCAAATGAAAAAAGTAAATCTGCACGTTGGTCACGCGCAGCATCTTTTAAGAAGATTCGTGCCCGTGTTTTGTACGGTGCTGCGATGATGGCGAACTATTTTGCGGCGCAAGAGCCAAACGAAAAATCTCACGAAGAATACGCGATACATAAGGAAATGTATTTTACAACGGTTGACCGCATAACAACTGCAAAAATTAGCACACCTGCGGTCAAAACTGATGTCGTGCCTGAAATCTATCTCCATAATTTTGGAATTCCCTTATCCATATATCCAAACCTGTTAGGCTACGGGCTGGAAGAATACAGCCATGTCTTGCTGGATTTGAAGCCGTTGAAAAAAGACAGGCAGTATCTTTCGAGAGAGGAACAAACGGAGGAAACAATGTCGAACAAAATTGCCTTTGACGCACTGTGGGATGAATCCCCGATTGATGTCACCCCGGAAGTGAACTTTATTTGGAGCATTGCCAACAAACTGCGCGGCTCCTATATGCCGGATAAGTACGGCGATGTCATTATCCCGATGACGATTCTGCGCCGCTTGGAGTGCGCCTTGGAGCCGACCAAGAAGGCTGTTACGGATATGTTCGCCAAGAATCCGAACTATCCGCCGAAGGCAATGTACCGCATTTCCGGCTATCAGTTCTATAACACCTCGCCCTATACGCTGAAAGAACTGTGCAACGAGCCGGACAACATTAAATCCAATTTCAAAGTGTACATTGAAGGCTTCTCCGCCGAAGTGCAGGAAATCTTCAATGGACTTGAAATGTTCAGCCATATCGACAAGATGGATAAGGATGGATGTCTGTTCAGCGTGGTGCAGGCGTTTGATTTGGACCCCAAGACCTACGACAGTATCAAGATGGGCTATATCTTTGAGCATCTGATTGGTAAGTTCTATCAGAATGTAGATGCAGGTCAGTTTTACACAGGTCGTGACATTATCAAGTGCCTTGTGGCTGTGCTTATCAGCGAAGGCTGTGATGATATTTTCGACGATGGCAAGGTTGTCACTGTCTGTGACCAAGCCTGCGGAACGGGCGGTATGCTCAGCACGGCGTACAGCTTTATCAAGCACTACAATCCCAGTGCCGATGTGCGCTTGTTCGGGCAGGAGTTTATGCCCCAGTCCTACGCTGTCGGTCTGGCAGAGATGATGATTAAAGGGCAGAACATTGAAAACTTCCGCAATGCCGATACTTTCAAAGAGGATTGCTTCCCCAACATCAAGATGCGCTTTGTGCTGGAAAACCCGCCTTTCGGTACTCCGTGGGCCGGGAAAGACGCCAAGGCCGGGCAGGAGGATGCTGTCCGCAATGAATTTAAGCACGGCAAGGATGGACGCTGGGGCGCAGGTCTGCCGAGCGGCGGCGATTCCCAGTTGATTTTTATGCAGTCGGCTATTGATAAGATGGACGACAAGGTTGGTCGTGCGGCTATTATCGAGAATGGCAGCCCTCTGTTTACAGGCGGTACGGCATCCGGCGAAAGCCAGATTCGCCGCTGGATTCTGGAACAGGATTTGCTGGAAGCCATTATCGCGCTGCCCACCGACCTGTTTTACAACACGGGTATCGCCACCTATGTCTGGATTTTGTCCAAGAACAAGCGCCCGGAACGCAAGGGCTATGTGCAATTGATTGATGCCACCAGCATTTTCCACAAGCTGCGCAAGGCCGCAGGCAATAAGAAAAACGAATTGTTGCCGGAGGACCGCGACAGAATCGTTAAGCTGTACACGGCATTTGAAGAAAATGAATACTGCAAAATCTTCAAGAACGAAGAATTTATGTACCGTGAGTATACGGTCATGCAGCCGTTGCAGCGCAGCTACGCCATCACGGAGGAGCGCATCCAGCAGATACTGGCAGACGGTACATTGAGTTCTGTATACGACCCTGCAAAGGTCGATGAACTGGAAGAGCAGGGCTCGCAGATTTCCGTCAAGGACAAAATGAAGCTGGACAAGCTGTATGAGCAGAAGCCTGTCTACGAGGCTATTATTTCTGATTTGCAGGATGCCGCTTCGCATGAAGTCTATCTTTCCCCGGAAGCGTTTATGCCGGTATTGCGCAAGGCACTGGCAAAAGTGACCGATGATAAAAAGCTGCTGGACAAAATTGCGGATGGCTTGTCCGTGATGGATAAGAACGCCGAAATCCAGCGGGATAAGCACGGCGAAATTCTCTACGATAAAGATTCCAAAGATACCGAGCGTGTGTCTTACGAGGAATCCATTGATGATTACATGGCGCGGGAAGTTTTGCCCCATGTGCCGGATGCAAAGGCATTCTGGGAAGAAAAGGTCGATGCCAAAAAGCCTGTTATCAAGACGGGCGCGGAGATTCCGTTCACGCAGTATTTCTACAAGTATGAGCAGCCTGTACCCAGTGAGGAACTGGCAAAGCAGTTTGTAGAACTGGAACAGTCTGTCAGCCAGCGCATTGCGAAGCTGTTCGGGTAAGGTGGTGGAACTATGCGTGAAATGAAAGATAGTGGGATTGAATGGGTTGGAGCCATTCCAGCCACTTGGCAAATGCATCCACTTTATTATTATTTCTGCGAAAGAAAATGTAGAAATACTCTTGGTAAGGAGAATAACCTACTCTCTTTAAGCTATGGAAGAGTTATCAGAAAAGATATCAATACAGTTGATGGACTTTTACCAGAGAACTACAACGGATATAACATTATCGAAAAAGACGATATTGTTTTACGCCTTACTGATTTGCAAAATGATAAACGTAGTCTCCGAACAGGGTTGGTAAGAGAACACGGCATCATCACTTCCGCTTATACCACTATAAAAGCAAACCGCGAACTTGTTCCTGAATTTTTTCAATATTTACTTCACTCCTACGATGCTATGAAAGTGCTTTATAATATGGGGAGCGGCGTTCGACAAGGATTGAATTTTTCTGAACTTTCAAAAATGCCGTTGATTTCTCCTGATATGCTTGAGCAGAAGAAAATAGCAGATTTTCTTGATGCAAAATGTTCCGAAATTGATGCCATCTCTGCTGACATTCAGAAAGAAATCAAAACATTAGAGCAGTACAAACGTTCCGTCATTACCGAGGCTGTCACTAAGGGGCTGAACCCGGATGCGGAAATGAAGGATAGCGGTGTTCCATGGATTGGAATGATGCCTGCGAATTGGACTTGCATTAAAGGAAAATACATCCTCAAATATATGCAGAAACCTGTGAAACCTGATGATGGTGTTATTACCTGTTTCCGCGATGGTGAAGTAACTTTGCGTAGCAATCGCCGGGAAGATGGTTTTACAATGGCAGATAAAGAAATTGGGTATCAGGGCATTGATGCTGGTGACCTTGTTGTGCATGGAATGGATGGATTTGCAGGAGCTATCGGTATTTCTGACTCGCGTGGTAAAGCATCGCCCGTGTTGAATGTTTTGAACTCACGGCAGAATAAGAAATATATTATGTACTATTTGCGAAGCATGGCTTATGGCGATGTCTTTGCTGCACTTGCCACAGGTATCCGTGTGCGCTCCTGTGACCTTCGATGGAATAAACTATCCGTATTGTTGTATCCTGTGCCGCCACTCGAAGAACAAGCTGGAATTGTCCAATATATAGAAGATACATTAAATAAAGTGAACGGTGTTATCAGCGAAAAGAAACAACAGCTTACAGTTATTGATTCTTACAAGAAATCACTTATCTATGAATATGTGACAGGCAAAAAGGAGGCTTTATGATGGAAGATTTTGAGGGACAGTTGGACAAACTCCTATCGCGTGCAAAAGAAATTCGCGGACCAGTGGATATGACGAATTTAAGCAGTATTTCTTATTACGAGCGTGAGGCTAATATCTGGATAAATAATGTGGAAATCTTTTATAACAAATACCTAAAGAGTCATGCACTCGGCGACCGTATAAAATCAATTCTCTTTCATCGAAACGGAAAAGCTTTTGGGGACCTTGTTGCGTGCCTAGAAAGCATAAAAGGTGACCGGGAATTTATTGATAAAATGAACGGAATCCAATCTGTGAATGTTCCCAAATATCAAGCAAGGACGCTTCCGGAGTATGATGTTTTTATTTCGCACGCGAACAAAGATAAAGAAGATTTGGTCGAGGAACTGTATCAGTCTCTGAAAGCGCTGGGAATTTCTATCTTCTATGATAAGGAATCGCTTGAGTGGGGCGACAAGTGGAAGGACAAAATCCTTGATGGAACAAAAAAAGCAGAATTTGCAATTATTGTCATCTCCGAAAACTTCTTCGACCGAGAATGGACAGAGAAAGAGTTGAATGAATTTCTTAATCGGCAAAATCGTAATGGGCAAAAACTGATTTTGCCGATTCTGCACAACATCACGGCAGAACAACTAAAGGAAAAGTATCCTTCTGTCGCAGATATACAGGGAGTTCCTTCCGATAAGTATAGCTGTGACCAAATAGCGTTGCTTTTTGCAAAGCAGCTAATCAAGCGTCTAAAATCTGCTTGAGGAAAAAGAAAGAAGGTGGTTCCGTGAAAATTATCGGAACTGAGCGCGATTATCAGCGTTATATCATCAACTATCTGATTGAGAATAACGGCTACATAGAGCGCAAATGCAAAATGAATTATGACCGCACCACAGCCATGGACCGCGAACTACTGTTTCGCTTTCTGGACACGACACAGCCGGACACAATGGCGGCACTGCGGAAAATCTACAACGGGCAGACCGAGGAAACCATCGTCAAATTTATACTCCAGAGCATTGACAACAAGGGCAGCAGCCTTATCGAAACACTGAAATCCGGCATTGAAATTTCCAATATGCATCTGGATTTGCTGTACGGTAAGCCCGCCACTGATTACAATATCGACCTTGTCGCCAAGTACAATGCCAACATTTTCTCCGTCATGGAGGAAGTCTGGATTAACGATGACCAGCGCATCGACCTTGTTGTGTTCCTGAACGGCTTTGCCATTGCGACCTTTGAGCTGAAATGCCAGAGCGCAGGCCAGAACTACCGCATGGCAATCAAGCAGTATTCTGAGGACCGTGACCCGAAGAACCGTCTGTTCTTGTTCAAAGCGGGCGCTCTGGTCAACTTTGCCATGGACCTCGACACCTGCTATATGACCACCAAGCTGGACGGCCTGGGCACACGCTTTATCCCCTTCAACCGTGGGCGCGGCGAGGGTGTCAACACCGGGGAAGGCAACCCCTTGGATGACGGCGTGGACGATTATCCGATGCATTATATGTGGGATGATATTCTGCGCCGTGACAGTCTGATTGAACTGATTACTAAGTTCGTATTCATCCAGCGTGAGCAGGTCGTGGACGAACTGACAGGAAAAAAGTCCGTCAAAGAAAAGCTGATTTTCCCGCGCTACCATCAGCGCGACGCCGTCCGTCAACTTTTGGCGGATGCCGAGTACAACGGCACACAGCTTAATTACCTGATTGAACATTCCGCAGGCTCCGGCAAGACCAACACCATCGCATGGCTGGCGCATCGGCTGGTATCCCTGCACGATACCCAAAACCATATTGTCTATGACAGTGTTCTGGTCATTACAGACCGTGTTGTGGTGGACCGCCAGTTGCAGGACGCTATCAAAGGCATCGACCATAAGAGTGGACTTGTCTGCACCATTGACGACAAAAAGACATCAGCAGACCTTGCTGATGCACTGAAAGGCAACTACAAAATCATTGTTACCACGATTCAGAAGTTCCTCTATGTGGATTTCTGGAAGCTGGCGCAGAACCAGAACAATAAGACCTTTGCCATTATCATTGACGAAGCCCATTCGTCCACGTCCGGCAAGGATATGATTGCAGTCAAAAATACGCTGGGGCAGAATGATGGTCCCGAAGAAGCCGATGCGCAGGATGCTATCGAAAATGAAATCCAGCGCCACGGCAAAGCCCCCAATGTGTCGGTCTTTGCCTTTACTGCCACGCCCAAGCCGATGACGCTGCGCCTATTTGGTCGTGAAAGCATTGATGCAGACGGGCATCCCGTGTATCAGCCGTTCCACCTGTACAGCATGAAGCAGGCCATCGAGGAGGGGTATATCCTTGATGTGCTGCAAAATTATATCGAATACAAGACCTACTACAAGCTGAATAAGACCATCGAAGACGACCCGGAGATGAAGACGATTGCCGCCAAGCGGCAGATTGCACGCTATATTGATTTGTTTGATGACAATATCAATCAGCGCGTCAATATCATTGTCGAGCATTTCCGTTCCACTGTCATGCAAGAACTCGGCGGGCAGGCAAAAGCAATGGTTATCACGGCATCCCGCGAGGCGGCAGTGAAGTATCGTCAGGCGTTCGAGGACTATGTCACCCGACATAATTACAAAGATGTAAAGGCGCTGGTGGCGTTCTCCGGAAAAGTGAAAATTGACGATGCCGAATACACCGAGCCGAGCATGAACGGCTTTGCCGAGGATAAGCTGCCGAAGGTGTTTGATGGGGACGAGTATAACGTTCTGCTGGTGGCAAATAAGTATCAGGTCGGTTTCGACCAGCCGAAGCTCTGCGCCATGTATGTGCTGAAAAAGCTGCGCGGCGTAAATGCAGTACAGACGCTATCCCGTTTGAACCGCGTATGCCCGCCCTTTGATAAAAAGGTCGTAGTCATGGACTTTGTGAACCACGCAGAGGAAATGGAAGAAGCCTTTGCGCCGTTCTACACCACAACGGTGCTGTCCAACACAGCTACGATTGCCCAGCTCCGCGAACTGGAAAATAAGATTGACGGTTACAATGTTCTGGATGACCGCGATGTGGATACTGTTGCAAGCATTGTCTACAATCCGAAAGGCAAGCGCACCACAGCCAAAGAGGACCGTCTGGTTTACCAGTGCATCCAGCGTGCTGTGAATGTGCTGAAGAATCAGTTCAACGAGGACCACCAGCGTGCTTTTACCAAAAACTGCCGTGGGTTTGTACGCCTGTATGAGTTCCTGTCGATGGCCTCTAGCTTTGGTGACCCGGAACTGCACAAGAAATATGTGTTCGTTAATCTGTTGCTGACCTATTTGGTTGTGGGCAACAGCGGCGGTATCAGCTTAAAAGATAAAATTCAAGCTACGAATTTTTTGCAGGTAAATCAGGGCGATAAGGGCAACAAGCAGCGCCATGCCAGCGCCCCGAACGTAAAGTTGAGCGGGGCCGATGTTGGTCTGACCGTGGATGAAGTAAAGCACCTGTCGGAAATTATTGACGAGGTGAACTCCCGCGCAGGCAAGGGCTATGATAGCAGCGCCATGACGAAGGTTATGCTGCAAATCAAGGACTTGCTGCTGCACTCAGAAAAGTTGAAGACCTCTGCCAAAAACAACACTGAGCAGGATTTTGAGTTCAGCTTCTACGACAATACAGATGACGCGCTGATTGAGGGACTTTCCCAGAATCAGGATTTCTTCAGCCTGTTGCTGAGCAATGATGACATCAAGCACCGCGTGCTGGGTGTGTTCCTGCATGAGGTTTACAAGGAACTGCGGGAGCAGCCATAAACGGCGTGTAGGACAACCAATTACAAAATTGACCGCCTGAGCATCATTCAAATGCATCTGTAAAACTAAAAATACACTTTTAAGGAGTGGCTGTGAAAGCAGCTGCTCCTTATTTTTTGCAACTTTAACAGCATACTGCACTATACGGGTAAAGTTACAGCATACTGCTGTTATACGCTAATAGTGTCTGCCATATAGAACAGATATACTAAAGTTGAGCTCAAAAAAAGAAAAGGAGCGTAGCGCGCTATGAAATTGAATTATGAAAATCGTATATGAAAACGTAAGTGACCGCCTCCAGACCATCCTCTCCCGCCTGAAAGGCGTGAAGAAGGTTGGCCCGAACACCTATCGGGCTTACAGCCCTCTCCGTGACGAGAAGGAACCCAGCCTGTACATCACCGAGAAACCCGATGGCACTATTCTTATGTGTGACCACGGTGGCGGCGACACCAAAGCAATCCTCGCAGCCATTGGGCTGACGATGCGTATCCTGTTCCCGGATGGTGGAAGTTCCGGATCAGAGCCTAAAGGCTCTGACCCGGAACGGAAGGTTGCCGCCATCTACAAGTACCTTGACAAAAACGGAGAACTCGTTGCAGAGAAAGTCCGTTATAAGAACAAAACCTTCTTCTGGCGCAGCAAAAAACCTGACGGCAGCTACGACTACCATAAACCGAAGAATGTTCCTCTGTATAATGGAACGGTACTGGAAAAGGCGGAAGCAGTCTTCTTGGTTGAAGGCGAGAAAGATGTTGACACGCTTACGAAATATGGTCTCCCGGCGGCCAGCCTGCCGAATGGCGCCCATTGGGAAAATGAGTATGTCGCATACTTTTCCGACAAGGTGATTATCATCCTGCCGGATAACGATGATACAGGTCGTGACTATGCAAAGGCCGCACTTAAAGCACTTAAGCCTACCAATTACAACACGGGCATTATGCAGCTGAATAACTTGTGGCCGGAAATCCCAGAAAAGGGAGACGTCTCCGACTATATCGCAGCAAAGGGCGAGGAAGCAGTTGTAAAACTGAAGGAAACTCTTGATGTAGTGACCCGGAACAGGAAACTGGCTCCCGCTGTATCGGCTGTACCCACGGCACAATGCAGCGCAGCAGCTGTTACGGTAGTTGCCACATCTGCCCCGTTGATGCTGAAAACCCACATCGATTATTACATTGTCATCAAGAAATTTAACCCTCACTCCAATCCCAAGTATTCTACTACCGATAACGGAAGCGGACGGCTCTTTTCTGACATTGTCAGGGGGCAGGCCCGCTATGTAGCAAGCCGCAAATCGTGGTTCATCTATGATGGAGCTCGCTGGACGCCCGATGAAGGCAACATGGCAACGATGGAAATGTGTAAGGCCATTGGCGATGCACTGACCCATTACGCATTTGCAATTCAGGATGAAAATGAGCGCAAACAGTATCTGAAGTACACCTTGCGCTGGATGACGCGCAATTATCGCAAAACCATCCTTGACGATGCTGCCAGTGTTTACAACATCGGAATGGGCGAGTTTGACGCAGACGTGAATTTGCTCAACTGCAAAAACGGTACGTTGGATTTGAAGACTATGCAGTTTCGCAGCCACAACCCTGACGACAAAATCACCAAGATTGCAGATGTCGTTTACAACCCCAATGCAAAGTGCCCCCGCTTTGAGCAGTTCCTAACCGAAGTCATGAGCGGCGATGCAGATAAAAGTGCATTTTTACAAAAAGCACTGGGGTACGCCCTTAGCGGCGATTCCCGTTTTGAATGTCTGTTTTTCCTGTACGGTGCGACCACTCGCAACGGAAAAAGTACCCTGATGGAAAGCGTTCTGCGTGTGTTTGGCGACTACGGCCTGACCGTTGCCCCGGAAACGATTGCAGCAAAGCAGCGCAACAGTTCCGGGCCGAGCGAAGACCTTGCCCGTCTTGCGGGTAGACGGCTTGCCAATATTTCCGAACCCTCGCGCGGGATGCGGCTGAACGCTGCGCAGGTAAAAAGCATGACCGGCAATGACAGCATCAATGCCCGCTTCCTGCACTGCAATTCATTCGATTTCCGTCCGCAATTCAAATTGTACATCAACACCAACTATCTTCCCAGCGTGGATGATATGTCGCTGTTCTCGTCCAATCGTGTGCGCGTCATCCCGTTTGACCGGCATTTTGAACCGCAGGAGCAGGACCCGAATTTGAAACATCTGTTTGCGGAAGAAGAGGCCAAGAGCGCCATCCTGAATTGGCTGATTGCCGGTTGGCAGTTGCTGCAGAAGGAAGGATTGGACTCTCCGGCGGCGGTCGTGGAAGCCACCAAGGAATACAGCCGCGATAGCAACAAGATTGCGCTGTTTGCGGAAGAAAAGCTCATTGAAGATAGAACGGGTGAAGCTCGCACGGCAGCGGTTTACGAGCGCTATAAAGAATGGTGTGATGTCAACGGCTGCATGCCGGAAAACAGCACCAACTTTAAGAAGTCCTTGCAGGCGATTGGAACTGTTGTCCGCAGGCGTCCTCGTGACGGTAGTGAAAAGACGACCCTTCTGCTCGGTTATCGATTGAGGTAAGGCGACATTTTATGAAGTACGAAGTCCCTATCTGGGAGAAATACTGTCTTACGCTGGATGAAGCTGCTGCTTACTTTGGCATCGGCATTAACAAACTGCGGGAAATGACGGACGAACCGAACTGCCAGTTTGTAATTTTCAATGGAAGCAAGCGCCTTATTAAGCGCCGGATGCTGGAAGAAAACCTCATCGATACAGATGTGATTTAATTCAGAAAGAATCCCTGATCGGGCCTACGGCCCGCTCAGGGATTTATCTGAACCTATCACATTGACACCAAAATTATAGAAAAACGTAATATTTAGGCTGGCAAAAAGGCTTTACGCCTGTTATAATGACAGATGTAAAGCCTTTTCTGCTTTATAGAGTAGAAAAGGAGTACCCTATGGAACGCCGTAAAGATAAGAATAACCGTGTACTGAAAGATGGTGAGAGTTACCGCGAAAAGGAACATCGGTACATGTATCGGTGGATTGACAGTGACAAGAAGCGCCATTGCACCTATGCACAGACGCTGCGCGAACTGCGTAAAAAAGAAGCGGAAATCAACCGCAATAAAAGCGATGGTATCAGCAGCGCCGGAAGCAACCTGCGTCTGGATGACGTATATAAGCTGTGGAAGAAGAACAAGGTCGGTCTAAAGCAGTCCACTTATGTAAATTACCTGTATATGTATGACCACTTTATCGGCCCCAAAATCGGGAAGATGAAAATCAAGGACATTCGCAAATCGACAATCCTTGGTCTTTATAATGACCTGACAAGGAGCAACGATATTGGCAAGACGATGGCGATTAACACGCTGGAAACTATTCACAACGTACTGCGGCAGGTCTTGCAGGTTGCTGTGGACGATGACTATATCCGTAAGAATCCAACGGATGGTGTCTTGCGCGAAGTTAAGCAGGCCAATAATTACGAACGCCCGAAGCGCAAAGCGTTGACCTTGGAACAGCAGAATGCGTTCGTGAAGTTTCTGAAATCTAAGCCGCTGTACTACGCTTGGAGCATTTTGTTCGCCGTCCTGTTGGGAACGGGTTGCCGCATTGCAGAATTTGTCGGTCTGCGTTGGTGCGACATTGATTGGGAAAACAACACGATTTCTATCAATCATAACTTGGTCTATCGGAAGCATACAGATGGAAAATGCTACTTCTCCGTAACAACGCCAAAGACAAGCGCCGGATGCCGAACTATCCCGATGATGAAGGGCGTCCGCAAGGCGCTGGAAGACGAAAAAATTCGGCAGCAAGAATTGGGTGTTAGGTGTACAACTGTAATTGACGGCTATACCGATTTCGTCTTTTTCAACCGCTTTGGGCAGCCCCACAATCCGGCAGCAATTAACCGCGAAATTGACCGGCTTGTGCTTGCGTACAATGCGCAGGAAATGGAACAGGCAGCAGCAGAAGACCGCGCTCCTGTTATCCTGCCGGATTTCAGCTGCCACCAGCTGCGGCACACCTTTTGCACCCGCTACTGCGAGATTGAACCCAATATTAAGGTGATTCAAGAAGTGATGGGCCATAAGGACATCAAAACGACAATGGAAATCTATGCAGAAGCACAGAAAGAACTGAAAGAACGCTCCGTAAAGAACATTTCTGGAAAATTTGATGTCTACTAATCGTCTGACACCACTGACACCAATATTGACACCAAATGCGCGTTGATATATAATAGTTTATGTAGAGATACATAACTCACCGCGAAAGAAAAAATGTTGTCGTAACGGCTTATGACGGGATATAAAGACCTGTATAAAACAGTCTGGTCAAATCCCCACGATGAAACCTATTGACCAGTAAATTGTCAATTTGAGCACAAAAAAGCCAGAAATTTCTTGATGATACGAGAAATTTCAGGCTTTTTCTTTTGGCGGGTTTCTAACTGAAATCATGCCATACGCCAATCTTACGCCAAACGATGTATAAACTTATGCAAGAGAAAAAGAGCGTTGTTCCCGTTTGGCATAAAATTCGAGCTGACGAGGTGTAGATGTAGGTTTACGGTCGCTTGTATTAAGAACCAGATTCATTTGTAATAACATTTCCACCATTTTCAGACGCCTTAGGAAGAATTTTACACAGTCTGCAAAATTCTTCCTAAGGCGTTTCTATATGTTATGTCCTGTTCCTTCGTTCGCTTGGGTGTTCCTTTAGGGTACTTTCCGGCAAGGAGGAGCTTTTTGTTTTCGTGGCGGCGGAACAGCAGGCCGTCTATATTTTCGGGCGTATACTCTAAGCCGTTTTGGTTCAGCACGCGAGCGCGGCGCGCCAGACACATACTTGCCAGTCCGTAGTCCTGCGTGATTACAAGGTCACCGGGATGTACGCGGTTTACTAGCGCAAAATCTACGCTGTCGGGCCCTTTGTCAAAGGTCAATGTCTGCGCACCATCGCGTTGGATTTGGTGGGTGGTGTCGCATAGAATCAGCACGGGCACTTTATATTTTGTGGCTGTTTGTACGGTCAAATCTACCACCGGGCAGCCATCGGCATCTATTAGAATTGTCACGTTACTGTTTCCCTTCCATAACCCAAGCAAATGCTCTTGCCGTCCGTAGGTCGACATCTTTGAAGTGGCCGCCTGTGTTCCATTCCAGCGTGCAGGCTGTGCCGCGCCGGGTCAGGGCGCTGTGCAGGGCGCGGATGTTGTCACTTACTGATGCCATAGTCTGGTTTTTGGTGTGCTTCTCGCGGTCACCAAGGCTGAGGTAAACGCGCTGCGTCTGAATAGGGCGTGCCGCCTCATGCTCCTGCCAACCGGGAAACCACACGGACGGCGAAGCGGCGGCTACGCCATACAGCGCATCGTTCTGCGTTGCTGCCCACAATGCAAACAGCCCTGCCAGCGAGTAGCCGCCCAAAACAACTTTGCAGTCTTCCTTTATAGAATACTGCCGACGGATGCTCGGCACAGCCTGCGCCAGCCATGCAAGCGTATCCCCTGCCCTGCCGCCAAAGCCCTGCTTACCCCATACGGGCGGTGCAGGCCAAGGCGACAAATCGTCGTTCCAATTCTCGGCTTGGACAGCGGCCAGCAAAAATGGTTGTGTGGTTTGCCGATGTATGGCTTCAACTTCTCGTTCCATCCCTGCAAGGTCATGTTCATCCACCATTTGCAGCAGCAGGTATTCGGCGC
>ERZ772883.1184-NODE-1184-length-21425-cov-7.419747_pt1 | contig 21425 bp, 18 predicted proteins | sample MGYA00580575_ERZ772883 | MGnify/ENA primary metagenome ERZ772883 (study PRJEB29015, sample SAMEA2737666) | human gut metagenome | biome: human gut; feature: human-associated habitat; material: faeces | place: China | collected 2012 ...
ACTCAAACCAAATGCTCTATTTTGCTATTTTTTGCCTTTTTAGGCGTTCTTTTTGATTAAAAACGTGATGATAGGTTTAATATTCTCATTTATCTTTAACAATCCTTTTCATAGTGAAAGATTTCTTTTGCTTTTACACATTAATTTATTTATATTTCTCAAAAAAATGTTTCTTCTTTCGTTATCTTCGCTGAAATTGTGTAACTTTGCAGAAAAATTTTAAGAAAGGAATAAAATAAATGCCGTTAAGATTACCAGATAAGCTTCCAGCTATCGAACTGCTGAAGCATGAGAATATATTCGTGATGGACGAAAGTCGTGCGCATAAACAGGAGATTCGTCCGTTGAAAATCTGTGTGCTCAATTTGATGCCCCTCAAGATTACGACAGAGACAGATCTCGTTCGTCTTCTGTCGAATACTCCTCTTCAGTTAGAGGTTTATTTTATGAAGTTGAAAAGTCACACGCCAAAGAATACTCCAATAGAGCACATGATGATGTTCTACAAGGATTTTCAGGAACTTTCCAAACAGAAGTTTGATGGAATGATAGTTACCGGTGCTCCCATCGAAACGATGGCTTATGAGGAGGTAGAATATTGGCCTGAAATCAAAGAGATTTTTGATTGGGCCCGTACCCATGTTACTTCAACTCTCTATATCTGCTGGGGTGCCCAGGCTGGTCTTTATCATTTCTATGGTGTTCCTAAGTATCCTTTAGAGAAGAAGATGTTTGGTATTTTTAAGCAGAAGCCTCTCGATTTGTCTCAGCCAATCTTCCGCGGTTTCGATGATATCTTTAATATGCCTCATAGTCGCCATACGGAGGTAAGACGTGAGGATATTGAAAAAGTGCCAGGACTTGACATCATTGCCGAATCGCCTGAAAGCGGTGTCAGCATTGTGATGGCCAGAAACGGCCGCGAATTCTTTGTGACGGGTCATCTTGAGTATGCGCCAAACACGCTGGATAAGGAATATAAGCGTGATATGGGCAAGCGTGATGATGTAGACCTGCCAAAAAATTATTATTATCATGACGATCCGAACGAAGAACCTCTGGTTACATGGCGTGCTCATGCCAACCTCTTCTACAGTAATTGGATCAACTATTATGTTTATCAGGAGACTCCTTACAATATTGACGAAATCAGTTAATTTGAAGGATTCGGGTGATTTCGAGATAGATTTCTTATGCAAACATTAGAATTATTGGCGCCTGCCAAGAACTTGGAATGTGGTATTGCTGCCATTGATCATGGTGCAGATGCCGTATATATAGGTGCACCTCGTTTTGGTGCACGAGCAGCAGCAGGCAATTCGCTGGAAGATATCAGACAGTTGTGTGATTATGCTCATCAGTTTGGAGCAAAGGTTCATGTTACAGTGAATACTATCATCTATCAGGATGAGATGTTGGATACGCTTAAGATGATCCAGCAACTTGATGAGATTGGTGTTGATGCACTTTTGCTGCAGGATATGGGTGTGCTTACTGAGGTGAGGGCGCAGAATTTGTGGAGTAGAGAATTGCATTCCAGTACCCAGTGTGATGTAAGAACTCCAGAAAAGGCGTTTTGGCTTACCACGTTAGGTTTCAAACGTGTTGTTCTGGCTCGTGAGCTTTCGCTCGATGAAATCAAGGCGATCCATCAGGCGATTCCTGATAGAGAAATAGAGGTCTTTGTACATGGAGCGCTCTGCGTAAGCTATTCGGGTGTATGTTATGCTTCTGAGAAGTGTTTCGGGCGCTCTGCCAATCGTGGAGAATGTGCACAGTTTTGTCGTATGAAGTTTGATCTGCTCGATTCCAATGGTCAGGAGATTGAACATCAGCGTTATCTGTTGTCGCTCAAGGATCTTTGTCAGCTTGATCATCTCAAGGATCTTGCTGATGCTGGAGCTACTTCGTTCAAGATAGAAGGAAGATTAAAAGATATCAACTACGTCAAGAATGTGGTGGCTGCCTATAGCAGTCAACTCGATGCAATCGTAAAAGCTGAACCGCGTAAGTATCGCCGTGCATCGGTGGGACATGTTCAATATAATTTTACACCTAATCTGAAGAAGACTTTCAATCGTGGCTTTACCCATTATTTCCTGAATGGGCGACAGCCGGATATTGCTTCTTTCGATACACCGAAAGCTATCGGCGAGTTTGTGGGCAAGGTTAAGGAGATACGTGGCAACATTTCTTTCAACGTAGCTACAGTAGCCAGCTTTAAAAATGGCGATGGACTGTGTTTTATCAATGATGACCGTGAGTTGGAAGGCTTTCGGGTGAACAGAGTAGAGGGCAATCGCCTCTATCCGTTTGGAATGCCTGAACATTTGCGTCCGGGCATGGCTCTTTATCGTAATAACGATCGGGCTTTCGAGGCTTTGCTGGCCCGTAAGTCTGCTGAACGTAAAATCTATATTGTCATAGCAATGGAGCCTGTGATGGGTAATGAGTTCAGGGAAGAGCCACAGGGGGTAAAGGCTGTTGTCAACATCATGAAGACGAAAGAGGTTGATGGTGGCTTGATTTATCAGGTGGCTGAGGTGTTTAAAGAGTTGAAACTCGAAAAGGCGAAACGCCCGCAGGGCGAAAATATAAAGGCTCAGATGAGCAAACTGGGCGATACGATTTACGAAGCTTACCAGGTAGAACTTCTGAAGGGAATGGAGACATACTTTATTCCGAACAGTATTCTCACTGCTATCCGGCGTGAATTGATAGATGAACTTACCAAGGCAAATCAGAAACAGCTTGATAAGTCGTTGTGGGGTGGATGGGATAGAACCTTGTTCAACAATGGTTTTGGATTCAGTCAGCCTGGTGAACACCGACTTACGAAAGAGGAATTTATTTGGCAGCCGGAATACGGAAAATGGGGATATCTCTATAATATAGCTAACTATGATGCAAGAGATTTTTATCAGATTCATGGTCTGTCGCCAGTAGTTCCGGCATTTGAGTTGGGTAAGAATATTCCTTCTGCATGGGATGCTAAGACCCAGGAAGAATATGATGAGAATATAGAAAAAGACAAGGCAAACCGAAGTATGCAGCCTAAGTATACCAATGAAAAGGGAGAATCGCTCCTCATGCAGTGCCGCCATTGTATCCGCTATTCGTTGGGCTACTGTGTGAAGCGTGGAGGCAAGAAACCATCTTGGAGAGAGCCTCTCTTCCTGCAGTTGGGTGACGGTCGCCGCTTCCGTCTGGAGTTTGCATGCAACGAATGTCAGATGAACTTATATAGTGAGAAATAAATGAAAAAGAAATGGACGATACAGATTCTTTGTATGCTGGGCATTCTCTTGATGTTCAGCAGTTGTTATCATCGCCGTGCTCATCACCAGATGCATGCAGCTATGGTAGAGTACAGCAATAAACAACTCGATTCCATTTCGTTTTCTACTACCCATCATTATACCAACAAATTCAATTTTCTGGTATTCAAGGATTCCCTGGAATTGATAGCGCAACAGCCTGAAGAATTTTTGAGCAATTTGCCTATCGACTCCTTTGCCGTCCGAAAGAACCGCCTGCTGGTGGTTACGGATATCCGTATGGTTCCTCAGGATTCCATTGATTCAGTTTGGGTGCAGTTGGCTACTGAAGATAATCAGTTTGGCTGGACCCGTGAGTCCCGTCTGCTGCCGAAGGTTGTGCCCGATGATCCTATTTCGGAGTTCATCATGACCTTCAGCAATACTCACTTGCTCATCTTCATGGTTATCATTATTCTCATAGCCGTAGCCTATACAGTTCGTAAGATTTTCCATAGCAATGGTAAACTGGTTCATTTTAATGATATTGATTCACCATATCCTACAGCCTTGGTGCTTATTGTTTCGATATCAGCAACCTTCTATGCAACCATTCAGTTGTTTTTGCCAGAAGTATGGCGTCATTTTTATTTTCATCCAACGCTCAATCCTTTTGCCGTACCGCCTATATTGGGCTTTTTCCTGGCTACGGTCTGGGCGATACTGATAGTAGGACTGGCTTGTGTTGATGAGGTGAAACACCGTTTGTCGGCAGGTGATGCAGTTCTGTATCTGGGTGGTTTAGTGGGTGTTTGCGCCATTGATTACATCATTTTCAGTGTTACTACCTTATATTATATAGGTTATTTGTTGCTCGTAGCCTATATATGGTTTGCCATACGGGTTTATCTGTTTCCTCATAAATAAGGATAGGGGGTGCAGGAAAAAATATGTACCTTTGCACCCGTTATGAAAAGAATAGTATTTAATAGTAAAAAGTGCGTATGCATTGGTTTGGCAGCAGTAGCGTTGCAGGCTTATGCAGTGGATAATGAAAGGGCTATTTGCTCTGACCTGTCACTAGGTACGAGTGAAAAGTTTGCAGACGCTAACGGCTTGCTGGCAGATAGCAGCCGAGTTTATGATATTGATGAAGTTGTGGTTGTTTCGCAGCCTAAGGAGAATTTCCGTCTTCGTCAACAGCCTCTCAGCAGCACTTCCTTTGGTTCTTATCAGATGCAGCGACTGGGGTCTCGCGATTTGCGTGAACTTTCCTGCTATGTTCCTAACTTCGTAATGCCTAACTATGGCTCGCGTTTTACCAACGCCATGTATGTGCGCGGTATTGGAAGTCGTATCAACAGTCCGGCTGTAGGAATTTATCTTGACGGAATTCCAGTGTTGAGCAAGGCTGCTTTCAATCTTCACCATTATCAGACCAGCCGTATAGATATTCTCCGTGGTCCACAGGGAACACTTTATGGTCAGAATTCTGAAGGTGGTTTGGTGCGCATCTATTCACGCGATGCTTATGATAGCAAGGGCACCTACGTTAATCTGGGATTGGGCTCTCATTTCTATCGTAATGTAGAAGCGGCTCATTATATGAAGCTTTCACCTCGTATCGCATTAGGGGTAGCTGCTTTTTATGATGGACAGAAGGGATTCTTCCATCGTGCAGGAACCAGCGATTATGCCGACAATTATGATGAGGCTGGCGGTAAGTTTAATCTTAAGTTCCGTTTTGATAGAGGATGGAGCATGGATTTGCTAGCCAATTACCAATTTGTCTATCAGCATGCATTTCCTTATGGTCAGTTGGATTTAAACAGTGGCAAGGCTGCATTGCCAAATACTACATTCCCTGGGCTTTATCGCCGCAACATGCTGCTTTCGGGTGTCAATCTTCGTCATGAAGGAGCGAAATGGGATTTTGCTTCTACTACCAGCTATCAGTTCCTGGATGACAATATGAAGATGGATCAGGATTATCTTCCTGGAGATTATTTGAGCTTGCAGCAAGACCAGTTGCAGAATTCTATCACTCAGGAGTTCACATTTAAGAGTCGTCAGCCTTTCTTCGGTTTTTGGCATCTTACCCAGGGTGCATTCTTCTCCCATGTGTGGTTGAAGACAAATGGTCCTGTAAAATTCGGTTCAGAATTGACGAATCCTATCAGTAACGTTATCCAGCAGCAGATGTATTCCGCCATCCATTCTTTGATGGTGAAGCAGATGATGGGTAAGGGAATGAAAGAACCTGCGGCTAATGCGGCGGCTACGGCCGCGATAGAGAAGGCGGGCGGCATCAGCATGGCGGCGAGCATGGGAGCTCCGGGGTTGTTCCATACTCCTCAGAGCAATTTGGGTCTCTATCACGAGAGTACGTTTGATCTTTCTTCCCGTCTGAAAGCAACGCTTGGCTTGCGTTACGATTTCATGCATACAAGTATTCATTACGATACTTATGCTTATATGGCGATGACAGCTAATGTGATGGGCAAGGAGGCTACTTATACTCTGCGCTCAATGCTCGACCGCAAAACGAGTGATGATTACAACCAGCTCTTGCCAAAATTTGGCTTTAGTTACCAGCTTGATGAGCAGGGTAGCAATGTTTATGCCACGGTGAGCAAGGGCTATCGTGCAGGCGGTTATAACATCCAGATGTTCAGTGACATCTTGCAGACCGAACTGAATGCTCACCGTCAGGATGCGATGCGAGGCGATTACGACGTTTCTCATACCGATGAAGATTATGATAGAGTGAACCAGACTATTGCCTTTAAGCCGGAAACCTCATGGAATTATGAGGTTGGAACGCATCTCAATCTTTTTGATCATCGTCTTCATTTCGATTTGAGTGCCTTCTATATGCAGGTTCGCAATCAGCAACTCTCTGTGATGGCAGGAACCTATGGCTTTGGCCGAATGATGGTTAATGCAGGTAAGAGTCACAGTTGTGGTATTGAAGCCGCGCTCAAGGGTCAGGCTTTCGACGGTGCTTTTGATTGGGGTGTAAACTATGGTTTTACACGCGCCGTATTTGATGAATATACTGATGGCGAGGGTGATAAGGCTGTGAATTATAAGGACAAGAAGGTTCCTTATGTTCCTCAGCATACGATAGCAGCCATGGCTGACTATCATATAGGACAGTTTACCTTCGGATTGAACATGAATGCGCAGGGCAAGACTTATTGGGATAATGCCAATACCTACAGCCAGAAGATGTATTTCGTGATGGGTGCGCATTGTGATATTGATTTCAGCAAGATGAGCATCAGTATCTGGGGTAGGAACCTCACAGATACTAATTACAATACCTTTGCTGTTGATAATGCAGCAACAGGAAAGAAACTGTATTTTGCCCAGCGTGGCAATCCTTTCCAATGTGGTGTTGATCTGAAATTCCACTTTTAGGATTAAAAAGAAAAGGAGTTCCGGCATTCTGAAATGCTAGAACTCCTTTTCTTTTTAATCTCATTTATTTCCTTCCTTTATTTTAATTCTCCATATCCTACCAGCCGGTCGGTGCGGTCGCTCTGAGCCCGATAGTAAACCAGTACATTGTATTTGTTCTGGGTCTGGTAGAAATTTCCTTCTGATGGGAGCAGCCTGATGCTTCCGTCCTCCATCTTCATGAGATACTGATAACTGTAATAACCTTGCTTCATGAAGAGACGTGCGTGATAGGTTTTCGTCATTTCATCATATTCCATCCGATATTCGGGGAGGAAACGGCCGTAGGTCCAATCTGCGTTCAGATAAACATCGCCTGGCAGTTTTGGAGCTTTCAGGGTAAAGTGAATCTGTGCATATTCGCAGGTGTTGTTGTTTTCTACGTTGTCGCTGTTGCGGATATAAAATGAACCTTTGGCAGCTTCATCGTAAACGTAATTGGGGCGAGGACTGTCGGTCATTACCTTTACCTGATAGTCGCTTCCATCCCAATCTATAGCGTCTATTCCCATGGTTGGATGGTCGGTGTCCAGAAACTCAAACTTTCTGTATTCATTTCCCGCATCGAAAATCAGAGCTCTCACATGCTGCCAACTCATTTTCCCCGCACTCAGGTAGTCGGGTTTAGGGTTGATGACAGCATTGTCCCATCTTCCGTTCTGAAGCACTACGATGTTCAGCTGGTTGGGATGAGTGATTCTCAGTTGGCTGTGATCCAGTTCCATTTTCAGTTGCTGGTGGTCCTTCTGGATATCTATATCTGTTGTAGAAGTAGCTTCTAACTTCAGTTTAACTAATGGCTGAGGCTCTGTAATCATCCAGCAGGCTGTAAACATTTTGCCTTCTTCCTCGTTTTCCGCATTGTCGTCATAAACCGTCAGTCTGTAGTTGCCGCTCATGGTAAGTTGGCAGTCGGCATTGGGAATTGCCAGATGATAATGGGTATAAGGATGATTGGTGTTGATGGATTGCTCTACATCTTCAATCATCTGATTGCCGTTGAAGCCTCTCATATAGTCGCTTTCAAAGAGCGAAGAAGATACGTTCCAGTTTGCATCACAATGTTCAATCTTGTAGCTGTACCGATGATAATCGTGCGTCATGTCGTCAAAATCGATATGGATAGGTTCTCCGCCCAGTGACGATACTGGGAGCGATAGCCAGTTGGTTCCGCCTACAACCTGTAGGGTTCTGATGCGCTGGTTGAATATCTCGTGCTGCTGCGCCCAGGCAGGATAGGTAAACAGAAAGAGAAGGGAGATGATAGTGTATAATTGTTTCATATGGCTTCGTACGTATATATAAAAAAATAACTTGCAGTAGCCTTTTGGTAAAGAACTAAATGCAAGCTTAAACAATCTAAATTAATACATGAAAACACTTTTGTAGTCGATAGGGGAATCGAACCCCTATGCCAAGATTGAGAATCTTGTATCCTAACCATTAGATGAATCGACCAACGGTACATTTTTCGGACGATAGCTTGCGGAAGGTGGGGGATTCGAACCCCCGGTACGGTAACCCGCACGGCAGTTTAGCAAACTGCTGGTTTCAGCCACTCACCCAACCTTCCAGTCGGATTCTTAACCGAATCAACCAAGCATCGTTCTTAAATGCGAGTGCAAAGGTACTACTTTTTTCTGATTCTACCAAATCTTTTTGCAACTTTTTTTCGATAAAAATGCATTTTCTTTGTAACTCCCACATTATCAGGGGTTGTTTTCTTTCAGTATTATGAGTGCTTTCATTCCTAAAACGAGCAGAGGCGGATTTCTTTCTCAGAAATCCGCCTCTTGTAAAAGAAAGGGCCGCTCGATGATGTGATGAAACTCCGAATGTATAAACATTTGAGAGTCCTCCGCCTTTGTAATCCACCGGCTTTTCAGCTTACCTGCCTGCTGCAGTTTATGTGGCCCGCCATGAGCAAGAGAATGTCCTCTCGGTTTCAATAGTGTAATTTGATGAGTATCCCGATCGAACCGAAACGACCCTTATTCCTTCTGGCACCCATGCATCATCACGATGCAATGGTGCAAACATCTTAGTCATTATTTGATAATGCAAAGATAATGCAATATTTTGAAACTACCAAATGTTTTAGCTGTTTTCTTCGAATATTTTTTCGAAATATTTTCTCAACTCCGTTTTGTCCTCTATGATATTGCGCAGTTCGTTGAGCGCTTTCTCGTTAGGGGAGTTGGGAATCCATAACCTGATGTATCCGTTTCTTGAATATTTTTCGTCCATGTGCTGGCTGAACCGCTCCCATTGCTGCTCCTTGTCATCATCTGGATTATTTTCTTTGCCATACTGTATGGCGCGCAGAAAAATTTCGTGAACATCAATATCGCGATCGGCTTCTGCCACAATCTTTCCATAGATGCTGCGTGGCTGACGGCTGGATGAAGCCCGATGGTCCTCAACAGCTTCTTTCATGATTTTGATCTGTTCTTTATTGAACCAGCGCTTCAGTCTTGCATCTGCCTGCAGAATCTTACCGCTGGTAATATGATGAATGGCACGCGGACCGCTCATCCCCAGGTCGTGGTAAGCAGCTATCACATAAACCATATCGATGTCGGCTCCGGTTACCGGAACCAGTTTCAGAGAGTTTCTGATGACTCGGGTAACATGTCTGAGTCCATGACTTTCGCCAAAAGCATTATATTTGGGGAGAATCTGTTTCTCCACAAAGTCCATGATTTCGAGATTTACCTGTTGCTTCATTGATATTCCTCCACTTTATTTATATAATAAGGTACGCGCGTACATTATTATTAGTTTATTATTGTTCAATTCGCCATTCCGATGATGATCAGGGATGATACAATGCCGAAACAGAAGATGTTCAGAGCTGTTTTGCCTAGAATTCTGTTCAGTTCTCTGCCTTTGCCTATCTTTTTCATCTCCATATAGGTTCTGTTGTGCAGAACGATATAGAGTGCTGCAAACGGCAGGAAGATGCTGCTGGCTTCATGCTGAAATACTTCGTAGGTGGTTACACCTATTATGGTAATGATTCCCTGATTGCCCAATGCGCAGTATAACCGCTCGGCATTCTTCTTTCCTATGTGAACCACAAGGGTCTTCTTGCCGGCTTTCAGGTCGTTGTCATGATCGCGGTAATTGTTCAGAATGAGCAGTGTATCAACTACCAGTCCGCAGGCTACAGATACGAGAACCGTTTCCATGCTTACTCCCTGCATGGTTTCGGGCATTACGAGATAGTATGTGCAGCATACGGGTACAATGCCGAAGAAGAGCAGTACCAGAAGATCGCCCATGCCCAGATAGCTGAGACAGGTAGTATAGAGAAAACAGAAGACTACGCAACAGATGCCTACGATAACCATTTCCCAACCTCCGAAAAGAACCAGCGGAAGCCCTATGGCACAGCCCAGAAGAGTAGTGAGGATGATTCCCCATTTCATGGCTCCCAATGTTATCCAGCCTTCAGCGCAGGCACGTTTCGGTCCCAGCCGGGTTTCGTCGTCATTACCATGTTTGAAGTCGAAATAATCATTCACCAGATTGCTGTCTATCTGCATCACCCATGCAAAGAGCAGGCAGAGTAGGGCTGGCAATGTCTGTATCTGCTGAGCGTCTTTATAAGCCAGCGCAATACCCAATAAAACAGGAACAGCCGCCGCCGTCAGAGTCTTCGGGCGAGCGGCTAGATACCATGCTTTTATAGAATTTGTTTCTATCATATTCTGAAAAGATTAAAATTGAATCTCCTGAAATTCTTAAGGAAAATCAGAAAGATTAATTGAAGAAGTTCCAACTTACTCCAATACGGAACACTCTCTCGTTCATCGGATAATGAGGAGCGAAGAAGTAGTTCTTGTCGCCCTGTCCTGCATTGATGTGGCTCATCATTACGAAGAAACGGGTGTGCTTGATGTGGACGTTGGCGTAAACATTGACGATAGGATAGTTGCCTATCTTTACGTTGTTCTCGCCGTTGCCCTGTACCGTATACTGTCCCATATAAGGTGAATAGTCGGGAGCTTCATAGCTTGTAAAGTAGCGCATGTCAGCACCCAGGTCTACGTTCAGCACCTTTACTACCTTGAACTTGATGTAGAGGTTGGTGTAGGCATTGAAGGCTGGTACTGGCAGAACACTCTCCTTGCTTGAGTGCTGGTAGGTAAACTGGTTTTCCCAGTTCAGAATGCCCAGTCTGAAGTTCTGTTCCAGTTGTGCTGTCAGCAGGTTGATTCCTCCGCTTTCCTGCATCGGTGTTACCATGACTCCTTTTCGCAAACCTTCTTCTGTAATGTCATAGCTTTGCGAGAAGTAGGTGTAGTTCTTGATTTCATCTACAGCCACTCTCAGCTTGGTGCGTGTCTTAGGGAAGGAGAGCGTACCCATGATGCGGGTATGGATGGTCTTGTCGAGATCATTCTCCCACCACAGATGGCGGGCGTGATAGTTGCGGTAATAGAACGATGGGGTTTCTCTATGGAAGAAAGCATCGCCTCTTACCTGAAGCGTGTCGCCCAGGAATGGGATGTTCACGTCTACATTACCATCTATGGCAAGGGTTCCGGCGTCTACACCCGTCAGTCCTATTTCTGCTACGGCATTGTAGTGGAGTGTCTTGCCTTCCTGCTTGCTCAGCTGTCCGCCTACGCTCAGCACATGCTCGTTGTATTTTTCGAAACCGCCTTCCATGGTTGGCAGTTCATAGTGACGGAGGTCGTAGCTGGCGAAAGCCTTCAAGCCTGCCTTTGCCCATTTATTGAAACCTTCAAGCATGGCAATGGCGAAGGTATTCTTCATGTGCCAGTGCTTGGTCTGGTCGTAGATGGAGTCGCCGGTCAGCCTGCCTGCATCGTAATATTCATTCAGATAATAGTCGGCTGGGGTCTGATAAGCTTCGTAAATACGGCGATAGTTGTCAAACTTTACCGTGTGGATGAAGCTTGTTACCGGAACATATTCGCTCTTGTAGAAAAGCGAGTCTTCGGCATTTTTCTTCTGGATGGCCAGCAGACTGTCGGCAGCAGCTTTTCCGTTTACTGCGATTCGGGTACTGTCGTTCCTGATGTCCTTTGCGGCTGAGTCTTTAGCCGGTTCATCGCCTGCAATCTTGGCTCCGTCAGGACGGCCGGTGAATTTAGCTCCCTGCTGTTTGTCGTAGGCTTTCTCATCAAATTTCTTGCCTTGTTCCTTGGCTTTCTTTCTGGCTTCTTCCTTCGCTTCCTCTTCAGCATTTTCCTTTTTCGAAGCCATGGCAAATTTCTTTGCCTTGATTTCTTCTTCGGTCATCTTTACCTTACGGCTGAAACCTACGTTGTAGCGGTGGGTAAAGAAGATGTGCTGGTTGTCCAGTCGGTTCCAGTTCTGTTCCAGAACGGTAGGAATTTCATTGGTGGCAAACGATTCGGTATAGATTTCCGGATGTTTGATGTAATCATCGTTGGTAATACCGCCGTTCTCGGTCATCTTCTCATGATTGGTACTGAAGAGGAAATGTGCCTGATAGCGGTCGCCCAGATAAGATGCCCACATGGTGTATTTAAAGTGGCTGGTACTCTGTGCGTTATAATATCCTCTGCCATACTTGTAGTCGAATCTGAAACCGGCGCCTAGCCTTTTGTTGGCATTTACTGCAAACATGGCCTTGAAGTCGTCTTCTCCAGTCACCTTGTCGCCGCAGCTGTTCAGGGTTATGTTCGTGATAGGCGAGTAGGTGTTGGTGAAATGGAAGTCGCTTACCGGATTTACGATATAATCGTAGGGCTCTGTAAAGATGAAGTTGCCCTGCGTGTTGCGGCGGTCTATGAAGATTCGGTTCAGTCGGGCAGTACCCATGTTTCCGAGGGTATTGTATTCGCCTCTCAGTCCTTCCGTGAAGGTTGAGTTCATGTACATGTGCTGCAAGGTGTCTACTACCGCAGCCTTTGTGTCGCCGAAGCGTTCGTCTACGGTCCATACTCTGATGCCTTTCGGAATCTCCTTGTCTGAGCCCAGTGAATCGGTGTTCACCTTGCGGTTGGTTTGAGGACGGAACTGCGAATCTTCGTTATAGTTAAAATCGTTTTGTGCCGCAACCGGGAGGGTTGCAGCACAAAATAGGAGTGATGAGAATATAATTTTCTTCTTCTTCATTATTTCTTAAATAGTCGGATACATACTTCGGCAATCTTGAGCACTACACCCACGATGAGTACGATGTAGGCGATATTGCGGCTTTCTTCCAGCTGGGTCCAGAGTATTACCCCCACGATGGCGAGCAGCATGAAGGCGATGTTGAGATAGTTGCGCACCTTCAGCATGTTGTTCTGGTCGCTGTAGGCCAATGGGCGAAGCCGGCGGTGCTGTGGTCTTACGGCGTAGCTGGTAGGCTGCTTCTGCTCTGTCTGTTCTGCGCCCTGCTCAGCTGTAGGCTGGGCTGTAGCGTTTTCAGGCTGCTGTGCCTCGTTCTGTTGTATCTTGTTGTCTGTATTCTGATTATCCATTTTTCTTCAACTTATTGTTTTACTAATGCAGCTAACTCTGCGAATATCTGGTCTTTGCGGTCGATGGTGCATTTGCGGAACTTTCCGAAGATCTTAGCCAGGTCGTTCTGCTTCTTGTTGAGCGCAATCTTGTCACTGATTACCTCTTCTGCAGGTTCCTTGAAACCGGTGCTTCTTCCTTCCTCGTAGTTGTAGATGATGCGGCAGAGCGAGAGATTCAGATGATTGTCTGAAATCCTGGCTATCAGCTGGTATTTGAATTCCGTGCGGTCGAGTGAGATGAATGACTGGCTGAAGACGAGCCATTCGTCCATCGTGTTGGCGATGACGTGTTCTGCATCGTTTACCAGTGCTACCCGGCTTGCTATGTTCTGCTCGTTCTGTGTCAGTTCACTCATGTATTTTAATACGATGTCGTAAATCTGCTTGGCTGTTTTTCCGTTAGCATCCGTATCGAGCGTGAATTCTATCTTGTTTTCATCATTATATGTGATGGCGCCTGCCAGATATTTCATGTCCACTTTTGCTGTTGTGCCATTTGCCAGCTTGTTGGCAGGCTTGGCAGCCTCCTTTGGCTTAGTGGCTACGGCAACAGGAATCGCCCATCCCGTGGTTGGTGTGGTTGGCTCCTTTACAACAACTGGTTCTGGCTCAGTAGCATGGGCCTTCTTTGCTTCCGCCTTGGCGCTTGCAGCGTTGATGCTGTCTGCCTGAGCCTTCAGTTTGGCAGCCTGTGCTTTAATCTTAGCCACTTCCAGTGCCTTCTTGGCAGCTTCCAGCTGTTTCTGTGCCTGTTCCAGCTGCTGCTCTTCAGTCAGCACGGTTTGGGCCTGTGCAGTCATCAGCGGGAGGAGCATAAATATGGGGATGATGATTTTTTTCATGTCGAGTTGTTTTATGAAACTATAAAATGATGGTTCCTGTAGGGGAACTTAGCGGAAGATGAGGGATTCAAACCCCCGATACCCGGAAGAGGGTATACCGGATTTCGAGTCCAGCGCATTCGGTCACTCTGCCAATCTTCCTTTTTATTTTATCAGATGCAAAAGTAATACATTTTTTGCATCTGACAAAATATTGCTGTTATTTTTTAACTATATTAACCCCGCTTTATAGGATTTTATACTATAGTTTTTACTGTTGCTGCAGGAATCTGTCGGCCTCGATGGCAGCCTTGGCTCCCGAGCCTGCGGCAACAACACCCTGGCGGTAGATTGGGTCGGCCACATCGCCTGCTGCGAAAACACCCGGAATGTTGGTGGTGGCAGTACCTGGCACTACTTTGATGAAGCCCTGCTCGTCGAGATCTATCTGCCCCTTGAAGAGGTCGGTGTTAGGCTTATGTCCGATAGCCAGGAAGAATCCGTCGATGCTGATGTCAAACTTCTCTTCGTTGGCTTCGCCCTTGTGGCGCACGAGATGAGCACCTTCTACACCGTTCTCGCCGAAGAGCCCCAGCGTATTGGTTTCGAACAGAATCTCGATGTTCTCCTTGTTCTTTACACGCTGCTGCATGATTTCTGAAGCACGGAGATATGGCTTGCGCACAATCATGTAAACCTTCTTGGCAAGTCCGGATAGATACATAGCCTCTTCGCAGGCAGTATCGCCACCGCCCACTACGGCTACGGTGCGCTTGCGGTAGAAGAATCCGTCGCAGGTAGCGCAGGCTGAAACGCCCTGTCCGCGATATTTCTCTTCATCGGCAAGACCCAGATATTTGGCAGATGCACCTGTGGCGATGATTACTGTTTCTGCCTCAATCTCGTTGTCGCGCTCATCGGTAAGATGAAATGGGCGTGAACTGAAATCTGCCTTCACGATGCTTCCGTCTCTCATTTCGGCTCCGAATCGGGCTGCCTGTTCCTTCATGTCCATCATCATCTGTGTTCCGTCTACACCGTTAGGATAGCCCGGAAAGTTTTCTACCTCTGTGGTGATGGTGAGCTGTCCGCCTGGCTGCATACCTGAATAGAGTACTGGCTGCAGGTTGGCTCTGCCGGCATAAATGGCAGCCGTATATCCTGCAGGACCGCTACCTATAATTAATGTCTTTATCTTTTCCATTTTTTATCTTATAGTTATATTTTTGTTTCCGATGGCTCGAAATGAGCCATTTTCTTTGCAAAGGTACATCAAAACAATGAGAAATCAAAATAAAAATACAATATTTTTCTTTTCTTGCATAAATTATTGCTTTCGTTTGAAGAATTATTGTTATCTTTGCACCCGAAAATAAGATGCTCCGGAATGAACATCAATTAGAAGAAACGAAAAATATTTACTTGATATATGAATCAGATTAAGAAGATTGTACTGACGGGTGGACCTTGTGCGGGCAAGACTACCGCTATGGTTAAGGTGATAGAACATTTCTCCAGTCTCGGCTATAAGGTTTTTACCATTCCCGAGGTTCCAACCATGTTCACCCAGGCGGGCATGAATTACCTCACCTCCAACAAGGATTTTTTCTTCGAGGGCGAGAAGGCTACTTTCCAGACTCAGATCAACCTGGAAGACAGTTTCCAGCGCATGGCTGAAACATTGCAGCAGCCTGTCATCATCGTCTGCGATCGTGGTACGATGGATATTTCTACCTATCTCACTCCCGATTTCTGGCACCGCATCATCTCTGAAGAGGGTTATACAGATGCCCAGCTTCGCGACCGCTATGATGCTGTGCTGCATCTGGTGAGTGCTGCAGATGGTGCCGAGCAGTTTTATACTACAGCCAACAATGCGCAGCGCCTGGAGAAGGCCGATGAAGAAGGACTGAAGATAGCGCGCGAGTTGGACAAGAAGATTGTTTCTGCATGGAAGGGTCATCCTCATCTCAGGGTAATCAATAACCACGAAGATTTCAACAACAAGCTGAACCGTGTGCTCAAGGAGATAAGCAATGTGCTTGCCATTCCGCAGCCGATAGAGGAGGAGCGAAAATATATCGTGAAGCTGACGGGCGAGGTTCCTAATGCGATAGACAGCGATATTGTTCAGACTTATCTTACGGGTGAGCCGGGCAGCGAGATTCGTCTTCGCCGTCGCGGTTTTGAGGGAGGCAAGTATGTGTATGTTCACACCACCAAGAAGCGTATTTCAGACAATGAGCAGATTGAGACTGAGCGACAGATTAATGCCAATCTTTACGAGAGTATGCTTCAGCAGGCTGACCCTTACCGCCAGCGCATTCATAAGCATCGCAAGAGTTTTATCTGGAAGGGCCAGTATTTCGAGCTCGACGAGTTTCTTGAGCCGGTTTCCGACCTGATGATTCTTGAAACCCGCGGCATTTCTGCCAACGAGAGTGTGAAGTTTCCTCCTTTCATTCAGGTGCTGGAGGATATTACGGGCAACAGCAAATATTATAATTATAACATAGCGCTGAAGCGGTAAATCAGCCGAAAATGTAAAAAGTTACGGAGCTCCGTAACTTTTTACATAAACCACTCACTTTTGGTGTTATTGAGTTTCATCATTCTATTTTCTCCTTTATCCGTTGTACTTAAACACCTTAACCATTTCCTTGTCGCCACCCACGAGTTGGCTACATTTATTCAACATACCAGTATCAACGAAACCGCATTTCTCCATGACTCTTCCTGATGCAGGATTGCCTGTGAAATGGTCTGCCCAGATGTTTTCGAAATGCTTCTCGTTGATGCAGTAGTCAAGCATCAGCTTCAAGGCTTCGGTACAGATTCCTTGGTTCCAAAATGGCTTTCCTACCCAGTAGCCCACCTCACAGTCGTTTTCTCCGATAGGGATGTTGCTGGTTTCATGGGTGTAGTAGCCGATGCAGCCGATAGCCTCGCCAGTCTCTTTCAACACAATCGCCCATGTCGTTTCATTATGGAAGAATGTCCGGATTATCTCCCGACTTTCTTCTACAGACTTATGCGCCGGCCATCCAGCACGTGGTCCTACGTCATGGTCGGAGGCGTACTTGAAGAGCGCCTCTGCATCTGATTCCTGCCAATATCGAAGTAAAATTCTTTCAGTTTCCATCAGATTATTTCTATGAAATTCTTCGTTCTTTATTTTGTTATCTATTATCTTGTAGCAGAGATATTTGGGGGTACTAGCTTATCTTATATGTTGTAATCTAAATATTTCTTTCTGCTTTTCTATTTCTTCCTTAAGTTGCTGTTCTGTAGGAAGATATGTAAGATATTTTGAAGCAAATAATTGCTTGCTGTCGTGCAAGATGGAAAATCTTGCGATATCCTGGCTGGTTTCCGAACAGAGTAATATGCCGATGGTCGGATTGTCGCCTTCTGTGCGTTTCAGTTCATCATACATTCTTACATACATATCCATTTGTCCTACGTCCTGATGGGTGATCTTGGTCGTCTTCAGGTCGATCAGTACAAAACATTTCATCAGGTAATTGTAAAATACCAGATCTATGTAGTAGTCCTGGGTATCGGTGATGATGTGCTGCTGTCGCTCTACGAAGGCATAGCCTTTGCCCATCTCCATCAGAAACTTCTGAAGATGGGTGATGATTGCACTCTCCAGTTCGCTTTCCGAGAAGCTCATGTCTCGGGATAAGCCCAAGAATTCTGTCACCATTGGCGACTTGATGAACATGGCAGGTGAGTCTGCGTATCCTTTTGTAAGGGTTTTCATCTCGTTCTCTACCTCATCTTTGTGCTCATTGCTGGTTTGCAGGAGTCGATAATAGTATTGTGAGGCAACATTGCGGTCGAGGGTTCTTGTGCTCCACATTTGCTCTGACGATTCCTTTAAATACCATAGACGAGCTTCTGCATCTGTAACTCTTAGAATACTCTTTAGATGAGTCCAAGTAAGATTTTGCACGCGCGCGTGCAAAATCTCCCAATCAGGAAAATATTGGTATAATTGCTTGAAATAGGCAAGGTTACGAACACCATAGCCGGAGCCGAACTCTGTTGTCAACTGCTGAGATATGGACTTGATGAGCTGTATTCCATAATCAGCACGCTGCTTGCCAAGCTGCTCTTCTTCAACAATACGTTTGCCAATTTCCCAGTTTGAGCGTATCAGGGTTTCGTTGATAGATTGATACGCCTTGTTTCTTGCCCTTGTGATGATGGTTCTGATATCATCTATGACATGTGCATCTATATTTATAATATTCTTTTCCATCTATATATTTTTTCATTTATTCATGTTTCGCAAGTTTTGTCCCATACGCCCTGGGCTAGAAGCTTTTGGGCCTTCAGCCCGTACTTGAACCACATGCGAAAGTTCAATTATTAATTTTTAAGGCAAAGATAATAAAAAAAAGGAAAATGAGCAAAAAAATGATGATTTTTTACTCATTTCCCTTTAACTTTCTTTGGAAATCCTTAATGACCTTAATGACCATGACCTTAATGACCGGATTTCTCTGTTTTCTTTATCCCATGCAGCTCGTTACTCCGAGCGTAGTAGCGATAGCGGTCAGTATGCTGATGGCTATCTGCAGAATTGTTTTCCAAGTGTTTGCTTTCATTTTTTTTGAATGTTGAGTGTTGAATGTTGATTTTTTTTGTGGGGCGGATAGGATGGGCTAGGGGCTAGCACCCTAGCCAGTCTATCCTTGGGCTATTCAAGGCCGTCGCCAGTATCGTCCTTGCCGGTAGTGCCGCCGCTTGATTCAGAGCCTTGGCCTTCGCTGCCGGTCTGACCGGTGTTTGAACCACCTGGGGTAGAACCGCCTGGCGTATTATCCGGAGTAGTTGGGGCGTTGAGGTCAACGTTGGTCTTACCCTCCTTGATCGCCTTGATAACGGCTGCCTGAGCGCTGCGGCTGGCTACGAGGTTAAACTCGGCGTCATCGCGAAGGTTCTTGAACTCCTGACCTGGCTCCCACTGAACCTTCACACCGGTGATGTTCTGTGCGGTGAACTTGTCGGCATCCTCGGCACCCTTCGAGGTGAGAAGGAGAGAGAAATCACCGAGATCGCCCAGACGGATTTTCTTGCCCTCGAGCAACATGGTGCCTCCATTCTTCGGGGGTGGACGTACGCAGCACAGGATAGCGGCGGACAAAAGCAAACATGCCTGCTTATCGGTGAGCGGTATCCCTGGTTGACACCGAACGGTCAAATTGTTCAAACGCGGATCGCGTCAATGCGCCCCGAGCGTGCAAATAAAAGGGCTCCCGTCCAAGACCAGACGGGAGCCCTTCGAGCAAATGCGTTGTGGGGTGTAAACCGAACTAGTTGGCCATGACGCCTTCGGTCCAGGCCTCAACGTCCTCGATGCGCAGGACGTTGGCGACCTCGGCCACGCAGTCGACGCTGGCAAGCTCGGCGGCGGCAGCCTGGACGTCCTTCTCGAGCGCGCGGTGCGTCAGGAAGATGACCGAGCAGGCATCGCTGACACCCGACTTGCCGTCCTCGACTTGGTTGATGAGCGAGATCGAAATGTTGTGCTTGGCAAAGATGTCGACCGTCTCGGACAGGGCGCCCACGCGGTCGGCGACCTTCAGGCGCACATAGTACTTGGTCTGGAGCTCGTCCATAGGCTTAAAGGCGAGGTTGTGACCATAGGGCTCAATCTCGGGCAGCGGAGCCACGCCCCGGCTGATCTGCTCGGAGAGCGACAGGATATCGCCCACGACGGCGCTCGCGGTGGGGAAGGAGCCTGCGCCGGCACCGTAGAACATGGTTTCGCCCACGGCGTCGCCTACTACGTAGACGGCGTTCATGGCACCGTTGACCTTGGCGAGCATGTGGTCGGCGGGGATCAGCGTGGGATGCACGCGGACGTCGACGCCGGCGTCGGTGTTGCGGGCGATGCCGAGCAGCTTAATGGTGTAGCCGAGCTCGCGGGCCTGGGCGATGTCCTCGGCGCCGATGGTGCGGATACCCTGCTGGTACACATCGTCGGTGGTAACGCGGGTGCCAAAACCGATGGAAGCGAGGATCGCCGTCTTGCTGGCGGCATCGAAGCCGGGGTCGGCCTCGGCATAGCCCTTGGCCTGTGCGTCGGCGAGCACATCGGCGTAATCGGCGCCTTCGGCATCCATGCGCGACAGGATATAGTTGGTGGTACCGTTGAGAATGCCGGCGATGGTCAGGATCTTGTTGCCCACCAGGTCGTGCTCGAGCGTGCTCACGATGGGGATGCCGCCGCCGCAGCTGGCCTCGCACTTAATCTGCACGCCGCACGCGCGCGCCTTCTCGGCGAGTGTCTCGACATGACGGCCCAACAGGGCCTTGTTGGCAGAGACGACGTGCTTGCCGTTCTCGAAGGCAGTGGTGAAGATCTCGGTTGCGGGATGCTCGCCGCCGATCAGCTCGACGACGATGTCGACGGCGGGGTCGGCGACGACGTCATGCCAGTCACTCGTAAAGGCCTCGCGCTCAATACCGGCTGCTTCGGCCTGCTCCCAGGCAAGCGCGCAGGCGCGGGTCAGCTTAAGGTCGATGCCGTAGGCGGCCAGGTACTCATCGTGGTGGCTCTTGATCAGACGGGCCACGCCGCCGCCGACGGTTCCCAGACCGATCAGACCGACGTTCACGGTGCGCAGGGGTTCGCTCATAGATAGCTCCTTGGTGCATCTTATGGATGGATTAACCGCTTAAAGGTTGAGTGCATTCTAGCGTGAACCGAGAGCGCGTGCTCGCCAGGCAACAGGAGTCGCACAAAACGGCACCCCCGAAACGCTGCGGAAACATTGGAAACATGCTCGCTACAAACGGAACTCCGTAACAAACTGTCAACGTTTGCACCATAAGGTTTGCCCTGTACCGCAAGACGGCCGCACCGCGGCCAGCGAAAAGGGGGATACCATGTTTAGCATCAATAACGTACTTAACCGCAGGAGTTTCTTGGCTGGTGCCGCGGCGTTCGGTAGCACCGCGGCACTCGCTGGTTGCTCGTCGGGTGGCTCGGACGGCGGCTCCGCCGATGACGGCAAGACCTTCAAGATTGGTGTCATCGGCCCTCTGACCGGCGCCGCGGCAACCTATGGCGTTTCGGCCGAGAAGGGTGCCAAGCTCGCCGCCAAGGATTTTTCGACCAAGGACCTCAAACTCTCGCTTAAGTCCGAGGACGACGTCGCTGACGGCGAGAAGGCCATCAACGCCTTCAATACCCTGTGCGACTGGGGCATGCAGGCGCTCGTCGGCCCCGTCACGACCGGTGCTGCCGTCGCCGTCTCGGGCGAGATCGCCGACGATATGCTCATGGTCACGCCCTCGGCCTCGTCGCTCGCCGGTGTGGACGCAGCAGACGCGCCCGCGCCGCCGCCCTTGCCGCTCTC